>Ga0299907_10000993_pt1 | contig 15377 bp, 10 predicted proteins | sample RVTome_16_FD_198680 | JGI IMG/M metagenome (GOLD analysis project Ga0299907, IMG submission 198680) | Soil microbial communities from uranium-contaminated site in the Upper Colorado River Basin, Wyoming, United States - RVT152D67 (version 2) ... | reverse complement strand
GGCGCGCACGATCGGCTCGAGCGCGGTCACCAGGCCGCTCGCCGGGCGCTGGATCTCGATCACGTTGTCCTTGCGCCGGGTATGGATGTAGGGCTCGCGATTCGAGACGATCAGCACCTCGTCGCCTTTCAGGTCCTGGCGCAGGATGCGCCGCAGGGCGTCGGGCCCCCAGGAAGTCTGGCTCTCGTCGCGCGAGTGGCGCTCGGCTTCCAGATCGAGCACCAGCGCCTGCAAGTCGCGCGCGATCGGCCGCAGCTCGGGCGCGGCCGATTTCCAGCCGACCGGCGAGCGCAGCAGCGTCTCGCCCTTCACCAGCGCCTTCATGCCGGCCACCCAGCCGCGCCAGCTGATTTCTGCGATGACCACGGTGATCAACGCCACCACCGTGGCGATCGCGGCGAACAGATACAGCACGTACTTCTTGGTGTCGGCGCTGCGTCGCGCGATCGGGCTCATGTCGTGCACGATGACCAGCTCGCCGACGGCGCTTTCATCCGCGCTGGCGATGCGGTTCGCCGAGACGTGCAGCGGCCCGTCGGGCAGCTCCAGCACCCAGTTGCGCTCCGCCGTCGCCTCGGAGGTGCTGCAGCGGATCCCCTCCGGGAATGCGGCCGTGGCGTAGGCCAGCCGCCCGGCGCGATCGCAATAGCCAAGCGCGTAGATGCGCTGATCCTGGATGATGCGCTCGAAGTAGCGCAACACCTTGTCTTTCGCCCCCTCGGGCTCGCTCGCCAGCTCGGCGAGCGGTTCCTGGGCGGTCTTGGCGATGAGCGAGCCGCGGATGTCCAGGTCACGCACGAACCACTGGAAGGTAAGCCGGTCCACCAGCGGCACCACCGCGTAGGCGATGGCGGCGAGCGCCAAGGCGAGGGGTACGACGAAGCGCAGCGACAGCGGCATGGGGCTCCGGGCGAATCCCCATTGCTGTAGCAAATTTCAGGCCGCCTGGCTGTCCTCCGGGGATTCGAGGACGGGTGTCGCTTCGACGTCCTTCAGGCGCCGCTCGATCTGGCGCGTGCGCACCTCGGCCTGGTCGATCGAGTTGGCCACGCTCTGCAGCTGCAGCTTGGTGCGCGCCAGCACCTCGCCGAACCTGCCGAACTCGTTCTTTACCTCGCCGAGCACCTTCCAGACCTCGGAGGAGCGCTTCTCTATCGCCAGGGTGCGAAAGCCCATCTGCAGGCTGTTCAGCACCGCCGTCAGCGTGGTCGGACCGCATACCGTGACCCGCCAGTCGCGCTGCAGCTGCTCGAACAGTCCCGGCCGCCGCAGCACCTCCGCGTACAGGCCTTCGAAGGGCAGGTAGAGCAGCGCGAACTCGGTCGTGGCGGGCGGCTCGAGGTACTTCTCGGCCAGTACCCGGGCTTCCAGCCGCACCCGGGCTTCGAGCGCCTTGGCCGCCGCTTCCGCCGCGACCGCGTCGCCGGCTTCCTGCGCGTCCTGCAGCCGCTGGTAATCCTCCAGCGGAAACTTGGCGTCGATCGGCAGCCAGACATGGCCGGCGTCGCCGCCCCGCCCCGGGAACTTGACGGCGAACTCGACCCGCTCGCGCGAGCCGGGGCGGGTCGCCACGTTGGTCTCGTACTGCTCCGGGGTCATGACCTGCTCGAGGATGGCGGCGAGCTGCACCTCGCCCATCACGCCCCGCGTTTTTACATTGGAGAGCACTCTTTTCAGGTCGCCCACGCCGGTGGCGAGCGCCTGCATCTCCCCCAGACCCTTGTGCACCAGCTCCAGGCGCTCGGAGACCTGCTTGAACGACGCTGAAAGCCGCTGCTCCAGCGTGGCATGCAGCTTCTCGTCCACGCTGTGGTGGATGCGCTCGAGGCGGCTCTCGACCGCCTGGCGCAGGGTCTCGGACTGCGCGTTCTGCACCGTGGCGATGGCCCCCATCTGCGTCGATAGGGTCTGGCTGAACATAGCCAGCGCCCTCGAAAGATCGTCGCGCGCTTCTTTGGCGGTGGCGCGCTCGCGCAGCAGCACAAGAGCGATCAAGCCGACCGAAACACAAGCCGCGATGAGCGTCGCTGCAAGAAGAAGCTCGATCACGCGGGCGAGGTTACACCGAATCGCGCAGCGTGAGCGCCGGCGAGGCGCGCAGCACCTTGCGCGCCGAGAGCCAGGCGTTGAACGAGAGCAGCGCGATGCCGGCGAGCGGTCCGGCGAGCCACAGCTGCGGGCTCGGCGGCAGGTCGAGCTCGAACACGCGCCGCGCGAGCAGCTGGCCGATGACGGCGGCGCCGAGCGTGGCGAGCAGCCCGGCCACCGCGCCCATCGCCAGGAACTCGATGCGTTGCGCGCCGGTGACCTGCGCGCGCGAGGCGCCGTAGACGCGCATCACCGCGGCTTCGCGCCGGCGCTCGTCTTCGGTGGAGACCAGCGCGGAATACAGCACCAGCAGCCCCGCGCCGAGCGCGAACAGGAAGATGAACTGCACTGCGCCGACCAGCTGGTCGACGACCTCCTGCGCCTGGCGCACCGCGGCGGCGACGTCGACGATGGTGAGATTGGGAAAGCGCGCGGAGAGCTGGTTCAGGAGCGTCTCGCCGCCCGGCTCGACGCGAAAGGCGCTGACGAAGCTCACCGGCATGCCCGCGAGCACGCGCGGCGGCGCGACGACGAAGAAATTCACCTTCATCGAGTCCCAGCGCAGCTTGCGCAGCGACGTGATGCGGGCGCTGAAGCTCGCGCCGCCGACCGTCCAGGTGAGCTCGTCGCCGAGCTTCCAGCCCAGGCGCTGGGCGATGCCCTCCTCGACCGACAGCTCCTGCCCGTCGGCCTGGAGCCAGCGGCCCGCCGTCACCTCGTTGTGCGAAGGCAGCTCGGTCATGTACGAGAGATTGAACTCGCGCTCGACCAGGCGCTTGGCGCGCTCTTCTTCGTAATCGTCCTCGCTCACGGGCTTGCCGTTCACTGCGACCAGCCGTCCGCGCACCATGGGATAGAGCTCGGGCACCGGGATGTTCTGCTCTTTGAAGAAATCCTCGACGGCCGCAAGCTGGTCTGGCTGCACCCCTACAAGAAAGCGGTTGGGCGCATCGGCCGGTGCACTGCGCCGCCAGGCATCCACCAGGTCGTTGCGCGTGAAGGTCAGCAGCAGGACCGCGGTGAGCCCCAGCGCCAGCGCCGCCACCTGCACCGCGTTGCCGCGCGCGTGGCGGCGCAGATTGGCAAGGCCGTAGCGAAAGCGCCGGCCGAAGCGGCGCACCACCGCCGGGCGCGTGAGCAGCCTCAGCACCGCCCACGCGAGGGCGAAGAACACCAGCACCGCGGCGGCGAAGCCGCCGACTACGTAGCCGCCCAGCTTCAGGTCGCCCGCCTGCCAGACGAGCAGGCCGCCGAAAGCCGCCGCTCCGGCGGCATAGGAAGCATAGGAGCGGGGGCTGAACCCGGTCTCGCGGCGCATTACGCGCACTGCGGGAACGTTTTTCAGCTGCAGCAGCGGCGGCAGCGCGAAGCCGAGCAGCAGCACCAGGCCGACGAGAAAGCCCTGCACCGCGGGCCGCGCGCTCGGTGCCGGCAGTTGCGCCCGCAGCAACTCGGCCAGCGCCGCGCCTATCGCTTCTTGAAAGATGAATCCCGTAAGCACGCCCACGGCGCAGGCGCCGGCGCCCAGCAGCGCGAATTCAAGGCCGTACAGCGCCACCAGGCGAGCCTGGGTGGCGCCCAGGCAGCGCATCACCGCGCAGCCGTCGAGGTGGCGCTCGACGAAGCGCCGCGTGCCGAGCGCGATGGCCACGCCGGCGAGCACGGCCGCAAGCAGCGCCGTCAGGCCGAGGAAGCGCTCGGCGCGGTCGATGGATTCGCGCACCTGCGGCCGGCCGGTCTCGAGGTTCTCGACGCGCTGGCCGCGCGCCAGCCGGGGTCGCACAAACCTTTCGAACGACTGGATTCTTTCAGGCGGACCCGCGGCATACAGGTAGTACCAGACCCGGCTGCCGGTCTGGATCAGGGTGGTGGCGGCCACATCGTCGGCGTTCATCAGCAAGCGTGGCGCGATGTTGAAGAAGTTCGCGCTGCGCTCGGGCTCGAGCGTCAGCACCGCCGCTACGCGCAGCTCGGCGCGCCCCAGGCGCACGCGCGAGCCGACCGGGGCGCCGAGCGCGGACACGAGCTGCTCGTCCAGCCAGACCGTGCCGGTCTGCGGCGCGCGCTCGGCGGGCGCATCGGGCGCGCCCGGCGCCGGCGCGATGCGCAAGCGGCCGCGCAGCGGATAGTTCTGCGTCACCGCCTTGACGCCGGCGAGCTGGTTCCTGTCGCCGGCGAAAGCCATGCTGATGAAGTTGAGCGCTTCGGCCTGCTGCAGTCCATGGGAATCGACGTCTTTTCGAATCTCTTCGCTCCAGGGGTGATCGGAGACCAGCACCAGATCGGCGCCGAGAAGCTGGTGGGCGTCGCGCACCAGCGCCCGGCTGACGCGGTCGGCGAAGAATGCCACGCTGGTGACGCTCGCCACGGCGATGACCAGCGCGACCGCCAGGACGCGCAGCTCTCCTGCACGCCAGTCCCGGGCAAGCATGCGCCAAGCCTGTTTCAGGGGACGATCCTTCCGGCCGCGAGCCGCACCACCCGCTGGCATTTCGAAGCGAGCGGCTCGTCGTGCGTGACGAGGATCAGCGTGGTGCCGAACTCGCGGTTCATCTCGAACAGCAGGCCGATCACCGCGGCGCCGGAGTCGGGGTCCAGACTGCCGGTGGGCTCGTCGGCGAACAGCAGCTTCGGCCGCACCACGAAGGCGCGCGCCAGCGCGACGCGCTGCTGCTCGCCGCCGGAAAGGTGCTTCGGATAGTGCTGCAGCCGCTCCCCGAGGCCCACGCGCTCGAGCATTTCACGCGCCATGGCTTCGGCATCCTCCCTACCTGAAAGCTCCAAAGGCAACATCACGTTCTCGAGGGCGGTGAGCGAAGGCAAGAGCTGGAAGGACTGGAACACGAAGCCCACGCTGCGGCCGCGCAGCTCGGCTCTGCGGTCCTCGTCGAGCGCAAACAGGTCCGCGCCTTCTATCGTCACGCTGCCCGCGCTCGGCGTGTCGAGGCCGGCGAGGATGGCAAGCAGCGTCGACTTGCCCGAGCCGGAGGCGCCGACCACCGCGATGACCTCGCCGGAGATGACCGCGAGATCGATCTCGCGCAGAATGACGAGGTCCGAATCACCGCTTTTCACGGTCTTGCCAATGCCTTGCGCCTTCAGAACGATGTTGTTCGCCATGCTCCTTGCGGCAAGCGGGGCAGCGCTTTGCGCGGAAAAATCCATCCTGGTAGTCGGTGACAGTTTGTCGGCGGCCTACGGCATTGCCCAGGCGCGCGGCTGGGTGGCGCTGCTCGGCGAGCGCCTGAAGCGCGAGCATCCGGATTATATCGTCGTCAACGCGAGCATCTCGGGCGATACGAGCAGCGGCGGCGCTGCGCGCATCGACAAAAGCCTGCAGCAGCACAAGCCGGCGGTGCTCATCGTCGAGCTGGGCGCCAACGACGGGCTGCGGGGCCTGCCGATCGCGCAGATGAAGCAGAACCTCGGGCGCATAGTCGAGCAGGGGCAGAAGGCCGGGGCGCGCGTGCTGCTGCTCGGGATGAAGCTGCCGCCGAACTACGGGCCCGAATACACCGAGGCGTTCGAGTCGGCGTACGGCGAGCTCGCGAAGCGCTACAAGGTCCCGCTGGTGCCGTTCCTGCTCGAGGACTTCGCCACCAAGCCCGATCTCTTCCAGCCGGACCGCATCCATCCCAACGAGGCCGCGCAGCCGCTGATGCTCGAGCGCGTCTGGAAAGCCCTGAAGCCTCTGCTCAAATAACGCTGAGGCGGGCACCGCCCGCTTTCAGCTCGCCGATCACGACGGCCTCGGCGAAGCCTCGCTTGCTGAACTCCTCCAGGACGGCATCGGCCGCATCGGCCGCGCAGGACACGAGCAGGCCGCCGCTGGTCTGGGGGTCCGACAGCAGCTTGCGCTTCCATTCCGGGAAATCCGCCGGCAGCGCGACCTCGTGCCCGTAGCCTTTCCAGTTGCGCTCGGAGGCGCCGGTGGCCACTCCCTGCCTGACCCAGTCGAGCGCCTCGCCGATCACCGGCAGCGCGTCGAAGCGCACCTGTCCCGCGACCTTGGAGCCGCGCAGGATCTCCAGCAGGTGCCCGGCGAGGCCGAACCCGGTCACGTCGGTCACCGCATGCACGCCCGCCAGGTCGGCGAGCGCTTCGCCCGGGGTGTTGAGCCGCGTGGTCCAGTCGAGCATCGCGCGGTAGCCGGCCTGCGAAAGCTTGCCCTGCTTGAGGGCGGCGGAAAGGATGCCGATGCCGAGCGGCTTGCCGAGAATAAGAACATCACCTGCTTCGGCGGTGCTGTTTCTCTTGATGTGATTTGGATGAACCAGGCCCAGAGCCACCAGGCCGTAGATCGGCTCCAGCGTGTCGATGGAGTGCCCGCCGGCGATCGGGATGCCGGCGGCGGCGCACACCGACTCGCCGCCTTCGAGGATTTTGCGGATCAGCGCGACCGGCAGCTTGTCGAGCGGCATGCCCAGGATCGCCAGCGCGAAGATCGGCCGCGCGCCCATCGCGTAGACGTCGGAGATCGCGTTGGTGGCGGCGATGCGCCCGAAGTCGAACGGATCGTCGACGATGGGCGTGAAGAAATCGGTGGTCGCGACCAGCGCCTGGCTGTCGTTCAACCGGTACACCGCGGCGTCGTCGGCGGTCTCCGTGCCGACGAGGAGATCCCCGGGCAGGCCGCGGATCGGGCTGGCGGAAAGAATTTCGGAAAGCACGGCCGGGGCGATCTTGCAGCCGCAGCCGCCGCCGTGGCTCAGCTCGGTGAGGCGCATGCGTTCGGGAGCGTTCATAGGCGTAAAATTCTATAGTGGATTTCAGAAGCTACGACACCGTAATCGACTGCCGCTCGCCTGCGGAATACGCGCAGGACCACGTTCCGGGCGCCGTTTCGGCGCCGGTGCTGGACGACGCCGAGCGCGCCACCGTGGGCACGATGTACAAGCAGCTGTCGGCCTTCGATGCAAAAAAGCTCGGCGCCTCGCTGGTGGCAAAGAACATCGCGCGCCACGTGGAGACGTTGTTCGCCGACAAGCAGCGCGGCTGGCTGCCTCTAGTCTACTGCTGGCGCGGCGGCAAGCGCTCCGGCGCCATGGCGCACATCCTGCGCGAGGTCGGCTGGCAAGCGCACACGTTGGAAGGCGGGTACCGGCGCTACCGGCAATGGGTCGTCGCTCAGCTGGAGAGCCTGCCTGAAAAGCTTGAATTCCACGTCATTCACGGCCCGACGGGAAGCGGCAAAAGCCGCCTGCTCGCGGCGCTGCGCCAGGCGGGCGCGCAGGTGCTCGACCTCGAGGAGCTCGCCGCGCACCGCGGCTCGGTGCTCGGCAACCTGCCGGGCCGCCCGCAGCCTTCGCAGAAGTGGTTCGAAAGTCAGCTGCTCGCTGCGCTGAGCGCTCTGGACGCCGCAAGGCCGGTGTTCGTGGAGGGCGAATCGAAGAAGATCGGGCAGCTGCAGGTGCCCGAGGCGCTGATCGCGCGCATGCGGGTATCGCGCTGCCTGTGCATGGAAGCCGCGCTGGAAGTGCGCGTCGCGCTGCTGCTGGACGAGTACCGCCATTTCCTCGCCGACCGCGGCTTGCTCGAGGCGCAGCTCGACTGCCTGGCCGGCCTGCACGGCCGCGAGAAGATCGGCGCGTGGAAGGCGCTGGCCGCGCGGGGCGCCTGGCGCGAGCTCGTCGCCCGGCTGCTTGGCGAGCATTACGACCCGGCCTACCGGCGCTCCTCGCTGAAGAACTTCGCGCGCCTGCCCGATGCCGCGATCGTGCGCGTCGACTCGGCCGAGGAAGTGGCGTTTGCACGCGCCGCGGTTTTAATTCAGGTCCGCCAGCACGCGCAGGTGCTGGACCACGCTGCGGCCGAGCGCGGATAGCGAATAGCCGCCCTCGAGCATCGAGACGATGCGGCCTTGCGCGTGCCGCTCGGCCACTTGCTTCACCTGCGCGGTGACCCAGGCGTAGTCGGCATCGGAGAAACGCAGCATCGCCATGTCGTCCTCGGCGTGCGCGTCGAAGCCGGCGGAGAAGACGATCAATTCAGGTCTGTAGTCCTCGAGCGCGGGGATCCAGGCCTTGCTGACCGCTTCGCGCAAGCCCTCCGACCCGGTGCCCGCGGCGAGCGGGATGTTCACCATGTTGGCCGCGGGGTCCTCGGTGCCGCTGTAGGGGTAGAACGGGTGCTGGAAGGTCGAGACCATGAGCACGTGCGGATCGCCCTCGAAGACGTCCTCGGTGCCGTTGCCGTGGTGCACGTCGAAGTCGACGATCGCCACGCGCTGCACGCCGTGCGCCTGCACCGCGTGCCGGGCCGCCACGGCGACGTTGTTGAAGATGCAAAAGCCCATCGGCCGCGCGCGGCAGGCATGGTGGCCGGGCGGGCGCACGCTGCAGAACGCGGCATTGTGTTTTTCTGTCAGGACCAGATCGGTCGCCATCACCGCCGCGCCCGCGGCCCGCAGCGCCGCCCGCAGGCTCCAGGCGTTCATCGCCGTGTCGGGATCCAGGTGGACCGTGCCCGACTCGGGCGCCGCGTCGCGGATGGCGCGCACGTAGTCCGCTGGATGCACGCGGGCGAGCTGCTCGTCGGTGGCAAGCGGCGCTTCGTATCGCGTAAGGTGTTGTCCGATCCCCGAGGCGATGAGCTGGTCCTCGATCGCGGCGAGGCGCGCAGGGCGCTCGGGGTGATACGCCCCCATGTCGTGCCTGAGGCAGTCCGGGTGTGTGATAAATGCCGCAGCCATTCAGGCCCTGATGTTAGCGCATCAGTCCCTGAGGTTAGCGCATCAAGTACAATCGCTGCATGCTGCTAAAGGCCGAATTCCATTCACAAAACCTCGCGCGCGGGCCGATCCAGCGCGTGATCGAGGCGGCCGGCAGCATCATCCTGGGCAAGGAAACCCAGGTGCGCCTCGCGCTCGCCTGCATGCTGGCGCGCGGCCACCTGCTGATCGAGGACCTGCCCGGCGTGGGCAAGACCACGCTCGCGCACGTGCTCGCCCGCTCGCTCGGGCTGCAGTTCCAGCGCATCCAGTTCACCAGCGACATGCTGCCCGCGGACATCATCGGCGTCTCGGTCTACGAGCGCGAGACGGGCGCCTTCAAGTTCCACCCGGGCCCGATCTTTGCCCAGGTCATCCTCGCCGACGAAGTGAACCGCGCCACGCCCAAGACGCAATCGGCGCTGCTCGAGGCGATGGAGGAGCACCAGGTCACGGCCGAGGGCGAGACGCGCAAGCTGCCCTCGCCCTTTTTCGTCATCGCCACGCAGAATCCTTCCGAGCAGGTCGGCACCTTCCCGCTGCCCGAGTCGCAGCTCGACCGCTTCACCATGCGCATCGAGCTCGGCTACCCGGACCGCGCCGCCGAGCGCGCGCTCCTGCTGGGGACCGACCGGCGCGACCTGCTCGCGACGCTCGAGCCGTCGATGACGCCGGCCGAGCTGATGGAGCTGCAGGCGGGCGTGCAGCGCATCTACGTCGCGCCCGCGCTGCTCGACTACGTGCAGGCGATCGTCGAGCATACCCGCCGCTCGCCGAACTACGTCGCGGGGCTCTCGCCGCGCGCGGCGCTCGCGCTGGTGCACTGCGCGCGCGCCTGGGCGCTGCTCGAGGGGCGCGACAAGGTGCTGCCGGAAGACGTGCAGGCCATCGTCCCGGGCGCGGCCGCGCACCGCCTGCGCCCGGCGCACGACTCCTCGCGCCGCGTCGACGTCGGCGCGCAGCTTCTTGCGGCAGTTCCGATCCCGTAACAATCCTTGGGCTAGAATTCGCGGTTCCGTTCGGCGCGTACTGAAGCCGGAAGAGCTGCGCGGAAAAATTCCATGCCCTCAGGTACCCGCTACTTCCTGGAAGTCAATCCCCGCGTTCCCAAGCGCCTCGCGCGCCTGGGCGAGCTCGCCAACAACCTCTGGTACAGCTGGGACCGCCCGACGCGGGCGCTGTTCGCCAAGCTGAATCCCGCTTTGTGGGAGGCGGTGGGCCACAGCCCCAAGGCGATGCTCAAGCGCATCGACGAGCAGCGCCTCATCGACGCGGCCACCGACCCGGCCTTCCTCGACAGCCTGACCCGCGTGCTGGCGGCCTTCGACGCCTATCACGCCGAGCCGCCCTTCAAGCAGAACGCCGACCGCGTGGCGCGCGAGGACGTGGTGGCCTATTTCTGCGCCGAGTTCGGCGTGCACGAGAGCCTGCCCATCTACTCGGGCGGCCTGGGCATCCTCGCCGGCGACCACTGCAAGGCGGCGAGCGACTTCCAGCTGCCTTTCGTGGCCGTCGGCCTGCTCTACCGCCAGGGCTATTTCACGCAGACCATCGACGGCGAGGGCCGGCAGCGCGCCGAGTACTACGACTCGGACTTCGACGACCTGCCGATCGAGCCGGTGAAGCGCAGGGACGGCGGCGAGCTCAGCGTCGAGCTGGCGCTGCCCGGGCGCAGGCTCCTGGTGAAGGTGTGGCAGGCGCGCGTCGGCCACGTCACGCTGTACCTGCTCGACACCGATCTGCCGGAGAACAGCGAGCGCGACCGCGACATCGCGCATCGCCTGTACGGCGGCGACCGCACCACGCGCCTCGAGCAGGAGATGGTGCTCGGCGTGGGCGGCATGCGCGCGCTCGCCGCCATGGAGCTCAAGCCCTCGGTGTGGCACATCAATGAAGGCCATGCGGCCTTCCTGGTGCTGGAGCGCGCGCGCGCGCTGGTGCTGGAAGGGCTGTCGCTCGAGGCCGCCATCGAGGTGGTGGCGTCGAACACGGTTTTCACCACGCACACGCCGGTGCCGGCGGGGCACGACCAGTTCAACGACGCCACCGTCGTACCCTACCTGCGCAGCTGCTTTGCCGAGCTCGGCCCGCCCGAGAAAGTGGCGGCGCTGGCGCGCCCGCCTGCGGGCGGCGACTTCAACATGACCGCGCTGGCGATCCGCGGCTCGCGCCACAACAACGGCGTGTCGCGCATCCACGGCGGGGTCTCGCAGCGCCTGCTGCACGACTTCTGGCCGCAGGTGCCGCCCGAGGAGAACCCGGTGGGCTACATCACCAACGGGGTGCACGTCGCCACCTTCCTCGCGCCCGAATGGAGCGAAGTACTCGACCGTTTCCTCGGCGTGGGCTGGATGCACCGCCTGGGCTACCCCGGCATCTGGGAAAAGATCCGCGGCATCCCCGACCACATCTTCTGGAGCGTGCGCCAGGACATCAAGGCGCGCATGCTGTACATGGTGCGCCATCGCTTTGCGGGGCAGCACACGCGCAACCACGGCAGCGAGTCGCACCTCGAGCGCCTGCTGCGCTACGCCGATCCCGCGAAACCGAACGTGCTGACGATCGGCTTCGGCCGGCGCTTCGCCACCTACAAGCGCGCCACGCTGCTGTTCAACGACATGGAGCGCCTGGCGCGCATCGTCGGGGACCGCGAGCGTCCGGTGCTGTTCCTGTTCGCCGGCAAGGCCCACCCTGCCGACGAGCCGGGCCAGGAGCTGATTCGCGCCATCGCGCAGATGTCGCAGGCGCCGGAGTTCGAGGGCCGCATCCTGTTCCTCGAGGGCTACGACCTGCACCTCGCGCGCCGCCTGGTATCGGGCGTCGACGTCTGGCTCAACAACCCGGTCTATCCGCTGGAAGCCTCCGGCACCTCGGGGATGAAAGCCGGCATGAACGGCGTGCTGAACCTCTCGATCCGCGACGGCTGGTGGGACGAGGGCTACGACGGCGACAACGGCTTCGCGATCAAGCCGGGCTCGCCCGAGCTCGAGCCGCAGCGCCGCGACCGCGAAGAAGCGCGCACCCTCTACGAGATCCTGCAGGACCGCGTCGTGCCGCTGTACTACAACCGCTCGAACGGCGGCTACTCGCCCGAGTGGATCCGCCTCGGGAAACGCTCCATGGCCTCGCTGCTGCCGCGCTACGACGCCTCCCGCATGCTCGGGGAATACGTTTCCAAATACTACCTCCCGGCGGCGCGCCAGGGGCGCCGGTATGCCGACCAGGCCTACCAGGGCGCAAAGGCGGTGGCGGCGTGGAAAGCCAAGGTGCGCGCCGCCTGGTCCGGAGTCGCCGCGCGCCGCCTCGATACGCCGAGGAGCCGCATCCAGTTCGGCGAGAGCATCCCGGTGGAAATCGCCGTGAAGCTGAACGGGCTGTCACCCGCCGACGTGTGCGTGGAGCTGCTGCTGACGCGCGGGCTGCGCGAGACGCCGGTGGTGCAGCACAGCCACGAGCTTGCCGCCGACGGCACGCTCGACGGCGGCGAGCAGCGCTTCCGGCTCGACCTCAAGCCGGGTCTCGCCGGCCGGCTGGACTACCGCATCCGCATCTTCCCGCGCCACGAGCTGCTCACCCACCCGTTCGAGCTGGGCCTGACCTGTTGGGTTTGACCAGCAGCGCAAGCGACCGGGCCTGCAACGCGTAGCTGCCGCTCTGCTGGAACGGCTGGTCGCTGGTGTCGAGGACGAGCTGCCAGCTCCCCGTAGGCAGCGCGAACGCGATGGTGTCGTCGTGCGCGTTCAGCAGCAGCAGCAGGTCGTCGTCCTCGACCAGCCGGCCGAGCTCGTCGCGCTCGGTGAGGCCGCGGCCCGAGATCAGGACGCCCAGGCAGCGCGCGGAGGCCTGGTTCCAGTCCTCGTCGCTCATCTCCTCGCCGTCGGGATTGAGCCAGGAGATGTCCTTCATCTCCGGGTCGCGCACCGTGCGCCCGCGGAAATAAGTCCGCCGCCTGAACAGCGCATGCCGGTTGCGCAGCGCGACGAGCCGCGCCACGAAGGCCATCAACTCCCCATCGGCCTGCTCCCAATCCACCCAGGACAGCGCGCTGTCGTGGCAGTAGGCGTTGTTGTTGCCGCGCTGGGTGCGTCCGAGCTCGTCACCCGCCAAGAGCATCGGCACGCCCTGCGAGAACAGCAGCGTCGCGAGAAGGTTTCTCTTTTGCCTTTGCCTCAAGGCGAGTATGGAGGCGTCAGCCGTAGGCCCCTCGGCCCCGCAGTTCCAGCTGCGGTTGTTGCCCGAGCCGTCGCGGCTGCCCTCCAGGTTCGCCTCGTTGTGCTTGTCGTTGTAGCTGACCAGATCCTGCAGCGTGAAGCCGTCGTGCGCGCTGAGGTAGTTGATGCTCGCGGTCGGCGCGCGGCCGGCGTGCTGGAAGATGTCGCTCGAGCCCGAAAGCCGCGACGCCACCTCGCCGATCACGCCGCCCTCGCCCTTCCAGTAGGAGCGCACCGTATCGCGGTACTTGTCGTTCCACTCCGCCCAGCCGGGCGGAAAATTGCCGAGCTGGTAGCCGCCCTCGGCCACGTCCCAGGGCTCGGCGATCAGCTTCACCTGGGAAATCACCGGGTCCTGGCGCACCGCCGAGAGGAAGGCGCCGTTGCGGTCGAAGACGTGGGCGCCGCTGCGCGCGAGCGTCGAGGCGAGGTCGAAGCGAAAGCCGTCCACGTGCATCTCCTGCACCCAGTAGCGCAGGCTGTCCATGATGAGCGCGAGCACCACGCGATGGCTCGAATTGAGGCTGTTGCCGGTCCCGGTGAGGTTGAGGTAGCGCCGCGGCTGCGCGGGGTCGAGGCGGTAATAGACCAGGTTGTCGATGCCGCGGAAGCTCAAGGTGGGGCCGCTGTGGTCGCCTTCGGCGGTGTGGTTGTAGACCACGTCGAGGATCACCTCGATGCCCGCGGCATGCAGCGTCTTCACCATCGTCTTGAACTCGCCCAGCGTGCCGGTGGCGGAATAGCGCTGCTCGGGGGCGAAAAAGCCGATGCTGTTGTAGCCCCAGTAATTGCGCAGGCCCTGCTGCACCAGGCGCCGCTCGTCGACGAAGCTGTGCACCGGCAGCAGCTCGACCGCGGTAACGCCGAGCTCCTTCAGGTGGCGGATGACCGGCGCGGTCGCGAGCCCGGCGTAAGTGCCGCGCAGCTGCTCGGGCACCTCGGGATGCAGCTGGGTGAAGCCCTTGACGTGCAGCTCGTAGATGACGCTGTCCTGCCAGGGCGTGCGCGGCGGCCGGTCGTCGCCCCAGCTGAAGGCCGTGTCGACCACCTGGCAGCGCCCGAGGCCCGCGGCGATCTTTCCCTTGAGAAGCTTTGCATACGGATCGAGCAGGATCTTGGTGGCGTCAAAGCGGTGGCCGCGATCCGCATCGTGCGGGCCATGGGCGCGGTAGGCGTACAGCTGGCCGGGACGCGCTTCCGGAAGGTAGCAGTGCCAGACGAAATCGGTGCGCTCGCGCACCTCGACGCGCTCGATCTCGCGCCGCCCTTTCGGGTCGAACAGGCACAGCTGGACGCGCTCGGCGTGCTTGGAGAACAGCGCGAAGTTGACGCCGGCGCCGTCCCAGGTGGCGCCCAGTGGATAAGGACGGCCGCGCCAGACGGCGGCCGGCGCGATCACGATGCGGGAGGGGGCGTCCACTGCGCGCTAGATTACCTCAGGCGCTGACAGCTAGAAGACAGGTTTGTAACGACGGTACTACAAGCGGTCGGCGCGGCGCTACTATCTGAATCCAGTCCGGTCGATAGTCGCTGTTAGCACTACTGCCTATCATGCAGCGCGAGACCAAAAGAATCCCCCGACACACTCTCCGACCCACAAGGCGCGAAACACATGAGCATAGTTGCCCTGGTTCTCGCCGGCGGCGCAGGCACGCGGCTCTATCCGCTCACGGCGGAGCATGCCAAGCCGGCGCTGCCGTTCGCGAACGGCTACCGCATCGTCGACTTCGTGCTGAGCAACCTGGTCAACTCCGACATCTCCACCATCTACGTGCTCGCGCAGTACAAGCCGGCCTCGCTGGTGCGCCACATCGAGGCGGCGTGGGCGCCGTGGCTCGCGCAGGGCGAGGGCATGATCAAGGTGCTGCTGCCGCGTTCGAACACCTACGGCGGGCAGTTCAAGGGCACCGCAGACGCAGTTTATCAATATCTCGACGTGCTGCAGGCCCACTCGCCGGACATCGTCGCGGTATTCGCCGCCGATCACGTCTACCGCATGGACGTGCGCCAGATGATCGCCTTTCACCGCAGCAAAAAGGCGGAAGTCACCGTTGCCGCGGTCGCGGTGCCGGCGGAGAGGGCTTCTTCCTTCGGCATCGTGTCGACGCAGGCCGACGGCCGCGTGCACGCGTTCCACGAGAAGCCGCCGCGCGCACCGACGCTGCCGCACAACCCGGCGCGTGCCTACGCGTCGATGGGCAACTATCTGTTCGAGCCTGAGGTCCTGGAAACGGCGCTGGTGGAGGGGCGCAGCCGCGGCGAGACCGATTTCGGGCGCGACATCCTGCCGCGCCTTTGCGGCGGCGCGCGCGTGTTCGCCTACGACTTCTCCGAGAACCAGGTGCCCGGCGTGCAGGAGTTCGAGGAGC
>Ga0299907_10000992_pt1 | contig 15391 bp, 16 predicted proteins | sample RVTome_16_FD_198680 | JGI IMG/M metagenome (GOLD analysis project Ga0299907, IMG submission 198680) | Soil microbial communities from uranium-contaminated site in the Upper Colorado River Basin, Wyoming, United States - RVT152D67 (version 2) ... | reverse complement strand
GCTCGCGAGCGCTTCCGCGCGCTTCGAGCGGGTGTCGAGGACGCCCTCTCCGCCCGGGTGCGCCTCGGCGTCTCGCCGCATGCCCCGTACACGACCTCGGCCGAGGTCTACGCCGCCTGCGCGGAGCTGGGGCTCCCCATCGCCACACACCTCGCCGAGAGCGATGCCGAGCAGGAGTGGCTCCGGCACGGACGCGGACCGATGGCGGCCTACGAGAACATCCTGGTCGACCGCAGCGGTGACACCGGCATTCGCGTGCTTGCCGCGCACGGGCTCCTAGAGCCGCGCGTCGTGGCCGCCCACTGCGTCAAGGTGGACGAGGAAGAGATCGAGCTCCTGGTGGAGCACGACGTAGCGGTCGCGCACTGTCCGCGTTCGAATGCGCTCCTCGGCTGCGGAATCGCGCCACTCCCCGAGCTGCTCGAGGCGGGCCTCCGCGTCGGCCTCGGCACCGACAGCCCCGCCTCCACGCCCTCGTTCGACATGTGGGAGGAGATGCGCGCGGCGGTCTGCGCCGCCCGCGCCCGCGCCGAGAGGCCCGACGCGCTGGGAGCGAGCGAGGCGCTCGAACTCGCTACCCTTGGCTCGGCGCGCGCGCTCGGGCTCGACGCGGAGACCGGGTCGCTCGCCGCCGGCAAGCAGGCCGATCTCGCGGTCGTCTCGCTCTCCGGCTCGCCGTACCTCCCCTGGGAGGACCCAACCGTCGCCGTGGTCTTCGGCGGCTCGCCCGAGCGGGTGGAGCTAACGCTCGTGGAGGGCGAGGAGCGATACGAGAAAGGAGGATTCGAGTGGCACGAGCTTCGTCACAGCGCCGCCGCCGCGCGGGCGCGCATGCTCACCACCGAAGCACCTCTAACGCCGAAGACCTGATGTTCTTCCCCAAGCTTCGCCGCCGGGCGAAGTGGGTCTTCCTCCTCCTCGCGGTCGTCTTCCTGGGCGGCTACCTCGTCTTCAGCGTCGGCACCGGCGCCGGCTCGGGAATCGGCGACTACCTCGCGGACATCTTCAACCGCCAGCCTGGTGCGGGCGGCCCTTCGGTGGACGACGCACGGGAGCGGCTGGCCGAGAATCCGCAGGACGGGGCGGCGCAGCTCGAGCTGGCGCAGGCGCTCCAGGCGGACGGACAGACCGCCGAGGCGATCGCGGCCTACGAGCGCTACACCACCTCCAGCCCCGAGGACGCCGACGCGCTCCGGGCGCTCGCCTCGCTCTACGGGCTCGAGGCCGCGGAGGCCCAGCGGCGCTTCGACCAGGCGAGCGGGGAGGCGCAGGCCGCGCGGCTCCAGCAGCAGTTCGCGCCCTCGACGCCGTTCGCGCAGGCGGTCAACGAGAACGCTATCGCGGAGTCGCTCGCGGGCGAGGCGGAAGCCCGGGCGCAGGCGGCCCAGGCCCAGATCCAGCGCTACGGGAGTCTCCAGGCGAACGTGTATCAGCAGCTGACGCTCCTCGTCCAGGACGACCCCCTGCTCTGGCTCCAGTTCGCGCAGGCCGCCGAGGCGGCGACCCAGTACGAGACGGCGATCAGCGCCTACGAGCAGTTCCTCGAGATCTCCCCGGACGACCCGAGCGCCCGGCAGGTCGAGGAGCGGATCAAGCTGCTCGAGTCCTTCGCGGGCGCGAGCGGGGACCAGTAAGGTACGAGGCCGCAAGCGGACCCGAGGGGACTCATGAACTTCGACATCAAGACGGAGCACGCGGGAGGCGACGCCCACGTCATCGCGCTTTCGGGCGAGGTCGACCTCTACACGGCCCCGGAGTTCAAGCAACAGCTGCTCGAGATCATCGGGCAGGGCGGCAAGAACGTCGTCGTCGACTTCTCCGACACGACCTTCATCGACTCGACGACGCTCGGAGTCCTCGTGGGCGGCGTCAAGCGCCTACGCCCGAACGGCGGTCAGCTCTCGATCGTCTGCAGCGACCGCAACATCACGAAGATCTTCGAGATCACCGGCCTGAACAAGGTGTTCCCGATCTACGAGACCCGGGACGAGGCTCTCGGCAGCCTCGGTCAGGTCGAGGCCCAGAGCTAGCTCCCGCTTTCCGTGCGCCTACGCCTCCTCGCCCTCTCGCTGGTCGGAGCGGCGCTCGTCCTGGCGGGATGCGGAGGCGAGGCGGTCACCGGGATGGAGAACGCGAACGAGGCCAACGGCAAGAACCTGTTCGTGCAGAGCTGCGGCTCCTGCCACATCCTCACCGACGCCGGCACGGCCGGCCAGGTGGGGCCGAACCTCGACCAGGCCTTCGGCTACTCGTGCCGGCAGGGCTTCGACGAGAGCACGTTCTTCGACGTCGTCCGCGGCCAGATCGACCTGCCCGCGGAGGGAGGCGAAATGCCGGCCGACATCGTCACCGGCCAGGACGCCGCCGACGTCGCCGCCTACGTGGCGAGCGTCGCCGGCAAGAACATCGAGGGCTGCGGGGAGACGACAACCGGCTCGGAGACCACGGCCGGCCAGGGCTAGGTCTCGGCGGAAGCCCGCGCCTCGGCGGCACCCTCGTGCTCGAGGTCGACCACGACGTGCGTGATGGGGGTCTCGTAGCGCTCGCGGGCGCGGGCGATCACGTCCTTCTCGAGCCAGTTGGAGCGCCCCGGCGGGTGCGTCGAGACGATGATCTCGTCCGCGCCGAACGTGCGGAGCGCGTCGTCGATCGCCTGGATGGGATCGGCGTCGCCGACCTCGCCGCGCGCCTGGACGCCCTCCTCGGCCAGAGCGGCGAGCGACTCGCCGAGGCGGGCCTGCGCCACCGCCCGCGCGGCGTCCTCGTCCGAGGCCCAGTGGCGCAGCAGTGAGTTCAACGCAGGGCAGACGACGAGCACGTTGGCATCGCTGCCGGACCGATGGACGATCTCGCCCCGCAGCGTTCGGCCGGCGACCGTCTCGTTGGCGACGACGAGGATTCGCCTCCGCTCCCCGCTCCGGCGCGCCCAGACGGGACGCTCGTCGACCTTCGGCTCACCCTTCACGTAGACGGCGACGGCCACCGCGAGCACCAGGAAGACGCCGAGGGCGGCCCACCCTCCACCGAGGATGCCGGCCACGGCGACCGCTGCGAAGAGCGCTACGCAGACGAGCACGAAGCGAAACGCCTCAGCCTCGCTCCGGAACGGATTGCGCATGACGCGCCTCCTGTGTGTGGCTAGATGACGTAGACCGTGGTGTAGACCACGATCCACATTACGTCCACGAAGTGCCAGTAGATCCCCGGCAGCTCGACGCCGAGGTGGCGCTCGGGCTCGGGGCCATAGTGGCCGCGCACCGAGCGGACGAGCGCGAAGAGGAGCAACGTGAGCCCGACGAAGACGTGCGCGCCGTGGAGCCCGGTCAGCCCGAAGAACGTCGAGGCGAACGCGTTGTCCCCGGGCGAGAACCCGATCCTGGTGTACTCACGCGCCTGGATGAGGAGGAAAGTGAGGCCGAGGAAGAAGGTCAGCGCCAGGCCCCCGACGAGCCCGGAGCGGTTCCCGCGCTTCACCGACTGGAGCGCCCAGTGCATCGTGAAGCTCGAGGTGACGAGGATGATCGTGTTCAGGAGGGCCAGGTAGACGGGGAGCTCGAACCCCTCCGGGGGCCAAGCCTCACCTCCGGCCACGACCACACGCGCGAAGAAGTACGCGCTGAAGAAGGAGCCGAACAGCATCACCTCGGAGGCGATGAAGAAGTAGATCCCGAGCAGGCGCGAGTCGACGCGCGAGCTCCGGTGCGCCTCGGGCGGGTGCTCCGCGTGCGCGTGCGCGGCCGCGTTCATGCCGTCGCGGGCGCCCCTTCCGCCTCGCTCGGCTCCACCTCGATATGCCGCACCGGCACCTTCGTGCGCTCGTTGATGCGCTCGAGCACGCCGCGCCGCAGCCAGCCGGACGTCGCGCGGGGGAGCGTCGAGATGATGATCTCGTCCACGCCCTCGTCGTGAATCGCGTTCATCGCGGCCGTGACGGGGTCGGGATCGCCGATGTGGCCGGTGGCCTCGACGCCCGCTTCGGAGAGACGCGCGAGCGCCTCCTGGAGCCGCCGCTCCACGCCTTCGACGTCCGCCGGGGCGACGAGCGTGAAGTCCGCCGGAGCGCTGCGCGCCCGCTCCAGGAGCGCCTGGAGGAGCGCCGCGCCCACGATGGTCTGGTTGGCAAGGACGAGCACATGGGCGCGTTCGCGCGGAGACTCGAGGTCGACCTCGACGTGGGTGACCGGGACGTCGGTCGCCTTCCTCGCGCGGTCGACGAGCCCCCCGCGCAGCCAGCTCGACTTCACGGCGCCGGGGTGCGTCGAGATGATGACCTCGTCGACGGGCGCGTACTGGTGGAGCGCGTCCTTGAGCGCGTGGAGGGGATCGGGGTCGACGACGGCTCCGCGCGCCGCGATCCCGGCCTCGTGCAGGAGGTCGAGCGTGCGACGCAGGCGCCGGTCAGCGCTCGACCGCCGACTCTCCTCGTACACGACGAAGCCGGCGCGCGGGTCGTTCTGGGGCGAGATCACCGTGACGCGGATCGGCCCGTCGGCGGCCCTCGCGCGCAGGGCGTCCAGGAGCGTCCTCCCGGCCACCGTCTCGTTAGCGAGGACGAGGACGTGCCTCGGCCTCGGAGACGCCTCCGCCGGCGCGCGTGCCTCGTACGGGTTCTCGCTCGTCACGAGGAGTGGATCGCCTCCACGGGCTCCGGAGCGCGGCCTCGCTCCACTTCGCGGTCGCCCATGACGGCGTGGCGCGCGCCGCGCACGCCATACTCGTACGGGCTTCCGACGACCTGCGGGATCTCGTCGAAGTTGAAGACCGGCGGCGGCGAGGAGACCTGCCACTCGAGCGTGAGCGCCCGCCAGGGGTTCCCGGGCGCCGGCGCCCCCCGCCGCCAGCTCACGAGCATGTTGTAGAGGAACACGAGGGTCGAGGCGCCGAGCGCGAAGGCCGCGATCGAGATGATCATGTTCCAGGTCCCGAACTCGGGCGCGTAGTCGGCGACTCGGCGCGGCATCCCCTGGAGGCCCACCCAGTGCATGGGGAAGAAGGTGAGGTTGAAGCCGACGAACGTCATCCAGAAGTGGATCTTCCCGAGCCGCTCGTCGTACATCCGCCCCGTCATCTTCGGGAACCAGTAGTAGATCCCGGCGAAGATCGTGAAGAGCGAGCCGCCAAAGAGCACGTAGTGGATGTGGGCGACGACGAAGTACGTATCGCTCGCGTGGATGTCGATCGGGACGGAGCCGAGATAGATGCCGGAGAGACCGCCGATGACGAACATGGAGACGAAGCCGGAGGCGAAGAGCATGGGGGTGGTGAAGTGCAGGCGCCCCTCCCAGAGCGTCGCCAGCCAGCTGAAGACCTTGATCCCCGTGGGCACGGCGATCACGAGGGTGGTCAGCATCATCGGGATCCGAAGCCAGGGCGCCATCCCGGAGACGAACATGTGGTGCGCCCAGACGGAGAAGCCGAGGATGAGGATGGCCATGAGCGAGAGCGCCATCAGGCGGTAGCCGAAGATCGGCTTCCGCGCGAAGACGGAGATGACCTCCGAGGCGATCCCGAAGCCGGGCAGCATCATGATGTAGACCGCCGGGTGGGAGTAGAACCAGAAGATGTGCTGGTAGGCGATGACGTCGCCGCCCTGCGAGGGGTCGAAGAAGTTCGTGTGCAGGACCCGGTCGAAGAGGATGAAGAACTGCGAGCCGGCGATGAACGGCGTCGCGACCACGACCAGCGTCGACGTGGCGAAGTTGGCCCAGACGAGGAGCGGCATGCGCCAGAACGACATGCCGGGCGCCCGCATGGTGATGATCGTGACCAGGAAGTTGAGGGCGGTCATGATCGAGGAGGCGCCCGCCCACTGGACGCCCATCTGGAAGAAGAGGTTCCCGTCCGGCTGCACGACCGCGAGCGGCACGTAGTTCGTCCAGCCGGCCGCGAAGGCGCCGCCGTCAGGGATCAAGTAGCTCGACATCATCATCAGGCCCGCGATCGGGAGGAGCCAGAACGAGAGCGCGTTCAGGCGCGGGAAGGCCATGTCCGGCGCGCCGATCATCAGCGGGATGACGTAATTCCCGAGGCCGGCGAAGGCCGGGATGATGAAGAGGAAGATCATGAGCGACGCGTGCACGGAGAAGAGGCCGTTGAACGTGTTCGTGTCCACGAACTGCATCCCAGGCCGTGCCAGCTCCGCCCGCATGAACATCGCCATGAGGCCCGCCGCGACGAAGAAGAAGATCGTCGTGACGAGGTACTGGACGCCGATCACCTTGTGGTCGGTGTTGACGCGGAAGTAGTCCTTCCAGCTGCGTGCGCCGTGCCCGGAGTGATCCTCCGGCCGGCTCGGCCGCCCCGAGATCCAGTAGGCCCAGTAGTCGAAGCCGCCGATCCCGGCGAGGAACGCGAGCGGCACGAGCACCGTCCACGCCGCGATGAGCACCGGGAGCTCCCAGAGCGGGTCGTAGCCCAGAGCCGCACGCGCTCCGATGACGAGAAGCGTGGCGAGCCCGAATGCGAGCGGCATGAGCCACGCCGCCCGGAGCCAGCCCGCGCCCGTCAGATAGCGCAGGCCCCTGGGCGGCGGGGGCGGCGGGGGCGCCGCGTGCTGCTCGTGCTCGCGGACCTCGACCGCCACTAGTCACCCCCTCCCGTCGCCTCGAGCAGGTACTCGACGAGTCCCTCGAGCTGCTGCTCGGTGAAGACCTCCCCGTAGTTCTGCGGCATCACGTCCGGCTGGAACCCCTCGCTGATCTCCGCATTCGGCTCGACGATGGACTCGCTCACGGCGGCGGCGTCCTGACCCGGGAGAACCGTATCGAGGTCGGGGCCGGTCTGCCCGTCCGTCCCGGCCTCGGCGAGCGTGTGACAGCTGCCGCAGTTCGAGACGAAGAGCCCCTCGCCCTGGACGGACGCTCCCTCGGCGGCGAGCCGACGCTGCTCCCGGACCCACGCCCGGAAGCCGGCCTCGTCCAGGACGCGCGCCTGCGAGCGCATGGTCGCGTGCCCGAGCCCGCAGAGCTCGGTGCAGATCACGGGGAAGGTGCCCAGCTTCGTCGGCTGCACCACGGTTCGCGTCGTGATCCCCTGTACCGCGTCCTGCTTCATGCGCCACTCGGGCACCCAGAAGGAATGGATGACGTCCTTCGAGGTGATGCGGAACTCGATCGGCTGGTCGAGCGGGACGACGAGCTCGCCGCTCGTGAGCGGCCGGCCGCCCTCGAGCAGCTCGTCCGGGTACGTGAACGTCCAGGCGAACTGCTGGGCCGAGACCTCGACGACCAGCTTGTCGGCGTCGTCGATGTCCTCGGCCTGGGCGAGCGCGACGCCCGAGTAGACCGCGATCGCGGTCACGAGGATCACCGGGATGATCGTCCAGACGATCTCGAGGCCCGTGTGCCCGTGGATCGGGCTGCCGTCGTCCGTGTCCCCGGGCGGCGCGCGGAACTTCCAGACCGCGTAGACGGAGACGCCCGCGACCACGGCGAAGACGGCGACGCAGATGATGGTCACGAACCAGTAGACGTTGTCGACGATGCGGGCCTGCTCGGCGCCCTGGTCGGGCAGCCACGGAACGAAGAGCGCCACGGCCGCCAGCGCAGCACCGACGGCCAGACCCACCAGCGTCATCTGAATGATCGAGCGTTTCCGCACGTACGAGGAGGGTAAGCGGCCCGCGAGAACCCTAGCGCAACCGTATCCGTGCGACCCGCTCGAACGTTCTCATCCAGAACCCCAAGGAGGAAGCACTTCACATGGGAATCGGCGTAAGCATCTTCCTCATAGCGGTCGGCGCAATCCTCGCCTTCGCCGTCACGGCGGAGGTGAGCGGTCTCGACATCTCGACCGTCGGCTGGATCCTGATGATCGTCGGCGCGCTGGGCATTCTGCTCTCGATCGTCTTCTGGTCGAGCTGGGGCGGCACCGGCGGCTGGCGCCGCGAGACGTACGTCCGCGACGACCCGTACAACCGGCCTCCGCCCTACTAGAGAGCGGAGATTCGGCGCGAGGAGAGGGCGGCCCCGAGCCGCCCTGTCTTCGTAGGCTCCCGCGGTGGACATCGGATTCGCGGAAGCCCTCCTCCTCCTCGGGCTCCTCCTCGTCATCGCGGCCGCTCTCTCCGGCTGGCTGCACGGCACGGTGCTCTCGATCTCCGTGCTCTCAGTCGTTGCCGGCGTCACGCTCGCGCTGACCGGCGTCGTCGAGGCCGATCCCGGTGCCGAGCTCATCGTCCTGCTCGTCGAGCTCGCGCTCATCCTCACGCTCTTCTCGGACGGGCTCTTCGTCGAGGGCGAGCTCCTGCGAGCGCACTGGGGGCCGCCGGCCCGGGCGCTCGTCGTCGCCATGCCGCTCACGCTCGTCTTCCTCGCCCTCTGCGGGAAGGCGCTCTTCCCCGAGCTGACCTGGGCGGAGGCGTTCCTCCTGGGGGCCGTCCTCTCGCCCACGGATCCGGTCGTCACGTCCGCGGTGGTGACCGCCGAGCGGGTTCCGCGCGTGATCCGGCACACGCTCAACCTGGAGTCCGGCTTGAACGACGGGCTGGCGCTGCCGTTCGTCCTCTTCTTCCTAGCCCTCGCGACGGCGGGCAACGCCGTGCAGGAGGGCCTGAACCTGGCCGGCGAGGCGCTCGTCGGAGCGCTCATCGGCATCGTGCTCGCGCTTCTCGCGGGACGCGCGCTCCAGCACCTCCCGGGCGGCGCCATGACGCGCAAGTACGAGGGCATCTACGCCCTCGGGCTCGGCTTCATCGCCTTCGGGCTCGCCGACTTCACGTACGGAAACGGCCTCATCGCCGCCTTCGTCGCGGGAATCTCGCTCGCCGCGGCGCGACACGAGGTGCCCGAGGCGTTCGTCGACTTCAACGAGAGCGTGAGCGCCATCTTCCAGGTGGCGACCTTCTTCGTCTTCGGCGCGCTCATCGTCGCCACGGGCTGGGAGGACGGCGTGTGGCCGCTCCTCGCCTTCATCGCGTTCGCCCTCCTCGTCGCCCGGCCCGCCGCCGTTCTCCTCTCCTTCGTCGGCGTGCGAATGCCGCTTCCGCACAAGCTCTTCATCGCCTGGTTCGGCCCGAAGGGCGTCGCCTCCATGCTGTTCGCGCTCTTCGTCCTCGCCTCGGGCGCTCCCGACCGGACGCTGGTCTTCGACATCGCCTCCTTCGTCATCCTCGCCTCGATCCTCGCCCACGGCCTCACCGACACCGTCGGCGCCCGCTGGATCGAGCAGCGTCTGGGCTCATGAGCCGACGGTGATCAGCACGACGTACGCGAAGGCGTAGAGCGAGACGAAGACGATCCCGCTGAGGCGGTCGTGCCGTCGCCGCGCCGCGAGCAAGGCAGACACCGCGGCCACCGCCGCGAGCGAGTAGACGCTCCCGGTGACGGCGAGACGCGGCGTCACCTCCGCCGGGGCGACGACCGCGCCGAGCCCCACCGTAAGCGTCGAGTCGAGGAGCGAGCTTCCGAACGCGTCGCCGAAGGCGATCCCGGGAGCACCGCGGGCGAGGGCGGTGAGGTCGACGATGAGCTCCGGCGCCGAGGTGCCCACCGAGGCGCCGAAGAAGCCGAGCAGGAACTCGGGCGCGCCCACGAGCTCCGCGAGCCGCACGAGCGACTCAACGGCCACCGTCGCCCCCACCCCGACGACGCCCAGCGCGACGAGGACGATCCCCGCCTGGAGGAGCTTCCGCTGCTCCTTGACCGGGGGCGGCTCGTCCGGGACGAGCCCCGGGGCCGTCCTGACGACCACCCAGAGGGCCAGCGCCCAGCCGACGATGAGGAGCGCGCCTTCCCAGCGCGCGAGCCAGCCGTCGGCCACGAACGCCGTCGTCGTCCCCAGGCCTGCCATCGTGAGGAGGCCGACGACGAGCACTTCACGCCGCCCGATGAGGATGACTGCGATCACGAGCGGGAAGAGGCCGACGACGAAGGTGTACTGGACGAGCGCGGAGCCGACGGCGGTGCCGACGTTGACGTCGCCCTCGCCGGAGAGATGAGCGGCGACAGCATTGGCAAGCTCGGGGAGGTCGGTCCCGATCGAGACGAGTGCGACCCCCACGAGGAAGGCCGGAGCGCCCAGCGCCGCGGCGAGGGCGCGCGTGTACTCGACCGCCCGCCCCGAGGCCAGCAGGGCGACGGCGAGGCCGCCGATGAAGAGGAAGACCTGGAGCGCCGTCTGCATCGAAGGTCACACAGCCGCCGGCCCCGCCGTCCGGCTCTGCGCCCGCCGTCCGCAGACCGGCTGGATTCTACTGCCGCCGCCCAGGGGCGCTTTCGATACGAATTCCGTCGGGGATGGAGCTCGCCGCCGGACTCATCTTCGTCGCCGCGCTCGCCGTGATCGCGTTCGAGTGGGTCCACCGCACGAAGGCGGCTCTCGTCGGGGCGGGCCTCGTCGTGCTCGTCGGGGCGATCGACCAGGACCGGGCGATCGAGGCCGTCGACTGGGCGACGCTGGGGCTTCTCGCAGGGATGATGATCCTCGTCGGCCTCACGGAGCGAACCGGCGTCTTCACGTACGTCGCCCTCCGGGTGGCGCAGCTCTCCGGCGGCCGCCCACTCCGCCTCGTCTTTCTCCTCGCCGGCGTCACGGGCGTGCTCTCGGCGTTCCTCGACAACCTGACGGCGATCCTCCTCGTCGTCCCGATCACCTTCCTGCTCGCAGACGTTCTCCGGATCACGCCGATTCCGCTCGTGCTCGTCGAGGTGCTCGCCTCCAACATCGGCGGCACGGCGACGCTCATCGGCGACCCGCCGAACATCATGATCGGGACGCACCGCGAGGAGCTCTCGTTCCTCGACTTCATCGTCAATCTCGCGCCGGTCTCGCTGGTCACGCTCCTCGCGGTGACGACGCTCCTCTACCTGGTCTTTCGCCGCCAGCTCGTCGTCCCCCCGGAACGGGCGGCCGAGATCCAGCGCCTGGATGCTGCCCGAGACATGCGCGAGAGCCCGTACGTGAAGCGCTCGCTCGCCGTCCTCCTGGGCACGATCGTCGCGTTCTTCCTCCACGCGCCGCTCCACGTCGAGCCCGCGGTCGTGGCCCTGGTCGGAGCCACGGTCCTCCTCCTCGTCGCTGCGGACAACGTCGAGGAGGCCCTCGAGCGCATCGAGTGGTCGACGCTCTTCTTCTTCATGGGCCTCTTCGTGATGGTCGGAGCGCTCGAGGAGCAGGGCGTCATCGGCGAGGTCGCGGATCTCGTCGCAGACGTCACGGGGGGCTCCGCCGTGGGCGAGGGCCTGGCGATCCTCTGGGGAGCGGCGCTGGGCTCGGCGCTCGTGGACAACATCCCGTTCACGGCGGCGATGATCCCCGTGGTCGACGAGCTCGGCGCCGCCGACGAGTCCTTCGAGGACGCGAACTGGTGGGCGCTCGCACTCGGGGCCTGCTTCGGCGGGAACGCCACCCTCATCGCAGCGGCCGCGAACGTGGCCGCGGCCGGGGTGGCGGAGCGAAGCGGCCACCCCATCTCGTTCGGCCGCTTCCTCCTGATCGGCCTCCCCGTCACGCTGCTCTCGCTCGTGATCGCTACGGTCTACATGCTGCTGTTCCAGCTGTGAGAACGCTTTCCCGGATAGAGCTCGTACCGGCCTCGGTGTCCCGTTCGGCGACCTTCCTCGAAGCAGCCGAGGCGCTGACGGCCCATTCCGTCCCGACGCTCGCAGTGGTCGACGACCGCGGGCGCGTCGTCGGCCTGTTCGGAGGCGAGGATCTCCTGCGGGGCTTCTTCCCCGGCTACCTCGCGGATCTCCGCCACACGGCCTTCGCCTCCGACGACCCCGGAATCCTGGCCGAGCGCGCGCGGGCCGTGTCTTCCGAGCCGGTCGAGAAGCACATGCGCAAGCCCGTGACGGTGGACGAGGACGCGAGCGCAATGCACGTCGCGGAGCGATTCCTCCACTGCGACTTCGGCGCGCTCGCCGTCGTCGAAGGGGAGCGCTTCGTGGGCATGCTCAGCCGCGCGGACTTCTGCCGGGCCGTGTTGACCGCGAGCTGAGGTGCGAAAACCGCGCGCCCGGGTCGGGCCCGGGCGCGCAGGCTCCTCTCCTAGAAGATCAGGATGAGGATGATGATGATCAGGATGATCGCGAGAAGACCGCCACCGATGTACATCCCTCTTCCTCCCTCGTTGTTATCGCGTTCGACGGCTTAACGGAGTTCCCGCCGGAGAGGTTTCGGTAAACCTCGTCGGCCGTCGCACGCTCGAAGGCGAGTCGCGCCTTCCTCGACGCGATTGGCACACGTCTGTGACGGGGTCTGACCCCGAGCGTGCGGAGGGCATCGCCGTAACCATGCGGGTTTCCCCCGACCGCGGGGGTCAGACCCGTCACGACATTGCCACGGAGTACGCACCGGGAAGTCACGGCAGGCCGGGCTCCCGCACACGGCTGCGGCTCCGATCGGCGCCGCCGCCGCCCCTCACCGCTGCGGCGCTCGAGGCGTCCCGAGCTCGGAGGCTCGAGGCAGAGCGAGCAGTGCCGCCGCCCAGAGAGCCGCAACCGCCGCGAAGCCGACGCGCCCGTCCCCGGGCAGCCCGAACGAGAGCCCGAGGAGGGGCGTACCGGCCACGATTACCAGGTTGCCGGCCATGTTCACGAGGCCCACGGCCGCTCCCGGCCCCGCGGGCCGGAGCGCGGCCGCAGCAGCGAACACCGGCGCGAACGCGAGGCCCGCACCGAGCCCCACGAGCGCGCACGCGAAGAGGGCGAGGCCAAGCGGCCCGGCCGGAAGGAGCAGGGCGGTCCCCGCCGCGCCGGCGGCGAGGCTCGTGGCCACGAGCGCCCGTGCGTGCCGCGGCTCCCGCCGCGCGATCCAGCCGCCCAGGGGACGCCCGACGACGCCGGCCCCGAGCGTGAGCGCGCTCGCCAGCCCCGCGACGGCGAGCGAGCTGCCGCCTGCCCTCGTGAGAAGCGTCACCGCCCAGTTCGCCACGACCGCGTTCAGCCCCAGGGAGGCCATGTGCGCCACCGCGAGGCGGTCGAGCCTCCGGTCGCGCAGGAGCTCGCGAAGCCCGGGCCCACGCTGCTCCCCCCGCCGCCGGGCCGACCGGGGCGAGAGGGCGAGCACGACGAGCGAGGCGAGCCCGGCGGCGACCGCGGTCGCGTAGGGCGCACGCCAGCCGAACGGGGCGTAGAGGGCCGGGACGACCGCGAGGGCGAGGCCGCCGCCGGCCATCGCGCTCCCGCCGAAGATCCCCTGGACGACCGGCCCGCCCGCGGCGGCCCGAACGTAGTCGCTCCCCGCGACGAAGGCCATTCCCGTGCCGAGGCCGACCAGCGCTCGAGCGCCGATCGCGAGAGCGGGATCCGGAGCCACCAGGAGGAGCGCGTTCCCCGCCGCCATGACGAGCAGGGAGCCGAGGGCCACCGGGCGCGCGCCGTGGCGGTCGGCCCGGCGCCCGCCGGGAACCTGGACGAGAGCGTGAACGAGGAAGAGAGCCGTCGTCAGGAGGCCGACGGCGCCGAGGCCGATGCCGTACTCGTCCGCGAGCGGGCCGGCGACCGCGCCAACGTTGGTGATGTTCCAGCCGACCGCCAGGCCGACGAGCGCGCCGGCGAGCGTCGCCGAGCGCCCGGAGCCAGATGCTCGACCGGCAATCCCCGCACCCGGACTACCGGCCGAGCATCTAGTCGTGGAGCACTCTCCCTTCCATGCCGCCGGCGACGACGACGACCTGGCCCGTCACGTGGCCCGAGAGCTCGTCCGACGAGAGGACGACGACCTGCCGCGCCACGTCCTCCGGCTGGGCGGCCTTCCGGAGCGCCATCGTCCGCGTGGCCCGCTCGAGGACGCTCGGGTCGTCGAGCGTCGAGCGCGTCATCGGCGAGACGGTCCAGCCGGGGCAGACGGCGTTCACGCGCGCCCGCGGCGCGACCCGCACGACCTCGTTCTTGAGGCTGAGGAGAAGCCCGCCGACGACCGCCGACTTGGCGGCCGCGTAGTCGGCGTGGCCCGCCTCCCCGAACAGCCCGGCCGTCGACCCGACGAGCACGAGGCTCCCGTGGCGCGAGCTCGCCACCTCGCGGAGGAACCCGCGCGCCGTCAGGAACGTCGCGGTCAGGTTGAGGCGGAGCGTCGTCTCCCAACGCTCGAGCGGAAGCTCCCAAGCCGGCACGTCCTCGGAGGGCCACACGCCGGCGACGGCTGCGCAGGCGTCGAGGCCGCCCAGAGCCTCGCGCGCCTCGGAGAAGAGGCGGTCGGCGTCTGCCTCCCGCGTCAGGTCCGCTTGGAGGAGCGTCGCGCCGTCCAGCTCGGCGGCGAGCGCCTCCGCCCGCTCGCGCCCACGGTGCCAGTGGAGCGCGAGCAGGGAGCCCTCGGCGGCGAAGATGCGAGCGCATGCCGCGCCGATCCCGCCGGAGGCGCCCGTGACGAGCACCCGCTTCCCGTTCAGCCCGGTGTCCATGATGTGGAAGCATGTTTTCACTTCGCCGCCTCGGCCTGACCGGCGACCTGGAGCGGCCGGAGGTTCGCTCGGCCTGGATCGCCTGGGCCCGGCTGGGCGCCGTCCCGTTCGTCTTCGTCGAGGTGGCCATCGAGAGCGGCAACTACCCGTCGGGTGACGAGGCCTACGCGTGGGCACTCGCCGCCGCCTTCGCGTCCGGCGCCCTCGTCCTCCTCCGCTTCCGCGAGAGGGCGGCCCCGGCCCTCGCCTTCGACTGGGCGGTCGTCTCGCTCTGGGTGGCCCTCTACTCCTTCGAGCCCGGCACGCCCGTGCGCCAGCTCCTGCTCCTGCCCGTCGTCGAGGCCGCCTTGCGCTACGGCGTGCGCGGCGGGACGCTCATGCCGCTCGCCTCCCTGCCCGTGCTCGCCTTCTTCGAGTGGCGGCAGGCCGTCCGGCTCGACCTCCACCCCTTCGACCCCGGCCACGTCGTCGGCCCGGTCGGCATTCAGCTCCTCGTCGGGCTCGCCGTCGGAGCGCTCGTGCGCCGCCTGAGACCGCCCCCGGGCCAGCGGCTCGCGCCGCCGAAGAGCGACAGGAGGGCCGGAACGAGGTAGGTGCGCACGAGGAAGGCCTCCACGAGCACGCCCGCCACCATCGCGAACGCGAACTCGCGGAACGAGGAGAGGGGGACGAGCGCCAGGAGCGCGAAGGAGAGAGCGAGCGCGAGCCCGGCGACGTTGATCGCCCGCGAGGCCCGGGGCGCGACGACGGCGACGGCCTCCCGGAAAGGGCGCGTCCGTGCCTCCTGCCAGATGCGGCCGACGAGGAAGACGTTGTAGTCCGATCCAAGCGAGACGAGCAGCACGGCCGCCATGAAGGGCACGTAGTACGTGAGCTGCCCGCGGCCGAGGAGCTCGACGAAGAGGAAGCCGGTCAACCCGAGCGCAGCCGCAAGTGCAAGCACGCTCGTCGCCAGCAGGTACAGAGGCGCGAGCAGCGCGCGCAGGAAGACGACGAGGAAGAGGAAGTTGACGACGAGCGCGGCGACGGCGATCCGGACGAGATCCT
>Ga0299907_10000991_pt1 | contig 15398 bp, 10 predicted proteins | sample RVTome_16_FD_198680 | JGI IMG/M metagenome (GOLD analysis project Ga0299907, IMG submission 198680) | Soil microbial communities from uranium-contaminated site in the Upper Colorado River Basin, Wyoming, United States - RVT152D67 (version 2) ... | reverse complement strand
GAGAACAGCATGGTCGCGCGCAGCGTGTCCGCCCCGAACTCCTCGATGATCCCACGGGGTTCGACCAGGTTGCCGCGCGACTTGGACATCGCCGCGCCGTCCATCACGACCATGCCCTGGGACTTCAGCCGCGTGAACGGCTCGACGAAGCCGACGTAACCCAGGTCGTGCAGGGCCTTGACGAAGAAGCGCGAGTACAGCAGGTGCAGGATCGCGTGCTCGATGCCGCCGGTGTACTGGTCCACCGGCATCCACTTGGCGACGGCATCCGTGGCGAAGGCGACGTCGTCGCGGTTGGGCGAGCAGTAGCGGATGTAGTACCAGGACGAGTCGACGAACGTGTCCATGGTGTCGGTGTCGCGGCGCGCCGGTCCCCCGCACTGCGGGCACGCGGCGTTGACGAACGCCTCGGCGGTCGCCAGCGGCGCCACACCGCTGCGCGAGAAGTCGATCTCGTCGACCGGGGGCAAGCGCACTGGCAGCTGGTCCTCGGGAACGGGCACCGTCCCGCAGGCGTCGCAGTGGATGATCGGGATCGGCGCGCCCCAGTAGCGCTGGCGCGAGATCAGCCAGTCTCGCAACCGGTAGTTGATCGCGTGGGAACCCTGCCCGCGCTCCCGCAGATCGTCGGTGATGCGCCGCTTGACCTCGCGCCACGGCAGGCCGTCATACGGGCCCGAGTTGATCACCACGCCCTCGCCGGCGACGGCCTCGGTCATGGTCGCCGGATCGGGTGTAACGGTGCCCTCCGGCCGCACGACGATGCGCACCGGCAGGTCGTGCTGCCGGGCGAAGTCCAGGTCGCGCTGGTCATGTCCGGGCACGCACATGATCGCGCCGGTCCCGTAACCCATCAGCACGTAGTCGGCCGCATAGACCGGCAGTTCTTCACCGTTGACCGGGTTGCGCGCGTGGACGCCCAGGAACAACCCGTCCTTGGACGTGTCCGCGGACTGGCGTTCGACGTCGCTGCGCGACTGCACCCGCTCCAGGAAGGCGTCGAACTCGTCGGCCACACCCCCGGCCTGGGCCCACGCGCGGGCGCGCGGGTGCTCCGGCGCGACCACGAAGAACGTCGCGCCGTACAGCGTGTCGGGGCGTGTCGTGTACACGACGACGTCCTCGCCATCGACCGTGAACGTCACCTCGGCGCCCTCGCTGCGTCCGATCCAGTTGCGCTGCAGGGTCAGCACGCGCTCGGGCCACGTGTCGGTCAACAGTTCCATGTCGGTCAGCAGGCGGTCGGCGAAGGCGGTGATCTTGAAGAACCACTGGGTCAGCGACTTCTTGGTGACCACGGAGTCGCACCGTTCACAGCGGCCGTTGATCACCTGCTCGTTGGCCAGCACCGTCTGATCGTTGGGACACCAGTTGACGTCGGACTCGGCGCGGTAGGCCCATCCCGCCCTGTGGAACTGCAGGAACAGCCATTGCGTCCACTTGTAGTACTCGGGGTCGGAGGTGTGCAGGCGGCGCGACCAGTCCCATGCCAGGCCCATGCTCCGCATGGTGGCCGCATGGGTCTCGATGTTGGCGTAGGTCCATGCCTTCGGGTCCGCGCCCCGCTTGATGGCAGCGTTCTCCGCCGGCAGGCCGAACGAGTCCCAGCCGATCGGGTTCATCACCTCGTAACCCTGCAGGCGCCGGTAGCGCGCGACGGCGTCAGCGAGTGAGAATGCCTCGACGTGGCCCATGTGCAGGTCGCCCGAGGGATACGGGAACATGGTCAGGGCGTAGTAGGGGGGCTTGTCGGACTGCTCGTCCGCGACGAACAGGCGCGCGTCCTCCCATGCCTTCTCCCACCGGGGTTCGATGTCGTGGGGGTCGTAGGCGCTCACGGTGCGTCCCTCATGGTTGGTCGTGCCGGGAAAGAAAAAGACCCTCCGAGCATAGGAGGGTCGCCGCGCTGATCTGAGACGTTCAGCGCGGCCAGCTAAGAAGCAGCGTCACTGCCATGGATGCCAGCATACCCCTGCGGCACGTCGAAGTGTTCCGCACCGACGCCGGCGGAGAATGGTATGATTCAAGGTTGCCGACGGCGAGAAATGAAGGCGTCGCCGCGAACGTCGCAGAGCCGATTCCGGACAACGCGCGGCGTACCTCCGGCCAGGAGCTAGGTGATCACACGATGCGCATCATGACCGCCATGCGGTCGCTGCATCCGTCCGGCCGCGTGCCGACGCGTCCCTTCCCCGCGCTCCGCCGGCACGGCCCTGGCCACCACGAGGGACCGGGCCGGGCCGCCGAGTAGCAGTCAACCTTCACGTCGAGCACCTGCTCGACGCCACCAGCATGTCTGATTCCAGCTCACCGGTTCCCAGAGGTGTGCAATGACCGCGATAGACCATCCGTGCCCCGAGCCGCTCGTCCTGACATGGGCCGACCGTCAGGCGATGAAGGCGCAGCTCCAGCACGACGCCGGCGTCATCGCCGAGCTCGCCGAGCGCGTCGGCCGGGATGACCTCGGCCCCTCGAACCTGGTCGCTGACGCGACGGACCGCGTCGACCCGATCGCCGGTCGTGTGCTGCGGCGGCGGCTCATCCGTGCGGTGCTGCGGCACACCCGGCGAGCGGCACGCCTCGCCGAGCTGCTGCTGGAGCTGCCACGCGAACCGGACACGCCGCAGGCGTGGCATGACCGAATGGCCGCAGCCGATGTGACATGCTCGACGGCCATGAACCGGAGGCATTGATGCAAACGATCGCAAGTCACCCAGGGGTCTGCGCGCTTTGTCCGCTGCCGATCGTCTCGGGCGAGCTCATCCGTCGTCACGGTAACAGCGGGTGGGTCCACGTCCGCTGCGCGGAGGACCGTACTGACCGTGAGCGGCTGACACGCGTGGCAAGGCGGCCCATGGAGCCCACCTTGCGGTGAGGGCGTTAGAGTGACGTGCCATGAGCTTCATCGTGAAACTGCTCGTGATCGCACTCGCGGTCTGGCTGGCCGTGCAGTTCGTCGACGGTCTGGACTACACCGGGAGCTGGATCGGCCTGCTGGCGATCGCGCTCATCCTCGCCCTCGTCAACGCGCTCGCACGACCGCTCGTGACTTTGCTCAGCCTGCCGATCGTGCTGTTGACGCTCGGGTTCTTCCTGCTGGTCATCAACGCCCTGATGTTCGGGCTGACGATCTGGATCTCGGATCAGCTCGACCTCGGGCTGACGTCGACCGGCTTCTGGGCGACGTTCCTGGGTGCACTGATCGTGACGGTCGTGTCCTGGATCGGTGAGGCGCTGCTCAGCCGCGACTAGGGCCTGATCCATGGCTCTGGTGTGAGCCATTCATTGATGGCGGCCATGTCAATGGGCGCGACGCACGTCTGACCGCAGCCGCCGCCGCGGTCACACTGGGCGGGGTGGAGCATCCCGATCCGGGTACGACCGTGGCCGCGGGCGCCGGGCCGACGCCCGGAGGATCGCGCATCCGCGGGATCGACATCGCGCGTGGCGTGGCCATCATCGGCATGGTCATGGTCCATGTCGGCCCGCAGGACACCCCCGGAGGCGGGCTGGTCGGTGCGGCGTACCGCTCGTCACATGGCCGTGCGTCGATCCTGTTCATCGTGCTCGCCGGAATCGGCGTGTCCCTGCTCGCCGGGGAGCGCTCGCGTCAGCGCCTCGAAAGCGCCACGGTCCGCCTGTGGTGGCGCGCCCTGATCCTGCTGCCCGCGGGGTTGTACCTGCAGGCGCAGCCGACCAACGTCGCGGTGATCCTGCAGTACTACGCCGCCTACTTCGTGGTCGCGTCGGCGCTGCTGCGCCTGGGTGACCGGGCGCTGCTGGCCGTCGCCGCAGCCAGCGCCACCCTGGGTGCCGCCCTTCTCGTGTGGTTGCAGCAGACGGTCCCTGGCTGGTTCCAGCCGGGCCTGCCCGAGTGGCACGACGTGGCGCGGATCGTGCGTGACGTCCTGGTCACCGGCTATTACCCGGTGGTCACGTGGACGGCCCCGCTGGCGTTCGGCGTGTGGCTGGGGCGCAGACGCCTGCTGGCCGGCGGCACCGCAGGCCGGATGATCGCCGGTGGCGCGATCATCACCGCCGTCGGGTTCGTCGTGTCGGACGTGATGGTTGCGACGCTCGGCGAGGCCACATCCGAGGCGGACTGGCGCCAGCTGGTCGCCATCGAACCGCACAACGAGATGCCCCTGTGGCTGGTGACCTCGACCGGCATCGCCGTCGCGATCATCGGCTGCTGCATCGTGATCGGGCAACGCCTGCCCCGGCTGTCCTGGCCGCTGGTGGCGTTCGGCCAGCTGGCGTTCACCGCCTACGTCCTACACGTCCTGGTGCTCGCGCGGTGGCCCGAATGGCTGGTGCGCGACGATCTGGTGCCGGCGTGGCAGTCGGTCGGGCGGTTCACCGTCGTGTCGGTGGCGTTGGCGACCGCCTATCGGATGGTCGCCGCACGGGGTCCGTTCGAGGTGTTGCTGCGGCTGCCCTGGCGGCGCCCCGCACGGACCGCGATGCCTCCGCCACGCTGAGGCGCGGGGCCGGTTCCGAGCGCCGACGTGGCCGGATGGGCGCGGCCGATCGCACGGGCGGGACCGTGCCGATGGGCCAGGCAAGCGCCACGTTCACGCCGGCGCATCGCCCGATCGACCCATGGAGCGCACATCGCTCCAACTACGGTGACGGCACGACACCACCGGTCGCACGCCGCGCCCACGCCGACGAAGGGGGACGCTTGGGCACACCCGTACGCGTACAGCCTCAGGCGCCGCCAGCGGTGCTGAACCTGGCACAGGTGACGCTGCTGGTCGCACTCGGCGTCGCGGTCAAGGGCATGGGCGCCTTCTACCGGCCGGTCCAGCTCGTGTCCGGTGGTCTCCTGGCGCTCGCCGCCGGCGTCGCGGTGGTGTCGTCGCACCGCCGGCAGCTGGTCTCCACCGGCGTCGCGCTCCCCGTCGCCGCTGCGATCGCTGCCCTCCTCGCGTTCGGCACCTGGGCCGTCGCCCGCGGTGCGATGGCGGGTGACATCGCGCCAGGGCTGCCGGTGCTCGCGCTCACCGCGGCGTTGACCGTCGGACTGGTGCTCGGGCACCTCGCCACGGTCAGGCAGCGGCGGATGCTGCATCACGCGGTCGCGGTCACCGGTGTCGTCAGCGCGTTGTCGGGCTGGGTCGGCTACGTCTGGCGCATCGAGCCGCTGGCACTTCCCGGCACCCGGCTGTGGCGCGCGGCCGGCACGTTGACCTATGAGAACGCGCTGGCCTGCCTCGTGGTGGCCGCCGCGATGGTGGTCGCGGCGGGCCTGGTGGCGCGCGAGACGCCGGTCGGTTCGGCCGCGCTGTGCCTGCTGCTGGTGGGTGGGGCGGCGACCCAGAGCAGGGGCGGGGCGGTCGCCCTCATCGCCGGCGTGGCGACGCTGGGCGCCAACCTGGGCTGGCGCAGCCTGCTTCGTGCGGTCGTGCGGCCGGCGATCGGCGCGGCGATCGCGGCGGCGACACTGGTGCCGTCGGCGGCCGTCACGGCCGCTGCCCGGCCGGACCTGGCCATCATGGGGGTCGCGACCGGACTCGTCATCGCGGTGTGGCCGCGCCGGTTCGTACCCGTGCGTGTGCTCGCCGTCGTCGGTGCGCTGCTGCTGCTCGTCGGTCTCGGTGGAGCGGCGTTCGTGTCGCAGCAGACCGACATCTCGGTGCTCAACGGTCGTTTCAGCCTCTCCTCCACCCACCGCGTGGCCCAGCACCGCGCCGCGCTGGAACTGCTCGCCCAGCAGCCACTTGTCGGCACCGGGCCGGGGGAGGCTGAGTTGCGCTGGCGGAACGACGATGGCCAGACGCTGGTGGGCCGCTTCGTCCACAACGAGTACCTGCAGGTCACCGTCGAGCTCGGGGTCATCGGCGGGCTGCTGCTGCTGTTGATCCTCGCCGCCATGACGCGCGCCGTGTGGCTCGGCCGGCCCACGGCGGGCCCGCCGTGGGCGGGGGTCGTGGCGGCGCTGGTCGCGGTCGCCGTCCACGGCGGGTTGGACTTCGTCTGGCACATGCCGGTGATCCCTCTGATCGCCGCGCTGCTCGGGGGCACGGCGACGACCGTCAGGCAGTGAACCTCCGCGGAGCACCCGCGGACCGTCGCACGTGCGCGTTTCTGCGCGCCGCTCCCGGGGCACACAGTGGTGTCCTCAAGACCCGTGCAGCTCACCTTGCATGAAGGCGTGGTTCCATGAACGTCGCGATGATCCTCGTGGTCCTCGTTGTCGTGGCCGCCGTCGCGGTGGTCATCGTCAACCGGGCGACCGGCGCCCGGCCCGATCGCCCCATGGCGGGCGACGACGACGCACCCGACCACGCCCAGGCGGCACAGGAAGGTTCCACGTGGAAGGCCGACCGCCCGGGCGATCCCGGTGCGGAGGGCATGAACCCTGAGGAGGCCGGCGACCCGTCGGCGGGACCCATCGACGACGACGAACCTGGTAGCCGCGCATAGTCCACGACCACAGGCGAAGGCTCGGCCGCTCAGCGTGCAGCGCAAGTCCGCACCGACGCGGCCGACGATCCCAGCGTCATGTCGTCGAGCTTCTGGCCGACGCCAGCCGCCGGTCGCGGTCCACCCCTTGACTTTCGCTTTCGGCCGCGTGCCACCTGGACTATCCTGCACGGCAGGGTCGCTGTGCCGGTGTCGGTGGGCGCCGTTGGGGGGAGCGAGGGCAACAGCATGGACGTGATCGGCGGCGCCGCGGCGGACGGCGCCAAACGACCGTGACACGTATCGCCACCGTCCTGGTGGCCACCCTCGCCGCCGTGGCTCTGATCGCCGCACCCCTCGACGCCGAGCCACAGCTCCATGTGCTCGCAGCGGGCAGCAGGTCGGGCGAGCCCGACGCCACCTTCGTCTCGACCAGTGGCATCCCCCATCACGACATCGGCGACCTCAGAGCGTCGAGGTACTGGCGCAAGGGCATGCGCAACGGCATCAACCGCTCGTGGCGTCGGGCCCTGGACACCACCATCGGGCAGATCGCCGCGGAGCAGCCCGATGCGGTGTTCCACACCGGTGACATGGTGTCGGGCAGGTGGGGCGTCGACGTCGACGGGACTGGCATCTTCGGCCCCGTCGGGACGCTCGCGCAGAAGCGGCGCGCGATCAAACGGGCCGCCGCCCTCTATTACGGCCAGAACAAGCGGCGGTGGGCTGACCACGGACTCGATCCGTACTTCGGCGTCGGGGACCACGAGGTGGGCGACATGCCCTCGTCGGGCGTGTTCGGTCCGAAGCGGTTGCAGTCGCGGGCGGCGCCGACGTGGCGCAACGCATGGGCGCGGGCGTTCACCGACGACGGCGAGCGCTACGCGTGGCACCCGCCGTACGGGCAGCATCGCAAGACCGCCTATGCGACCATGATCGGCAACGACGTCGGGTTCGTCTCGCTCGACCCGTTCGCCCGTCGCGACGACGGCATGCACGCGCGCATTGGTACCGTGCAGATGCGGTGGCTCGACGAAACCCTTCGTGATCTGCGGCAGCGGGGGGCCCGGCACCTGCTCGTGCAATGTGAGACCCCGGCGCTCGGACCCAACCGGGGGTCGCGCTCCAGTCGCCTGGTCCTGGAGAACGGCGCGCAGCTGTGGCGCCTGCTCGATAGGCGCGGCGTCGATGTCCTGCTGACATCGGAGTTCCACGAGGTGACCACGCGGACCGACGGAGGGGAAACCCCCGTGCAGGTCGTCCACGGAGCCCAGCTGTACCACGCGACCGCCAACTACCTGGTCATCCGCACGTTCCATGACCGCATCGAGCTCGAGCTCAAGCGCATGACGGGCAAGAAGACCGGTCGTCGCAGGTTCCCAACGGTGAACCGCCCACGCCCGATCGACGGCATCCGCATGTATCGCGGCGCTCAGGTCGTCGGCACCATGACCATCCACCGCGACGGCAGTCTGTCCGACCGCAGCGGGTTCCTGACCGAGGGGTTCCACTGCTCGAAGCCCACGGCCGGCAGCGAGTGCGACGCTGTCCTGCGCGTCGAGCGCCAGCAGGCGCGTGCGTCGATCGGCGCGCCCTCGACCATGCACCTGCGCTGAACTGGGGCGCACCGAGGATGACGGTCCTCTCGCCGAAGGCCAAGGCTGCGTGACGCTCCCGCCGTTGTCAACGGCCCCCGAGCTCACGCTTGGAGATCGCGCACCACGTCGACTAGCGTTGCCTCATGGCATACCTGGAAGCACAGCTGCGACAGCGGTTGAAGACGGCGTTCGAAGCGGTGGCGGGCGAGACGGCCGATCCCGTGCTGCGCCGATCGCAGCACGCGGACTTCCAGGCCGACGGTGCGCTCGCGCTCGCGCGACCGCTGCGCCGCAACCCGCGCGAGATCGCCGCCGAGATCGCCGAGAAGGCCCAGCTCGACGACCTGTGCTCGCAGGTCGAGATCTCCGGGCCCGGCTTCATCAACCTGACCATCGCCGACGACGCCCTGAGCCGGCTGCTGGCCGCCGGCGCGCAGGACGAGCGCCTGGGCGTCCCGCCGTCGGACACGCCGGAGGTCATGACCGTCGACTACTCGGCGCCCAACGCGGCGAAGGAGATGCACGTCGGCCACCTGCGGTCGACCATCATCGGCGACGCGGCAGTCCGCCTGCTCGAGTGGATGGGCCACACCGTCATCCGCCAGAACCACATCGGCGAGTGGGGCACGCCGTTCGGCATGCTGATCGAGCACATGATCGACATCGGCTCCGACGAGGCCGCCCACGAGCTGTCGGTCGGCGACCTCAACGGCTTCTACCGCGCGGCCCGGGCGAAGTTCGACGCCGACGAGGCGTTCCAGCAGCGGGCGAGAGCACGCGTCGTGTCGCTGCAGGGCGGCGACGCGACCACGCTGGCGCTCTGGCGCACACTGGTCGACGAGTCCAAGAAGTACTTCATGGCCGTGTACGACCGCATGGACGTGCGGTTGACCGCCGACGACTTCTTCGGCGAGAGCTTCTACAACGACCGGCTCCAGCTGGTGGTCGACGAGCTCGAGGAGCTCGGGCTGATCGAGCTCAGCGATGGCGCGAAGTGCGTGTTCCCCGAGGGCTTCACCAACCGGGAGGGCAGGCCGCTGCCGCTGATCGTCCAGAAGAGCGACGGCGGCTTCGGCTACGCCGCCACCGACCTGGCCACCATCCGCCGCCGCACCACAGAGCTCGGGGCTACCCGGCTGCTGTATGTCGTCGGGGCACCGCAGAGCCAGCATCTGCAGATGGTGTTCGCCGTCGCGCGGAAGGCCGGGTGGCTGCAGCCCCCAGCACGCGCCGAACACATCGGGCACGGCTCCATCCTCGGCGAGGACGGCAAGATCTTCCGCACCCGCGCAGGCGATTCGGTCAAGCTCATCGACCTGCTCGACGAAGCGGTGGCGCGCGCGACCAGGAGCGTGGCCGAGAAGAACCCGGACCTCGACGAGCAGACACGCGCGCGGGTGGCGCACGTGCTGGGCATCGGTGCGATCAAGTACGCGGACCTCTCAACCGATCGCACCAAGGACTATGTGTTCGACTACGACCGCATGCTGTCGTTCAACGGCAACACCGCGCCCTATCTGCAGTACGCGCACGCCAGGATCCGGTCGATCTTCCGTCGCGCCCAGATCGACCCGCCCTCCGACGTCAGCCACATCGTGCTCGACGAACCCGCCGAGCGTGCGCTGGCCATCGAGCTGCTTCTGTTCGGGAGCGTCGTCGACAACGTCGCCGAATCGCTGGAGTTCCACCGCCTCGCCCACTACCTGTACGGGCTGGCCACGGTGTTCACCGACTTCTACGAGCGGTGCCCCGTGCTCAAAGCCGACGGCGACGTCCGCACCAGCAGGCTGTTGCTGTGCGACCTCACCAGCCGCACGCTCGATCACGGCCTGAGCATGCTGGGCATCACAGCACCCGAGCGGATGTAGCCGGGTCAGCGCTCGCGGACTGCCGAGCTAGACCACGATCTCGTCGAGGGCGGTGAGTAGGCGGACCTCAGCAGCCGTCTCGACGCCCGCGAGCGGGTCGAAGTCCTTGAGCGTGCCGAAGTCCAGCCCGGTCTGCTCCTCGACGGTGGCGACCGGGACCTGGTAGGTCTGGTACGGCCCGAACGCGAACTCGAGGTCGTTCATGAAGTCGCGCTGGCTCACGATGTAGCCGGTGACCGACAGGCGCCCGGTCGCGTCGTTGACGATCGCCACGACCTTCCAGTAGTCCTCGGGGACGAGGAACTCGCGGTACCGCCGGTCGCTATCACGGAAGACCGGCCCGGAGAAGACGCTCACCTTGAGATCATGCACCTCGGCGTTGCCGAGGATGTGGTCTTCGAGGCCGAGCCACAGCCGCTGGTTGTGCGTCTGGTGCTGCGGCGCGCAGTTGGTGTAGAAGAACGTGTCGTCCGACGCCGCCTGGGCCTGATCGAAGCCGTCGCCCCACGCGGGATCCAACCGTCGCACGAGGTGCCCGCGGTCGAGCTTGTTGCGGTGGTACAGCTCGTTGCCGGCCTGGAGCTCCGGCGCGATGCGTGGATCGAGGCGCCAGCGGTCACGGCCACGCCGGACGTTGCGGGCGTTGGCCCCGTCGATGTTGACCGCGACGTACATCGCCAGGCGGCGGAAGCGGTGCATTCGGACCGAGTAGTGGATGTAGTCCAGCAGCCCGTCGTCGCGCTCGGCCACCGGCGCAAGCGCGTCCTCCAGATTGGATGACAGGCGGGGATGATCGACCACCGGTCCCAGGAAGTCGGACCGGTATCCGTCGCGTCCCTCCATCTGCTGCAGCGTGGGCTGCTGCTCGCCGGCGGGCGCCGGCGACACCGGCGTTGACGACCGCAGCCGTTCGAGCCGGTCGCGCACCAGCGCGGCGGGAACCGCGAAGTTGCGGTCCTGCTCCCGTCCCGCGAAGTGCAGCGCGAGCGCTTCGCCGGTCTCCAGGTCGACGACGACCGACCCCGAGTTGCCTCCCAGCGTCGTGCAGTCATGGGTCGTGATGTCGTCACGATCGGCGCCACCGGTCAGCTCTCCGGGCGCCAACCGCTTGACGTTGTAGATGTTGCCGAAGATGCGGTCCATATCCTCGGGGATCCGCGTGCGGGAGTCCTTGGCGGGGTAGCCGATGACGGCCACCTCGCGGCCTGGGACCACGCTGGCCGCCAGCCGGATGGGTGGCCGTCCGCCGACCGCGGCGCCACTGGACCAGTCGATGCGCAGGAACGCCATGTCCGGACCGGCGTCTTCTTCGATGTGCAGCACCTCGGCGATGCGGAACTCGGCCGGATCCGCGGTCTGGTGCTCCTCACGGAAGTCCAGGCGGGCACCCATCGGGCCCTGCAACGAGGGCCGGAAGACGAACGTCTCGCGCTCGCGCCTGGCGAACAGCTCGGCGACGTGGCGGTTGGTCACCACGACGTCGTCGGCGACGATCCACCCGGTGCCGCCCCAGTCGAGCCGTGGGTGGTTGTCCAGCTCGATCCGCCCGACCGACGGGATCGCCGACCGCAGCGTAGCCCGCGCGTGTTCTAGCCGCTTCCGCCAGTTGTCGGTCTCGAGCGCCGTGAGGTCGACGTCGTCGTCGCGCACGAGCAGCACAGGGCGGCCCAGCACCAGCACGATCGCCTCGAGCACCGGATCGGTCGGGACCGGTGGCGGGGTCTCGATGAGCGCGCGGGCCTCGTCGACGGTGACGCGTTGCCCACCGGACGACGGCGTCCCGAACGCACCCACGGACGGCGCCTCGGCCGCCTTCGCCATCAGGTGCTCCGCGAGGTCGGGTTCCTCGCTGATCCTCGTCAGGATCTCCTCGGCGAGCGCGGCGTCGTCGGCGATGTGGCGGAATGCGTCCAGGCGGCCCATGGCGATGCTCCTTTTCTGTGCGCCAGCGGGCGATACCGCGTGGCGTCCTACCAGAGGCCGGTCACCCGCCGCCTGATACGCGGCGCGCACCAGGTGCCCAGGCATCCCGCGTCCTGACGAGCCGTCACATCTCCATGCCGGCGACGTCCATGATCGGGCGCACTTCGACCGCGGCGGAGCGGGCGTCGGGAAACCGGGTCGCGATCGCGATCGCACGCTCGGGCCGTTCGCACTCGACGACGAAGTAGCCGGCCAGGTGCTCCTTGGCTTCGACGAACGGCCCGTCGGTGGTCACTGGCGGACCGTTGCGCACCTGGACGGTCGTGGTGGCGTCCGGCGCCGCCAGCGCATGCGAACCGATCAGTTCGCCGGATTCGGTGATCTCGGTCAACAATGCCTCGAACTGGGCCGGCAACTCGGCGCGCTGTGCCTCCGACAGGGCCAGATGCGCCCGGCCAAGAAGCGATCGCGGCGACCCGCACGCGCGTGCTACGTTGCAGAGAGACGACAGGGGCGCGCTCAAGGGCGTCGCGGGGCGGTCGACGATTCAACCATGGTGCTGGACGCGACGGACGTAGCGGAAGCATTGGCCGGTGCCTCGGACGTGGCGATGGCGTGCGAGCTCGTGGCCGATGTGCTGGTGCGCCGCGGGTTCGACCTGCCGAGCGTGTATCTGCTGCGCGGCGGGCGGCTGCGCTGCTACGCGTCACGCGGGTACTGGCAGGTCATCGACGGGTTCGCGCCCGACGTCGGCGTGATCGGCGGCGTGCTGGTGTCGGGCGAGCCGGTGTTCCTGCCGGACGTCCGCGACTGCGACGAGTTCATCGAAGCGATCCCGGGACTCCGTGGTGAGGCGTCGGTGCCCATCCGCGTCGACGGCGACATCGTCGGTGTGATGAGCGTCGAGTCGCTGACCGTCCTGCGGGAGGATTCGCTCGAGCACCTCGAGGCGTGCGCGCAGGGTCTGGCGCAGCGCATCCAGCAGCTCGGGGGCATGCCGGACCGGTCCCTGTACGAACAGCTCGCCGATCGGGTCGTCGGGTTCTCGACCCTGGCGAACGTCGAGCAGGTGCAGACCCACCTGTGCGAGGCCGCCCTCGAGCTGTCGGACATGAGCACGGTGCTGATCGCGCGCCACGACGAGGCGGGCGCGCTGTACGTGGCAGCACGATCGGGACCGCTGGCGGAGTCGCTGTCGACGCTCGAGGCGGATGACCTCGCGCAGGTGGCCGACTGGGTGGAGCACGGCACGTCATGCTATTTCGCGGGCGGCACCGCCTCGACCGCCCACGAGTTCTTCGTGCGCGCGGGCACGGGGTCCGCGCTGATCCTTCCCCTGACGACGCGTGGCTCGCGCGGCGGGGTGATGGTCGTCGCCGACCGGCAGGTTGTGACCTGCTCGCCTGATCGCGTGCAGCTGCTCGAACAGCTCGCCGCCCACGGCGCCGCGACCCTGCAGTCCGTCGAGACGGTGGACAACCTGCGACGGTTGGCACTCACCGATGCGCTGACCGGCGTCGGGAACAGCGCCGCGTTGGACAACCACATCAACGCGCTCGCGGAGACCGCTGAACGGCACGCGTTGTGCATCGTCGACATCGACCACTTCAAGCAGGTCAACGACACCTTCGGGCACGTCGCGGGCGACGAGCTGCTGTGTGAGGTCGCCGACAACCTTGCCCGGGCAGCGCTTCCTCGTGGCCGCGTCTTCCGCATCGGGGGCGACGAGTTCGTGGTGATCGTGCCGGCACGGGATGAGGCCGTCGCGGCGTCGTTCGGCGCGAGCCTGTGTGACGAGGCGCGAGCATCGGGCCGGTTCACCATCTCGGTGGGCATCGCGGTGGTACCGCGGGTAGAGCGTTCCACGATCGCGTTGGCGGACGCGGCGTTGTACGAGGTCAAGCGCCGCGGGCGGGATGGGTTCCAGGTGGGGCACAGCGCCGTCGGCACCGCCGATCCGGCCGGCCTGTCGTCTCGTGACTCGATGTGGGCGGTGCCGACGAGCCTGGCGGACGAGATCCACGAGGTCGTCTTCACCACCGACGCCACCGGCCGGTGGACGTTCCTCAACAGAGCATGGGACGAACTGGTCGGTGACCCCAGTGACGACAGCCTCGGGCGTGTGCTGTTCGACTGGGTCCACCCCGACGACGTCGAGTCGTGCGCCACCGGCTTCCGTGCGCTGTGGGCGGGCGATGCCGACGAGCTGCGGACCGAGCTGCGCTGGACGACCGCGGCGCACGAGACACGCTGGTTCGAGCTGTGGGCACGGCCTCTGCGGACGCCGACCGAGATCGTGATCGGCGCTGCCGGCACGCTCACCGACGTGACCGCCCGACGGATCGCCGAGGACGCGCTGCACCGGCAGCTCGACTTCTCCACGGTCATCACCGGCATCCTGGAGCGCTTCGCCAGCCTCGACCGGGACGGCGTCGACGAAGCGATCGACGGCGCACTCGCGCAGGTCGCACGGTTCGCGGAGGTTGACCGCAGCTACCTGTTCCGCTTCTCGACCGACCTGACCACCGCCCGCAACACCCACGAGTGGTGCGCCGACGGCGTTGAGCCGCAGATCCAGAACCTGCAGGACATGCCGATCACGCTGCTTGCGGATTGGATGCCCCAGCTACAGGCCGGCCTCGCCGTGTACATCCCGCGCGTCGCTGACCTCCCACCGGAGATGGGTGAGTTGCGCGAGATGCTCCAGGGCCAGGGCATCGCGTCGTTGATCATCGTGCCGCTGGCCGCTGGGAAACGTCTGATCGGCTTCCTGGGATTCGATGCCGTCCACGGCGAGCGCATCTGGTCGGATCAGGAGATCGATCTGCTGCGCACGGTCGCAAACGCCCTGGTCAGCGTGGTGTCCCGCCACGAAGCCACCGAGCAGCTGACCCGTCAGGCGCTGCTGGATCCGCTGACCGGACTGCCGAACCGGGCGACGTTCCACGCGTGCGTCCAGCAGGCGCTCGCCGAACGCACCAGCCGGTCAGGGACCGTCGCGGTCATCTTCGCCGATCTCGACGGGTTCAAGCTGGTCAACGACAGCCTCGACCACGACGCCGGAGATGAGGTCCTCAGGACGGTCGTCGAGCGCGTGTCGGCGTCACTGCGCAGCCCTGACGTGCTGGCACGGCTCGGAGCGGACCAGTTCACCGTCGTGTGCGCCGATCTGGACGGCCCCGACGCAGCCGTGCAGATCGCCGAGCGGTTCGCCGAGGCGATCCGCCAGCCAACGGTCGTCGGCGATGCGCGCCTGTACGTCACGGCCAGCATCGGCATCGCGGTCGCCGGGGACGACAGCACCGCAACCAGCCTGCTGCATGATGCCGACACCGCGATGCGACGCGCCAAGCGGCTCGGCCGAGATCGCATCGAGGTGTTCACCGACGCGCTGCGCACCGACGTCGGGCAACGGATGACGATCGCCACCGACCTGCGGCACGCGCTCGACGATGGCCGGCTGCACCTGCTCTACCAGCCCATCGTCCATCTGCGCTCACACAATGTCGTGGCGGCCGAAGCGCTGGTGCGCTGGACCCATCCGCAGCGCGGTCACATCCTGCCGAACGAGTTCATCGACGTCGCAGAGAAGACCGGCCTG
>Ga0299907_10000990_pt1 | contig 15398 bp, 14 predicted proteins | sample RVTome_16_FD_198680 | JGI IMG/M metagenome (GOLD analysis project Ga0299907, IMG submission 198680) | Soil microbial communities from uranium-contaminated site in the Upper Colorado River Basin, Wyoming, United States - RVT152D67 (version 2) ... | reverse complement strand
GTCCGGGCAAGGGTGTAGGCCCTTCCCCGAGCGCCGGCAACCCTGAGGAGCGGGAGCGCCTCGGGGCCGGCCAGGGCCCGGCGGACCACCCGGTCGAGCTCGTCGGCGGGCAGGCCGTAGAGGGAGGGGGTCACCGCCACCACCATGTCGCGCCGGGCGAACACCTTACGCTGGGCCAGCTGCCCGTCCGGGGAGAGAGTCCCGTTGATGAGGGTGCCCAGTTCGGCTTCGGGCAGCCGGCCCCGCAGTGGACTCCGGGCCGCCGAGGCCGCTTCGATTCCGGCGGCGAGCTCGTGGATCGGGAACCCGGCCTCGGCCAGCTCGTCCCGCCAGCGGGGCAGCAGGTCGGCGACCGGGGTGTGCCGTTTGGTCTTGCGGGTCTCCCGGGCGGCGATGTTACGGGCCCGGTAGCTCGAATAGCCGTGCCCGGCCATCTCGTCGTCGATCTCTGCCGACCGCTTGGAGTGGACCTCGAGGGCTTCCTTGGGGATCCCGGCGATGGCCCAGTGGCCGAGCCGCCCGGACGGGCCGTGGTCCGCCTCGATGGCATAGCCCAACTCGACCGCCTTCCGGGCCGACGCCATCCGGCCGACCATGGTGGCGGCGTGGAGGTGCTCCCGCCACAGGGCCGTGTCCGGCGCCTTGTAGCCGCCCCGCCGGTCGAGCATCTCGACCACGTTGGCCACCAGCACGTGGTCGTGGGGGCACGGGTCCCCCGCCCGGCTGGTGGCATGGCGGGTGTGGACGTAGATCAGGCCGCGGGTCGCCGCCGGCGTCCGCGAACGACCGCGACGACCCCCCGCCCAACGGGTCAGCCCATCGAGATAGGCCAGGGTGGCGTCCCGCTCGGCGTCCAGGATGGCGTGCATGTCCTCCGCCCGTCCCAGCACGCCCAGCTCGGCCACCGACTTGTGAGCCGAGATCACCAGTTCCATCCCGGGCCGAAGCGCGCCGACCAGGCGCTGGCCGGTCGTGGGATCGGAGGCTCCGCCCGGGCCGTAGATCGCCTCGTACTGGGCGTCGGTGACCGCACCCACCAGTCCGAGTCGCTCTGCTCCTGAGCCGCCCCAGCCGAGCGGCGTCTCGCCCCGGGAGGCGTAGTAGGCGAGGGCCTGGCCGGCGTGGTCGTCGGCCCGGTCGACGATGGTCTGGCGGTGGTAGGCCACCGAGTCCGACCCCATCATCCGCATCCACGCCACGGCGTTGACACCCCCGGCAACTTCGTTGCAATCGTGTTCCGCTCTTTCGGGATTGTGGCGTTCAGGGAGTGGTTCGTAGAGGAGTTATTTCGTGATGAGCATTGGAGGGTAATGGTGGTTATTGGCGGTCATACAGTATTGGGGATTCAAGGGGATTGGTTGGGGTTCGGTCGTCGAGCGGGGGGCGGGCTCTCGGCCGACGGTCGACTGCCGGCGCTGGCGCCTGTCCGAACCGCAGGGACGGAGTCGGGAATGGGAGCGGGGCGACCGGGAACTGCACCGAGCCGCCGGGAAAGAAATTCCTCGATCGGGAACGGTTTCGGGAACCACACCGGGAAGGTGACCGGGAACCGGGAAGCGCAGAATGGTTTCCATGATTCCCGCGTCGCGAAATCGGTCAACGAGCGCCAGTCATTGGTCGTGAGGGCAACGCATGGACTCCGGTCAGAGCGGGCGGAGAACCCAGCGGCTTCAAATGACCTGGTCGCATTTCCGGGACCAGGACGCGCATCGGTATCGGCAAAGAGACTGTCACAGGAGGAACGTAGAATGGCCACGACGACTGGGGACAGCGGCAGTAGCAATACCGGAGAGCGGCCGCCACTGATGGACATCGAGGAGGTGGCGAGGCGGCTCTCGGTCGGCGTGAGGCACGTGCGCCGCCTCGTCGCCGAGAAGCGCATCCCCTACCGCAAGTGGGGGCACCTTCTCCGGTTCGAACGGAACGAGATCGAGGAGTGGATCGAGGCGACGAAGGTGCCTGTTCAACCGCCCACTGACCGGCCGCGAATCGGTGGCGGGCGACGGATCGGCCTAGGGCTGAGCGAACCTCGCCGGCCCTGTGCTTGATCCCGGGGTGAAGGAGGAGCGATGGCATCCATCCGGCAGAAGGAAAGCGGGCGCTGGGAGGCCCGGTATCGCGACGCCCGGGGCCAGATGCACGCCCGGACGTTCACGACCAAGGGCGAGGCCACCCGCTGGGCGAAGGAGATGGAAACTGACGTCCGGCGAGGGGAGTGGGTCGACCCCCGCCTCGCCCGCACGACCTTCGCCCAATGGGCGGCCGAGTACCTCACGACGATCGTGCACCTGCGGGCCGTGACGCGGGGCGACTACGAGCGGATCGTCCGGGTCCATCTCCTCCCCGCCTTCGCCGACGCGCCCGTCGCCCACATCGAACAGGTCGACGTCCGGCGCTTCCTGGCCGAGAAGCAGGCCGCCGGGCTGGCCCCCAAGACACTCCAGAAGATCCGGCTCGTGCTCCGCCAGATCTTCGAGACCGCCCGTGGATCAGGCGCGATCAAGGCGAACCCGTGCCAGGGGCTCCGACTCCCCCGCCCGCAGCAGAAGGAACCGATCTTCCTCACCGCCGAACAGGTGGATCTCCTGGCCCGTTCGGCCAGGCCGCCCTACGACCTCCTCATCTGCTTCGCCGCCGCCACCGGGCTACGGCCGAGCGAGCTGTGCGGGCTGCGCATCGGGCGGCTCAACCTCGTCAAGGGGACGGCCGAGGTTGCCGAGGCGCTCACCGTCGTGCGGGGCCGGGTCGAGGTCGGTCCGACCAAGACCAACATCCGCCGCACGGTGGCGATCCCCAGATCCCTCTGCGATGACCTCGGCGCCTACCTCGCCGCCCGCAGCCAGGCCGCCTGCAGGGCGCTCACCTCCGAGGACTACCTGTTCACCGCGCCCGAGGGCGGCCCGCTGCGCCGGGACCTGCTACACAAGCGCTACTTCCGCCCGGCGGTGCTCAAGGCCGGTCTCCCCGAAGGCCTACGGGTTCACGATCTCCGGCATTCTTGTGCCTCGATTCTGATCGGCTTGGGCGCCCACCCGAAGGTCATCCAGGAGCGCCTCGGGCACTCCTCGATCATGGTCACGATGGACGTCTACGGCCACCTCTTCCCGTCCCTGAACGACGCCCTCACCGAGCGCCTCGACGAGGTCTTCCGAGCCGCCCGGCAGCCGGCCACCGGAAAGCCGGCCGAGACCATCGTACCCATCCGATGAGTGCGATCGGTCCGGGCCAAAGACATCGGAAGCACCGGATGCTTCGGTCCGGCGACGTTCCGGGAGATCTCGTCGTGGTCATCCGGGCGACACTCGCGACCAGGGCGGAGGCCGTTGCTGACATCGCCAAGGACGCGAGAGTCTCCGCCGATACGTACGTCGTCGGCCAGGGCGACGAGGTGGAGCTCCTCTATGGGGTGTCGGTCTTCGCCCGGCGGCCAGGTCCACGCGACGTGCTCGAGCGATTCGTCGAGGCGCCCGCGTACCTGGAGGTCACCGTTGGGGTCGTGCGGGCGGCGGGCTTCTCCGTCTTGCCTACAGGTGCGAATCCGGATCACTTCGATGTCCAGCTCGTCTCCGGAAGGACCGAGTCGCAGCCGGCATCGGAGCAAGATGTGGCTGCAGCAGCTGCTCGTCTGGTCCGAGTGGCAGGTGACCTGCTGCCCAACCCGTTCTACGCTGGGAGTTGACGGTGGTGAGTCATCCGAGGGAAGAGATGCCTGAACGACGCAATCCCTGGGCCGTGGACAAGGTCGACCCCGCGGTCGTCGAACGGATCGCGGTCACTCACACACCCGACCCGGACGCCGTGAAGATGGGGGTGGACATCATCGGTGATCCGCACCGGGAGGATGACGACGGGTTCAACTGGACGAGACTCCGATTCGCCCGGAACGTTGCCGATGTTGCCCCTGGTTCGACCATCGTCATGGGGAGTTCCATCGGCCGGTACCTGGCGAAGGTGATCGCCTGGGACTTCGAAGTGAGCGACGAGGACCCGATCGTCACGCTGGAACTGCTTCCCGTCACTCCGGAGTCGGTGGAGCGCGCCCTCGCTCGGAGCAGGCCCCCGGCGGCGTAGCGAGGCCGAGCGCTCGTGCCGACATCCGACGCGACCGGTCGTGCAGCGACATTGTGGGACGACGGCGCTCGCTGGAATGTGATCCTCTTCATCCTGCGCGACGAGGGTTTCTCCAAGTCGGAGTGCATCCGGGTGACGGTCGAGATCCTTCGGCTGCCCTTGGCCGACGCCAAGCGGATCGTTCACGAGAGCCGAGCCTGGGCCGATCGCCGCGAGCAGGACGACAGGTTCCACGACGCGCTGATCGCCGAACTCGAGGCGGAGATCTCCTCCCGACAGCCGTGAGCAAGATGCCCGCACAAGAGCGGCCGCTGCTGGTCACCAGCCTGCTGGCTGTCGTCCAGAACCAAGGTCGAGTGACCGCCAATCTCGGCACCTGGGACGGCGACTACGAGATCCGGGAGGGCGACGTCGTTCTCGTCACCGACGCCGGTGCCGGGCCCTACGAAGCCACAGTCGAAATGATCGAGGGGTCCTGGGCCCGGTTGCGCGTTTGTTCACGCCTTCGCGGCTGAGAACCGGGCTTAGGAAGCCGAGGCCGCTTGATGGCTTTCGAAGGGGCCCGACAACGGGCTCCTGGGACGGCTGAACACACTCCGTGGTCTTTGTAAGAACGAGTTCAGCCCCAGCCTGAACGAGCATTCAGACCACAGACAGACCACAAACGGACCACAGAATGGTGGTCACGGATGGTCAACCATGGTCGCTAGCGGTCATGCGGAAGTTGGCTCTGACCTGCATGTTTAGGGCTGAACAGCCTCGAGCAGGAACGCTCAAAGTGGCCGGGAGAGCGTTCGGGACGCTGAGGTCGCGGGTTCGAGTCCCGCCGTCCCGACTGGCAACGGTGCAGCTCAGGGGCCACTCCGCTGGCCCCTGAGTCGCGTTCAGGAACTGGCGGACCAGGGTGTCTGGCTGAGGAGGGCCACGGCTCGACGCTCGACGTTGACGAGTCCCAGTTCTCGGGCAGGGGCCAGGGCTCGGTCGAGGAGTCGGCGGGCCTGTTCGGCGTCGCCGGGCTGCCGGCGGGCGAGCAGCGTCCGGGCCCACTCGATCCTGGTGCGGCCGAGGTGCGCCGGCGCGCCGGCCTTCTCGTAGACGCCGGTGGCCGACCCGAAGTGATCCTCGGCCTCGTCGAAGCGGCCCAGGGTGGCGGCGAGCATGCCCAGCGAGTGGGCGCCACAGCCGAAGGGGATGCCGACCAGGATCCCGAGCTGGGTCGGGTAGGGCCGGATGAGGTCGTAGAGCATCTCGGCCCAGCGTGGCTCGTGGAGGCGACGGGCGACATCGGCCGCCACCGTCATGAAGCCGAGCCAGACGGGGTCCCGCGGGAGATGGAACGACACGGCCGCCAGCTGCCCCATGCGCTTCCGGGCCTCGTCGTAGTGTCCGGCCTCGCAGCAGAGCAACGCCAGCACGGCGAGCAGTCCCGGTATGGCCGGGAACCGCTCGGACAATGTGGCGAACTCGGACTCGAGCTCCCCCGCCCGACCCTGCTCGAAGCGGATCGCCCATTGCTGGAACCTGTACATGGGCGCGGCATCGGGTTGGGCGCTGGCCAGGCCGATCTCGAGCGTCTCGTTGCAGACTAGTTCGGCTTCGGCGATTCTCCCGACGAGGTGGATGGGACCCACCCGCATCCAGCCCACCATCCAGCGGAGGATCGGCTGGCCCAGCTCGGTGGCCAAGGCCTCGGCTCGCCGGAGGTGGGGGAGGCCATGCTCGAGGTCGCCCGATTCGAGGCACACCCGGGTCCGGAGGAAGTGGGCCATGAACTCGACCAACGGGTCCCGGAGGCTCTCGGCCAGTCGGAGCAGCTCGGCCGTGTCGGCCTGACGCTCCGCCATCGTGTCCGGGGCGTGAATGGTGAAGAACCGGGGCATCAGCACCTGGGCAAGTGTGGTCTCGTCGCCCAGGGTCCGGGCGATCTCGAGCCCCTCGTCGCTCATGCGCACGCGGCGGGCGCGGTCGGGCGTATAGACGAGCTCGATGCCGAGGGCGGCCAGGAGGCGGGCCCGTATTGCCGTCGGTGCGTCACCCATCGCCGCCAGCGCCGCCTCCAGCGCCGTTACCCGTTCGGCGTCGACCTCACCTCCCGAGCTCCAGTAGGACGGGCGGCGGTTGGCCAGGGCGGCGCGCGCCAGTCCGTCGGCGTCGCCTTGTTGCCGGGCCAGGTCGACGGCGCGCAGCAGGGTGTCACGGTGCTCGGGGTCTCCGGCGCGGCGCTGCGCCTCCCCAAGGGAGATGAGGAGATCCAGACGCCGGTCCTCACCGGTCTGTCCCTCGGCGGCGTCGATGAGCTGGAGGGCCTGGCGATAGTAGGCGGCAGCCTCGTCATGGGCCAGTTGGGCGAGCGCGCGGTCGCCGGCCCGGGCGGCGTAGTGGACGGCACGGGTCGTCTGCGCCGCCGGTGCCGCGGCGCGGGCCCAGTGATGGGCCAGCGCCGGGAGGTGGTCGTCGAGCGCGCCGGCATGGGCCGCTTCGATCGCCTCCGCCACCCTCTGGTGGAGGCCGACCCGCCGGGCGGCGGTGATCTCCTCGTAGAGGGTGGCCCGGACCAGGGCGTGGGCGAAGCGGTACCGGGTGTCGGGCAGCTCGGTCAGGAGGCGGGCGGCCACCGCCTCGTCCAGGGCATCGAGCAGCTCGTCGTCCCGCAGGTCGCCGGCGGCGCGGACCACTGCGGGCTCGAACTCCAGGCCGACCACCGAGGCCAGCCCCAACACGCGGTTGGCGGGCTTGGAGAGCCGGGACAAGCGCCGGCCGACGACGTCGCGTACGCCTTCCGGGATCCCCAGGTTCTCGACGGGAACGGTGGTGGTCCAGCGACCCTCCCGGTGCTCGATGCCGCCGGTCTCCAGCAGGTGCCGGAGGACTTCCGCCACGAAGAAGGGATTGCCCTCGGTCTCGGCCCACACGACGCGGGGCAGGGCTTCCTCCTCGTCGGTGAGGCCGTGCCCGGCCGCCGCCTCGATGAAGGCGGAGACCCCGGCCTGGTCGAGGCCGGTGAGGTGGAACCGCTCCACTCCTTCGAGGCGGCGCAGGTCGGAGAGCAGCTCCGAGAGGGGGTGGCCACGCCCCACCTCGCTGTCCCGGTAGGTGACCACCACCAGGAGTCGGAGGGGCTCGGCCGAGCTCAGCACGTGGCGCAGCAGCAGGAGGGTCGGCTTGGCCGCCCAGTGGACGTCGTCGAGAACGAGGAGCACCGGGGTCTCGGCCGAGACGTCGGCCAGCCAGGCGGCCACGGCATCGAAAAGGCGGTAGCGCTCGGTCTCGGGATCGGACCGGAAGGGCTCGGCCAAGCCGGGGACGGAGCCGGCCAGTTCGGGGACGAGGCGGGTCAGCTCGGCGCCGTAGCGGCCCAACCGGGGCTCGGGGCTGTGGGCGGCGTAGTGGCGGAGCGCCTCCACGAACGGCTGGAAGGGAACGCCCAGGTCCTCGTCACAGCGGCCGGCGAGCACCATCGTCCCTTCGAGGTGCGCGGCCATGGCCACCTCCGTGGCCAGACGGGTCTTGCCGATCCCGGGCTCACCGGCGAGGAGCGCGACCCGCCGCTCGCCGGCCGCCACCTCCTTCCGCAACTGGGCCAGCCGCTCGACGGCGCCGTCGCGTCCCACGAAGATGCGCCCCGCCCGGGCGAACAGAGGCGGCAGCGGCACGCTGGTGGCCAGCGGCTCCCACGCCACCTCGCAGACCGGCACCGGATCGGGCAGTCCTTTCAGCTCCAGGGTGCCGAGGTCGCGGAACTCGACATCAGCCCGGGAGCCGGCCACCACCCTGACCACGGTGGTGGCCAGGATCTGGCCCGGTCGGGCGGCACCCACCAGCCGGGCCGCCTCGACCACCGGAGTTCCGAATACGTCGCCGTCCTCGAAGGCGACCTCCCCCAGGGCAAGGCCCACCCGGATGGCGACAGGAGCCGGCGCTGAGCGGGAGTGGCGATCGGTGGCGTGCTGGGCGGCGACTGCGGCGGCGAGGGCGTCCACGACGGATGCGAACGTGACCAGCAGGCCGTCTCCCGTGTTCTTCACCTCCTGCCCGCCGCAGGAAGCCATCGCTTCCCGCAGGCGGGCGAAGTGCTCGCCCCGGAGATCGTCGAAGGCGGCGTCTCCCAGGCGGGTCATCAACTCAGTCGAACCCACCAGGTCGGTGAAGAGCACCGTGGCCGTGCCGCTGGTACGCCCGCTCCGCATGGCGGAGCCATTCTGCCCTTCCATCGAGGCACCTGCGACGCTGAGGTCGCGGGTTCAAGTCCCGCCGTCCCGACTCAGTACATTCGGCGAGATGATCACCGACCAGGACAAGGCCGAGCGCTTCCTGGCTCTCCACCATGCGGAGGGCCCGCCGCTGCTGATGCCCAACCCGTGGGACGAGGGTTCGGCGAAGCTGCTCGCCTCCCTGGGTTTCTCCGCCTTGGCGACGACCAGCGGCGGCCACGCCGGCACGCTCGGACGGCTGGACGGGATGGTCACCCGGGACGAGGCGTTGGCCCACGCGGCCAGGATCGCCGGCGCCACCGATCTCCCGGTGTCGGCTGACCTGGAGAACTGCTTCGCCGATGAGCCCGCGGGGGTGGCCGACACCATCGAACGCGCCCGGTCCGCGGGTCTGGCCGGGTGCTCGGTGGAGGATTTCACCCGTGATCGCGGCGCGCCGATCTATGAGGTCGATCGAGCCGCGGAACGGGTCGAGGCGGCCGCCGAGGCCGCCCACCGCGGACCGGTCCGGATGGTGCTGACGGCGCGGGCCGAGAACTACCTCCACGGCCGGAAGGACCTGTCCGACACCATCACCCGGCTGCAGCGTTATCAGGAGGCCGGTGCCGATGTGCTGTACGCACCGGGGCTGACCCGGCTCGAGGAGATCCGCCGGCTGGTCGAATCCGTGGACCGGCCGGTCAACGTGCTGGCCCTTCCCGGCGGTCCGCCCGTTTCCGAGCTCGAAGCCGCCGGCGTTCGTCGCATCTCGGTGGGCGGCGCCTTCGCCTACGTGGCGCTCGGGGCCGTGGTCACGGCCGCCCGGGAGCTGTGTGACCAGGGCACCTACGGGTTCTGGGAGCAGGCGAAGATCGGCATCAGCGCCACCCGTTCGGCCTTCGGCACCTGAGGAGCCGGTTTCAGCCACCACAACGAGTACAACGACCAGGACCTCGGTGAGGCGGTGGGGCCGATCGGCCTGAGCTACCGCCGCCGCACCGGTGCCGCACCCCTGGCCCCCACCTTCCTGGCCGTGCTCCGGTCCCTCCAGAGCAACCTCACCGACCTGGACCTGGAGTCACCGGGCATCCCCCGCCCCGTTGGTTACGCTCGCCGGCCATGTCCGGTCCCTGGTGGCGGAAGGGTGTCATCTACCAGATCTACCCCCGCTCCTTCGCCGACGCGGACGGCGACGGGGTGGGCGACCTGGCCGGCATCGTGGACCGTCTCGACTATCTGGCCTGGCTCGGTGTCGACGGCATCTGGATCAACCCCGTCAACGTCTCCCCCGACCGGGACTGGGGCTACGACGTGGCCGACTACTGCGCCGTGCAGCCCGTCCTCGGCACGCTGGACGACGTCGACACGCTGATCAGGGAGGCTGGCTGTCGGGACATCAGGGTGCTCCTCGATCTGGTCCCCAACCACACCAGCGACCAGCATCCCTGGTTCGTCGAGGCCCGGGCCTCCCGGGAGTCCCCCTACCGGGACTTCTACGTGTGGGCCGACGGGAAGCCCGACGGCTCGCCGCCCAACAACTGGCGCTCCAGCTTCGGCGGACCCGCCTGGGCCTACGAGCCGGGGACGGGCCAGTGGTACCTGCACCATTTCCTGCCCTCCCAGCCTGACCTCAACTGGTGGAACGAGGAGGTGTGGTCCGCCTTCGACGACATCCTGCGCTTCTGGTTCGACCGGGGCGTGGCCGGCTTCCGGATCGACGTCTGCCAGAAGATCGTCAAGGACGCCCGGCTGCGGGACAACCCCCCCTCCGAGCCCGACGACCATCCCTACGTGCGGGCCCATGGCCAGCGCCAGGTCTACAACTCCCAGCGGCCCGAGACCCACGACGTCTTCCGGCGCTGGCGGGCCATCGCCGAGCGTTACGACCCGCCCCGGCTGCTGCTGGGCGAGACGTACGTCATGGACGTGGCCCGGCTGGCCGCCTACTACGGCGCCGGGCCGGAGGGGGACCAGCTTCATCTGGCCTGCAACTTCGTGTTCCTCCACGAGCCGTTCATCGCCTCGGCCCTCAGTGCCGTGGTGGACACGGCCGAAGCCCACCTCCAGGCGCCGGCCTGGCCGGTGTGGGCCATCTCCACCCACGACCTGCCCCGCTTTCCCACCCGCTGGCTGGGCGGCGACGGCGGAGGCGGCGCCGCCCGCTGCGCCCTGCTGATGCTGCTGACCCTGCGGGGCACCCCCACCCTCTACTACGGCGACGAGCTCGGCCTCTCCGACGTGCCGCTGGGCCCCGACGAGCGTGCCGACCCGGTGGGGACGGGCGTCTTCCAGGCTGGACCGGGCCGGGACCCGTGCCGCACCCCCATGCCCTGGCACCCCGGGCCGGGGGCGGGCTTCACCGCCGCGGGCGTGCGGCCCTGGCTCCCGGTGGGGGACCGGGAGGGCACCACCGTGGCCGAGCAGCAAGCCGATCCGGCCTCGATGCTGCATCTCACGCGGGACCTCCTGGCCCTGCGCCGGGACCGGCCCGACCTCCAGACGGGGACCTACACCCGCCTGGCGGCCCCGGACGGCTGGTGGGCCTGGCGCCGGGGGACGTCCCTGGCCGTCGTCCTCAACCTCAGCACGGACGACGGCGAGTACGAGTTGGAGGGGCTCGGTCCGGGCCAGCTTCGCGGCCGGGTGCTGATCGGGACGGACCGGGCCCGGGACGGCGAGACGATCGAGGGACGGCTCCGGCTCTCGGCCCGGGAGGGCACGCTGGTGGAACTCAACGGCTCGACCGTGGATCAGGCCGGGGGGGTCACCCGGGCATAGACGGCGAAGTCGCGGGGCTCGCCCCAGACGGCGCGCCAGGCCCGCCGGATGCCCTCCAGGTCGAATCCGGCCCGCTCGGCCACCGCCCGGGAAGGGGCGTTGCCCACGTCGGCGTACAACTCCACCCGGCGCAGGCCGAGGTCGGCCAGGGCCCAGTCGGCCAGCGCCCGGGTGGCCGTGCTGGCCACGCCCCGGCCCCGGGCCCCCGCGGCCACCCAGTAGCCCATGTCCCCCAACCCGGGATTGTCGGCGACGAGGCGGAGCCCGACGGAGCCCACCAGCGTCCCGCCACCGATGACGGCCAGTTCCACCGCCCGCCCCTCGGTCAGCCCCCGACGGGTGGAGAACAGGAACTCCTCGGCGTCCGCGGGCGTGTAGGGGTCCGGGATGGCATCGAGCCAGCGGTGGATCTCAGGGTCGTCGACGGCCGCCATCAGAGCCGGGGCGTCAGCCGCGTGCCAGGGCCGCAGGACCAGGTCGCCGGCGGTCAGGCCGCCCGGCGGCAGGGTGACCGGCGCCGCCGGCGGGTGGCGGTCGGCCCGGGGCCCGCCGGGTGTCGACTCGTCGAGGATCAGCCCCATGAGCACGGCGTCCCACAGCTGTCCGTTGCGGCGGCGGTAAGGGCGCCGGCGGGTGCCCTCGGTCACGAACCCGTACTTGGCGTAGAGGCCTCGGGCGGCGTAGTTGTGGGCCCACGCGGCCAGGGACACCTTGTGGGCCCCCATGTCCCGGGCCCAGCCGACGGCCGCCTCGACCAGCGCACTTCCCACCCCCGTTCCGCGCCGGTCCCGGGCCACGAGCATGCCGAGGTCGACCAGGCCGCCGCTCGAGGTCACGCTGACCGATCCCACCAGCCGGCCGTGGGACTCGGCCACGAACAGGGCCGCGTCGTCGCCGGCCAGGCACCGGTCGAAGAACTGCCGGCGGGCCACCGGGTCGAGCGGCGCCTCCGCCCCCAGCCACAACGCCTCGCCCGCCACCGCCTCGAACAGGGCCAGCCAGTCGTCGAAGTCACCGGCCTGGATGGGTCGCACGACAACGGAGGGAGCGCCCGGCGGAGTCATCCGGAAATAGTGGCCGAGCGCCGCCTGTCAGCGCTGAGCGTTTCGCCGACCTCTCCCTATACTGAGGTCCGCACGGAGGGATGACCGAGAGGCCGAAGGTGACCGCCTGCTAAGCGGTTAGGGGCCGTAAACGCTCCTCGAGGGTTCAAATCCCTCTCCCTCCGCCAGATCTGACGACATCGCCCGGCCCCGCGGGGGAGGGGGGCCGGGCGGTGCCGTTTACAGCCCCGCCACGAGTGTCGCGACCGTCTCCGCCGCCCGGGGTGTGGCGGCGAGGGGATGGACGAGTACGGGACGCTCGGTGCCGAGGATGTCCTCGAGCCGCTCCAGTTCGGTGACGGCTTCAGCCGGGGAGAGGTTCCGCAGGGCGCAGTACCGCTCGAGGGCCGCCGGGACGACATGGCGAAGCATCGGGACCTCCTGGCCGTGGGGCGCTGTGGAGAGAACGACCGGATTGCCCCGCTATGACGCCGCTTGACCCCTCTTTAACCGAACCTTCAGAAGAGGTTGCCCTGAGGGGCGAACTCGGTCGGGTCGACGATCCACACGTCCTCCCCGAGCCGGTCCTCCAGGTTCCGTACCAGCTTGCCCAGGGCGGGGTCCCGGCCGTCCCACACGACCAGGCCCTCGTCGACCTGGCGCGTGATCCAGCCGTCGCGCCGGGCCAGGGCGCCCGCCACCTTGGGTTTGGAGTCGGGCACGGCCCGCTCCAGGAGGATCCGCTGGCTGGCCCGGTCCAGTATCTGGGCGTAACGGTCCCGGCTGGCCCGGGGCCAGATGGCATCGGGCTCGGGGAAGGGCTGGATGACCACCAGGGGCACGCCGGCGTCGAGGGCGGCTTCGGCGCCGAGCGTCTCCGCCCCGAGGGCCAGGCCGCTCACGACGTGCAGGTCGGGGTGGAGCTGGCGCTTGGCGGTGAGGATCTCGGTGAGGCGGTCCTGGACGGCCTTGGCCGTGGGGTTCTCGCCATAGCCACCGAGCTCCGGCGGGCGGTGGCCGAAGACGGCCAGGAGCCGTCCGCCCGGGAGCCGGCGGTCACGACCGGACACGGCGGCGGCCACGGCGTCGGGCGGGCCCAGCTCGGCCAGCTCGGGAAGGCGCTCACCGGCCCGGGCCTGCTGGGTGACGGCGGCCTCCACCGCCAGGCGGTCCACGATGTCGTTCATGGGATCGTCGCCGTGCCCCTTGACCCACACGAAGTCGAGGCGGGCCGGGTCGGCCCGGTAGAGGTCGATGAGGGGTTCCCACAGGTCACGGTTGGCCACCGGCTTGCGCTGGCTGCTGACCCAACTCTTGGCCAGCCAGTTCTCCCACCACCGCTGCCGGAAGCAGTTGACGACGTAGGTGGAGTCGCTCCTGATCTCCAGGGGTCCGTCGAGCTCCCGGGCCGCCTCCAGGGCCGCGGTGATCTCCATGCGCTGGTTGGTGCTTTGGGCTTCGGCTCCGGTGGCGTAGGGCCCAACTGGCGCCACTGCCCAGGCCCAGCCGCCCGGGCCCGGGTTCCCGGAGCACGCCCCGTCGGTGTAGACGATCCTGCGGTCGCCGCTCAACGGCGCACGGCCCGGTCGTCCCGCTCCGCCGCCCGAACGCCGTACCCCACCACGATGGCCGGCGCGAGCAGGACCGAGCCGGCCACCAGACAGGCGGTGGCCAGGGCGGCCAGGATGCCGGTGAAGGTGGTGACCACCCCCACCCCCACCACCAGCATGGCCAGGCCGTAGAGGGCGAAGCCGAGCTTGCGGCCGGCGGCGGCGAGGCGGCCGATGCGTTCCCTCCGGGTGACCACGGGATCGGGCGCAGCGTCCACGCTCTCTGTGTAGCAGCCACCGGGGGGCAGCCACGGACGGTTGATCGGTGCGGGTCGCGCTCAGAACAGCGTGAGATCGCCGGTGCCGATGCCCCGGAGGCGGTCGTAGTCGAGCTCGACCCACGTCATTCCCCGGCGCTCGGCCAGGGTCCGGGCCTGGGCCGCCACCTTCTGGGCGGCGAGCACGCCCCGGAGGGGTGCGAGGCGGCCGTCGACGGTGAGGAACTCCAGGTAGCGGCCGAGCTGTTCGACCCCGTCGACCTCGCCCCGGCGCTTGACCTCGATCACCACCCAGCCGCCGTCCGGGTCCCGGCACAGCAGGTCGACCGGCCCGATGGGGGTGGCATGCTCCCGGCGCACCAGGACGAGTCCGGGCTCCACTTCACCGGGATTGGCGGCCAGGAGCTCCTGGAGGTGGGCCTCCACGCCGTCCTTGGTCAGCGCCGCGCTCTCCCCCAGGTCGACGCTCTCGTCGAGCACGACGTCGGAGAACGTGATGGTGAGCCGCTCGCCCTTGCGGTTGGACACTTCCCAGTGGTCGCCCTCGTCGACCAGGACGCAGGGGCAGGCCATCCAGTTGAGCGGCTTGTAGCCGCCGGCGTCGTCGTGGACGAGGACCGAGCCGTCGGCCTTGACCACCAGCAGTCGCTTCGCCTCCGGGAGGTGGGCCGAGAGCCGACCCTGGTAGTCGACGGAGCAGGAGGCCACGACGATACGCATCGGCCGGCGACCCTACTCCGCCCGCCCACCACTCATGCCGACCGTCTCAGGACTTCAGGGTCTGTGTACGACTCCCGGCGTCGGTTGATGTCGGGGGCCGTCACTTCACGATCCGCTGCCGGTCAGGCTGCGTCGCGGTGGCCCGACCCGGGCCGTTGGGTTGGTGGTGGTCGTGTGATGGTGAGCCGGCCGCTGGCGATGGCGAGGATGACCTGGGCGGCGTTGGCGTCGGGGTGGGCGGTGTGGCCGCAGGTCGTGCAGGAGAAGTGGTCGCGGTGGGGCCGGTTGGCGGGGTCGGTGGCGCCGCAGGCGGCGCAGGTCTGTGAGGTGTGGGCGGCGGGGACTCGGACGAGCTTCCTACCGGCACCTTCCGCCTTGTAGGTGAGCAGGTTGACGAGTTGGCCCCATCCCGCGTCGTGGATGGATCGGTTCAGGCCGCTCTTGGCGGCTACGCCCCGGCCGGGAGCTTCGACGGTGCCTCGGGCGGAGCGGGTCATGTTGGGGATGCGGAGATCTTCGACGGCGATGAGGTCGTAGTCGGCCACGAGCCGGGCGGAGACCTGGTGGGCGTGCTGGCGGCGCTGCTGGCGGACCTGTTCGTGGAGGCGGGCGACCCGCTGTCGGGCCCGCCGGCGGCGGTTAGACCCTGGCCGGCAGGCGGCGAGGGCCTGTTGCGCCCGCTCGAGCCGATGGAGCGCCCGGGTGAGGGGCGCCGGGTTGGCGACGAGCTCGACGCCGCCCCGGTCGTCGGCCACGGCCGCCAGGACG
>Ga0299907_10000989_pt1 | contig 15405 bp, 14 predicted proteins | sample RVTome_16_FD_198680 | JGI IMG/M metagenome (GOLD analysis project Ga0299907, IMG submission 198680) | Soil microbial communities from uranium-contaminated site in the Upper Colorado River Basin, Wyoming, United States - RVT152D67 (version 2) ... | reverse complement strand
ACCTCGAGCTCGCCGTCACCCCGCGCGCCGCCGCCGATCGGGTTGGTCCCTACGCCGAGGGCGTGCTCAAGGTCCGCGTGACGCGGCCGCCGGCCGACGGTGAGGCGAACCGATCCGTCCTTCGCCTTGTCGCCCGGGCGCTCGGCGTGGCCCCTCGGAGCCTGCGGCTCGTCGCCGGCGAGCGTGGTCGCCACAAGCGCGTGAGCGTGGACGGGCTCGACACCGTCGAGATTGGCCGCCGGCTCGCCGCACTGGGCGGCGATTGATGGGGCGCCGGGGCGGCGGCTATACTGCGCACTCCCCGATGGGCGATTGGCTCAGCTGGTTAGAGCGCACGGTTCACATCCGTGAGGTCACTGGTTCGAATCCAGTATCGCCCACCATCACCCCACATCCGGCCCGTGCCTGATCCCGTCGCGCCCGGGAATCCGGTGCCGGCGCCCGAGGTGCGGACGATGTTCGATCGCATCGCGCCCATCTACGACCTCATGAACGGGTTGATGACCGCGGGGCTCGACCGACGCTGGCGTCAGCGCGCGGCACGGGCCGCCGGGCTGCAGCCGGGGATGTCGGTGGTCGACGTCGCCTGTGGGAGCGGGGCGCTCACCCGCGAGGTGGCCGCCGCGGTCGGGCCGAACGGCAGCGTGCTGGGCATCGACGTATCGGCGGCGATGCTCCGCCGGGCTCGCACGCGTCGCCCGCGCGCGGGCTCGGCCGTCCCTCGCTACGCGTCCGGCGACGCGACCGACCTGCCGCTGGCCGACGCGTCGACGGATGCGGCGACCATCGCCTTCGGCCTGCGCAACGTGCCCGACTATCAGCGCTGCCTGGCGGAGATGGCCCGGGTGACGCGGCCCGGCGGACGGGTGGTCGTCCTCGAGATCGCCACGCCGGAGCTGGGGATCGGTCGCATGGCGGCGGCGCTCTGGTTCCGCCGCATCGTGCCGGTGCTGGGACGGCTGGCGGGCGGCGGATCCGCGTATCAATACCTGCCGGACAGCGTTCGACGCTATCCACGGCCCGACGAGGTCGCAAGTCTCATGCGGGCGGCCGGCCTGGCGGGCGTCCGCTGGCGGCCGATGGCGTTCGGCATGGTCACGATGCACGCCGGCCGCGCCGTCTGACGCCGATGCGGGTCCTGCTCACCTCGGAGACCTACCTGCCCTACCTGTCGGGCGTCACCGTCTCGGTCGACGCGCTGGCGCGCGGGCTCGGCGCGATCGGGCACGAGGTGCTCGTCCTCGCCCCACGACCCGAGGACTCGGGGCGTCCGGAACCGGTTGGCTCGCCGGGTCCCGAGCCCGAGTACGCCTGGCTTCCGTCCTACCTGCTGCCGCGCATCGTACCGCCCGGCTACCGAATGCCGGTGCCGCTGCCGTGGACCGATGCGGTCGCTAGCGCCCGGCGATTCTCCCCGGAGATCGTCCACGCCCACTCCCCGTTCGTGAGCGGGCTGCTCGGCCGACGCCTGGCGCGTGCTGCCGGTGCGCCGCTCGTGTTCACGCACCACACCCGGTTCGCGGACTACGGCCACTACCTCGGCCCGCTGGCCGGTCCGGGCGCTGCCCTGGCCGATGCCTACCTCGCCCGCTTCTGGTCGGCCTGCGCGGCGGTGATCGCACCATCGACCGACCTCGCGGCAGAGATCCGCGCGCGCATGCCGGCATCGCGACCGGAACGGGTCCACGTCATCCCGACGGGGATCGACGTGGCGGCCATCGGCACGCTGCCGCGGGTTGATCCGCGGCCCGCCGCCGGATGGCCGGCCGGCTCGATCGTCGTCGCCATGCTCGGCCGGTTGGCGCCTGAGAAGAGCCCGATGACGATCCTCGAGGCGATGGCCGTCGCCGCCGGCCGCGTTCCGGCGCTGCGCCTTCTCGTCATCGGCGGCGGGCCATCGGAGCCCGAGCTGCTCGAGCGGGCGGCGCGGCCTGACCTGGCCGGGAGCGTGCAGTTCACCGGCGGCCTGCCCCGGACCGAGGCGCTCGCCCGGCTGGCGGGCGCCGACCTGTTCGTCTTCGCGTCACGGACCGAGACCCAGGGCCTCGTCCTGGCCGAGGCGCTGGCGGCCGGTCTGCCGGCGCTGGCCGTCGACGGCCCCGGCGTTCGCGACTCGGTGCGCGACGGAGTCGACGGCGTCGTCGTGCCGGCCGCGCCCGCGGCACGCCGCTCGGAGCGCCTGGCGGACGCGATCGCCGACCTTGCATTCGACCCGACGCGGCGGGCCGAGATGGCGGGCCGCGCCGGTGGCGATGCCGCCCGGTTCGCGGTCGAGGGCCGCGTCGCGGAGACCGAGGCGGTGTACCGGTCGCTGCGGCCGTGAGCGTCGCCGCCGATCCCTTGCGCGCCCATCGATGCGGCGTACAATGCCGGGCATGCGCGTGAGTCTGGTGGCCCGCTTCGTCTCCCATCCATCGATCGACTTCGGTCTGGGGCGGCGCGGGGCGCACCGCTCGCGCCTCGGCCTCGATGGGATTCACACGGTGTATCACCGACCCCGCCGATCGACGTCCATGACGCCGACGGTCACGGCCCTGCGTTCCCAGACGAGCCGGTTCCGCTTCCCTGCGGTCGGTCGAGCCACCCGCCTGCCCGCCCGTCGCCCCGCGCTCCCGTTCGGGCTACCGCGCGCCCGCCGCGCGTAGCGGCTCGGGTGGCCGTCCTGCGAACCGCGCGCGCCACCTCTGCCGGTGGCGTCGTGCATCGCACGGTCGACGGCAGGCCGCAGGTGCTACTCGTTCATCGGCGTACCCCGCGGCTGTGGGCGCTTCCGAAGGGCACCCCCGACTCCGGCGAGACGATCGAGGAGACCGCGCTCCGCGAGACGCGCGAGGAGACCGGGCTCCAGGTGGTCATCGAGCAGCCGCTCCGGTCGATCCGGTACTTCTTCGTCCGCGGGTCGACCCGCTTCCACAAGACCGTCCACTTCTTCCTGATGCGGCCGGTCGGCGGCGTCCTGGAGGAGCACGACGCCGAGTTCGACGAGGTTCGCTGGACCGATCTCGAGGAGGCCCTCGCCATCCTCAACCACGCCACCGAGCGCTCGGTGGTCGAGGAGGCTGCCCGTGCCATCGCCGGCGAGGTGAGCCACGAGCCCTCGGTCACGAGCGCCGAGGCAAGCACGTGAGCGAGGCTCCCGCCGAAGCCCTGCGGCACACGCCGCTCCACGACCTGCATCGCCGGCTCGGCGCCCGCCTCGTCCCGTTCGCCGGGTACGAGATGCCGGTGCAGTACGGCTCGATCCTCGAGGAGCACCGGACGGTGCGCACCGCCGTGGGCCTGTTCGACCTCTCGCACATGGGCGAGGTCGAGGTGCGCGGCGAGGAGGCGGTTGCCTTCCTGCGCTACGCCGTCGTCAGCGATCCCGGCGCGCTCGACATCGGCCAGGCCCAGTACTCGATGGTGTGCCAGGCGGACGGCGGGATCATCGACGACCTCATCCTGTATCGGCTCGAGGACGATCGCTTCTGGGTCGTGTGCAACGCGTCGAACCGAGTTGCGGTGATCGAGCACCTGGGGGCGCTGCTCGCCCGCGGAGACTTCGGGGCCAGCCTGGAGGACCGGAGCGACCGGACCGCCCTCGTCGCACCGCAGGGACCGAACGCGGCGGCGGTCCTCGCTGAGCTCACCGACCTCGACCTCTCCGCCATCGGCAACTACCGCGCCGCGTCGGGGGCGGTCGCCGGCGTCGAGTGCCTGGTCGCCCGGACCGGATACACGGGCGAGGATGGCTTCGAGCTGTTCTGCGACGCCCGGCGGGCACGCGAGGTATGGGAGGCCGTTGCCGGCGCGGGGGAGCGCCACGGCCTGCGACCGTGCGGGCTGGGCGCGCGTGACACGCTTCGGCTCGAGGCGGGCATGCCGCTGTACGGGAACGAGCTCGGGCGCGACGCGAACCCGTTCGAGGTCAATCTCGGTCGCGTCGTGAAGCTGGAGAAGGGTGAGTTCGTCGGCCGCAGTGCCCTCCAGGCTGTCCAGCAGGCCGGGCCGCGGCGCAAGCTCATCGGCATCGAGATGGTCGACAGTGCCATCCCGCGGGCCGGGTACGAGGTCCGAGCCGAGGGAGTGGCGATCGGTCGGGTGACGAGCGGCACCCTGTCGCCGACGCTCGGCACGAAGATCGCGATGGCGCTGGTGGGAGCGGAGCACGCCGGCATCGGCGGCAGCCTCGAGGTCGTCGTCCGGGACCGCCCGTACCGGGCCGAGCAGGTAAAGTTGCCCTTCTACAAGCGCGTCCGGGCCTGACGGGCCGCCCCCGATCGCCCCACATGAGGAACACGACCGCCGATGGCCTACCCCGACGATCTGCGCTACTCCAAGGAGCACGAGTGGGTCCGCGCCGAGGATGGCCGCGCGACGATCGGGATCACGAGCTTCGCGGCCGATGAGCTCGGCGACATCGTCTTCGTCGAGCTGCCCGAGGTCGGCACGGCGCTCACGCAGTTCGGGTCGTTCGGCGTCGTCGAGAGCGTGAAGGCCGTCAGCGACCTGTACGCGCCCGTTTCCGGCGAGGTGGTCGAGGTCAACGAGGCGGTGCGCGACGCGCCCGAGCTCCTCAACAGCGATCCGTTCGGTGAGGGCTGGATCGCGCGCGTCGTGCTCAGCGAGGCCACGGAGCTCGACGCCCTCATGGACGCGGACGGCTACGCGGCCGAGACCGCCTGAGGGCGGATTCGCCGATGGTCTACTCACCCCACACCGAGGCCGATCGCGCGCGCATGCTGGCGGCCGTCGGCGTTGCCACGGTCGATGCGCTGTTCGACGACATCCCCTCCGCGGTGCGGGCCGGGGACTGGGCCGTGCCGCCCCCGCTCGTCGAGCAGGACGTTCGCGCTGAGCTGGCGCGGCTGGCCGGGCGCAACCGCATCCCGGACGTCAGCTTCCTCGGCGCGGGCGTGTACCGGCATCTCGTCCCGTCGGTGGTCGGCGAGGTCATCGGGCGCCCCGAGTTCGCCACGAGCTACACGCCGTACCAGCCCGAGGTCAGCCAGGGCACGCTCCAGAGCATCTACGAGTTCCAGTCGCTCATCTGTGAGCTGACCGGCATGGAGGTGGCGACGGCCTCCCATTACGACGGCGCCACCGCCACTGCCGAGGCAGCGCTCATGGCCTGTCGCCTCACGCGCCGCTCGCGGGTCGCCGTCTCCGCGGGCGTGAATCCCGACTACCGCCGCGTGCTCGAGACGTACTGCTCCGGGCCGGGCATCGAGGTGCTGACTGTCCCGCTCGACCTCGCCGAGACCGGCAGCGGCACGTCCGACGCCGCGCGCGTCGAGGCGCTTGTGACCGATGACGTCGCCTGCCTCATCGTCGCGCAGCCGAACTTCTACGGACAGATCGAGCCGATGCGCGACCTGGCCGAAGCCGCGCACGCGGTCGGTGCGCAGTTCGTGGCCGTCGTCGAGCCGACCTCGCTCGCGATTCTCGAGGCGCCCGGCGCCTACGGGGCCGACATCGTGGCCGCCGAGGGACAGCCGCTCGGCATCCCGGCCAGCTTCGGCGGGCCGTACGTGGGGCTCATGGCGGCTCGCATGGCCACCGTGCGCCAGATGCCCGGCCGCCTGGTCGGCGCGGCTCGTGATGGGAGCGGCCGCAAGGGCTACGTCCTCACGCTCCAGGCACGCGAGCAGCACATCCGTCGCGAGAAGGCGGCTAGCAACATCTGCACGAACCAGGCGCTCATGGCGCTCGCCGCCACGACGTACCTGACCGCGGTCGGTCCGGCGGGCCTCCACGAGGTGGCGGACCTCTCCTCGGTCCAGGCGCGCCACACTGCCGGCGCGCTGGAGGCGGCCGGCCTCGCCGAGCGGCGCTTCGGCGGGAGCTACTTCGCGGAGGTCACCCTGCGCCTGCCGGACGCGGCGCGCCGCCATGCGGCGCTCGTCGAGCAGGGGATCGTTGCCGGGTACCTTCCCGAGCGCGATGAGCCGGCGCTCAACGACACGCTGCTGGTGGCGGCGACCGAGCTCACCAGCGACGAGGACATCGAGCGCCTCGTCGCGGCCCTGGAGTCGACCCGATGAGCGCGGTCGACGCTCCCGAGCGCTCGGATCCGTCGGGGCGCGGTGCCGCCTTCTCCGGGACGACCGGCGGCGAGGAGCTGACGATCGTCGAGCCCCTCATCTTCGCGCGCTCCCGTGATGAGCGCCGAGGCGTCCGGTTTCCGACCGCCAGTGACCGCGCGCTGAACCACGCTGACGGGCAGCCGGAGCTGCCCGCATCGGCCCTGCGCGCCGCGGCGCCGCGCCTGCCCGAAGTGACCGAGCTCGACCTGCTCCGCCACTTCAACCGGCTCGCTCACCTCAATCACGCCATCGACCTGGGCTTCTACCCGCTCGGCTCGTGCACGATGAAGTACAACCCGAAGGTCAACGAGTGGGCCGCCCGCCTGCCGGGGCTCGCCGACTCGCATCCGCTCGATCCGGAGCCGATGAGCCAGGGCAGCCTCGAGCTGATGTGGCTGCTGGGCGAGCTCCTGAAGGAGGTCAGCGGCTTCCCGGCCATCTCCCTCCAGCCGGCCGCCGGCGCGCACGGTGAGCTGACGGGGATGCTGATGACACGCGCGTACCACCGCGCCAACGGCGAGGGCGAGACGCGCACGAAGGTGCTCGTGCCCGACAGCGCCCACGGCACGAACCCCGCCACCGCCTCGATGGTCGGCTACCAGACGGTGACCATCCGATCCAACGAGCGCGGGGGGATCGATCTCGACGCCCTGCGTGGAGCCCTCGGTCCGGACGTGGCAGCCCTGATGATCACGAATCCGTCGACGCTCGGCATCTTCGAGGACCAGATCGACCAGGTGATCGCCGCGGTCCAGGATGCGGGCGCGATCGCCTACATGGACGGCGCGAACCTCAACGCCATCCTCGGCCGCTTCCAGCCCGGCGCGGCCGGTTTCGACATCATGCACTTCAACCTGCACAAGACGTTCTCGACGCCGCACGGCGGCGGTGGACCCGGCGCCGGACCGGTCGGGGTCAGCGAGCGCCTGGCGCCGTTCCTGCCCTCGCCGATCCCGGTCCTCGCCGAAGGAGATGCCGACGAGGTGCGGGCCAACGCCTGGGCCGGGCGCTCCACCCCCGGCGCGCGATTCGCCCTCGACGATGACCGGCCGGGCAGCATCGGCAAGGTGCGCAGCTGTCACGGCAACTTCGGGATGTTCGTGCGGGCCTACACGTACATCCGCTCGAACGGCGGCAGTGGCCTGCGGACGATCAGCGACGACGCGGTCCTGGCCGCCAACTACCTTCGGGTGCGGCTGCGCGGCACCTACGACCTGCCGTACGACCGCATCAGCAAGCACGAGGTCGTGTTCAGCGGCCGCCGCCAGAAGCGGGAGCACGGGGTCACGACACTCGACATCGCCAAGGCCATCCTCGATCACGGGATTCACCCGCCGACGATCTACTTCCCGCTCATCGTCGAGGAGGCGCTCATGGTCGAGCCCACCGAGACGGAGAGCCTCGAGACGCTCGACCAGTTCGTCGATGTCATGGAGGAGATCGCCCGCACGGCGGCCACCGACTCGGCGGCCATCAAGCGCGCGCCGATCACGACGCCCGTCGGCCGCCTCGACGAGGCAGCCGCCGCGCGGCGGCCGGACCTCCGCCATCAGTTCGCCGATGCACCCGCCGCGACCGCGCCGGGCTCGCCGCCCACGCCGGAGGCTCCGACGGCCTAGATGCCGTTGGCGGCGATGATCTCCGCGTAGTGGCGCGCGCTCGCCTTCGGCGTGCGCCGCAGCGTGTCGTAGTCGACGTGCACGATCCCGAACCGCTTCGAGTAGCCCTCCGCCCACTCGAAGTTGTCGAGCAGCGACCATGCGAAGTAGCCGCGAACGTCGGCCCCGGCCTCGATCGCCTGGCCGACGGCGTCCACGTGCGCCTCGAGGTAGGCGACGCGCTCCGGGTCGTCCACCGAGCCGTCGGGCCTGACCACGTCGTCCCAGGCGGACCCGTTCTCGGTCACGTGGATCGGCAGGCCGGGGTACCGCCCGCCGAGGCGGACGAGGATGTCGCGAAGGCCGTCGGGCTCGACCGGCCAGCCCATGGCCGTGCGCGGCAGTCCGGCGGGGACGACGGCGCGGTAGGGAAGCACGGCCATCGGCTCGTCGGCGGCGACCCGGGGCTCGGCGGCCGCGACGTGCGTGCGGAAGTAGTAGTTGATGCCCAGCGCGTCGATCGGCGCGGCGATCGCCTCCAGGTCGCCGGCCTGCACGATGCCCTCCATGAGCTCCCCGTAGGCCGCCGTCATGCCGGCCGGGTAGGCGCCGCGTCGGACCGGGTCGATGAACCACCTGTTGACCTGCTCGTCGGCCAGGTCCGCCGCGCGGCGGTCATCCTCGCGGTCGGTGGCGGGCACGACATCGGTGACGTTGACGGTGATGCCGACCTGCCCGCTGCCTACTGCCCGGAGCACCGGCACGGCCCGAGCGTGGGCGAGCAGAAGGTGGTGCCCGGCCCGCAGGGCCTCGCGGAGGTCGCGCCGGCCCGGGGCGTGTTCCCCGGTCGCGTGGCCGATGAAGGCTGACACCCACGGCTCGTTGAGGGTGATCCACATCCCGATGCGGTCGCCGAGCCGCTCGGCGACCGCCTGGGTGTAGGCCGCGAAGGCATCGGCCGTCGAACGCACCGTCCAGCCGCCACGCGCCTCGAGCGCCTGGGGAAGGTCCCAATGGTAGAGGGTGGGGATCGGCGTGACCCCGCGCTCGAGGAGGCCGTCGACCAACCGGTCGTAGAAGTCGAGGCCGTGCCGGTTGACGGCGCCGTCGCCGTCGGGGATCACGCGAGGCCAGGCGATCGAGAAGCGGTAGGCGCCGACGCCCAGCCGCTGGATGAGGTCGAGGTCCGCCTCCCAGCGGTGGTAGTGGTCGCATGCAACGTCGCCCGTATCACCATTCATCACCCGTCCGGGCTGCCGGCTGAAAGCATCCCAGATCGACGGCTTGCGACCATCCTCCTCGACGGCGCCCTCGATCTGGTAGCTGGCCGTGGCGACGCCCCACACGAACCCGGGCGGGAACGATCGAGAGTTCGTGGCGAGCATCGATGTGAACCTCTGTGGACGGGCGGGGGTACTATGACAAACCCTCAGGGCGGTCGGATGGCGCAGGTGCCAGTGGAAGCGAGACAGCCGGACGATCTCGTCGAGCGCATGCAGGGCGGCGACCTGGACGCGTTCGAGGAGTTCTTCAACACGTTCAAGCGGCCGGTCTATGCGACCGCGCTGGCCATCACGCGCGACCCGTTCCTGGCGGAGGAGGTCCTCCAGGACTGCTTCGTCAAGGCCTACCGGGTGCGTGAGCGACTCGACCCGTCACGATCGCCGCTGCCGTGGCTGCACCGCGTGACGATCAACCTGTGCTACAGCCGCGTCAGCCGCCGAAAGTCGCTCGCCGAGCCGATCACCAGCCTCATCACCAATCTCGTCGTCGACCTGGCCGCCCGCCCCGACCAGGTCGTCGAGTCGCGCGAGGTGCTCGAGGTCCTGCAGCGTGGCATCGACGCGCTGCCGCCGAAGCAGCAGACGGCGATCATCCTCTACTACCTGCATGGATACTCGCTGGCCGAGTCGGCCGAGATCGCCGACTGCAATGTCGGCACCATGAAGTCGCGACTCCATTACGCCCTCAAGGCGCTGCGCGTGCGGCTGCCCGTCGAGCGGCGGATCCCGGTCGGTGCGCCGGCCGCGGTGAAGGTGTCGACCCGATGAGGTGCCGCCGCATCTGCCGCGAGCTCCTGTGGCTGGCGCGCTTCGGTGAGTTCGGCCCGAGCTCGCAGCCCCACCTCGATCACCTGGCCGGCTGCCAGGGCTGCCGCGACGAGGTCGGCTATGACCGCGAGATGGTCAGGCAGCTTCGGACCGCGCTGGCAGCGCGGATCGAGGGGATGAGCCCATCGGCGACGGCCTGGGAGGGCATCCTGCGACGAGCGCAGGCTCCCGAGCCGAGCTGGCTTGCCGCGTGGTGGAACCGCTCGGCGGGCGTCATCGCCCGGCTGCGCACCGCCACCGCCATGGCCGGCACCGGGCTCGCCCTGCTGCTGGCCCTCAACATGGAGATCGTCCCGATCAGCGGCCCGTCGGGGACCGACGCATCCGCCGAGGTTGGCGCCACCAGCCTGCAGCAGGTCCCGCGGCTCCCGACCGGCAGGACCGCCCTGGTGGCGCTCGTCCGCCAGAGTTCGAACCAGGCCGGCGCCGAGCGTCCCGACCCGGAGTCGATGATGACGCAGGTGGAGGCACGAATCTCGCCGCCACCCGTGGCCGTCAGCGACGGCCCGGTCGACGAGGAGCCGTCCACCGAGCTGCGCGTCGTCCTGCGGGCGACCCAGTCGCGTGATCCGGTCCGCACCGACGACGCGGCGCCGCCGACGATCGACCCAGGTGCCTCGACTCCGCCACCGGTGGGGTCGGAGCCCGGGCAACCTTCCTGAATCGGCGGGAGTATGTAAGACTAGCGTCCGTTTCAGATGGATCAGCCCGCGATCACCGGCGATGGCCGAGCGATCGTCCAGTGATCCTCACCCAGCACCGTATTGGTTGTTCTTGGAGGAGTGTGGATGCGTAATTGGAGATCGTTCTCCATCTTCGCCGTGCTCGTGCTCGTACTCGCCGCGTGCGGCGGTCCGGGGACCAGCCCGACGGAGGATGATGAGTCGGAGCCGCCGGCAAGCGCCGCGGCGTCCGAAGACGACGCCAGCGGCGAGGCCCAGCAGGGTGGCACGCTCGTGTTTGCTGGCGCTGCACTGGCCGCCAGCCTCGACCCGTCGCAGACGAGCGACGGCGAGTCGTTCCGGATCCTGCAGCAGATCTATGAGCCGCTCGTCGATCTGGTGCCCGGCACGGTCGACGAGCTGGAGGGTGTGCTCGTCGAGTCATGGGATGGCGAGCCGGCGGACACCGAGTACGTCTTCCACCTGAAGCAGGACGTGACCTTCCACGATGGCACGCCCTTCAATGCCGAGGCGGTGAAGGTCAACTTCGACCGCTGGCAGAACTTCGCCGAGGAGTTCCAGGCCAACGCCTACTACTACGGCGCAGTCATGGATGGATTCGGCGAGGCAAACCTGATCTCGAGCGTCGAGGCGACAGACGAGTTCACGGTAACCATTACCCTCCGTGAGCCGAGCCCGACCTTCGTGTACGGGATCGCGTTGACCCCGTTCAGCATCGTCAGCCCGGCCGTGCTCGAGAGCACGAACGCCGATGACCCGACGGCCAGCACGCTCGCGACCGAGGTCGTGCAGGGTGGGACCGGCCCGTTCGTGCTCGAGGAGTACACCCCGGACGATAGCGCCGTGCTGGCCCGAAACGAGGACTACCACGGGGACCACACCGCGTACCTGGACCGGGTCATCATTCGGCCGATCGACGACCCGGCGGCGCGCCTGCAGGCCCTCCAGGGCGGCAGCGTGCAGGGCTTCGACTTGATCGCTCCCGGCGACCGCGAGGCGGTCGACGGCGTCGAAGGTTTCCAGCTCGTCAATCGCGAGTCGTACAACACCCTGTACCTCGGCGTGAACCCGGTCGCGACCGAGAATGGGTCGCTCGCCGACCTGGCCGTCCGCCAGGCCGTCGCGCACGCGATCGACAAGGAGGCGCTCATCGGGCCGTTCTACGGCGGCGGCGGATCCGCGGCGACCTGCTTCCTGCCGCCGACCAGCGGCTGGTTCGACTCGGTCTGCGAAGGCGTCGAGGCGTACGACTACGATCCCGACGCCGCCCGGACCCTGCTCGGGGATGCCGGCTTCACCGAGGACAATCCGGCGACCGTGAACTTCTGGTTCCCGACCGAGGTCACGCGACCGTACATGCCGGACCCGAGCGGCCTGCACCAGGCGGTGCAGACGATGCTCGAGGACGCCGGATTCGTCGTGGAGCCGGGCAGCGCCGTCTGGGGCACCGAGTACATCCCGGCGGCCCAGGGTGGAGAGTACGATCTCCACTTCCTTGGCTGGACCGGTGATTACGACGATCCGTCGAACTGGTACGGCGTCCACTTCGGCTACGCCCAGGGCGAGCCGGCGGCGCAGTTCGGATGCGACGCCGACGGCCTGGAGGATGCGATTGCCGGGGCCGAGGCCTCACTGGACGAGGCGGAGCGCGGCGCCGCTTGGGGCGAGGTTGCCCAGATCGTACACAACGAGGTCTGCTTCGTGACCCTCGTCCATGGAGATACCGCGATCGCCCTGACCGATGCGGTCGAGGGCTACGTGGCGAACCCGACGGGCTCCGAGAGCTTCCTCGACGTCTGGCTGTCCGGCGAGTAGCCGCCACCAGGCGGACTAGACTGGGAGAGCCCCGGCCGCGGGCCGGGGCTCTCCCCGTTCAGCCACCCAGGAGCAACGATGGGGACGTTCATCGCTCGGCGCCTACTGCTGCTCATCCCGATCCTGCTCGGGCTGACGCTCCTGATCTTCGTCTTCACGCGCCTGCTGCCCGGCGACCCAGCGACGACGCTGCTCGGCGAGCGGGCAACGGCCGAGAACATCGCGCTGGTTCGCGAGTCGCTCGGCCTCGATCGGCCGCTCCACGAGCAGTACCTCCAGTACATGGGCGGGCTGCTCCACGGGGACCTGGGCCGCAGCTTCATCACCAACCGCGACGTCGTCGACGACTTCATGCAGCGGTTTCCGGCGACGATCGAGCTCTCGCTGGCCGCCCTGCTGTTCGCAATCGCCGTCGGCATCCCGATGGGCATGCTCACCGCCAAGCGTCGTGGGACCTGGGTCGACTCGGCCGGGACGATCCTATCGCTCATCGGCATCAGCATCCCGATCTTCTTCCTGGGCCTGATGCTGAAATGGCTGTTCGCCATCCAGTTCCCGATCCTGCCCGACTCGGGCCGCATCGACCTGGTCGACTACTTCATTCCGCGCGTCACCAACTTCATGACGGTCGACGCGCTCTTGGCCGGCGACGTCGGCGGGTTCCTCGACGCGCTTCGGCACCTGGTCCTCCCGGCGCTCGCGCTGGGCACGATCCCCCTGGCGGTCATCATGCGGATCACGCGGGCGAGCGTGATCGATGTCCTCAACGAGGACTACGTCCGGACGGCGCACGCCAAGGGCCTTCGCGAGCCGACCGTGGACGGGCGCCACATCCTGCGCAACGCGATGCTGCCGGTCGTGACCGTCATCGGCCTCCAGACCGGCCTGCTGTTGGGCGGAGCGATCCTGACCGAGACGATCTTCACGTGGGGCGGGGTGGGACGCTGGGTATACGATGCGGTGCTCGCGCGCGACTACCAGATCATCCAGAGCGGCGTCCTGATGCTCGCCCTCATCTTCGTGCTCGTGAACCTGATGGTCGACATCAGCTACGCCTTCCTCAACCCGCGGATCCGCCACTCGTGAGGCCGCATCGATGACCGACGTCGCAGCCGCTCATCCGATCGCGCAGGAGCGCTCCGTCGGGCTGTGGGCCGACGCCTTCCGGCGGATGCGGCGCAGCCCGTCGGCAATCATCGGCGGCACGATCGTTGCCGTCTTCGTGCTTGTGGCGATCTTCGCGCCGTTCATCGCGCCCTACGATCCGACCCGCGGAAACCTAGGCGCCAGCTACCTGCCCCCGGGACCCGAGCACTGGTTCGGGACGAACATCCAGGGCCAGGACGTCTTCAGCCGCATCATCTTCGGCAGCCGCCTGACGCTGGGGATCGCCGTGATGTCGGTCACCATCGGCGTCACGATCGGCGCCCTCCTCGGAGCGATCGCCGGCTTCTTCCGTGGCTGGATCGACGCCACGATCATGCGGGCGGTCGACGTCATGCTCTCGATTCCGGGGCTCCTGTTCGCGATCGCGGTCGTCTCATGGCTCGGCCGCGGCGTCCTCCAGATCGCGATCGCGATTGCCATCGTCAACATCCCGATCTTCGCGCGCATCCTGCGCGGCAGCCTTCTCGCGCTGCGGGAGGCCGACTACGTGATCGCGGCGAGGTCGGTCGGCGTGCGCGGGCCCACGCTGCTGCTGCGCCACATGCTGCCGAACGCGATCGGACCACTCATCGTCCAGGCCACGCTGGCGTTGGCCACCGCAGTCGTCGACGCCGCAGCCCTCGGGTTCCTCGGCCTCGGACCGCCGGATCCGCGGACGCCAGAATGGGGGAGCATGCTGTCCGACACCTATCGTTACCTGACAGACGCCGTGCACCTCGCGTTCTTCCCGGGCATCGCCATCGTGCTCGCCGTCCTCGGCTTCAACCTGCTGGGCGACGCGATGCGCGAGGCGCTCGACCCGAGGCTGCGCCGATGAGGCGCGCCGACCCGCTCCGCGTCCCGCTCGATCCCGACGGGGCGGATGCCCTGCTCAGCGTGCGGGACCTGACTGTCGCCTTCGGATCGGGCGACCGCGTCGTCCACGCCGTGAACGGGATCAGCTATGACCTCGCACGGGGGGAGACGCTCGGCATCGTAGGCGAGTCGGGCTGCGGCAAGAGCGTCAGCTCGCTCGCGATCATGCGGCTCCTGCCGAAGCCGGCGGCCCACGTCGACGCGGACTCCATCGCCTTCGAGGGCCAGGAGCTGCTGGACTTATCGGACGAGGAGATGCGCCGCATCCGCGGTGACCGGCTGGCGATGATCTTCCAGGACTCGATGACGTCGCTAAATCCGGTCCTGCCGATCGAGCGGCAGGTGACCGAGGTGCTCGAGACGCACCGCAAGGTGAAGCGCTCCGGCGCGATCACGCGCGCGATCGAGCTGCTCGAGCTGGTCGGTATCCCGGGCGCCAGGCGCCGCCTGGGCGACTATCCGCACCAGTTCTCCGGCGGGATGCGCCAGCGGGTGATGATCGCCATGTCGCTCGCCTGCGACCCGCAGCTGCTCATCGCCGACGAGCCGACCACCGCGCTCGACGTCACGATCCAGGCCCAGATCCTCGACCTCATGCGCGTCGCCGTCAGCGAGCGCGGCACAGCGCTCATCCTCATCACCCACGACCTGGGCGTCGTGGCGGGCATGGCCCAGCGCATCAATGTCATGTACGCCGGGCACATCGTCGAGCGGGCGGACACCGGCGAGCTCTACGGGCGGCCGCGCCACCCGTACACCGTCGGGCTGCTGCGCTCGATCCCGCGCCTCGACGAGCAGCGCGGCGAGCTCGTACCCATCCAGGGCCAGCCGCCAGACCTGTCGCGCCGGATCGTCGGCTGCCCCTTCGCCGACCGCTGTTTCAACGTCCTCGACCGTTGTCGAGAGGAGATGCCACCGTTGGAGCGGGCCCCGTCATCGGCCGCCGGCCACGAAGTCGCCTGCTGGAACCCCGCGGAAGGGGAGCGGCTTGTGCCGTCCGGCTTCGAGACGGAGGTGGCGTCGTGACCGCGACCGTCCTGGAGCGCGCCGCGCTGACGTCACCCGCAGCGGAACCGCCGCTGCTCAGCACGGATCGGCTCGAGGTCCACTT
>Ga0299907_10000988_pt1 | contig 15409 bp, 15 predicted proteins | sample RVTome_16_FD_198680 | JGI IMG/M metagenome (GOLD analysis project Ga0299907, IMG submission 198680) | Soil microbial communities from uranium-contaminated site in the Upper Colorado River Basin, Wyoming, United States - RVT152D67 (version 2) ... | reverse complement strand
GCCGCCCAGTACCACCCGTAGGTCGCCTCCAAGGCCACCTCTGGATCCGGACCAGCCTTGGCCAACTCCAGGGACAGGGCCACCGGATCGTTGGCGATACGCACGCACTCGAGCACCTCGCCGTCCTCGGTCATCCGCACGATCACCGACCGGCGCCGGTGCAGGTCGATACCCACATACTGTTGCTGATGTTCCACCGGGGTCTCCTTCCGTCGTCTCCGGGTTGGTTCGCAGACCCCGAGTGTGTCCCGCACACCCGGTTCCCGGCGGCGGGAGGAGCTCCGGCGGTTCGGCCTCGTCCCCGCGGAAGTGGTCACAGATCCTCGCTTCCACCGGCGCCCAAGTCCGCACCACCGGGGACCCGTCACGCGAAAGCGGCGCTGCGCTTCTTCATGACATCAGCTCCGCGTGCCTTCCACCGGCCCGCCGCGCGTTCTGTGTGGCCGCGGACGAACGATCTGGACGCTCTCGATCTGAGCGCGCGTTCTGGCGCGGATCGCGTATACGACACCGGCGCGGATCGAAGTTATGGGCCGCGAGTCTCGGAGGGTCCCGCGGTGCTCCTGGACAGTTTCGGCATCGACGGCGGCGCTGCAGGCCCCGGTGCACACTGGCTCGACCGACTCGTACGTCGCTATGGGACGCCAGCGGCCTTATGCGAGCGTCGCGAGTCGAACGTTTGACCACCTGGGTGTCGCTTGGCTCTGCCAGATGTATGCGACGTAGAGGGGAGTTGTCCCCTGCCCGGCCTCGACGGCGTCGGTGCCTCCGGACGCGGCGACGGCGATGGGCTCGCGGATCGGGGCGCTGACTCTGCCGTCAGGTCCGCCACTGCCGTCTAGCACCTCGTATCTCCACCAGCTGGCTCCGGCTGGCCGGTAAGCGTGACGGATGACGCTCCGGTCCTGGTCTATATAGAAGACCGACAGGGTTTGGTTCCATACGACGGCAACCGCCGATTGGACGGCCGCCGACGCTCGCCCGCGTCGGCCAGATCCGTCGAGCACATGGAACTCCCACCGCCATGGTCTTGGGCCGGCGGGCGTCGCGGGATCGCGGGTCCCTCGGGCGACGCGCAGGTTGCCCCAGGTCCGATCGTCGTAGATGCACCAGAGGGAGCCGTCGAAGTAAACGGCGGTGAGGTCGGCTCCAACGGACGCCCGGGTAGGTCCGGCGCCCGGCTTCGCTTGCGTGCCGGGGAACGACAGGGGCGGTCCGAGCGCCGAGGGGCCCGACCCGTCGAGCGTCTCAGCAAACCACGCGCGGCTCGGTCGGCCAGTAAATTCAGCGTGGCGCAATCGGTATCCGTCTTGAACCGAGAGGGCGTAAAACGCGTGCGGTGTACTACCGCCCTGGGCTTGCGGCTCAATGGCGATAACCGGGTCTATCCCTGTCCGCCCCGCGACGTGTCCTGACCCTTGACCCGCACCGTCGACGGTGCGTTGAGTCCAAGTTGTTCCGTCGAACGAGACATGAACGAGGTCATCACTAAATACTCTGGAACCAGGAGCAACGCTCAGCTCTGCGAGAGCGTGGAGGGTGCCCGTCGCTGGATCTATCGTCAGGCGGTTCCACCGACCGACCGACCCGGTCGGCGAGGGCGACGTTCGGCCGCTCGCGGTGACATAGGTGAAGCTCGCGGGCTGTCCCATTGGTCGAGTGGCGTGCCAGAGCGCTCCATCCGACGGGTAGAGGACGTGCACGGTGTTCTGGTCGGTCGCGGCTGAAACCTGCCCCCTAATCGGATAATGCGGCTTCGTCGCATCCCAGTCAATTTTCACCAAGCTGGAGGTCGACGAACGCCGGTATTGGAAGAGCTCGTCGTCGAAAACGTTGAAGAACAGCGGCTGGTTGTCGTCGGTCGTCGCCAGCGCGAAGCCGCCACGAAAGCCATATTTCGGTTCGTCGTGGAGCATCGGGACACTCTCGAACCTCCACGACGGAGGCGCGACGGCGCCCGCGGCGGCCGCATCGCCGGTCACGACTACGCCCGGGGAGCCACTCGGAAAGACGACGACCTCGTTGCCTAGCGCCGACGCGGTCGGTACCGGAATACGGTTAAAGGTCGGAAACCCAGCCACAAAGCCACGCGAGCGAAGAAGTGTGCACCACGGAACATGGCCACGACAGCCGTGGGGTCGCCCATCGCAGGAGTCGTGTCTGGGGCGACGGCGATCTGGAAGCCGCGCTTGATGCGGATCACGTTCATGTAGCGCCTGATTTGAGCACCGATCCGCTTCTGGCCGTAAGTGAAGGTCGGGAAGCCGCGATCGCTTGCGTCATTGATGGGGTTCAGTGCTCGAAAAACCGCCGGCACATCGTTCGCCTCATCGATTGCTGCGAGTCCTCCCGGCATCGCCCCCAACGGATCGGCCGTGGGAACCGTCGCAATACTCCTGCGTAGGAGGACCACCTCATCGCGGTAGGTCGCCGCGCCCGGCGGCCTGTACCTTCCGAAGGTCGGATAGGCGGCCGCGAACGGATCGTTCGGATCTTCAGGTGCGTACGTTGCGAGATCGACCTGGGAGAGGCCTCGAAGCAGCGAGGCAACCGTCTCAGCCACGCCCGCCTCCTTCGCAACGACCGCCGCTAGAAGAGCTTACAGAGCAATGCTGCCTTGGAAACAGATTGCTCCGAGCGACCCCTGCCCGCTGAATCCCCGATACAGAACGCCGACACGCGAGATCGGTAGATCTGAGTTGGTTCAGGTGAATTTTCAGCGCCGAGCGCGTCGATAGCGGCCGCAGCGGGCAGCGGTGCCGCCGCGGCGACCGCCGCGACCCTGATTCGTAGGCGAGGCGTCCGGCGACAGATCTGACGGTGAACCGTGCTCGATCCAGTGTCCACGGAGCAGACTTCGCCCGCATCACACTGATCGGGTGGTGAATCGGCGATCTCGTCGACGCCGGCACGATGCGGCCCGATCGCTCCGAAGCAATATTCACTCGATCTGAGTGAAGACAGCTGTGGGTCCGCGCCGAATGATCATCCTGTGGCAAGGAGCCCGCTGAGGCGCGCGCGATGACTTGGGGGAGGCGGTTCCGTCGGCGCGAGGGCCTGGTCGAAAGCCTCTGGGGCATCCCTGCCGTGGGAGCCGTGCTCGGTGCGATTCTCGGCATCGTGGTTTCGTTCGCCGACGAGCAGATTGGGGCACCGACTCTGTGGCATTACTCGCCGTCGACCGCGAGCACGGTCCTGTCTTCCATCGTCGGTACGACGGCTGCGCTCAGCGGCTTCGTCGTGACCGTGACCGTTCTCGTCGTTCAGATGGCGACCGGGACATTCTCTGCCCGCATCTTGCGCCTCTGGTACCGCGACCCCATGCTGAAGGCAACGCTCGCGGTTCTCGCTGGCACGCTCACGTTCTCGTTTTCGGTCCTCCGGCGGATCGACGACGACTTTGTCCCGGACCTCGGCGTGACACTGTCGGGATTCCTCGTCTCCCTGTGCCTACTGGTATTCCTCGTCTTCTTCGATCGCTACATCCGTCGGCTGAGACCGGCGACCGTCGCCGCGGACGTCGCACGCGCGGCCCGTTCGACGTTCGCGCAGGCTGTGCGCCTCGCCGATGAGACGGACATTCGGTGGGAGTACGGGCCGACGACGCGCGCGGATCCGACACTCGTGGTACGAGCCAGCCGCGGCGGCGCGATCCAGGCTGTCGATCCCGACGGTCTCGTTGAGTGGGCTCGCGCGCATGGCGCCGAGCTCGTCCTGCCGCACCCGGTAGGTGACTTCATGAATACGGGTGGAGTGCTGGTGCACGTTTACGGCGGCGAGTTGGGCGATCGTGCCGCACAGGAGCTCGAGGGAATGGTTGCGCTCGGCGACGAGCGCACGTTCGACCAGGACCCCGCGTTCGCGATACGGATCATGGTCGACATCGCAAACAGAGCGCTCTCACCCGCAGTGAACGATCCCACGACCGCCGGCGAGGTCCTCGACCACATTGGAGAAGTTCTCGGCCTCATCGGGACAACCGACCTCGAGAAGCGTACGAAGCCGGCGAGTGCCGACACGGCGACGGCGATCGTCATGGTGACTCGCCGCTGGGAGGACTTCGTGACGCTCGGACTCACAGAGATCCGTCAGTACGGTGCAACGTCGGTGCAAATCATGCGACGGCTCCGCGCACTACTCGAGGAGCTTCTCGAGACGGTGCGGCCCGAGCGCCGTGCAGCGGTCGAAGAAGAGCTCCGCCGTCTCGATGCCACCGTCGCCGACGGCTGGCGCGACTCGGTCGACTTCGATCGCGCGAGCGGGGCCGACGGACAGGGGATCGGTGGCCCCGGCGCTCGGCTCGGAGAGCCACTGACAGCAGATCCGTAACGAACGGAGCAGTTCAAACGTGACCCCTACGCATGGGCGATGCCGGCAGCGGCCGAGCTGGAACGAACCGTTGTGTTGACCCGCAACGTCGCCGAACAGACCCGTCAGCCCCTCGCCCGGCCACGAGCACATAGTGCGCTGCGGGTGGCCGTCGCCCGTCGGATCGTCAGCACAGAACGAAGGGGCGCGAGATCGATCGCGCTTTGTTCGACAAGGGTTTGTCGAGGCGTTCGAGGGCGACGTGGGTGAGGCCGTCAACGATCGGCGGTGCCTTCGCCGAGAGTGCCGACCGGGTCCTCAACCCCGGGCAACTCGCAGCCGTTGACGGCCCCACCGCTCGACGTCCACGCGCCAAGCCGGGATACCGGCCCCGTCCCGACCGTCGACACGAGCGCGCCAAGTCTTGTGGTCGAGCAGGACGAGGCCGAGCTGCACTACGACGGCCACGTCGGCTCGCCGCCGGACGGGGTGGCGGTCGGCGGGCGCGCTACCGAAGGGCTTTCGTCTTGGCCTGTTGGAATTCGGCCTCGCTGATCACGCCACGGTCACGAAGGTCTGCGAGCCGGGAGATCTCGTCGGCCGCTCCGCCACCTTCCGAGCCGGCAACGCTCTGGACGTATTGACGAACCGCGGCGTCCTGCGCCTGCGCGTCCTTCTCGGCGTGCTCCTGCATCTTGTGGCCACGGGCGATCAGGTACACGAACACGCCGAGGTAGGGCACGAAGATAATGAATATTGACCACAACGCCTTGCCCCATCCCGACAGATCGTCGCTGCGGAAGATGTCTCCGAAGATGGCGATGAGCAGCCAGATCCAGATGAAGAAGAGAAAGAACCACACCAGGGACCAGAACACTTGGCCGGTGCCGAACTCTGCTGCCAGCATGAACTCATACCTCCAAGGGTTTGGGGTCGCACCGCGACGTTTCGCGGTGCTTCCAGCCAGTCATATGATTCGGCTTCCAACTTTCGAACGGGCCTTCGCGTTGGCGTCGCGATCCTCATCCGAGACGGTCGGCCATTGCAGGTCGAGTGACCCGATGGTGTCGACGACGATGGCGGGCTGCCATCGCCTGCAACACGTGCTTGTAGTCCACCGAATAACGTACCAGGCGCCCACTGGGCGAAGGTGCGATGGCATCGTCATAGGCCTGTATGTACTCGTCCCAGTGCGCCCGCTCGGCGGCGCCGCTCTGCAACGCGAGCGATAGCCCGGTCACCCGATATCTCATCCGCATCTCCCCGGTCGCGAGCCAGGTCGGCGTCGAGCGCCGCCTGAAACTCGTCGGCGAGGTCTCCTCGCCTGATGCGCCCGAGGATCGCCCGACCCTCTGGAGTGATGCGGGGGTCCCCGGCCCGGCCCCGCACTGCGAGCTCCTCTTCCCATTGCCGCGGCACTCGCGCACACAGCTCTGACGGGAGGTGCTCGTTGTCTCCGCCAGGTGACCAGGAACCCAACCGGACTCTGACATGCCGCAATCCTGCCGCACACTTCGGCAGCTATGTGCTGCGCGACGGAGAAGGCGAGTCGTGCGGTGGAGTTACTCCCCCAGCGAGCAGATCCGCGATCTCCTGGATTCGTGCCTCGCTGGACCGCCAGCCGACGACCCGCCATTCGAGCCGTTCGCCGTGTCGGCCAGGGCTTCGATCATCCTGGGCCGTCGAAGGAGCCTGGCGGTTCCCGCCCCGGTTGAGCCGGTGGCGGCGGGTGACCTTGCCGGAGGCTGCCTCGAGGGGTGCGACACCGCACAGGTGCGCCCAAGCGGCTTCGCTGCGGACTCGCTGGGGATTGTCAGAGAGCCCCGGAATTTCCAACAACCTACCTGTGCCCGGATCTGCCAGCGATCGGTCCGTGAGGCTCCAGAGAGTTCCTCAAGCCGAGTCGCGGTCCCAGGTGTCCACGGAGTGCACTTACTTTCGCGGTCCCGCCGCTCGGACGGTCGGCCCGCTGGGCCAGCGGTCTCCAGGAGCGGTCAGAGCGAGAGTCCCGGGGGCTCGATCTCTCGGCCTTGTTGCAGACGGTCTAGCTGCCGACGGATCCGAGCAATTTCGGCGTTCTCGACGTCCCAGCCGGGGCTCTTGAGGCCTCGCTCGAGCACCGCTTCGGCACGCTCTTCGCGCTCGACGGCGATCGAGTCGCCGAGACCTCGGAGTTCGCGTTGCGTGTGTTGGATGCGGCGGGCGAGCTCGGGGTGCTCGGCGAGCCAACGTTGCCGGAACTGTGCATCGCATTCGAGCCCGGCGACGCGGTGCTCGGCACGGATGATCTTGCGATCGAGGTGCTGGCGCGCCGGTTGTGCGTGGGTGGCCCAGTCCCGTGCGGCCCGGATCTCGCTCCGCACAGCCGAATGGGCGATGCGCCGCCAGCGGTGCTGCTCGCGTCGCCCGGCATGGGGCAGGTCCATCCGGCGCTGGGCTTGCTCGTGCTCGCGGCGGGCCTGGTCGAGCTGGCTGGCGGCGCGGCCGGCGGGGGTGTGTTGCCAGCGGCCGGTCCCGTGTGCGAGATCGTCTCGGTCTTGGCGGAGTCGGTCGAGCTCGGTGCGCGCTGCGGTGAGCTCAGCGGTGACGTCGGGTGGGGCGTGACGTTCGAGCGCGTCGAGCTCAGCGATCAACCGGGCCCGGCGGGCCTCGGGGTTGTCGCGCAGGGTCTGGATCGACTGGTCGACGCCGACAGCGGCGGTGCATGTGATCCATTGCTGGTTGCGGTCGAGTGACCAGTCATGCGTGATGTCCTCGATGGCTTGGGCGACGTCGTCGGCGACGGCGTGGACGACGCTGGGCCCGCGGGCGCGGGACATAGCCACGTAGGCGAGCTCGCGGCCGCCGCCCTCGCCCAGGTAGTGGGTGCGGTCGGCAGTGTCTCCCTGCTCACGATGCACGGTGAGGGCGTACCCGTAGTCGAGGTGGTCCTGGTCCAGCGCCGCCGCACGGGCGAGTGTGACATGGCGGCCGTCGTCGGTGAGCATGGTCAGCGCCTTGGCGAGCTGGTTGATGGCGATGACTCGGCCGCGTTGGCTGGTGACCAACGCGCCTTCGTGGTTGGGGGCGAGGGTGACGACGAGGTCGCCCACGGCGTAGCCGCGGCCGCCGGGGGTTTGCAGGTCGGGGCCGGTGAGCCAGCCGGCCTGTTCGGCGCGGACGCGGGCGAGCCGGTTGAGATCGGCGACGCTGGCGCGCCGCCAGGCCAACATCAGCGTGTCGTGGCCGGTGGCGGTGTCGGCGGCCCAGGCATCCACCATCGCCACCAACGTTTCGGTGCGGGTGGGGGCGATGCGGATCCGCCCGTTGGTGACGTAGAAGCCGATGGCGGCCGGGAGGTTGCCGGCGCGCAGGTGCGCCAAGGCAGCGCGTTCGGCGGGGTCGCGTTGGCGCAGGTTGTGGTTGAGGACGGTGACGATCTCGGGGTGGCGTTCGATCACCGCTTGGAGGGCGCCACCGGGGCCGACCGGGGCGAGCTGGCGGTGATCGCCCACGATCACGAGCTTGGTGCCGGCACGCTCGGCGCCCAGCAGCAGCCGGGCCAGATCCACGTCCGCAGTCATGCTGGCCTCGTCGAGGACCACCACCGTCCGTCGATCGAGGGTGAGCTGGCCGTGGTCGAGCCGCCACAGCAGCGACCGCATCGTCGCGGCCGCCACACGGGCCTGGTGGCCGAGGGTGCGGGCAGCTTGGCCGCTGGTCGCGGTGCCCAGCACCTGGTAGCCGGCGGCTCCTAGCGCCCGGGCGGCGACGTCGAGGGCGGCGGTCTTGCCGGAGCCGGCCACCCCCACGATCACGTCCACGGCCCGGCCCGACCCGCAGACCTGTGCTATTGCCCGCCGCTGGCCGGCGCTGAGCTGGTGGCCCAGCTGTCTCTGCTTCGCGGTGGTGGCCTTGTCGACCAGCGCGGTCGCGACGACCGGGCCGGCACGGGTGGTCAGGCGTTCGAGGGTGTCGGCGATGGTGTGCTCGGTGGCGAGGACGGCGGTGGCGGTATAGGGCTGGTCACAGGCCCCAGCGATGCCGATGAGCGGCACCACCAGCTCCGAGGCGAGAACGCGGTCGACGACCCGGTCCAGCTCGCCGGGATGGTGGCCGTAGAGGCGGGGGGCGATCTCGGCCACCAACCGGGGCACGTCGAACACCTTCCATCGGGCCAGGAACTCCCCCTCCGGGTCCAATAACTCGGCTGCCATCCGGTCGATCTCGCCATCGGTCAACGGACGCGCCAGACCCCGGCACTGTTGACGAGCACGTTCCAGCGAGGCGACCAAGCGCTCGACGGTCCAGCCGTGGGCTTCGAGCTCGCTGATCCACTGGGGCATCAGGTGGTCGGTGCCGGTGCCTCGCTTGACCGGCTGGTTGCGTCGGGCGGCGATGTTGCGGGCCCGATAGCCCGTGTAGCCCGACTCGGCCAGGTACTCGGCGATCTGGTCGGAACGCTTGGAGACGATCGCACACACCTGGGTGGGGATCCCCACGATGCGCCACTCCCGGGCGCGCCCCGACCGCCCCTGATCCACCTCGATCGCGTATCCGAGCTCGATGGCCCTAGCGGCGGAGCACAGCCGGCCGACCATCGCCGCCGGCTCCACGGAATCCCGCACCCGCGCCGAGTACAGCGCCTTGTAGCCGCCCTTGCTGTCGCGCATCTCGCACACGTTGGCGATCAAAACGTGGTCGTGAAGGTGCGGGTCCCCCATCCGCGACGTGCCATGGCGGGTCACCGCGAACACGAGCCCCGAGGTAGGGGTGGCGATGCTCGCACGGCCCCGGCGCCCACCGTGAGCCTGCGCCCAGGCGTCCAGGTAGCCCATGGTGCCCGCAGTCTCCGCGTCGAGGATGGCGTGCATGTCATCGGCCCGGCCGGCCACGCCGAGCAGCGACAACGACTTGTGCGCGGAGACCACGAGCTCGAACCCAGGCCGCGTCGTGCGGACGAGCTGGTGGCCGGTCAGCGGGTCCCGGAACCCGCCCGGGCCGAACGCCAACCGGTACGTCTCCGGGGTCACCTCGCCGTCCAGGCCGAGGCGGGCCGCGCCGGCGCCGCCCCACCGCAGCGGCGTCTCGCCCCGCGACCCGTAGTAGTCCAGGGCCTGGCCGGGGTGATCGTCCGCCCGCCCCAGGACCGTCGCCTCGTGATAGGCGACCTGGTCGACGCCCATCGCCCGGAACCACGCCACGACGCCGCGCTCCCTTCCCAACCCGCAGGGGTTGAAATCACGTTCGAGGTTCGGGGGGATATCGGCGCGTTCGTGCGGCGAATGGGGACACGCGATCTGTGTCGGTCGCGTGTCGGGGGACGTGCTCGAGCTCGCGGGGTCGTGTCGGGGCCGGTCGCTGTGGTCGGGACAGTGGTGGGCGTGCGGCCGGGACGAAGGTGGGGAGCTACCTCGGGAGCGGGCAGCCAAATTTTCCGTTCGACGGGGTGAGAAGACTGGCCGGGTAGGTCGCTTTAGTAGGGCGTGACGACCCAGCAGCGCACCGATCCCGCCGCTCCCGACCGAGATTTCTCGCCGACGCATGTGAGATCCAGGGGCCGCCAGGGGCCTAGGAGGGCATGCGCCGACCGCACCCCGCCCATCGGGGGCCTCACTCCCGCCACCCCGCTGGCAGCCCTTTTCATCTGCGCGATGTCGCCGTCGAGTACCGGCCTAGTGCGGGGTGGGTGAGGGAGTAGGGGCAACGATGGAACGAACCGCCTCGCTAGACCTGGAGACCGCGCTCGAACGCACCGTGCCGACGCGGACGCAGTGGGACGCATGGATCAGGACGGAACCGTCGCTGGCCGCACTCACGTACGGCGACCTGCGCCGTGTGCTGCGCACGGGTTGCCAGGACCGCAAGGACGAGATCCTCGGCGCGCTCGTCCGCGCGACCCATGCCGACCCGGGCGCGTTCGGTGTCGTGGCCGCCTGCCTGCTGCCCGGTCTGCGGCGCCGCATCGCCCATTACGCGCCGTCGCTCGACCGCCAAGAGGCGCTCGCTGTCATGGTGGATGCGCTCTACGAGGCCGTCGCCGGCTACGACACGGCCGAACACTCTCGGTTCGTCGCCGGCGGGCTGTTGGCACTGCCCACCCGTCGGCTCCGCCACGCCGCCACCAACCAGCGGTCATGGAGCCTCCACGCCCGCCACGACACCGATGCGGCTTCGGCTGCACCCGGCGTGGAGCTGTCGGCCGCCGCCATGTTGGCGTCTGCGGTCAACGCTGCTGTGGTCACCGACCGGGACGCCCAACTGATCCTGGACACCCGCATTGTCGGCCGCTCCCTGCGTGAGGCCGCCCAACGGCTGGGACTTCGCTATGAGACGGCCAAGAAACGGCGCCAACGCGCCGAAGCCCGCTGGGCAAGCTGGTGGACAAGCGGCGAGACGCCGCCGGCCCTTCGGCGCACCGACGGCCGCCCACGGCGCGAGGAGGTGGCGTGAACGGCGACCCGACCCACGCGACGGTGCCCGACGCGTGGCTGGGCCCCGTTGAGCGTCAGGCCGCCGCCCGGGACGCCTACCGTCGCAGCGTCGACGACGGAGCGCCGTTGAGCGCCGCAGCGCTCGCTGCACAGTTCGACCGCTCCCCCCGTTGGGCGCAGGACCGCATCGCCGAAGCCCGCAGACAACGCAGCACCCTCCTGCCGCTCAGCGGCAACGGCAGCGATGGTGCCGGCCACGCACCCTTCGCCAGCCAGCCCGCTGCGAGCCAACCGCCGGTCAGCAGCACCGCGCAGCGCCTCGACACCCTTGTCGTCGCCGTGGTTGCGCTTGTTGCCGCCGCTGCGTCCTACCAGCACCAGCGCAGCCTCGCCGCACTCGCCGGCGAAGGCTGGCTCGCCTGGGCGCTCCCCGTGAGCGTTGACGGCATGATGCTCGCCACCGGCAGATCCATCCTGCGTCGCCGCCGAGCTGGCATCCCCGCGCCATCTCTCTCGTGGTTCGGGTTCACCCTCGGCTTCGTGGCCTCGGTCGCCGCCAACGTCGCCGCCGCTCACCCAACCCCCGTCGGCCGGCTCATCGCCGCCTGGCCGCCCGTCGCCCTGTTCATCGCCTACGAGACCCTCGCCGCGGACCACGGCGACTTCACCGACCCCTGACATGGATAGGACGCGCTCATGGGCATGATCTTCGAGGACCTGGAAGACCACGAGGGCTACGCTGCCCGGGGCCGACCCAGCGGCACCCTCACCTCGACCTGGATACGGGACACCGTCGCCTTCGACGCCTACGTCGGCGCCTGCACCTGCGGCTGGGCCGGCACCGGGCAGCACTCGCCCACCGAAGCGGGCCGCACGGCCGCCGAGGACCAGTGGGAGCACGCACATGCCGGGCCGCTGCTCGCCGCCGCGGTGCCTTCCCGCGTTTCCGAGCTGGTCGACAATCTTCGTGAGGAGATGGCCGAGCTCGCTGACGACCGCCCACGGGCCGCCCGCACCGTCGCTCAGCGGGTCACCGCCTGGTCCGAGAACGTCCTGCAATTGACAAGCCACCACCGAGCTACATCAGCGACTCGACGCCCTGGGTCGCCAGGGACCGGACGGAGGACTGTCGGTCTAGAGGGCCTGGGAGCGCACGATGCTGATCGATGACCACCAACCCAACGCTTCTGACGACGAGGCGCGTATCCAACAGGCGCCGACGAAGGCCGACCAGCGACTTACGATCTCGGTCGAGGAGGCCGGCCGTCTGTTGGGCATCTCCCGCGGCCTCACTTACGAGCTTGTGAACCGAGGCGACATCCCGAGCGTCAGGCTCGGCCGTCGCATCGTCGTCCCGCTTCGTGCGCTCGATCGTTTGCTCGACCTACCAGACGACGCAGCCTGACTCCAACCGCCGGTCGGGCCCGGGATGAAGAGTCGACACTGAATACGCCGTCCGCAGTAGCCGAGGGAAGTGCGCCCGGTGCGCTATCCGGACGGTGAGCAGCCGGGTGTTGCGCGTTCGGCTACGTGTCGCCGATGGGCAGCTTGTCGATGCGTGTCCGGTGGACGGCATAGATGAAGGGCCCGGGTTCGTTGCAGGCCCTCACGATCGCGTCGAGGTTGTCCAGGAACCTGCCCGCCATCTCGTCTCCGGTGAGATTCTGGTTCGCCAGGCAGAAGCAGCGAACATCATGGGCCTTCACCGCCTCCCGCTCAGGCCGGTTGTAGCGAACCCTGGTGTCCTTCATGAACACGACCCAGTCACGGCTGCCAGCCAGTCGGAGCCAGTTGTCATCCGCGACGCTCTCGTCGGCCGGGATGCCGTAGTGCTCTGCCAGGGTGGTGAGGCGCAACCCGGCAGCCCGCAGCAGCAGAGGAACCTTGATGCGCCCCAGGCTGCGGTCGAGGAAGAGGTCAGGCAGCCCGTCGGGATGCGACACGCAGGACGTCCTCGAGCTGACCCGCGGGGACGCCAAACTCGTCGGGGAGCTCGTCGAGCGACTCGCCGGCCCAGAAGCGCCCCAACACGTCCTCGACACGGGCGCCGCCTCGCTCGAAGACCGGAGCCCCGAAGGCCCTCATCGGGTCGACAACGACCTCGGCATGCTCGTAGGCGGGCACGTGGATCAAGCGCGGGTAGCCGTCATCCGCGTACTCGATGCGGCGCAGGTACGCCTCGATCACCTCGGTGAACACCCGCTGCCCACTCCGGATCACCACGAGGTTCAGCACCGATCGCCCTTCGGGCGTGTCCCGCCGGCTCTCCCCGTAGTCGAACAGGAGGTCTGCACCGTCGGTGTAGAGCTTGCGAGATGCGAGCGCGTGCTCGAGGCCGAGCTCACGCTCCAGCTCGAGCAGCGCGGGTCGGATCCGTTGCATCGGAACCCCACTCCGTCGCACGGCGGCCAACACGAGGGTCTCCGCGAGGCCGACGAATGGGATGGACGGCTCGCCCTGGCGATCTGGCGCCACGTACGTGATCAGGGGCGAACCGCTGACCTCGGCTCGACCTAGAGGCCGCCGCAGGTAGCCCTTGGCCCATGTGGCCAACGTCGTGGGCGGCACATCGACGATGCGCGCCGCCTCAGCCACCGTGTACAGGGGCATTTCGAACCGGAGCCGGTCGGTCGCCTTCAGCGCACACCTCCTTGTCGACCCCATTCAAGCAGCACGAACCACCGTGGTCGGGGAACTGCTTACGTGTTGAGTGGCGGACGAGATCCCCTCCACATTCAGAGCCTCACCAGCTCCCGCTCCAGCCGGCCTGCAGTGTCAAACTCGAACCCGAGCACTGCGTGTCCTTCGAGGGCCTCGGCGAGGCGACGCAGTGTCTCCGTGCTGGTGCGGTGCTGGCCGCTCTCGATACGAGAGACCACCGAGGCCGTCGTTGCCATCCGCTCCGCTACCTCCTGCTTGGACAGTCCGAGCCGAGCGCGACGCATGATCACCACGCGAGCAATCTGCTCGAACGGCGCGAGCCGATCATGCGCATCGCGATAGCGGGGGCTCTGGAAGCGCTTGCGTCGGGCAGCGGCCTCAACCGACCTTCCGACCGGGCTCCCCTCGCTCGCCATCTCGTGCTCCCTTCGTCGCTGGGCGTGTGCTCACATAGCAATTTTGCTAACAGCCGGTTGGCTTGTGGAACCCTGTGCGCCTCTCCGCCAGCCCTCACAGCGGCACCCGGGGCTCAGCGCTCGGCCTCTCCGGCGCCGCGGCGGTCGAAGATCTTGCTGGCGACCAGCGCCGCGGCGTCGGCGTCGAGCGTCGGCGTCACGTGCGAGTAGAGATCCAGCGTCACCGCGGTGGTGGCGTGTCCGAGGCGCTCGGACACGATCTTGGGATGAACACCGGCACCGAGCGCCACGGTGGCGTAGGTGTGGCGAAGGTCGTGCAGGCGGATCGCGGGCAGCCCCGCCCGACGTACGTACGAGGCGAACAGCCGGGACAAGGCGCTGGGGTGCACCGGCTGGCCGATCTCGTTCGTAAAGACGAGATCGGCCCCGCCGGCCCAGAGCTCGCCGGCCTTGAGGCGCTCCTCATTCTGGCGGCGGCGGTGGTCCCGCAGCGACGCCACCGTCTCCGGGTCGAGTGACACCGACCGACGGCTTCTCGCGGTCTTGGGCGGTGTGATGACGATCTTGTCGCTGACCGTTGTGACGGTCTGAACGATCGACAGGCGCCCGGCCTTGAGATCGACGTCGCTCCACCGCAAGCCCAGCGCCTCGCCCCGACGCATACCCGTCGTCGCCAGCAGGACGAACGCCGCCGCCAGGCGCTCACCCTCGATCGAGCCGAGAAACCGGGCGAGCTCCTCGGCAGCCCACGTCGTGTGCTCCCGCTTCGACGGTACCGGCGGCCTCGCCGCCGACGCTGCGTTCCGGACGACAAGCCCCAGCCGCTCCGCATCGGCGAGCGCCTTGCGCAGCACGATGTGCGTATTTCGGACCGTCTTCGGGCTGAGGGGACGGCCCCCAGCGCGGCCGGTCGACAGCAGCTCCTTGTAGAGGTCCTCGATGTCGAGGGGCGTCAGGGACTGCAGCGCGACAGCACCGACCCGGCCCTTGATGCGCTCGACTGCCATGCGGTAGCTGTTCCAGCTCGTCGGCCGCAGCCGGGGCCTGACGACCTCCAGCCACTCGTCGAGGTAGTTGCCCACGCTCGTGGTCGACCGCTCCACATACCGGCCCGAGTCGACGCTGGCGGTCAGCTCGCGCAGCGCGGCCTCGGCCGCCTTCCGGGTACGGAAGCCGCCCTTCCACTTCTGCCGGCGACGCCCGGTCGCGGGGTCTGGACCAACGTCGAGCACGACCGACCAGGTCGACCCCCGCCTCATCACCGACCCTCGTGCCACGGACGAATGGTATCGCCGGGCGACCTGCCCGTTAGCAATCTGTTAGCAAACGGGCCGTCTCACAGGTGGCACTGATGGGAGCGAGTCAACAAAATCCCAGCTAGATAACGTGCCCGGGGCGGGATTCGAACCCGCACGGCCTTGCGGCCGGAGAGGTTTAAGCCCTCCGCGTCTGCCAGTTCCGCCACCCGGGCGGGTGGTACCAGCAGGCTACGACCCGGCGTACCCCACCAGATCGCCATCGCCGCGGAACAGGTGGCGCTGGCCGTCGCTGAACCGCAGCAGCGCCCGGCCCGAGAGCCGGGAGCCGTCGAGGGCGTCGAGCTCGAGGACG
>Ga0299907_10000987_pt1 | contig 15414 bp, 13 predicted proteins | sample RVTome_16_FD_198680 | JGI IMG/M metagenome (GOLD analysis project Ga0299907, IMG submission 198680) | Soil microbial communities from uranium-contaminated site in the Upper Colorado River Basin, Wyoming, United States - RVT152D67 (version 2) ... | reverse complement strand
GCGAGGCGCTCAACGAGTGGCTGGCCATCCGGCCCACGTCGGAGGCGCTCATCGCCGAGGTGGTCAAGGACTGGATCCAGTCGTACCGCGACCTGCCGCTGCTGCTCAACCTGTGGAACAACGTCGTCCGCTGGGAGCTGCGCACGCGGCTCTTCCTGCGCACGGCCGAGTTCCTGTGGCAGGAGGCGCACACTTTCCACGCCACCGAACAGGAGGCGGCCGACGAGGTCGCCACCGGCCTCGAGGCTTACCGCGCGACGGCCGAGGACTGGCTGGCCATCCCGGTCATCCGCGGCGTCAAGTCGCGCAACGAGACGTTCCCGGGAGCCGTATACAGCCACGCCATCGAGGCGATGATGCGCGACACCAAGGCGCTCCAGGCGGGCACGAGCCACATGCTCGGCCAGAACTTCGCCCGTGCCGCGGGTATCGAGTTCCTCGATCGGGACAACGTGCGCAAGGCGCCCTACGGCACTTCGTGGGGCTTCTCGACGCGCATGGTCGGGGCGACGATCATGAGTCACGGCGACGACGCCGGCCTGGTCCTGCCGCCCAACGTCGCGCCGGTGCAGCTTGTGATCGTGCCCATCTTCCGCCGCGAAGAAGAACGCGTCGCCGTCGCGGCGGCGATCGATCGGCTGGAGGCCGCGCTCGCCGACGTACAGACCGCCTCGGGCCCGCTGCGCTGGAAGACCGACTGGCGCGAGGAGTCGCCCGGCTTCAAGTTCAGTCACTGGGAGCTGCGCGGCGTGCCCTACCGGCTCGAGATCGGTCCGCGCGACGTGGCGGCCGGCCAGGGCGTGCTGGTCCGGCGCGTCGATCGGGCGAAGGACACGCTTCCCCTCGACGGGATGGCCGTGCGCCTGCCCGAACTGCTCGTCGGCTATCAGGCCCAGCTGTTTGCGCGCGCGCTCGAGTTCCGCGCCGCCAACACCCACCACGTCGACGACTACGACGCCTTCAAGATGACTGTCCAGGAGCGCGGCGGCTTCCTGCTCGCGCCGTGGTGCGGCGACGGCGCCTGCGAGGCACAGGTCAACGCCGATACCGGCGCCACGATCCGCGTCATCCCCTTCGACTCGCCGGCGGAGGAGGGCCGCTGCCTGGTCGACGGCCGCCCGTCCGACCGACGCGTGCTGTTCGCCCGCGCTTACTGAACCGCGGGCAGGACGGCCAGCACGATCAGTCCGCCGGCAACGATCAGGATGAGGGCCGCGCTCAGTAGCGGGCCACGGATGAACGCGCGGCGCAGGAACATCGTCGCGAAGCGTTCGCGGTAGCTGGCATCGCGACGCAGGTAGTCACCCATGCTGTGCGCCTCCAGCGGTCCAATGGCCGAGGATGCGCGGGCATCGACCATCCGGCGATGGTGGTCGTACGCTTCGGCGGGGTTCGTCTCGACGGCTGTTGCGCGCAGGCCGGGCACCTCGATGTCCTCGCCCAGTGGATGCGTCGTCTGGACGATCGAGTCGTCGGCGAGCCGCGTTTCAAGAGAGAACATCGGCACGACGTCGACGACCTCGACCATTGTCGTCTCGGGTCCGTCGAGCAGCACCCACGCCGTGTGTCGCGCCGTCCGCCGGCGCAGCGCGCCCAATGTCGACGTGTCGGGCAGCGTCATCTCGACCTCGCCCAGCCGCCGGAAGCCGAGCCCGACGAGCGCCGCGATGAGCCCCGCCGCAGCGGGCGAGGGGGCGCGCTGCTCGTGGCTGACGTCGTGCGGTCGGCGCTGCGCTGCTCCGCGGAAGACGGCCAGCGCCGCCCGCAGGCGCAGCAGCGCGAAGAGTGCGAGGCCGCTCCCGGCAACCAGCATCACCACTTCGGTCGTGCTCATCGCGGCAGACCATAGCGTTACGTCGCCCGCCCGACCCCCGTCCGATTGTCCGGTCGCTGGCGGACCGACGTCAGGCCAGCCAGCCCTCGAGTGTCGCCGCCAGATGGACGAAGACGGGCGCGAGCACGAGCGCGGGCAGGAAATTGACCACCCGAACGCGCCTGATGTCGAGCAACCGCAGCCCGACGCCGACAAGAAGCAGCCCGCCGACGGCGCTGGCCAGCTGGATCGACTGCTCGTCGAGTCCGCTGCCCAGGAAGAACGCCGCGCCGGCGATGGCACCCTGGACGATCAGCACCGTTCCCGCCGACAGATAGACGCCCGCGCCCAGGGCGGCGGCGAAGGCTATGCCGGCCACGCCATCGAGCAGGCTCTTGATCGCCAGCAGCTGGATGTTGCCGGTCAGCCCGTTCTGTATCGAACCCAGGATCGTCAGCGGCCCGACGCAGAACACCAGGCTCGCCGTTACGAAGCCCTCACTGATGCGAGACGGCTGCTCGCCGCGCGCGAGCCGGCGCTGGAACCAGTCGCCCAGCGCGTCAAGCCGGTCCGACAGGCGCAGCAGCTCGCCGATCACCGCGCCGACCACCAGGCCGCCGAGCACGGCCAGGTCGGCGTGGGCCGGAGCCGCCGGTTCGATGAAGATGCGCAGTGCGAGGGCAAAGCCGATGACCAGCGTGAACAGGCCGAGGCCGTCGGTCAGCGTCTGCTGCAGGCGCTGCGGCATCCGCGCACCGACGAGCAGCCCGATGCTGGCGCCGGCCAGGACGGCGACCACGTTGAGCAGCGTGCCCGATAGGAACACCGTCGACTGCTCCTCAACCGCCGCCGGCGCGCAGGATGCGCAGCGCGTTGAGCGTGAGCATCTCGCTCGGCCCCGCGCGGCCCCAGTCGACGACCTCGACCAAGGATCGGCGGGTGAGGCTCCAGTAGGGCGGGCTGGCGTAGTGCCACAGCCCGTCCGGTTCCTGCATGCCGCGCAGTCGCGCCAGGGCGTCGTCCGCGCGCGCATCGGGCAGGGCGCCGGCACGGGCGAGCATCGTCAGGCCGGCGAGCAGGCCGTAATGCCAGTAGGCTGGGTGGCGCAGCCGTAGCCACTCGGGGTTGGCGACCTTGCCTGTCCGATGTGATTTGAACACGCCGTGGTCGAGTAGCAGCGCACAGGTCCGCGCCGCGGCCTGTGCCGCTGGCCGGTCGCCCGTCGCCCGCGCATACTCGGCCAGGGCCCACAGCGGCGCGACCGTCTCGTTGAACGACGAATGGGTCGCCGCCGGTCGTTTGTCGCAGTTCCAGCCGCCGTCGGGCCATTGCCACTCCACGAGCGACTCGGCCAGCTGCGCAACGCGCGGGTCGGCGGCCATGCCCAGGCGAACGCCGACGGCGAGCGCGTTGCCCTCCTGCGAGGCGCAGCGGCGCGCGCGGCCGGCGATGACCGGCACGTTGCGCCGGTGCCCCGCCCCGAGCAGCCAGCCGAGCACGGTCTCATAGGCAGCCCGGGCGCGCGACTCGCCGGCCGGCAGGCCGAGCTCGACGAGGGACACCAGCCGCCAGTGCGCACCCGTCCACTTGCTGTACGGGTGATTGCCGAAGCCTCCGTCGGGCTGCTGGCCGGCCAGCAGCGCCTTGACCTTCGGCCCGTCGAGCACGCGCCGGGCGTCATCTTCCGCCGTCCCTCCGAGCAGGTCGCGGCGGGCCTGCAGCCGGACGCCCGCCTCGGCGCTCTCGAGCAGCCAATGGACCGCCTGCGCGTCGAGGGCGCTCGTTGCCGGGGGCGCTGTCCGCAACCGTGCGCTCATCGAGCGGCAGCCTAGCAGTCCGCGGCCGCGCTCCGGCCGAATGTTGCCCGGGTTGGTTTGAGCGTGAGAGGGTGGGCGTTGTATACTCCGCCCGACATCTTCTGGCCGCCTGTGAACGTGGGTGACCCCCACGTTTTCTTGTGAGAAAGGCCACTGACTGAGACTTGGTGACCGCGGGGGGAAGCCAGACGTAGGAAGGAGCGTGACATGAACCGAGACTTCATCGGCGCCCTCCTGCAGCTGAATGCGGAGAAGAACATCCCGCGCGAGCAGCTCGTCCACACCGTCGCCGACGCAATCCAGTCGGCCTACCGCCGTGTATCCCCAGGCAACGAGAACGTCTGCGTCGACGTCGACGCCGACACCGGGCGCATCCGCGCCTACCGCGCCATGCGCGTCGTTGACGAGGTCGAGGATCCGCTGACCGAGTTCACCCTCGAGCAGGCTCGCGAGCGCAAGCCCGACGCCAGGGTCGGCGACCTGGTCGAGCTGGAGGAGCTCGACGCCAGCTCGTTCGGCCGCATCCACGCCCAGACCGCCAAGCAGCTGGTGCTGCAGCGGCTGCGCGAGGTCGAGCGCGAGCAGGTCTTCGGCCAGTATGCCCAGCGCGAGTCGGAGATCATCACCGGCACGGTCAGCCGGGTCGAGCCTCGTGGCGTCATCCTCGACGTCGGCCGGGCCGAGGCGATCCTGCCCACGACCGACCAGTCGTCGAGCGAGCACTACCGCATCGGGCAGCACGTCAAGGCCTACGTGCTCGAGGTGCGCCGGACGACCAAGGGGCCCCTGATCTACATCAGCCGCACGCACAAGAACTTCCTGCGCCGGCTGTTCGAGCTCGAAGTGCCCGAGATCCACGCCGGCACGGTCGAGATCAAGGCCATTGCCCGCGAGGCAGGCACGCGCAGCAAGGTCGCCGTCGCGTCGCGTCAGGAAGGGCTCGATCCGGTCGGGGCCACCGTCGGCCAGCGCGGCGGGCGGGTGCAGGCCGTCGTCGCCGAGCTGGGCGGCGAGAAGATCGACGTGATCCCGTGGCACGAGGACCCAGCCGTCTTCGTCGCCAACGCCCTGTCGCCGGCGCAGGTCGTGCGCGTCGACATCGACGAGACCAATCGCATCGCCACGGTCACCGTTCCCGAGCGGATGCTCTCGCTGGCCATCGGCCGCGAGGGCCAGAATGCGCGCCTGGCGGCCAAGCTGACCGGCTGGCGGATCGACATCCGCAGCGACCAGCCCAAGCCGGCCGAGCCCGTCCAGCCGGCACCCAAGGCCGACGTCGCGGCAGCTCCCGAGCCGGTGATGCCAGTGGCGGTGCCGGAGACGGTCGCCGTCGCCGCCGCGCCGGCGGTCGAGACCGGAGCCCAGCCCGCCGCCGAAGCGGAGGGCGTGGCGGTCGTCGCGGCATCTAGCGACGGGGCGGAGCCGCCGGCCGCGCAGCCCGCAACACAGCCTGAAGCCACGCCCGAGCCGGAGCCGGTCGCCGCGGCGACGGGTACCCGCCGCCGGCGTGCCGCCGCTGCGGAGTCCAGCTCATGACCGCGCCCGCCAAGGCGCCGTCTCGTGTGCCGCGCGTGAGCTCGCGCTCGGCCGGCCAGCAGCCGCTGCCGCCGCGCCGGTACCCCACGCGCACCTGTGTCGGCTGCCGCACCGAGCGCCAGAAGCGCGAGCTGGTGCGCATCGTGCGCGCCCCCGACGGCACCGTCAGCCTCGATCCGACCGGCCGCGCCGCGGGGCGCGGTGCCTACCTCTGCGCCGACGGCAGCTGCTGGTCGGTGGCACTCAAGAAGAACTCACTCGAACGCGCCCTCGCCGTGCCGCTGCCGACCGAACTGCGTGACCGGCTGGTCCAGGGGGATCCGTTCACGCTGGGAGGGATTTGATGGCTCGTAGTCGAAGTGGCACCCGCAACACGCGCGGCCCGCGCAAGCCGCAGCGGCGGCCGGAGCAGCAGTCGGACAGTGCCGTCCAGACGCTCGACCCGTCGGCACGCGGGCCGATCGAGATCCCGTCCTCGGTTACGGTCAAGGAGCTGGCTGACCTGCTGACGGTCAACCCGGCCGACGTCATCCGCGAGCTGATCAAGAGCGGCATCTTCGCCAATATCAACCAGCCGCTCGACCGCGACACCGCGGCGCTCGTAACCAGTGAGCTCGGCTACGAGGTGGCCGAGGTGCGCCAACCCGAACAGGTCGAGACCAACGGCGAGGCGCCCTCGCCCGAGGCGGCCAAGGAAGTCCTCTTCGAGGAGGACGACCCGACCCTGCTCCAGCCGCGCGCCCCGATCGTGACCGTCATGGGCCACGTCGACCACGGTAAGACCAGCCTGCTCGACGCCATCCGCACTACCGAGGTGGCTGCTGGTGAGCGTGGCGGCATCACCCAGCACATCGGCGCCAGCGAGGTGGTCAAGGACGGCCGGCGGGTGGTCTTCCTCGACACGCCCGGCCACGAGGCGTTCACCGCCATGCGCGCACGTGGCGCCAAGGTGACCGACATCGCCGTGCTCGTCGTCGCCGCCGACGACGGCGTGATGCCCCAGACCCTCGAGGCGATCGACCACGCCAGGGCAGCCAAGGTGCCGATCGTGGTCGCACTCAACAAGATCGACAAGGCCGACGCCAACGCGGAGCGGGTCAAGACCGAACTGTCCGAGCACGGCGTGATCATCGAGGAGTACGGCGGCGACGTGCCGCTGGTGCCTGTCAGCGCCAAAGTTGGCACCGGCCTGCAGGACCTGATCGACACCATCCTGATCGTGGCCGACGTGCAGGAACTGACGGCCAACCCGAAGCGGACGGCGGTCGGCACCGTCGTCGAGGCCGAGTTGGACAAGGGCCGTGGTCCGGTGGCGACAGTTCTCGTCCAGACGGGCACGCTCAATGTCGCCGACATCGTCGTCGTCGGCGATACGTACGGCCGCGTCCGCGCGCTGGAGAACAGCCGCGGCGAGCGCGTGGCCAAGGCCGGGCCCTCGTCGGCAGTGGTGGTGCTCGGCCTCGGCCAGGTGCCGATGGCGGGCGACATCCTGCGCGCCGTGCCCGACGAGAAGACCGCCCGCACGATGGTCGAGCAGCGCCGCGAGCTGACCGCGCGTACCGATGGCGGAGGCCGGGCCACGCTCGACGACCTGTACCGCCAAATCCAGGCCGGCCAGACGAAGGAGCTGCGCGTCATCCTCAAGTCGGACGTGCAGGGCTCACTCGGCGCCATACGCCACGCCCTCGAGCAACTGCAGACCGACGAGGTGCGCATCAACATGCTGCACGAAGGCACGGGCGACATCAGCGACAACGACGTGCTGCTCGCCTCGGCCTCCAACGCGATCGTGGTCGGCTTCAACACCAAGCTCGATCCGACCGCCCGCCGCACGGCCGAGGCCGAAGGCGTCGACATCCGCCTGTACGAGATCATCTACCGGCTGACCGAGGAGATGCAGGCCGCCCTGACCGGCATGCTCGAGCCCGAGCAGGTCGAGGTCGTCGAGGGCCGGGCCGAGGTGCGCCAGATCTTCCGCATCGGCCGCAAGGCCGTCGCCGGCTGCTATGTGACCGACGGCCGCATCGTGCGCGGTGGCGCGCGGGTCTACCGCGCCGGCAAGGTGCTGGCGACCGACCGGATCGAGTCGCTGCGTCGCTTCCGCGACGACGTGCGTGAGGTCGCGGCCGGTTTCGAGTGCGGCATCGGGCTGGTCACCTTCAACGAGTTCGAGGAGGGTGACGTGATCGAGTGCTTCAGCCAGCAGATGGTGTCGCGCATCGCGTCAGCCTGAGCCGACAGAGGTGAGCGAACGGACGGCGCGGCTAGACGAGCTGCTGCGCGAGGAGATCAGCGCGGTCATCGCGCGTGAGGTCGATGACCCGCGCGTTGGTTTCGTGACCATCACTGACGTCGAAGTTTCGCCTGACCTGCGCCATGCCCGGGTCTGGGTATCGATCATCGGCGACGAGGCCCAGCGCCGGCAGACACTGCGCGCGCTGGGACGGGCAATGCCGTTCGTTCGCGGCCGCCTGGGCAAGCTGCGCCTCAAGCGCATCCCCGAGCTCCACGTCAAGCTCGACACCACCGCCGAGCGCGGCACGCGCGTGCTGCGCATCCTCGACGAGCTGGACAGCGGACGCACACCCGAAGATGCGCCGATCGCCGAAACGCTGCCCACGCCCGGCCTGCGCCGCATTGACAAGGAGGAGGCATGAGCACGGCCGCCGCACCGGCCACCGGCCTGACATCGCTCACGCCGGCCGACCTGGCCGCCGTGCCGGCCGAGGTAGTCGGCCGCCTCCGCGGCGCACGGCGGGTGCTGTGCGTCTGCCACGAGAACCCCGAGTCGGATGCCCTCGGGTCGGCGCTCGCCTTCGCGCTCGCCGTCGAGGAGCTGGGCGGGCAGGCGACGCCGCTGTGCGCCGACCCGGTGCCGCCGATGTACGGCTTCATGCCGCGGATCGAACGCTTCCGCCAGTCGCCTGACCCTGACCTGCAATATGACCTGATCGTGGTCAGTGACTGCGGCGACCTCGCGCGCGTTGGTGCCGTGCTGACCGACAACGCCGAACTGTTTGGCCGCGTGCCGATACTCAACATCGACCACCACATCTCGAACACTGGCTTCGGCGAGGTCGACTGGATCGACGCGACGGCGGCGGCAACGTGCGAGATGGGCACCCTGCTGATGCCCCTGCTGGGCGTGCCGCTGACCGCCGCCGAGGGCGCCATCGCCGCCGCACTCGTCGCCGGCGTGGTGATCGACACGGCCAACTTCCAGCACCCGAACACCACCCCGCGGACGCTGCGTGCGGCGGCCGAACTGGTCGCCGCCGGTGCGCCGCTGTACGAGACCGCCCGGCTGCTCTACCGGACCAAGCCCAACCGCCAGCTGGCGCTGTTCGGGCGCGTGCTGGCGCGCATGGGCAGCGACCTGGACGGCCGACTGGTGTGGGCCAGCCTGCGCCGCGACGACCTCGAGCAGACCGGCGCCCCGGCCTCGGACGCCGAGGGCCTGTCCGACCTGCTCAGCCAGTCAGAGAGTGCGGAGCTGGTCGTGCTGTTCAAGGAGTCGGGCGACGTGACGCGGTTGTCGGTGCGGACAAAGGAAGGCGGCATCGACGCCACCGCGCTGACCGCCATCTACGGCGGTGGCGGGCACGCCCGCGCGGCCGGTGCGACCGTGCCCCTGCCGCTGGCCGAGGCCGAACCCGTCGTACTGGCTGAGGCGCGCCGGCTGATCGACCGAAACCAAAGTGGCTGAGGCGTCCACGCTCGACGGCGTGATCGTGGTCGCCAAGGAGCCCGGTCCGACGTCGCATGACATCGTCGGCCTCGTTCGCCGGCTGACCGGCGTCCGGCGCGTCGGCCACGGCGGTACCCTCGATCCGTTCGCTGGCGGCGTACTGCCCGTATTCGTCGGCCGGGCGACGCGGCTGGTCGAATACCACCTCGGTGACGCCAAGGAGTACCGCGCCGTGGTCGCCTTCGGGGCGCGTTCGAGGACCGACGACCTCTCTGGCGAGCTGACGCGGAGCGGTGCGCCGGCCCCGTCGCGCGTCGACGTCGAGGCCGCCCTGGCCGGTTTCCGCGGCAGCATCGAGCAGACGCCACCCGATTACTCAGCCGTGCGCGTCGCCGGTCGCAAGGCCTACGAGCTGGCCCGCCATGGTCGCAAGCCCGAGCTCCGGCCGCGGGCGGTGACCGTCGAGCGGCTCGAGCTGGTCGCCTGGGACGATGCGGACGCGGAGCGGCCGACGGCGAACCTCGAGCTGCGCTGCTCGGCCGGCACGTACGTCCGCGCACTGGCCCGCGACCTCGGCGAGGCACTCGGTTGTGGCGCTTACCTGGTCGCCCTGACGCGCACGGCGAGCGGCCCCTTCCGGCTCGAGTCGGCGCACAGCGTCGAGGAGGTGCGCCGGGCGCTGGCCGAGGGCCGCGCCAGGCGCGTGCTGCTGCCGCCCGACACGGGACTCGATCAGCTGCCCAGGCTGAAGCTCGGCCAGGCCGAGCTGCGCGCGCTGGCCAAGGGCCAGCCGGTGCGCACCGACGCCGACACTGGCGCGGGCGAGCTGCCCGTGCGCGTCTTCGACGGGCGCGGCCGGCTGGCCGCCATCGGCCGTGCCCGCGACGGCTGGCTGCACCCGGAGAAGGTGCTCCAGGGCAGCGGCGACTGAGCGCCATCCGAGGGACGCTCGCCGTGCAGGTCCTGCCCGACATCGACCAGCTGGCTGCCGGCCTGCGCATGGTGCTGTGCATCGGCGTCTTCGACGGGCTCCATCGCGGCCACACCCGATTGGTCGATGCGGCGGTCAACGCGGCACGCGACAGGCAGGCGACGGCAGTCGTGCTGACCTTCGATCCGCATCCCGACGAGGTCCTGCGCGACATCGTCTCGCCCCGGCTGTGCGACCCGGCCGAGAAGCTGGCCCGGCTGGCCGACCAAGGCGTCGGCGTAACGGTCGTACAGCGCTTTGACCGCACGTTTGCCGCGCAGTCGGCCGAGGAGTTCCTCGACCGGGTTGCCGACCGGCGCAGCCTGGCCGGGATCGTCATGACGCCCGAGACGGCCTTCGGCCACGATCGCGCCGGGACGCTGGCCGCGGTACGCGCGCTGAGCCCGCAGCATGGCTTCGACTGCCTTGAAGTAGCTGAGCTGCGCGTCGACGGCGAGCGGATTTCGAGCAGCCGCCTGCGGCGGGAGCTCGCCGCCGGCCGGCTGGGCAAGGTGCGCCGGCTGCTCGGCCGTGACTACGCCGTCATCGGCGAGATCGTGCGTGGCGACAGGCGTGGCCGCGAGCTGGGCTTCCCGACGGCCAACCTGCACTTCGCGCGACCGGTGGCGCTGCCCGCCGACGGCATCTACGCCGTCCGAACCGGCTGGGGCGATTCCAACACGCTGTCGCCGACGCGCCGCGCCGACGGGGTGGCCTCGCTTGGCGTGCGACCGACGTTCGGGAGAGGGGAGCGCACGCTGGAGGTCCACCTCTTCGACGTCAACGAGGACCTGTACGGCGAGCGGCTGCGCGTCGAGTTCGTCCGCCGCCAGCGCGGGGAACGTAAGTTCGAATCGGTCGCGGCGCTGGTCGAGCAGATGGAGCGTGACGCCGCACGCGCACGACGGATCGTGAGCGGGTAAGCGACACAAGGCCGACTCCGAGTTTGGATCACGCCGGCTGCGTGTGAACGGTCCGGTGGGGGCGCGCGCGCAGCCATCGAGGGGCGCCTGGACCAAGGACCTGAGCGGGAACGAACGAGCACGGGCGTGTCCGGGGCGATCGACGAGCTTGGCGACCGGCCGGCGTGGGCATCGACCTACGTCCAGCCCTCCGGTAGCAAGGTCCCAACGGACGGATTACCCCGCTGAGGAGTACGGGCCTGTCAGACGCCTCGTCGCGGCGCTCCAGCAACCCTGGCTCGCTGCCGTCTACGCCGGGTGGCGGCCCGTCAACGTTCGACCAAACCGAACGCGTGTTAGACTCCCGGCGGACTAGAGAGAGAAAGCAAAACGAGGTTGGAGGAACCGGGTGCCGCTGACGCGGGAAGCCAAGGAAAGCATCGTGGCCGAGAGTGCCACCCACGAGGGTGACACCGGCTCGCCGGAGGTTCAGATCGCTCTGCTGACGGAGCGCATCCGGGGCCTGACCGAGCATTTGCGCGGCTTTCCCAAGGACAATCACTCGCGCCGCGGCCTGCTGAAGCTCGTCGGGCAGCGTCGCCGACTGCTTGCATACCTGCAGCGCAACGACAATCCACGCTATCGCGCCGTCATCAGCCGGCTGGGGCTGCGCCGCTAGCGCACAACCTCGCGGGAGCCATTCCCGCCGACAGCGACCGGAAACGCTCACCCGATCAGGGCCCACGTCCATGGGCCGGCCCGCGCACACCCGTCCTCCGACACCAATGGAGGACTGATGCCAGTCACGACCCTATCCACCGAGATCGGCGGCCGCACGCTGACCATCGAGACCGGCCGTTTGGCCCTGCTCGCCGGCGGCTCCGTCACCGTCCGCTACGGCGACACGATGCTGCTCGGCACGGCCAATCGATCCGAGCCGCGGCCCGGCCTCGACTTCTTCCCGCTGACCGTCGACTTCGAAGAGCGCATGTATGCCGCGGGCAAGATCCCGGGCGGCTTCATCAAGCGCGAATCGCGGCCATCGGAGGGCGCCATCCTGGCCGCCCGCCTGACCGACCGGCCGATCCGGCCGCTCTTCCCGGAGGGCTACAAGGACGACGTGCAGGTCGTGCTGACCGTGCTGTCGACCGACCAGGAGAACGACCCCGACACGATCGGCACCATCGCCGCGTCGGCCGCGTTGACGATCAGCGAGATCCCGTTCATGGGTCCGGTGGCGGCCGTCCGCGTCGGGCGCGTCGACGGCGAGTTCGTGCTCAACCCGACCATCCCGCAGCTCGAGGAGTCCGAGATCGACCTTGTCGTCTCGGGCACACGCGACGCGATCATGATGGTCGAGGCGGGCGCCAGGATCGTGCCCGAGGCCGTGATGGCCGAAGCGATCATGTTCGGCCACCGCGCGCTGGCGCCCATCATCGACCTGCAGGAGCAGCTGCGCGAGAAGGTCGGTAAGCCCAAGCGCGTGCCGTTCCTCGATCGGGGCACAGAGTCCGTGCTCGAGTTCGTCGAGGCGCTCGAGACCGATCGGCCGTTCGTCGTGTTCGACGTCGAGACGACCAGCCGCGACGCCCGCCAGGGCGCGATGGTCGAGATCGCCGGCGTGAAGGTCAACCGCGGCAAGATCGAGGATCGCTGGTCGACCTTCGTCCACCCCGGCGGGCCGATCGTCGGACGTCAGCTGCACGGCATCACCGACGCCGATGTCGAGGGTGCGCCTTCGGCGCGCGAAGCCGCGGAGCAGTTCCTCCAGTGGGCCGGCGACGCCGTCCTGGTCGGCCACAACGTCGCCTTCGACGTGGGCTTTCTCGAGAGCGCCCTCGGCGACGCCGGTGGCCTGGGTAACCGGCGCGTGCTCGACACGCTCGTTCTGACCCGCGAGGCCTACCCAGACAGCGACCAGAAGCTATCCGACCTGGCCAAGTTCTTCGAGCTCGACACCGAGCCCACGCACCGCGCGCTGCCCGACGCCGAGGCAACGGGCGGCCTGCTCATGCGCATCGGCGAGGAGCTGCCCGGCCGGATCGAGCAGTACCGCGCCACGGTGTCGGATGCTATCCGCTCGCTGCGCAGCGGCGCCTCACAGGCCGACGTCGCCAAGGCGCTCGAGCTGGCCCGCCGCTCGTCGCGCTTCTCCAAGAGCCTGGCTTCGCTGCTGCACAAGAAGGTCGTGCGCGAGCTCGTCCTGTCGGAAGGCATCCGCATGGACGGCCGCGACGTCGACACGATCCGCCCGATCTCGGTCGAGGTTGGCCTGCTGCCCCGCGCGCATGGCTCGGCCCTGTTCACCCGCGGCGAGACCCAGGCGCTGACCGTCGCGACGCTCGGGCCGTCCTCGGACGTCCAGCGCATCGACACCATCAGCCCGGAGGCTGAGAAGCGCTACCTGCACCACTACAACTTCCCGCCCTATTCGACGGGCGAGAACAAGATCATGCGCGGCCCGAGCCGGCGTGACATCGGCCACGGCGCGCTCGCCGAGCGGGCGCTGGTGCCGGTGCTGCCCGACCATGAGGAATTCCCCTACGTCATCCGGCTCGTGTCGGAGGTCGTCACGTCCAATGGCTCGACCTCGATGGCGTCGACCTGCGGCTCGACCCTCGCGCTGATGGATGCCGGCGTGCCGATCAAGGCGCCGGTGGCCGGCGCCGCCATGGGCCTGGTCACCGGTGGCGATGGCCGCTTCGCCGTCCTGACCGACATCCTGGGCAAGGAAGACGCGTTCGGTGACATGGACTTCAAGGTCACCGGCACGCGCGAAGGCGTGACTGCCCTGCAGATGGACATCAAGGTCAAGGGCATCAACGAGGAGATCATCCGGGCCGGCCTGGAGAAGGCGCGCACGGCGCGACTGTTCATCCTCGACAAGATGCTCGAGGTCATCCCGACTGCCCGGACCGAGATGAGCGCGTTCGCCCCGCGCATCATCACCATCAAGATCAACCCCGAGAAGATCCGCGACATCATCGGCAAGGGCGGCGCGACCATCCGCAAGATCCAGGAGGAAACCGGCACCGAGATCAACGTCGAGGACGACGGGACCGTCGAGATCGCGGCGATCAACGCCGACAACTCGCGTGCCGCCATCCAGTGGATCGAGAGCCTGACCCGCGAGGTCGAGGTCGGCGGGCTCTACCTGGGCAAAGTCACCCGCATCATGGGCTTCGGTGCCTTCGTCGAGATCCTGCCCGGCAAGGAGGGCCTGGTCCGCATCGGCGAGCTGGCCGACTACCACGTCCCGACCGTCGAGGACGTGGTCTCGATCGGTGACGAGATCATGGTCGTGGTGACCGAGATCGACCGCCAGGGCCGGGTCAACCTCTCGCGCAAGGCGGCGATGCAGCGCCACCTGGCCAAGACGCCGGCCTAGGCCGGCGCCGTACGCCGGCAACTCGACCGTCACCCAGGAACGGCCCGCCAGCCCAGGCGGCCGTTCCTGTTTCGTGGACCGAGCCCGCCGAATGGTGACAGGCGGCCCGCTTCGAACGGTGCCCACACGTGGTGCCGAGCGAGCCGCCTGTGGCGGGCCGTTTGGGAGCCAGGACTCTGACTAAAGCCGATGGCGGCGGAGTTGTCCGGCTTGGCGATGGGCGCCTCCCTGACCCCGAGCGTGGCGGACAGTCCGTAATTGGCCTAACTCGTCTCACTGCCGCAATTGGGCGCAGTTGCCCGCGCCCCAACCTCGTTAGCGCCACCCGGGCAGGAGTTAGGCCAGGATCGGCAGCCTGACGAGCGCGCGGCCAACCGACCTTGGCCGTCCGTCGGCGCGCTTCAGGCCGTGGCGGCGGGAGCAACCCGGGCCATGATCGCCAGCGTGTTGCCGTCCGGGTCGTCGAAGAAGGCCATCCACTCCTCGACGCCGCTCGTGTCGTCGCGATAGATCATGTGCGGCGCACCGCTGAAGTGGACGCCGCGCGCCGACAGGGTCGTATGGGCGGCGGCGATGTCGGGCACCAGGAAGTACAGCACCGACGACTTGCGCCACTCGGCGGCACCGACGGCGTGGATGTACAGCCGCACGCCGCCACAGTCGAAGAAGACGAGGTCGCCGAACGTGAAGACGTGGGCCAGGCCGAGCACGTCGCGGTACCACGCCTCCGCCCGCGCGGCGTCGACGGCATACATCGACACCTGGCCGAGCGGCCCGATAGTCAATTGCTGTGCGGCGATCATGGGGTGCTCCTTTCGTGGACTGGTCATCGGAAAGCCGGGCCACTCGCGCAAGGCGGCGTGGCTGGCGACGCCGAGCTTGCTGGCGACGTTGCGCAGGTGGTAGCGCACGGCCAGCGCCGTGACACCCCGCCGGCGAGCGATCTCGGCGCGGCCCAGGCCGTGGCGCCAGAGATCGAGCACGGCCCACTCGGCCGGCGTCAGGACGTCAGGCTGCGGCGGTCGGCCGCGCGCTCGTCGGGCCACGGCGGCAGGTTAGCCGCCCCGGGGCCGATTTTCCCTCCCCCTAAGGGGCCGAGCCGGACGCCCTACTGGACAACGACGGTCAGCGTGATGGTGAACTCGCCGCTCTCACTGCCCTGTTGCCAGCCGATGACCTGTTCGGCGCTGTAGGTGCCCGGGGTCAGCCGCTGCGGACCAACCGTGGTGTGAATGCGGACGGGATATGAGTGGCTGCTGCCGTTGCTCAGCCGGATCTCCTCGCGGTCGGCCGTGCAGTC
>Ga0299907_10000986_pt1 | contig 15421 bp, 19 predicted proteins | sample RVTome_16_FD_198680 | JGI IMG/M metagenome (GOLD analysis project Ga0299907, IMG submission 198680) | Soil microbial communities from uranium-contaminated site in the Upper Colorado River Basin, Wyoming, United States - RVT152D67 (version 2) ... | reverse complement strand
TGCGCCGGAACGCGGCGGGCCAGGCGGGAGAGCTGACCCTGGGGTTGCCCGCGGGCAGCCTCCTGGCGGCGATCATGGCGGGGATCCGGGAGCGGGACGATCGGCTCGTGGGGATGACGATCGCCACCGGCGACCCGGGCGTCAGAATCGAGCTTCGAGGCCTGGCGATCACACGGATCGACGACGGCGGGGAAAGCATGGTTCTCGTCCATCTCACGTCGACCCCGCTCGGGGGCGTGACCGACTCGACACGGGAGAGTTCCCGGGAGGTACCGACATGAAAGGCTGGAAGTCGTGCTTGCTGCTGCTCGCCGCGCTCGCGGTTCCCATGGCCGCCCAGGCCCAGGAGCCGGCGGTCTCCAGCGAGCCCAAGGACACCGCGCGGGTACAGGCGGGCGACGCGCTGACGGCAGCGCGGTTCAGCATAACGATCGACGGCCACGAGATCGCAAGCTTCTCCGAGCTTCAAGGCATCAACACTCTCGCAACCCCCCCCACGATCGTGCTCAAGCGCGGGAAGAGCAGCTCGAGGGAGATGTGGTCATGGCACGAGGCGGCGCGCACCGGTCAGATGAGCGCGGGGCGGAAGAACGCATCCCTGATCATGTACGACTATGAGGGGAAGCCGGTCGCCAGGTACCAGCTCACCAACGCATGGCCCTCGAAGATAGAGATCGGCTCCCTCAAGGCTGGCGCCAGCGAGGTGCTGATGGAGACGGTCACCATGGTCTGCGACCACATCCAGCGGGTCTCGAAGTAGCGGTTTGACACTCCGGGGGTCGGGGCGATATTCCCGGTCCCCATGCAGCCCCGCTATCCCCGTCCGGTCTACCTCTGTGCCCCTGTACGCACGCCGATCGGCAGGTTCGGGGGCGCGCTGGCGGACCGGACCGCCGCCGACCTTGGGAGCCACGCGGCCCGGGCGTGCCTCGAGCGGTCCGGCGTCGACCCCGCCGCGATCGACCTGACCATCGTCGGCAATGGCCGGCAGGCGGGCGTGGGGCCCAACGTCGCCCGGCAGATCGCCCACCGGGCCCGAGTCCCCGACGAGATCCCCGCCTACACCATCAACCAGGCCTGCGCCTCGAGCCTGGTCGGGATCGTCCAGGCGTGGCAGACGGTGGCGCTGGGGGACGCCGATCTGGTCCTGGCCGGCGGGACCGAGGCCATGAGCCAGACGCCGTACCTCCTCCCCCGGGCCCGCTGGGGGTACCGGCTAGGGCACGGCCAGCTCGTCGACGGGATGTACCGGGACGGCTTCCTGTGCCCCCTTTGCGGCGACCTGATGGGGGAGACGGCCGAGACCCTGGCCGACCGCTACGGGATCCCCCGCGACGAGCAGGACCGGTACGCGGCCGAGAGCCAGCGCCGGCACGGGGCGGCCCGGGAAGCCGGGAAGTGGCAGGCCGAGATCGCGCCCTTCCCGGACGGCGGGCTCGCCGAGGACGAGCACCCGCGGCCGGGGACGACCCCTGAAAAGCTGGCCAAGCTGCCGCCCGTCTTTCGTGACGACGGCACCGTCCACGCCGGCAACGCCTCCGGAATCACGGACGGCGCGGCGGCGGTCCTGGTGGCGTCGGAGGAAGCGGTCGCGGAGCACGGCCTCGAGCCGATGGCGCGGCTGGTTGACTGGGCCAACGTGGGCGTCGATCCGGCGATCATGGGGATCGGGCCGGTTCCGGCGGTGCGCGACGTTCTCGAACGGCAGGGACTGAAGCTCGGGGAGATCGATCTCATTGAGCTCAACGAAGCGTTCGCGGCCCAGGTCATCGCCGTCGCTCGAGATCTTGGGCTCGATCTCGAGAAGGTGAACGTGAACGGCGGCGCGATCGCCCTGGGCCACCCCATCGGCGCGACGGGCGCCCGGATCGTGGTAACCCTCCTCCACGAGATGGCGCGGCGGGGGAGCCGGCTCGGGATCGCCACTCTCTGCGTGAGCGGCGGCCTGGGGACGGCGGTGCTCGTGGAGCGGGCGGCATGACGACGGCCACGGACCTGGTCGTGACCGAGCGCGACGGAGCCGTCGGCGTCGTCCGCCTGAACCGGCCCGAGAAGCTGAACGCCTTCGCCGGCGACATGCGGGACCGGATCGGGGACGCGGTCGAGGAGCTGGGCGCCGACCCCGCGGTCAGGGTCCTGATCGTGACCGGAGCGGGTCGCGGCTTCTGCGCCGGGGCGGACGTGGATTATCTCCGGGAGCTGGTCGAGACGGGGAACGACCGCGACTTCGAGAAGCTGCTGCGGGCCGGGGAGCGCGTGGTCACGGCGATTCGGGATCTGGACAAGCCGGTCCTCGCCGCCATCAACGGCCCGGCCGCGGGAGGGGGCGCCAACCTGGCGCTCGCGTGTGACCTGCGCGTGATGGCGGAGTCGGCCTCGATCGGGCAGACCTTCTCCCGGATCGGCCTCCATCCCGATTGGGGCGGGACGTACTTCCTGCCGCGTTTGGTCGGCGAGTCGGCGGCCCTCGAGCTCATGTGGTCGGGGCGTATGGTGCCGGCCGCCGAGGCGCTCCGGATGGGGATGGTGAATCGGGTCGTTCCGGACGAGCGACTGTGGGCTGAGACGCTGGATTGGGCGCGCCGCCTCGCCGCCTCGCCGCCGCTCGCCGTGGGCCCCATCAAGCGCGCGGTCTACGCGAGCCTGGACGAGGACCTCGAGGACATGCTGGCCGTCGAGCTGGAGAGTCAGCTCGTGTGCTTCCGGTCCAATGACGTCCGGCGGGGCCTCGCGGCCTTCCGCGAGAAGGTCCGTCCCGCCTTCGAGGGGGATTGAGGCCGTGACCGGCGGGCCGATCCTCAGGGTCGCGATCATCGGTGCGGGGACGATGGGGCGCGGGATCGCGCAGGCGGCCGCCCAGGCCGGTTACGCGACCACGCTCTTCGACGCCGTCCCCGGGGTCGTGGCGCGAGCGCGCGCCGACATCGAGGCCACGCTCGAGAAGGGGATCGCCCGCGGCAAGGTGACCGCCGGGCAGAAGGCGGTCGTGCTCGATCGGCTCCGCCTCGAGACCGAGCTCGCCCGGGCGGTCGCCGACGCCGAGCTCGTCGTCGAGGCCATCCCGGAGCGGCTCGAGCTCAAGCGCGAGCTTTTCCGCGAGCTGGACGCGCTGGCGCCGGCCACGGCCATCCTGGGAAGCAACACGTCGTCGCTCTCGATCGCCGACATCGCGGAGGCCGTGGAATGCCCAAGCCGCGTGCTCGGGCTCCACTTCTTCAACCCCGTCCATCTCATGCGGCTGGTCGAGATCGTCGTGGCGCCCGGGACCGCGGGCGAAGTTGTCGAACACGCACGCGCCTTTGCCGAGTCGCTCGGGAAACGCCCGATCGTGGTCCGCGACTCGCCCGGCTTCGCCACCAGCCGTCTCGGCCTCGTCCTCGGTCTCGAAGCCATGCGGATGCTGGAAGCGGGGGTCGCGTCGGCGGAGGACATCGACCTCGCCATGGAGCTCGGCTACAACCACCCGATGGGACCCTTGAAGCTGACCGATCTGGTGGGCCTGGACGTCCGGCTCGCGATCGCCGAGCACCTGGCGCGGACGATCGACGCCCGCCGCTTCGACCCGCCGGAGGTGTTGCGCCGGCTGGTCGAGGAGGGGAAGCTCGGGAGGAAGACCGGCGAGGGGTTCTACCTCTGGCCGGAGGGCCAGGCCGTGCCGAAGGAGATCCGGCCCAAGGAGGCTGCGCGATGAGCGAGAAGGGCGTGCTCAGCTCGGAGACGGTGGACGGCGTCAGGATCCTGACCATCGACCGGCCGGAGAAGCGGAACGCTCTCAACGCGGCCGTACGTGCGGCGCTATCGGAGGCGCTCGCCCTTGCCGAGACCGATCCCGCCGTCCGCGTCCTCGTCTTCACGGGCGCCGGCGACCAGGCGTTCGTGGCGGGCGCGGACGTCTCCGAGTTCGCCGGGCGGTCCCCGCTCGAGCAGCGGGAGGCGATGCGGGCCGGCCTCTTCGACGACGTCTGGAACTTCCCCAAACCGACGATCGCCATGATCAACGGCTACTGCCTGGGCGGAGGCTGCGAGCTCGCGCTCGCGTGCGATCTCCGGATCGGGGCCGACTCGTCCAGGCTGGGGCAGCCCGAGGTCCGGCTCGGCATCATCCCCGGCGGGGGCGCGACCCAGCGGCTCCCCCGGCTGGTCGGCTACGGGAAGGCTCTCCAACTCGTCCTGACCGGCGAGATCGTCGACGCCGTCTCGGCCTACGAGATCGGGCTCCTCGACGAGATCGTCCCGGCCGTGGATCTCCGTGAACGGACGCTCGAGATCGCCCGCTCGATGGCGGAGAAGAGCCCGGTCACCCTGGCCCTCGCCAAGCGCGCCCTCAGGGCGGCCTACGAGATGCCGCTCACGGCCGGACTCGCCCACGAGCGCGACCTCTTCGCGCTCGCCTTCGCGACCGAGGACAAGGAGGAGGGCGTCCGGGCCTTCCTCGAGAAGCGCCCGCCCGAGTGGAAGGGCCGGTAATCCGCCCATAGGGATCGTTGCGGACCTCGCCCTGGTCGTGGTCGCGGCCCTCCTTGGGGGCCTCGTGGCCCACCGATTCGGCCAGCCGCCCCTGATCGGCTACATCCTGGGCGGCGTCCTGGTCGGCCCCCACACAGGCGGCCCGACCGTCGTCGAGATCCACGACATCGAGCTCCTCGCCGAGATCGGGGTGGCGCTTCTCCTCTTCGCTCTCGGACTCGAGCTTCGGTTCGCCGATCTCAAACCGGTCCGCCGGCTGGCCCTCATCGGCGGCCCCCTCCAGATCCTCCTGTCGGCCCTCCTGGGGTACGCGTTCGCCTACGCCGTCTTGGGGTGGGAACGGGTCCCGGCCGCGTGGATGGGCGCCATGGTCGCCCTCTCGAGCACCATGGTCGTCCTCAAGATCCTGATGGGGCAGGGGCGGACGGGCTCGCTCGCGGGCCGGGCCATGATCGGCCTCCTGGTCGTCCAGGACCTCGCCGTGGTCCCGATGCTGATCGGCCTTCCGCTGCTTGGTGATCTGGGCCGCGCGCTCCCCGGGCTCGGCGGGGCGCTTCTCCAGGCGGCCGCCTTCCTGACCGCGATGATCCTGGTCGGCACCCGGGTCATGCCGTACTTGCTCAAGCAGATCGTGCGCTGGGGATCGCGCGAGCTCTTCATCGTCTCGGTGGTCGCGCTGGGGGTCGGGATCGGCTACGGCACCTACCTGTTCGGCCTCTCCTTCGCCTTCGGATCCTTCGTGGCGGGCATGGTGCTGAGCCAGTCGGAGTTCAGCCATCAGGCGCTGGGCGAGATCGTGCCGCTCCGGGATGTCTTCGGACTCCTCTTCTTCGCCTCGGCGGGAATGCTCTTCGACCCCTTTTACCTGCTGGAGCACGCTGCGGCGGTGGCCGGGACGGTCGCCTTCGTCGTGATCACGAAGGCGATCGTCTGCGGCGGCCTGACCCGCGCCTTCGGGTACGGAGGCGAGACGCCGTGGCAGGTGGGGCTGGGACTGGCCCAGGTGGGAGAGTTTTCGTTCCTGGTTGCCCAGGTCGGCGTGTCGACCGGGGCCTTGTCGAGCGACGAGTACGGGCTCGTCCTAACCACGACGCTGGCCACGATGGTGCTATCGCCGACCCTCTTCCAGGTCGCCGCGCCGCTCCATCGCGCGTGGCGGCGGCTACGGCCCGAGGGCATTGGCCTGGAGACCTGGGAGATGCCCGTGGAAGGCCTTGAGGGTCACGTGGTTGTCGTCGGCTACGGGCGTACGGGCCGGGCGGCCGTCGAGGTGATGCGGAAGGTCGGGGTGCCGTTCGTGGTGGTCGAGCTGGACCATGGGCTCGCGGAGGCGGCGCGACAACTGGGCGGCGCTGTCGTCTGGGGAGACGCGTCCCATCTCGAGGTCCTAGGGGCGGCGGGCGTCGACCGCGCACGGCTCATGCTGGTGACGGTCTCGGACGTGGCCACGATCCGACTGGCGATCGAGAAGGGTCGGCGCATGAATCCGGAGATGCGGGTCCTGTCCCGGGCCCTCTATCCGGCCCACCTCACCGAGCTGATGAGCCTCGGGGTCTACGAGGCCGTCCAGCCGGAGTTCGAGGCCGGCCTGGAGATGGTGCGTCAGGTGCTGGTCCAATTCGGCCACTCGACGCAGGACATCGTTCGGCTCAGCGACGCTGTCCGCGACGACCTGTACGGGCCGATGTGGGAAGGCGGGCTGTCCGAACGGTACCAGGGCATCCTCGAGGAGCTCGGGCACGCCCGATCCCAAGTCGGGATCGGCTGGGTCACCGTGTCGGCGAAGGCCGTGCCCGTCGAGGCCACCCTCGTGGATCTCGGTCTCCGGGAGCGGACGGGCGCGATCGTGGTGGCGATCGTGCACGGTCGCTCCGTGGACGTGAACCCGGGGGCGGCGAGCCCGATCCACCCAGGCGACCGCGCGGCGCTCCTCGGAACGGTCGAGCAGCGTCGGGCGGGACGCGCCTTCCTCGAGGGTTCTCCGGAAGAGGAGGGATCGGCGGCGGCCCACCCGCGCGCCTAGATTTCCTCGGACGCTCCGTCACAACCAGCCGGAGGGAACCCCATGGACGCAGGCCACGAACATCCCTCGACGACCGCCACCGCCGGGCGGTCGGTGTGGAAGAACTTCACCGACGCGATCTTCGCCCCTAGCGAGACCTTCGAGGACGTCGGGATACGCCCGCGGATCCTGGTGCCCCTCCTCCTCCTTCTGGCGGCGGTCACGATCGTCGCCTGGTTCCACATGCCGGTCTGGAGCGAGCTCCAGGCGCTCACGATCGCCGGAAACCCCGACCTCTCGCCCGAGGAGCGCGAAGCGGCGATCGCGGGCATGGAGAACTTCATGTGGATCGGCCTCGCGATCACGCCGATCGGCTTCGGCGTGGTCCTGGCCCTCAGCGCGCTCCTCTTCTGGGGCTGGGCCGCGATCTCGGGAGCCAGGAACGCCGACTACAAGGTCGCGTATAGCGCGTTGATCTACGCCAGCATCGTGATCGTCCTGCAGATGGTCCTGCAGGCGGTCGTCATCGGGATCAAGGGGGCCGAGCAGGTTGCCCGCGAAGGCGGTCCGCCCCTCTTCGGGCTCTCGCTGTTCCTCGACCGGGACGACTTCCAGCGGCTCGTCTGGGGACTCCTGGCGAGCCTCAACTTCTTCTCGATCTGGTACACGGTCTTGGCGGTGATCGCCGGAGTCCACGCGCTCAGGATGTCGCGCGGCTCGGCGATCGCGGTGGCCGTGGCGATGTTCCTGGTCGGCGCCGTGCTGCTGTCCTTCCAGGGGGCGACCTGAGGCGGATGCCGCTCCGGATCACCGACGTCCACGTCCACATCCAGCCGTGGTGGATGCTCAAGCCGGAGGTTCGGGCGCGGATGGCGAAGGGCCGCGACGACTTCGCCGAGCTCGAGCGCCTGATGCGCGATCCCACCGCGGTGTTGCGGCGGATGGACGAGGCCGGGATCGCGCGAATCGGCGTCATCAACTACGTGAGCCCGACCCTGATGGGGTTCACTTCCGAGGTGAACCCCTGGGTGGCCGATCTGGCCCGTCACGCCCCCGAGAGGTTTATCCCGTTCGGGGGCGTGGATCCGCACGGGAAGCGGCCAGCAGAGCAGGTGGACCGGTTACGGGACCTCGGCGTGCGGGCGGTCAAGCTCCACCCCCCGCACCAGGAGATCGCCGCCAACGCCTACCGGGATGGCGTGACCGGGCTGGCCGACGTCTACGGCAGGGCCGAAGAGCTCGGGTTGCCGATCATGGTGCACACGGGAACGTCGATTTTCCCCGGGGCGCGGAACGTCTACGCGGATCCGATGCCGCTCGACGACGTGGGCGTGGACTTCCCGGAGCTGGTCGTTATCCTGGCCCACCTGGGGCGGCCGCTCTATGCCGAGGAGTCCTTTTTCCTGCTCCGGCGTCACCCGAGGTTCTACGGGGACGTCTCGGGGATCCCGCCACGCGGCCTCCTGCGCTACTTCCCTCGACTCGCTGACGTCGCCGACAAGCTCCTGTGGGGGACCGATTGGCCGGGCCCGATGGTGCCCGGGATGCGCGACAACCTGGAGCAATTCCTGGCGCTCGATCTGAGCGAGGAGGTGCGGCGCAAGCTCTTGCAGGACAACGCCGACCAGCTGTTCGGCCCAGCGCCGGCGTTCGAGAGGTATCTACCAGAAACGTAGTAAATCCCGGAGCAAGAGTGTCTGGCCGGGGGTAGAAACGGCATGCAAATCCCGCATATCGCCGAGGCGGCGCTCACGGCGGTCTTGACCCTGGCGTCAGCCGCCGCTGGACAGGCCCCTCCGGGAGCGACCGTACCGGCGGTGCCGAACGGGGTGAGCCTCCTCGAGTGGTCGGGCTGGGAGGTCGGACAGACCGTCACCTTCCAGGACACCCGCGGAGAGCGGTACTGCGTCCAGGTCGGGAACCCGCGCCAGCTTCAGGACCGAACCTGGGTCCCCCTTCAGGGCCTGCCGTGGCCGACCTTCGCCAGCGACAGCCAGGTCCTCCTCGCCCACGACGGCACGCTCGGGCTGGCGGTCGTCCGGACGCCCGGCCCGCGGCCCTTCGCGGAGCCCCTCCACGAGCCCGAGCCCGCCGACTATCGCTTCCTCGAGGGCGTGACCCCGGACCAGGCACGCACCATGGAGCTCGCGGACGGCTGGTACGCGTTCGGGAACTCGGCCGGCGCGCCGACGACGCTCGTCTACCTCTGGTGCGCCACCTGTACCGACGCGGGGGCCGTCGTCCGCTTCGAGCGGGGGCACGGCCTGGTCGTGATCAAGGAAACGACGATCCGGGGGACCGAGAAGCTCCTCCTCGTGGACGACGCCTGCGATCTGCCCGAGGTCGAGTTCGAGCTCTACGTGGAGCCGGCTCCGGGCCGGGTGCCCTAGCCTAGCCTTCGGACTGCCAGCGGGCGGCCGTCTCGGCGGCAAAGTCGTCGAAGGAGCGGGGCTCGCGGCCCAGGATATCGCGGACCTGGTCCAGCTCCGCCTGTGTGGCGAGCAGGCCGTTTTCCTGGAAGTGCCGGTACATCATCGCGAGATCCCCCACCAGCCAGGCGGGCAACATGCTGCGAGCCTGGGCGCTCCAGGCCTCGAGGTCGTCGCCGATGTAGCGGACCGACCGGCCCAGTCGATCGCTCCAGGTCTCCGCGGTCCGTTCGCCGGTCAGAGGATCCGGCCCCGCCAGCGGGACGGTCCGGCCTTGGTGGGCATTGCCGAGCAGCAAGGCCACCGCCGCGTCCGCGATGTCGCGAATGTCGACGCGGCTCACGCCCCGGTTGCCGATCGGCTGAGGGTACACCCCGTGGTCGAGTAGCGCGGCCCGGTAGCGAAGGTCGTTCTGGAAGAAGCTGTTGGGTGCGAGATCGACCCACGGGATACCCGATTCCCTGACCGCCTGCAGCATCTCGAGCTTGCTGGCGAAGTGGGGGACATGGGGCGCCGCCTCGGCCCGATGCACGGTCTGGAGCACGATCCGCTCCGCCCCCGCTTGGAGCGCCGCATGAATCGCCGCGAGGCCGAGCTCGGCTTCCTTGGGGTGGAGGGGCGTGAGCAGGTAGATCCTGTCGGCGTCGGCGAAGGCCGGGCCGAGGGTTCCGGCCTTTTCGAGATCGCCCTTCACGAACTCGACCCCGTCCTCTCGATGCTTCTCGGGCGAGCGCGTCAGAACCCGTGTCTGGATATCCCGTTCCAGGAGACGGGTTACCAGCTCTCTGCCGACGGTACCCGTTCCTCCGATCACCAGGATCCGCACGCGCTACCTCCCTTTCCTTCCGAGGGCCCGATCGCGCGCAATCAATCGATCGCGATCGTGGTCGGCGCCCGGCGCCGACACGTACTCCGTAGGATCCTCGACGCCCGCCGCGGCAAAGCCGCGATATCTCTCCGCGCATTTGTTGCACCGCCCGCAGTGCCGGCGGTCTGGCCCCGGCGCCAGGCACGAGAACGTGAGGTCGAGCCGCAGATCCCGACCGCGCCGGATCACCTCGGCCTTCGAGAGCCCGGCGAGCGGTGTCTCGATCGGAAGCGGGCCTTCCAGCCCCAGCGCGAGCCCGATCGCCTCCCCCATCCGATCGAAAAACACCCGTCGGCCGTCGGGAAAGGGGTTGGTCGCGAGCGGCCCCATCACGAGCGCGCGGCAGCCCCGGCGCGCCGCCAGGACCCCGGTCTTGGCCAGGAGGAGCAGGTTCCGCCCGGGCAGATAGACGGCCTCGTCCGGTGACTCGCGGCCGGGCGGGTCCTCGCCGGTCAGGCTCCAGTGATCGCCGTAGAGGTCCCGGACCGGCATCTCGAGGACCTCGAGCGGCCGGAGCGCGCGGACGCGCAGCGATGGCAAGAACCGGCCCAGCCAGTACATTTCGGCCGGCTCCCAGACGAGGCCCGTGCGCACGTAGACCGGCAGCACCGGCACCAGGCCGCGGGCGGCCTCGGCCAGCGCAACCGCGCTGTCGACGCCGCCGGAGACCAGTACGCAGAGGCTTTCCCGCTCCATGGCGTTCCCCAAGCTATCGCGGGTCCGATGGAGGTCCAAGGCAAGGTCGCGCTCGTCACCGGCGCCGGCGTCCGGGTCGGGCGCAGGATCGCGCTGGCCTTGGCCGGCCGCGGGATGGACGTGGCGGTCCACTATAACTCGAGCCGCGGACCGGCCGAGGCGACGGTCGCCGCGGCTCGCGAGACGGGCGTACGGGCCGAGCTCTTTCAGGCGAACCTGGGCGAACTCGGCCAGATCGAGGGGCTCGTCCGGGCGATCGACGACGCGTGGGGGCGGCTGGACGTCCTGGTCAACAGCGCCGCCGTCTTCCCGCGGACGCCCTGGCCGGAGATCGACGAGGCCACTTGGGACGCCACCCTCGACGTCAATCTCAAGGCGCCCTTCTTCGTCTCGCTGCACGCGTCCTCGCTCCTGAGGCGCGACGGGGGCGGGAAGATCGTCAACATCGCCGACTGGGCGGGCCTCCGTCCCTACCGCCACTACCTCCCGTACGTCGTGTCGAAGGGCGGCGTCATCACGATGACGAAGGCGCTCGCGAAGGAGCTCGCGCCGGAGATCACCGTGAACGCCATCGCGCCCGGGCCGGTCATGCTGCCCGAGGAGTTCGACGAGGAGACCGCCCGGCGGATCGCCGACGCCACGCTGGTCAAGCGGCTCGGGAGCCCCGACGACATCGCGCAGAGCGTGATCTACCTGGTCGAGATGACCGACTTCGTGACCGGGCACGTGCTGGTTGTGGACGGTGGGCGTTTGATCGCATGACCTTCCGTGTCACCGTCCAGATCCAGTTCTGCTATGGCCACCGGCTGCTCGACTACGACGGTGCGTGCGCGCATCCTCATGGCCACAACGGCCTGGTCGAGATCGAGCTCCAGTCGGACGACCTCGACCGCCGCGGGATGGTGGTCGACTTCGGGGACGTGAAGCGGGACGTCAAGCGTTGGATCGACGAGCGGCTGGACCACCAGATGCTGCTCCGGAGGGACGACCCGCTCGCCGGCTGGCTCGAGGAGCAGGGGGAGCCGCACTACCTGATGGACGACAATCCCACGGCCGAGAACATCGCCCGCGAGATCTTCCGCCACGTGGACGAGAAGGGGTTCCCGGTCTCCGCCGTGCGACTCTGGGAGACGCCGACATCCTTCGCGACGTACCGGAAGTAAGTTACGCCTCCGAGAAGTGCGCCTGGATCGCCTCCTCGGCGGCCGGCGCGATCTCGTCCCAGTCGCCCTCGGGGTCCTTGCTCACCGTGATCGAGTTCGGCATGAAGAAGATCGTGGTCACGTTCTCGATCGCGAAGAGCGCCTTGGCCAGCGGGACGCCGGCGGCCTCGTCCGCGGAGTTGAACTGCTTCATGCGCTCCTCGGTGACGGTGCGGCTGACGTGAAAGAGGAGGCTGTTCGGGTTCGGAGTGGGCTGGGTCCGAATGCTCACGTCGCTCATGGCGCTCCTCGTTGGCAAGAGATGACCCGCATCATACGACTTCCACGACGGCGGCGCTCGGGGCGGACGCCAACCTCCCGTCCCGTGTCAGCAGAGTGCAGTCGAGCGTTTCGGCCAGGGCCAGGTACGCGGCATCGTAGGCCGTGACGTTCGCACGGAGCTCCCAGATCCGGAACAACAACGGCGCATGCGGATAACGCGTGAGCGGCATGTCCTGAAGATCCTCCAAGGCACGCAAGCCTCGTAGGGCGCCGATCTCCCGGGAGGCCACGTAGCGACGAAGCACCTGGGCGACCTCGAGATCGAGCAGGTGCGGGGCGTGCCATGTTTCGCCTTCCTGAAAAATGCGTCCGACGATCGCTTCGCTCGCTGGAGTGTGCAAGAGCACTTCGAGGATCGCCGAAGCGTCGACGACGATCACCGATTCTCGCGCTCGGCTCGCACCGCCTCTGCGGGGGATTCCTTCAGGTCGACCTGGTCACGGCGGGCTAGCCTCTCACGGAGCTCGTCCATCGTGGGGCGCTCCGCGCTCTTCCGAATCTCCGCAATCAGGTAATCGGATAGGGACATGCCGGCGAGGGCGGCGCGGGATTTGAGTTTCCGATGCAGAGAATCGGGAACGTTCCGGAGTTGGATCATCTTGCTCATGCTCGTAGCATGCAAACTTGCGCGAGTGATGTCAACTCTCCTCCCCGCACAGCCGCGCGTGCGCCCGCCCTGAAAAGACCTGGTCATGATCGACGTCCCAGAGGAGGGGTTGCTCGGGCGGTAGGACGAGCCGGGTCGCGCGGGTCAGGGCCCCGATCCTGGCCGACTGCTGCCCGACGGGGGGCCGCGCCTCGACCCGCAGGCTCCCGGTCGGCACCTCGCGAAAGCACGTGATCCCGCTCGGTTGGGCGAGCCCCAGGAGGGTCTCGTTGACCCAGATCTCCTGCGGGCGCGACTCGCTGTGGCGGACGAGAAGGATCCCATCCCGGTCGGGTCCGAAGCCGGGGATCCGCTCGCGGATCCCGCACCCCGCCAGCGCGGTCGTCGCGAGGGCGAGCCCGGACAGGGCCACGCGGCGGGCGCCGTTCCGAAAGGACGAGGTCGAGGTCATCGGGCGGAGCGTCAGACGACGGCCAGCATCCGGTCGAGGGCGACCCGTGCCTGCCGGGCCGTCTCGTCCTCGACCTGGACCCGGTTCACGACGTGGCCTTGGACCAGGTTGTCGAGGATCCAGGCCAGGTGCGGCATGTCGATCCGGTACATGGTCGCGCACATGCAGACGGTTGGGGAGAGGAAGTGGACGCCCTTGTCGGGGTGCCGCTCCTTGAGCCGGTTCACCAGGTGGATCTCCGTCCCGATCGCCCACTCGGTTCCCGGCGAGGCGCCCTCGATCGTGCGCACGATCTTCTCGGTCGAGCCGACCACGTCGGCCTTGTCCACGACCTCCATCCGGCACTCGGGATGGACGAGGATCCGGATCCCGGGCTTCGACTCCCGGATCCGATCGACGTGCTCGGCGCGGAAGAGGTTGTGGACGGAGCACCATCCCTCCCAGAGGATGACCTTCGCCCTCTCGAGATCCTCCGGATCGACCCCGCCGTCCGGAGCGCGCGGGCTCCAGAGGACCATGTCCTCCAGCGGGATCCCCAGCCCCTTGGCCGTGTTGCGCCCCAAATGCTGGTCCGGGAAGAAGAGCACCTTCTCGCGCTGGGCGTAGCCCCACTCGAGGACGGCGGCCGCGTTGCTGGACGTGCAGACGATGCCTCCGAGCCGCCCGCAGAACGCCTTCAGGTCAGCGCTCGAGTTCATGTAGGTGACCGGCATGACCCGCTGGACGGGATCGCCACCCAGCGCGTCCGCAAGCGCCTCCCAGCACTCCTCGACCTGCCCGATGTCGGCCATGTCGGCCATCGAGCACCCGGCCGACAGGTCCGGGAGGATCACGATCTGGTCGCCGCGCGAGAGGATGTCGGCCGACTCGGCCATGAAGTGGACGCCGCAGAAGACGATCGTCGAGGCGCGGGCGTCGGCGGCCTGACGGGAAAGCTTGAACGAGTCGCCGGTCAAGTCGGCGTACTGGTACACATCGTCGCGCTGGTAATGATGGACCAGGATGACGAGATCGTCGCCGAGCGTCGCCCGGGCCGCGCGGATCCGCCGGTCGCACTCGTCGGCCTCCATCCCGCGGTATTCGTCGAAGAGGAGGGGCGCGTGCGCCGCCAGGAGCACGCCCACCGTGCCGTGGCTGTGCCCGCCCTCGAAGGGAAGGGTCCCCTTCTCGTCGCACTCCAGCGAGATTTCCTCGAAGATCTTCAGATCCTCCATGACGCTCAGGCGTCCTTCATCTCCTTCACCTTCTCGGTCAGGGCGGGAACGATCTCGAACAGGTCCCCGACGATGCCGTAGTCGGAGACAGCGAAGATGGGCGCGTTGGCATCCTTGTTGATGGCCACGATCGTGCCCGAGTTCTTCATACCCACCAGGTGCTGGATGGCTCCGGAGATGCCGATCGCGACGTAGAGCCGGGGCGCCACGGTCTGGCCCGAGGAGCCGATCTGCCGGTCCATGGGGAGCCACTCGTTGTCGCAGACCGGCCGGCTCGCGGCGAGCTGCCCGCCGAGGGCCTTGGCCAGCTCCTCGACGATCCCGATCTTCTCCTGCTTCCCGATGCCGCGCCCGACGGCGACGATCACATCCGCCCGTGAGAGATCGACCTTGTCCTCGACCTCCTGGAAGGTGTCCAGGACCTGGGTCCGAATCTCGACTCCGGACGGGTCGACCGCCTGGTCGACGATCCCGGCCGGCGTCTGGCCGCCGGCCGCGTCCGAGGCCAGGTACGCGCCCGACTGGAGCGAGGCCAGGTGTGGACCGCCGCCGGCGAAGAGGCAGTCGGCGTTCAGCTTGCCCTGGTAGGGCTGGCGGACGAACACGATCCGCCCGTCCTCGACCCGGTGCTCGATCACGTCGGAGACGAAGCCGGCATCGAGCTCGGCGGCCAGCCGCGGCACCCAGTCACGTACCTGGTAGGTGTGGGGGAAGAGCACGAGCTCCGGGGTCTCGGCCAGGATCGCCTCCCGAAGGGCTGCCGTGAAAGCGTCTGGCGTGTAGGGGTCGAGGGCTGGGTGGTCGATCAGCCGTACGGCCGCGACGTCCTTGGCGGCCACCTTCTCCGCGGCGGATCGGGCACCCGACCCGATCACGACCGCCTCGAGGGGCTTCCCGAGCGCCTCGGCCAGCTTCTGGCCGCAGGCGACGACTTCGCTCGAGATCCCCTTGAGGCCGCCGGCGCCGACTTCCGTGACCGCCCAGATCGCGCCCGCCATCAGAGCACCTTCGCTTCCCTCTTGAGTTTGTCGACCAGCGTCGTCGCGGCACCGGCGGCGTCGCCCTCGATCAGCTCCGCGCCCTTGGCCTTCTCGGGGACGTAGAGGCGCGTCACCTCGACCTTCCGGCCGGCCTTCCCGACCTGCCCTCCGTCCAAGCCGACATCCGCCGGCGCAACCTTCCGGACGTCCTTCTTCTTGGCGC
>Ga0299907_10000985_pt1 | contig 15422 bp, 11 predicted proteins | sample RVTome_16_FD_198680 | JGI IMG/M metagenome (GOLD analysis project Ga0299907, IMG submission 198680) | Soil microbial communities from uranium-contaminated site in the Upper Colorado River Basin, Wyoming, United States - RVT152D67 (version 2) ... | reverse complement strand
ATCGCGGCTTCGGGCGCGAGCACCGCCGTCGCGTGGGGTCTTCGTCGCTGGCGCGCGCCGGCGCTGGTCTCCGCCGTCGCCTCCTTCGCCGCGTTCCTGTGGTTCGCGTCGCTCGCGTTCTTCCGCGGAGAGATGTTCGGCCCGTTCCCGTCGCCCCGATCGCTGTCGCTCATCTGGGAGGCCGCCGTCGACGGCATCCGCCGGTCGCAGACCGACGCGGCGCCGGTGGCCGCGACGACCGCGTTCCTCTGCCTTGCTACGTTCGCGATCTGGGCGACGGCGTGGCTGGCCGACGACGCGGCCAACAAGCTCCGCCATCCGATGCTGGCGATCGGCGTCACCGTCCCGCTGTTCGTCCTCCCGGGAACCATCCTCGAGGGAGAACGCCGGTGGCTGGACGCCGGCGCGTACCTCGCCGGAGCGATGTGGGTGCTGTTCGCCGACGAGCGGTTCCGGCTCAGCCGCTGGGGTCGGGTGGTCGGTCTCGGCTCGCCCGGCTGGCGCCCGGGCCTCGCCATGCGGATCGGCACCGTCGCGATCCTGCTCGCGATCTTCGGCACGCCGATCCTGCCCGGTTTCAGCGCGCCGCCGGGGTTGCGCGGTACGACCGGCGGCGGAAACCGCGTCGCGCTCAACCCGCTCGTTTCGATCCGCCCGCAGCTGAACCGCGACGCGCTGACGGACGTCATGACGGTCCGGTCTTCGGTGGCGACCTACTGGCGGATGACGGCGCTCGACCGCTTCGACGGACAGACGTGGTCCTCCGGACCGCAACGGCCCGTGCTCGAGCTCGGCGAGCGGCAGATCCAGGCGCAGAGCATCTCGCTCGACGGCACGTTCGTCAGCCAGCAGTTCGAGATCCACAACCTGGACGGCCCGTGGGTACCCGTCGCCTACGAGCCCGTTCGGATCCAGGGCCTTCGCGGCGTGGGCGCCGACCCGGGGACCCGAACGGTGATCATCGCGAACGACATGCGCGGCGGAACCACGTACACGGTCCGCAGCTGGATCCCCACGCTCTCCTACGAGGAGCTCGATCTCGCCCCCGTGAACCTCGACCCGCGTCTCAACCAGTTCATCCAGCTGCCGGCCACCCCGCAGATGGATCGGGTGCGCGCGGTCGCTCGGGACATCCTGCGGGACGCCGACGCCCTGGAGGCGTCGCCGTTCCGGCAGGCGGTCGCGCTCCAGGAGCACCTCCGAACCTTCGACTACGACGAGGACGTCCTGCTCTCGCACGACATCCAGGACATCGAGGACTTCCTCACGCGGGTCAAGAGCGGCTACTGCGAGCAGTTCGCCACCTCGATGGCCGTGATGGCACGGCTGCTCGGGCTCCCGTCGCGCGTGGCGATCGGATTCGCGATCGGCACGACCGGCGTCGAGCCCAACGAGTACGACGTCACGAGCCGGCACGCGCACGCGTGGGTCGAGATCTGGATGACGGGGTTCGGCTGGGTCGCGTTCGAGCCGACCCCGCGCGGCGACGCGGTCCAGGTCCCCCGGTACACCGTGCCGGCGTCCCGCCCGACGACGCCGACGGCCGAGCCGACGGCGACCACGGACGACACGGCGAACCCCTCGCCTTCGGAATCCGCGGCCGATCCGGAACGGTTCGACGACCCGTCCGGGGGAGGCGGTTCGGTCTCCGGCGTCCGGCGCCTCGTGCAGGTCGGGGTCGTCGCCGGGATCCTGCTGGGGATCGTCGCGCTGGCGATCCCGGTCGCTTCGGCCCTGCGGCGCGCCGTCCGCTACCGCCGCGCGCGGACCGCGCCAGACAAGGTCTCGGCGCGGTACCTCGACTTCCTCGACTGGTGCGCGGCCGTCGGGCTCGAGCGTGGGCCCGGCGAGACGCCGCACGAGCACGCCCAACGCCTGGCAAAGGTTTCCTCGGATGTGGGCTCCAAGCTCGACGGCCTCGCGCGGCTCGGCACGGACGCGGTCTACGCGCCGCGCAACGGGCTCGAGCCGGCCGTTGCTGCGAAGCTGGCGCGCGAAGCGCGGCGCTCGGTCACGCGAACGCTGCCGCGTCGCGCGAGGTTGCTCGGCCGGCTCGGCTGGGCTTGGTGGCGGACCGACCCGCAGAGCACGACGCCCTGGAGCAAGCGGCGATTGGCGCGGATCGAGCCCTGATCCGCCCGGTCAGGCGGTCGAGCGCTTGCGCTGCCGGCGCCTGGGAACGGTCTCCAGCTCCAGCTCGTGCTCGATGGTACGGAGCGCGCGGACGAACTGCTCTCGGTCGCGGAGGAACTCGGTGACCCCCGTGCCGACCTCGCCCGCGATGCGGTCGATGGCGACGAAGAACGCCATCTGACCTTGCCGGAGGGCGTCGAGGATGTCGCCCTCGCCCTTGAGGATCTTGAAGATGCTCTTGCCGTCGGTGACGAGCTTCACGCTGGACAGGTGTTCGTCGAGGTTCACGTTGTCGCGCAGGTAGGTGTACGCACGACGGACCCGCTGCAAGGACATCCCGCCGTCGAGAAGCGACTTGACGACTTTCAGCGAGACGAGGTCCCGGAACGAATACAGACGGCGAACGCCGGGACGGCCGCCGGTCTCCTGAACGGTGGGCCGGACGAGACCGATCTTGTCCCAGTAACGAAGCTGATTCCCCGTGGTGCCCGTGAAGCGCGACGCTTGGAGCGACGTGAATCCATCCATCGAGTGCAACTCCACGTGAGGTGGCGACCGGCGTTTCGGGGAAAGAGTGAAACGTAGGGCTCATTTCTAAAGCACGGAGCCCGCTACAGGCAAGACCACGCGCGAACGTTTCTCGAAAAAAGATCCGTTCGCACTTGCGCGCGAACGGTGTGCCGTGCGCTCCGTGTTACGTGCCGTCGCCGCCGCCGCGTTCGTAGCGGTTGCGCCAGCGCTCCTCCATGCGCGCGAACCAGCCGCTGGGCTGCCCGCCCTCAGGGCGTTCTCGGCCGACTTGTTTGATCCCCGACGCGATCACCGCGGCGCACGCGACCATGACGGCGAACGCGGCGATGCCGAAAACGACGAGCAGATCGGGAACGAACAAGCCCGCGATGAGGAGCCCGAACCCGAGAGCGAAGCCCACGACGGCGCGCTTGACCTTGCGCAACGTGGCACCCTCGTCGCCACGGGCGGAAACCTCACGTGCGAACTTCGGGTCCTCGGCGACGAGTCGCCGCTCGATCTCCTCGAGGATCCGTTGCTCGTGGTCGGAGAGCGGCATGCCTACCTCGGATTATCGCGCTCGGGGGTGGGTCCTAAACGATTATAGGGTGGCTCTTCCAGGCCGGACAAGGCATTCACCGTGCTCGGAACGTCGGTGTTCGTTTCTCGAATCGCGCCATGACTGCCTCACGGAAGTCATCGGTCGCGAGCAGGCGCCGGTTGATCATGGCTTCGCGCTCGAGGCCCGTGAGCAGCGGAACGTCGAACGCGGAGGACGCCAGCCGCTTGGCCGCCGCGACCGCGAGCGGCGGTCCGGCGGCGAGCTCGCGCGCCCAGCCCAGGGCCTCCTCGAGGAGTCGCTCTCTTGGAACGACCCGGTTGACCAGGCCCCACGCGAGCGCCTCCTCCGCGTGGACCCGGCGGCCGGTCATGACCAGCTCTTTCGCGCGGCCGAGCCCGATCAAGCGCGGGAGGCGCTGGGTGCCGCCCAGGTCGGGGATGATCCCCCACCGGATCTCGTACACCGCGAGCTGGGCGTCGTCGGCGGCGACCCGCAGATCGCAGGCCGCGGCCAGCTGGATCCCACCGCCCAAGGCGAGCCCGCCGACCGCGGCGATGGTCGGCTTCGGAGCCTCCTCGAACGCGGTGAAGCAGTGCTGCAACGCGGCGATGTCGAGCGTGAGCGGGCTGCCTCCCCCGATCCCGCTCATGAACAGCGACGTATCGAGGCCGCTCGAGAACGCGCGGCCTTCGCCGGTGAGCACGATCGCGCGTACGTCGGGATCGGCGCCGGCACGCTCGGCCGCGTCGCGCAGGCCGAAGAACACATCCTGGTCGATCGCGTTGAGCACGTCCGGCCGGTTGATCGTGACGAGCGCGACCGCGCCGTCGATCTCGTAGCGAACCTTCGTCATCACGTCCTCCTCTTCCGCTCCGGCGGCTCGCCGGGCTCGCCGTGCTGCCGGCCGCGGACGGGCTTCCGGTCTGCGAGCGCCGCCCGGTCGACCGCGTCTCCGCCGAACCGCCTGCGTAGCGTATCCATCGCCCGATCCGCGGTGCGCCACCGATCCGGTCGCTCCCCGATCTTGAGCTGCTCGGTGACGCCGCTCGAGACGATGCCGGTCGCGGCCACGCCGAGCAGCCGGATCCGCGGACGGGCGAGCGCGAGGCGTCCGAACAGGTCGTGAGCGGTCGCGAACAGCTGGGCGGCCGCGTCGGTCGGCGCCGGCAGCGTGCGCGAGCGGGTGATCGTGCTGAAGTTTGCGAAGCGCACCTTGAGCGTGACGGTGCGTGCCGAGAACCCCGACGCGCGGAGCCGTCCGGCGACACGCTCCGCGAGGCGGAGGATCTCGCGCTTGATGTCCGCCGGCGCGTCCAGGTCGCGATCGAAGGTCTCCTCCGCGGACACCTGCTTCGCGGGCTCGTGGGGGACGACGGACCGCTCGTCCACTCCGCGCGCCAGGTTCTCCAGATGTGCGGCCGGGCCGGGGCCGAGCGCGCGCGTTAGCACGCCCGGCGGCAGGGCGAGCAGGTCGGCGACCGTGCCGACGCCGATGCGGCCGAGCGCCGACGCCGTCTGCTCGCCCACTCCCCAGAGGTCCTCGACCGGGAGCGGATCGAGGAACGCGCGGACCCCGCCCGCGGGGACGACGACGACGCCGTCGGGCTTGGCGTGCGCGCTGGCGAGCTTGGCCAGGAACTTGTTCGGCGCGACGCCGACCGAGCAGATCAGGTTGCGCTCGGCGCGGACCCGGTCGCGGATGCGGTGGGCGATCTCCTCCGGCGAGCCGAACAGACGCCCGGCGCCGGCGACGTCGAGGAACGCCTCGTCGAGCGAGACGGGCTCTACCAGCGGCGTGAACGTGCCGAGGATCGCCATGACCCGGTCGGACTCCGCTTTGTAGCGATCGAAGTCGGGCGGCACGAAGACGAGGTCCGGGCACAGCCGGCGCGCGCGCACGCTCGGCATCGCCGACCGGACCCCGTAGGCTCGGGCCTGGTACGAGGCGCTCATCACGACGCCGCGCGGGCCGGACGCGCCGACGGCGATCGGCTTACCGGCCAGGGTCGGATCGTCCCGTTCCTCGACGGATGCGTAGAACGCGTCCATGTCGACGTGGAGGATCGGCTCGTCGGGCTGCACGAGCTCAGGCACCGGCGGATCCCGAGCTGGCGTGCCACAGCTTGCGGGGGGCGTCTTCGGCCGGCGCGCGGGACGGCAGCGGACGGACGGAAGCGGGGCGCGGCCCCGCCGGCGTCAGCGGCGCGCGCTTCTGCTGGCGCGCGGCCCGGCGCCGTTCCCGTTCGTAGGCCTCGATCTCCTCCACGCCTTCCTCCCACAACGCACGGACGTTGAGCGTCCCTTCCCGCTCGGCGCGCGCCAGCGCCGTGAGGTCCCACGCGCGCTCGCAGTTGATCGACACGCCGCGCGCCCCGCTCTTGTGCACGGTACCGCGCGCGACGATGAGCCAGGAGTGGAACACCGTCCAGGCACAATGCTCCTGGACGCTCTCGAACACCGTGACGTCGGCGAGCCCGGTGGCGTCGTCGAGCGTGAGGAAGATGATCCGCTGCCCCGAGCGCACGGCCGGCGTCTGTGACGCCACCTTCACCCCCGCGACCATGATCCGCGCTCCCTGACGCGGCGTCCGTAGATCTACCGCCCGAGTCACCCCGAGCCGGTTCAGCACCCGATCGTAGAACGACACCACGTGCCGCGAGACATCGAGCCCCGTCACCTCCAGCTCCGCGCGCACGCGTTCGGCTTCGGAGTACGGGCGCAACCCCACCGACACGAACGGCTCCTCGACGACCAGCTCGCGCTGCGCCGAGACCGGCTTCGGCTTGTCCTTCTCCCACAGGTCCTTCACGTCGAGGAGCAGATCCCGGCGGCCGCCGAAGCCGTCGAGCGCACCGACGTGGATCAGGTTCTCGACCGTCGGGCGGCTGAGCGTCGTTCGCCGGCACAGGTCGACGAGCCCGGCGTACGGGCGGTCGCGGTTGCCGAGGATCGAGTCGACCTCGGCGCCGGAGATCCCGTCGACGTGCATCAGCCCGATCCGCACGCCGAGCTCGCCGGAGCCGGGGACGCGCTCGACCGTGTACGGCCGGGCACTGGCGTTGACGTCGAGCGGCAGGATCGCCACGCCCTCGTGACGCGCGTCGTCGAGGATCGCGCGCCGCGGATACATCCCCGGCTCGTGCGTGAGGACGCCGGCGTAGAACGCCGCGGGGTGGTTCGCCTTGAGCCACGCGGACTGATACGTCGGGACCGCGAACGCGGCTGCGTGCGCCTTGCAGAACCCGAACGCGGCGAACGAGGAGACCTCGTGCCAGACGGGATCGATCTCGACGCGGCGCCACCCGCGCGCGAGCCCGCGCTCGTAGAACCACTCCTTGATCGCCGGCATCTTGTCCTCGTCCTCGAGCTGGCGGCGCACCTGGTCGGCGTACCCGAGGTCGATCCCGGTCACCGCCGAGATCGCGAGCATCACCTGCTCATGGAAGACGATCACGCCGAACGACTCCTGCAAGAAGTTCCGCATCGCCGGGTGCGAGTAGACCGGCTCGGCGAACCCGTGCCGCCGGTTGAGGTACGGGTTGATCATGTCGCTGCGCACCGGGCCGGGCCGGAACAGCGAGATGTCGATGATCAGGTCCCGCCACTTCGTCGGCTGGAACTTGCCGAGCAGCTCCCGCTGTCCGGGCGACTCGATCTGGAAGCAGCCGAGCGTGCGCGAGCCGCGGATCAGCTCGAACGTCGGCTCGTCGTCCCGATGGATCTCATCGAGGTCGACGTGCTCCCCCGTCGTGCGCTCGACCTCCGCGATCGCGTGCGTCATCGTCGAGAGCATCCTGATCCCGATCACGTCGAGCTTGAGGAGCCCGAGCGCCTCGACGTCGTCCTTGTCGAACTGGATCATCCGGAAGCCGTTCGCCGAGCGCTCCAGCGGGGAGCGCGTGACGAGGTCGTCGGGCGCGATCAGGATCCCCGACGGGTGCAGCGCCATGTGGCGCGGGAACGAGTCGAGGCGCTCGGCGACCGAGAACAGCAGGTCCAGCTGCCCGCGCGCGAGGCTCGTGCGTTTCAGCTCCGGGAGGTGCTCCAGCGCCAATCGGATCTCGCCGGCGTTGGTGTGTGGGAACGACTTGGCGACGAGATCGACCTCGCCCTCTGGGTAGCCGAGCGCCTTGCCGACCTCGCGGATCGCACCGCGCGCGCGGTAGGTGTCGACCATCGCGACGCACGCGACCTGGTTCTCGGTGAACGAGCCGAGGATGTCGGCGTAGACGTCCTCGCGCCGCGCGCTCTCCACGTCGAGGTCCACGTCGGGCAGCTCGTTGCGATATGGGTTCACGAACCGCTCGAAGAGAAGGTGGTGCTCGAGCGGGTCGACCTCGCTCACGCCGGTGAGGTAACAAACGAGACTGCCCGCCGCGGAACCCCGGCAGGCGACGCGGATCCGTTCCGCTTTGATGCGGTCGACGATGTCGGCGACCGTTAGGAAGTAGCCGGCGAAGCCGAGCTTGGCGATCATCGCGAGCTCGGAGTCGATGCGGTCGCGGAGCTCCCGAGTCTGCTCGAGCCCCCGTCGCGCGACGCCTTCCCAGCAGCGCCGCGCGAGGAGCGAGGTCGCCGACACCCCGCGCGGCAGCGGGTAGTGCGGGAGATGGAGTTGTCCCAGCCCGATGTCGGCCTCGCACGCGTCGGCGATCCGCGCGGCGTTGCGGATGACGTCGGGGCGTCCGTTGAACAGCGCCGCCATCTCGCGCGGCGACTTGAGGTACGCCTCGGCGTTGGTGTTCTCGCGGTGGTGGGCGGCGAGCGGCACGAGCTTGCGCATCGCGTCGAGGACGTCGGCGAGGAACGCGTCCGCCGGCGCGAGCAACCGGGCGGCGTTGGTCGCGACGGCTGGGACGCGGCGCGCGTCGGCGAGGTGGAGCAGCCGCTGGACCTCGAGGCCGGACCCGGCTTCGAGCCAGTTCCGCACCTCTATATAGAGGTGTCCGAGATCGACGGCGTCGTGCCAGCGGCGCAGCACCGCGTCCGCGTCGTCGAGCCGTCCGGCGACGGCGAGCCGTCCGGCCTCGGACTCGGGGCCGAGGAGCGCGAAGGTGCCGGCGGCGTGCTCGGCGACGTCGTCGAACGACGCGCACGGATCGCCGCGATCGCCGCGCATGTGCGCCGCCGTGAGGATGCGGCAGAGGTTGGTGTACCCGTCCTGGGTCCTCGCCAGCAGGGTTACGACCTGGCGGTCACTCCGGGATGTCTCGACGGTAAGGCGGGTGCCGTAGATCGGCTTCACACCGGTGATGCCGCAGGCCTGGGCGAAGCGCACCGCGCCGTAGAGGCCGTTGGTGTCGGTGATCGCCACGGCATCCATGCCGAGATGCGGCGCGGCCGCGGCGAGCTCCGGCGGCCTGATCGCGCCCTCCCGCAGCGAGTACGTCGTCCGGACCGACAGATGCGCGAACCGCACCGGGCACCCGCTTCAGTCCCACACGCGGATGAGGCTCCACGTGCCGTTCCGTAGATCGTGGCAGAGCTCGTAGGTGCCCGGCGGGAGGCCGTTCGTCTCGGGCTGCGCGTCGACGCGCCATATCTCGCGCGCGTCGCCCCGTGCCCACGGCTGCGCACGCCCGACGGCGGGGGTGTCGTTGCGCTCCGCGAGCTCTCCCCGACCGCCGGCGGCCCGGTCGTCCCACCACCCGGACGCTTCCCGCCAGCGGCACAGCACCTGTCGCACCCAGTACCGCTTGCCGCGCCACCAGAACGCCTCGATCGATCCCTCGGGCGCCTCGACGTCGGCGGGTTCCTCGTAGCGCTTCGACATCCAACGTTCACCGGGACGTCACCGAAGACGCCTCCGCGAAGAAGGCTCTGCCCCAGGTCGTCCCCACAGCGGCCGTAACCGGCCTCGGACTCGAACGTATGTTCGAGTGAGAGGTTCACGATACGCCCCGCCGGAACCGCGCGTCAAGAGGCTCCCGGCGCATGTCGCGTTCGTCGATCTTCCCGTTCGCACGGCCTCCCTTCGCCCATTAGCCTGAGGCCGCTGCGCTCCCGAAAGGAGCGCGACGCGGGAGGTCGGGCGACTCAGGAGGCGCTGGGGTGGATGCGATCGTTCGTGCTTCAGGCGTGCGCAAGGTGTACCGCAGTGGGACGGAAGTCGAAGCGCTCAAGAAGGTCGATCTCGATGTGATCCGCGGCGAGATGGTCGCGATCGTCGGCCCGTCGGGCTGCGGCAAGACGACCCTCCTCAACTGTCTATCGGGGCTCGAACGGATCGACGAAGGCGAGATCCTTGTCGAGGGCACGAACCTCGCGACGATGAAGGACGACGAGCGCACGGATTTCCGCGCGCGATCGATGGGGTTCGTGTTCCAGGCGTTCAACCTCCTGCCGGTCCTTTCCGCGGTCGAGAACGTCGAGATCCCGCTGCTCCTCATCGGCACCGGCGCGCGTGAGGGTCGCAAGCGGGCGATCGAGACCCTCGAGCAGGTGGGGCTCGGGCAACGCGCGGACCATCGGCCCGATCAGCTCTCCGGCGGCGAGCAGCAACGCGTCGCCGTCGCGCGCGCGCTCGTCCATCGTCCCGCGGTCGTCTGGGCGGACGAACCGACCGGCAACCTCGACACGGAGTCCAACGACGCCGTCATGGAGCTGTTCCGCAGCCTCAACCGCGAGGGACAGACGATCGTGATGGTGACGCACGACGCGCGCGTGGCCGCGAGCGCCGCTCGGACCGTGTCGATGCGCGACGGGTTGATCGAGAGCGATTCGCGATGATCCCCGTTCTCGTCCTCTTCGTCATCGCGTACGGGCTCATCGGCCTGTTCGCGATCATGAGGCCGCTCCTGGGCAAGCTCGCCGTCCGCGAGGCCGTGCGACGCCGGGGTCAGACCGCGCTCGTCGTCGGCGGCCTCATGGTCGGCACGGCGACGATCACGGCTGCGCTCGTCGCGGGCGACTCGGTCGGAGATTCGGCGGTCGACTCGTTCGCGTATCGGAACTGGGGGCACGTGGACATCACCGTCACGGCGTCGAACCGCTTCTTCCCGGCGACCGTCGCCGACCGCATCGCGTCGGATCCCGACGTCGCGCGCACCGCCGACGGCGTCGCGGGCGGCATCGAGCTCATCGGCTCGGCTGCCGACCTCGATCGCCGGCTGGGAACGTCTCGGGTCGTGCTCGTCGGATTCGATCCGGCGCGGCAGGGGCCGCTCGGGGCCTACGAGCTCCTCGACGGGCGGCGCACGACCGGCGATGACCTCGCCCCCGGGGACGTCCTCGTTTCGCGGGTGCTCGCGGACAAGATCGACGCACGCGTCGGCGACCGGTTGCGCTTCACACTCGACGTCGGCCGCGCCGCCGAGCCGGTTACGTTGCGCGTCGCCGGGATCGCGCGGCAGGAAGGGCCGGGCGCGTACACGCTCGGCGCCGCCGTCTTCACGCCGGTCGAAACCGCGCGGCTGATCGCCGGCGTCGAGGGGATCAACATCGTCCGCGTGTCCGCCCCCGGCGGGATACGCGACAGCCTCGACGCGGCGCGACGGACGCTGCCGACGGTCAAGGCTGCGGCGGCCGCTGCCGGATCCCCGATCGCGCTCGAGGTCAGCGACGCGAAGCGAGCCGAGGCCAAGAACGCCGAAGGGTTCACCACGTTCATCCGCGCGATGCTCGTCGGGATGAGCTCCCTCGTCGTCGCCGTCGGCGCGGCGCTTGTCGTCAACATCGTCGGGATGCTCGCCGAGGAGCGCCGTTCGCGGCTCGGCGTGCTCCGGGCGCTGGGCCTCAAACGCCGTCGGCTGGTCGGCCTGTCGATCATCGAAGGCGCGATCTACAGCCTCGCCGCCGGGATCGTCGGAACGATCGTCGGCGTGGCGGCCGGACGGCTCGTCGCGTCGCGGTTCGCGCGCGCGTTCGCCGAGTTCGCCGGCGAAGACTTCGACTTCGAGTTCTTCTTCGTGCTCAAGCCCGAGACGGTCATCACCGGGTTCGCGATCGGCTCCGTCCTCACGCTGCTGGTCGTCGGCTTCGCGTCGTGGCGGACCTCGCGCATGACGATCACGGCGGCGATCCGCAACCTTCCGGAGCCGCCGCGCGAGGAGCGCCCGCGGTGGCGGCGGATCGTGCGGCGGGTGCTCCTGGCGGCCGCGGTGCTCGGCGGGTTCGCGATGATCGCGGGCGGCCAGGCGTTCCCGCGCATGATCGGCGGCCTGGCCGTGATCATGGCGGCGTCCTCGATCGTCCGTGGCCGGCTCTCGCCGCGGCTGCACGCCACGCTGTTCGGCCTCGCGCTCGCGGGCTGGTCCTTCTTCCAGGTCTCCGTCCAGGATCCGAACGCCGACGCCGGCGAGTTCTTCGGCGTGTTCGTGTTCGCCATGCTGAGCGCCGTCTTCGGCCTCACGATCCTCTCGTCCGGCAACCTGCACATCGCCGAGACGGTCGCCGGCGGGCTCGGTCGCGCGTCCGCCGGGCTGCGCGCGATCTTGCGACCGCCCCTCGCTTACCTGTCGCGGCGGCCGCTCCGGACCGGCCTCACGACCGGTGTGTTCGCGGTCATCATCGGCATGCTCTCGATGTTCGCGGTGTTCTTCGTGATCTTCCAGCCTTCCTACGAGGAGTTCGGGAACGGTTACGACGTCCGCGTCCTCAATGTCGGCTCGCCGCGCATCGACCTCCCCGACTCCGTCCAGGCCGAGACGACACGGTCGTTCCTGTTCCCGACGCGCGGCTACATCGGATCGGTGGCGTCCACCGGGGACGACTTCTCCAACAGCGAGCGGATGTTCCTCCCGCTCTTCGAAGTGCCGACCACGGTGGCCACGGAACCCCCGCTCAAGCTGGAGCAGCGCGACGAGGCGTACGACAACGATCGCCAGGCGTGGGACGCGATCGCGCGAGACCCGACCAAGGTCATCACGAACTTCGGCGTGCCGGGCGAGAAGCTGACGCTCGACGGCAAGGACGGGCCGGTCACGTTCGACGTCGTGGGCCTTCAACCGTTCGGCTTGATCGACGGCGTCATCGGAACCGCGCAGGCCTTCGCGCCGTTCTCCGACGCGCAACTGGGCGCCACGATGCTGGTCGACGTGAGGAACGTCGCCTCCGCCACGCGCGTGGCGCAGACCATCGAGCGGGAGCTCTTCGAGACCGGCGTAGACGCCGACTCCGTTCAGGCGCTGCTCGATCAAGCCGAGCGCGCGAACCGCGCGTTCTTCTCGACGATCGACATCCTCATGCGGATGGGTTTGATCATCGGGATCCTCTCGCTCGGCATCGTCGCGCTTCGGGTCGTCACCGAACGGCGTCACGTGATCGGTGTCCTCCGCGCGATCGGGTATCGCCGGCGTTCCATCATGGCCGGCCTGATGACCGAGTCCGCGGTCACGGCGTCGATCGGCGTGGTCGTCGGGATGATCGTCGGGCTGGTGATGGGCTACCTCTTCTACCGGCAGGGCGACTCCGAGGGGAACTTCGGCGTCGACTGGGCCAGCATCGGCGGGATCCTGCTCATCGTCTATGTCGCCGTGCTGTTGGTGACGCTCGGCCCGGCGTGGCGCGCGTCGCGGCTCCCGCCCGCGGAAGCCGTCCGATACACCGAATAGCGCACGAGCGGCTCCGGGAAGGCGCGGCTAGGATGCGCACCGATGCTCCTCGACCGTCGGACGTTCCTCGCGATGAGCGGCCTCGCCGTAGCCGGGCTGGCGACGGCGTGCGGGGGCGGCGACGACGGCGACGCCCCGCCGGACGGCGCGCTCAGCATCAACGACGTCATCTCCGAGTCGGAGCGCCTGAAGCGGGGACGGGTCAACGTCGTGCAGGCCCTGGGTGAGGTGCTGACGCGTCCCGACGCGCGCGTGACGTTCGCGCTCATCGACGCCACCGACACCACCGGCAGGAAGCGACTCACCGGCGGGTCGATCAGGGTGTACGCGGCGATGGATGCCGACGCACCGGCCGTCGGACCGGTCGAGGCCACCTATCACGACGAGGGGCTCGCCGACGCGACCGGCGGATCGAAGGGCATCTACGTCGTGCGGCTCAAAATCGACCGGCCGGGTAACTGGCTCATCCTCGCGGTCGGCACGCCCGACGGTGCCGGCGGGGAGCTGTACGGCGGCGCCAGTTACCCGGCCGTGACGCGGGTCTCCGGCCCGGCGCCGGGAGGCGAGGCGATATCGGTCGCCACCCCCACCTTCGACGACAAGCGCGGCGTCGATCCGATCTGCACTCGCGTCGATGCGAACGCGGACCCGGCGCCGTGCGCGATGCATGCGATCTCGCTCGACGTCGCGCTCGCCAACGGCAAGCCGACCGTGTTCAACATCGGGACGCCGAAGTTCTGCACGAGCCAGACCTGCGGGCCGGTGGTCGATGTGATCCAGACCGTCGCGAACGAGTACGCCGGCCGCGTTAACTTCGTGCACGCCGAGGTCTACAAGGACGACAAGGCCGACACGATCCAGCGCCAGATCCTCGCCCCCGCGCCGGCGGCGTGGGGGCTCACGGAGGAGCCGATCACCTACTGGATCCGGCCGGACAACACGATCGTCGAACGCATCGTCGGCCCCGTCGACGCGGCCGAGGTCCGCGACCTTACGCAGGCGCTGGCAGGCTAAGGCTGCTCCACCACCCACACGTTTCCGTCCCCGGCGACCGCCGGCGGCCTCCCCGCACGGAGCACGACGCCGACCCCGTCGTCCAGCGCGACGAGCGGGACCGGCGCGGAAGCGGCGACGGCCTCCAGCCATTCGCGCGGGCGGTTCCTCGCGTGAACCGCGAGCCCGACGCGTCCGATCGGGCCCAGCCCTTCCGTCCAGTGCATCGGCACGCGGTCGCCAGGGCGGGGCTCGAGCGAGTGGAGGCACAGCGCCATCGCCCCGGCGCTCGACCCGGCCAGCGCGGAACCGGCCCGCCAGCGGCGGAGCGCCTCGTGCCACAGCGGCGTTCCGCGCAGGCACGCCAGCAGCTTCGAGGGATCGCCGCCCGCGAGGAACAGGACGTCGTAGGTCGGCAAGGCCTCTGCGGTCGCGTCCTCGCGCCGCAGGACGTCCACGACGAACGGATCGGCGCCGAGGCGGCGGTAGTGCGCGAGGCCGAGCCGCGCGCTGTGCGACGCCCCGCGCGGATCGGCGGCCAGGATCAGCGCGACCCGCGGGCCGGTCGCCGCGAGCAGCTCTCGGTCGAACGGTTCGGCCACCGCCAGGAACTCGTCCGAGGACAGCAGGCCGACGACGCCGTGATCCTCGGGCACCGGGTCGAAGACCGCCTCGAGCGCTGCCGACATGACGGCGGCGAGCGTATCCCCGTACCCTTCCCCCGCCAACTCATCCGACGGAGGTCACCGCATGCCGCTGTTCGAGTTCGAAGGGAAGCGCCCGACGATCCATCCCACGGCGTTCGTCGCGCCGACGGCCACGATCGTCGGCGATGTCACGATCGAAGAGGAGGCGTCCGTCTGGTACGGCGCCGTCGTGCGTGCCGACTACGGCTCGGTCGTGATCCGCGCCGGCGCCAACGTGCAGGACGGCTCGATCCTCCACGCGCCCCCCGAGACGCCGCTCGAGGTCGGCCCCGGAGCCACGGTCGCGCATCTGTGCGTCGTGCACGGCGCGGTGCTCGGCGAGGAGTGCCTGGTCGCGAACGGCGCCACCATCCTCGACGGCGCGCGCATCGGCGCGCGCACGATGATCGCGGCCGGAGCGGTCGTGAAGCCCGGGGACCAGATCCCGGACGGCGTCCTTGCTGCCGGCGTCCCGGCCACGGTGAAAGGACCGATCGAGGGAACCCCGTCCGCCTTCTGGGTGCAGATGAACCCGCCCGCCTACCGTGCGCTGGCGCAACGCCACCTGACCGGCATCCGCGCGCTCGACGCGTGAACCGAGGAGTGATTCGATGGAGTCCATGAGCCAACAGACCAGAGGCGGCGCACGGCCCGACCGGAACCTCGCCTTGGAGCTCGCGCGCGTGACCGAATCGGCGGCGCTCGCCGCGTCGCAATGGATGGGGCGCGGCGACAAGATCGCCGCGGACGGCGCCGCCGTCGACGCGATGCGGCTGATGATCGACACCGTGTCGGTGGACGGCATCGTCGTGATCGGCGAGGGCGAGAAGGACGAGGCCCCGATGCTCTTCAACGGCGAGCAGGTCGGCACGGGCGAGAAGCCAGCGGTCGACATCGCCGTCGACCCGATCGATGGGACGACGCTGCTGTCGCGCGGCGGCGCGAATGCGCTGTCGGTGATCTCGATGGCCGAGCGCGGGACGATGT
>Ga0299907_10000984_pt1 | contig 15423 bp, 17 predicted proteins | sample RVTome_16_FD_198680 | JGI IMG/M metagenome (GOLD analysis project Ga0299907, IMG submission 198680) | Soil microbial communities from uranium-contaminated site in the Upper Colorado River Basin, Wyoming, United States - RVT152D67 (version 2) ... | reverse complement strand
CGCATCTCCAGACTCGTCCAGGCCATCCCCTGATCCGACGGGCTTCGTAACGGACCCGCCCGGCTCGTCCCTCGACTCGTCGAGCAGCGTCTCGACCGCCGTGCTCGACCCCTGCAATGGCTCAGCGCCCTGCAGTTGGGCCGGTTGATCACCGTCGTCGCCGTCCCGCGCCGGCTCAACGTGAGGTGTCTCAAGCGGAGACACCCAGCGGCCCTCCGCCTGCGGCAGGTCCCGCAGCGGCTCCTCGAGCCGCTCAGGAACGTTGGCGGGAAGTGGAGCGCCGCCGCGTGCGTCGTCGCCCCTGAATGAGGCGCCGGCCAGCGCGAGCAGCAGTACGGCGACGGTCGCGCCGACCAGCCAAGGCCGGTGGCCGGGAACGCGACTCGGCTGCGTCTGCGGCCCGACCTCGAGGTCGACGGTGGTCTCGCCGCCGTCTGTTCCGCTCGGCGAAGGGGCGGACGGTGCCTCCGCATCATCCGATTCCGTTCGAATCGCCGCGATCGCGGCCGCCGGGTCCAGTCCCGAGGCCAGATCGCGCAATGCGGCGGCGACCTCAGCGGTTGACGGACGTCCGGCTGGTTCGAGCGCTGTCATCGCCCGAAGCAGCCCATGCCAGGGCGGCGGCACGGTGTCGGGGATGGTTGGTGGCGTCGTCAACCGTGCCAGCGCGACCTCGATCGGCAAACCCTCGTAGGCCCGTTCGCCCGTCAACGCCTCGAGCAGCACCAGCCCGAGCGAGTACACGTCAGTGGCCGGGCCGACCTCCTCGCCCCGTACCTGTTCGGGTGCCAGGTACGCCGGAGTCCCGACGGTGACGCCGGTGGTGGTGTGCCGCACGGTCTCCGAGATGAGCCGTGCAAGACCGAAGTCGGTCAACAGCGCACGGTCGTCCGCCCCGAGCAGGACGTTGCCCGGCTTGAGATCGCGGTGAACGACGCCGGACGCATGCGCGTGACCCAGCGCATCCGCAAGCTGGGCTCCGATCGCGGCAACGCGGGCCGGTTGCAGTGCGACCCCACGGCAGCACTGCGCCAGGCTCGGACCGTTCACCAGTTCCATCACCAGATACGGCTCGTCGTCGGCGGTCGCCGCGTCGAGGATGGTCACCAGCCCCGGGTGGCTCAATCGCGCCAGCGTCCGCGCCTCGTCGGTGAACCTGGCGCGCTCAGACTCACCTGCGGCCACGGTGCGCATCAACTTCACCGCGACCGAACGGTCCAGCATCCGGTCGTGTGCGCGATACACCTCTGCCATGCCGCCCCGCCCGACAAGGGCCTTGAGCACATATCGATCGCCGAGGAGACGTGTCTCCTTCAACGGCGCGTCACCCACCAGCCGTCCCTTCCCGCCGGGCACCTGTCTGGACGCCCGTACCCCGAACAGGAACGGTCGAACGTGCGCGCTCGACGCATCTACCACGTCGAGCCGGCACACCCCGGAGATGCCGTCTCATGGAAGTCGGCACCCCGGGCCGTCCTGGAGTGGTCTACCAGTGAGATGTCGCAGGTCCGCCCCCGTCGCTCCACAGCGATCCATTTCCCTGCATTATCCGCGCCTCCACGCTCCTTCACTCACGCTGGGCCACGTCAGCAAACTCTAGAATGAGATTCCTGTGACGTCGAACAACACGGAACATTCGCGGTGGGTCGGGGCGGGCTGGCGCAGCACCGGATCGCATCGCTGCGCCGCCACGTCAGCGGCGGCTGGGACCTGTGACATCAGCCTCCTCCGCGACCGCGGCTGTAAGCACGCGGATGCGGCCGCGCGCGATCAGGGCGTGGACATCCGCGACGGCGACGGCCAGCCGCGCGGCGATCTCGTCGGGGGGCAGTCCCGCGGCCACCATGCGGAGCACATCCTTGACGGAGCCCTCGGGCACGGCGATCAGCAACTCCTCGACCGCCTCCCAGGCGACGACGAGGTCCGCGGGGTCCTCAGCGCTCAGTTGCTGCATCATGACAACCGTACGCCTGCTGTCCACTCCCAATGGGGTCTTAACGACGCCGGCAGGCGTAGTGTGGCGGGGTTTCGACGTCCGGAGCACCCAGTGGAACCCCGCGCCGCCCGCATGCAGACAACCTCGATGCGATCCCGTCACAGTGCGCTCGCCTTCGACCTTGTCGCGGACAGCGGGTCATGACCACAGGTCCATGGCGGGTCATCCCGCTGCAGACAGGCGACGCCGGCGACCTGCTCGGGGAGGGCATGCGCCTGTTCGACGCGCTCGACGACCTCGGACCGTCGTTGCGCTGGTACCGCAGCGACGCACCGGTCATTGTGCTGGGACGCGGCCAGCGCAACCTCGCGATGGTCGACGGAGCACATCCGGTGACAACCCGGTTCTCCGGGGGAGGCGCGGTCTGGCTGGCGCCGGACGTCCTGTCGCTGGACGTGCTGGTGCCGTCCCGGCATCCGTGGTTCACCGACCGGCTCGACCGTGTGTTCAGCAACGTCGGCGAGCGGTGGGAGCAGGCGCTGCGCCACCTCGGTGTCGATGACCTGACGGTGCACGACGGGCCCGCGGAGGCCCGGCGGCGTGGCACGCCCCGCGAGCAGCTCCTGGCGGCGGTGTGCTACGCCACGCGTGGTCGCGGCGAGGTGCTGTGGCGGGGGCGCAAGCTGGTCGGGCTGGCCCAGCGACGGCGCCGACATGGCGCGATGGTCCAGTGTGGCCTGCTGCGGCATTGGAAACCCGAGCACCTGCTCACCCGGCTGGGCGCCGACCCGTCCGACCCGGAGATCACCCGCGCGGCCGTCGGCCTGGCCGAGGTCATGGCCGACCCGCCCGACGATGCGCAGGTCATGCGGGCCGTCGTCGCCGCCTTCGCCGCTCCGGCCGGCGCGTGCTGACCTACGCCCGCGACCAGTCGAGGGTCATCGGACCGCCCGAGCGTCCGCGCTCGTGAGCGACGATCTCGGCCACGATCGACAGCGCGATCTCCCCGGGGGTGCGGCTACCGATGTCGAGGCCACATGGGGAGTGAAGGCGGGCCAGGTGCTGCTCGGGCACACCCTGGTCGCGCAGCCGCTGCACAGCCTGCGGAGCGTGACGCCGGCTGCCGAGCATACCGACGAACCCGACGGGGCTGGCCAGCACCAGACGCAGGACATCGTCGACCCACGGGGCGTCGTGATCGCTGACGACCACGGCATCGCCGGCGAGCAGCTTGTGGTCGGCGATGATGCGAGCGGGCTCGCCGACCGCGACGCGGATGCCCGGCGGCTCGGAGGGCTCGGGTTGTGAGGTGATGAGCTTCACCCGCCGGCCCGCGGCCACCGCGACGCCGGCGATCGCGCGGCTCACCGGGTTGCCGCCGACGACGATGACACCTGGATCCGGTTCCTGGACCTCGGCGAACAGCTCGATGGCGCGCTGCTCACCATGGCCGGGGAACTCCAGGCGTCGCCGTACGGTCCGCCGGCCATCCAGTGCCTGCCGCGCCAGCTCGAGCCCGGCGGTATCGAACTCGGAGCATCCCAGCGTTCCGGCGATGGGGCCGGCGGCGTCAGCCAGCAGTTTGGCGCCGGGGTGCGACGGCGCGTCGCCTTCGACGGCGAGCACGGTGACCAGCGCGACTCGCCGACCATCCTTGGCTGCCTGCGCGAGCGCCTCGATCGCCTGCACGGCGGTCCTCCTTGGGTATGCCTGCGCCCAGTTTACGGTCGCACGGCAGTGCGCCGGGAGGGTTCGATGCGTTCGATGGGACGCCGCTGGGTGTGCGCGACCTCCGTCGCCACGGCCACCTTCGCCAGGAGGTCGAGCTGCCGTAGCTCGCGATCGACGAACCGCGGTCCGCCGCGTCGTGCCACGATCACCGCCGACGTGGTCTGCCCGAGCGGCGCGGTCGCCAACTCGAGGGCTTCGAACGGTTCCGGTTCGTCGACCGCCTCGGTCAGCGTCATGGGGTTCTTGACCACCACGCACACGTCATCGACGGCAAAGCCGCCTGACTGCTCGATGACGTCCAGCGACCGGATGTCGGCGCCGGCACGCCGGCAGGCGTCGGTGAGCGCGTGCAGCGAGCCCGGTGTGTCCGGGAGCGAGACGCGCAGCACGTAGTGCATTGTGTTCCCTACGAAGTGTTATGTCCGCGGACGACCATAGCGCGTCCATGTTTCGCGGGGCTCGACCTCGCATTTCAACCGTGTGACAATCCCGCGCGCATATGCTGCGGGCAACGCGAGCGGTACAAGGAGGAGGCTGGGCCGATGACGACTGAGATCCACGAGCGCGATCTGCTGATCATCGGAGCCGGGCCCGCAGGCCTGTTTGCCGCCTACTACGCGGGCTTTCGCGGCATGAGTGTCGCGGTCATGGATTCACTGCCCGAGCCTGGCGGCCAGGTGACCGCGCTGTATCCCGAGAAGCAGATCCTCGACGTCGCGGGCTTCCCCACGATCAAGGGCCAGGAGCTGATCGACAACTGCGTAGCCCAGGCGGCACCGTTCGATCCGCTCTACCTGCTGGGCCACCGGGCCGAAGACCTCGTGCACGCGGACGATCTCGTCGAGGTCACCAGCCACAAGCAGGTGAAGGTGCACTGCAAGGCCGTCATCATCACCGGCGGCATCGGCACGTTCACGCCGCGACCTCTGCCCGACTCCGATGACTGGGAGGGACGCGGCCTGATGTACTTCGTTCCGCGACTCGATGAGCTGTCCGGCCTCGACGTGCTCATCGTGGGCGGCGGCGACTCGGCGTTCGACTGGGCACAGAGCCTGGAGCCGCTGGCCAAGTCGGTCACGTTGATCCACCGGCGCGACCGCTTCCGCGCGCACGAGCACAGCGTCAGCACGGTCATGGCGTCATCGGTCAACGTGCTCACACACTGGGAGGTGGCGTCGATCCGGGGCAACTCCCGCGTGCGCGAGGTCACGATCTTCCAGAACCAGACCGACGAGCAGCGCACGCTGCCGATCCAGGCGGTCGTGGCGGCGCTGGGGTTCAAGGCCGATCTCGGGCCGCTCAAGAGCTGGGGGCTGGAGCAGAAGGCGCGCAAGGTCGTGGTCAACACGACCATGGCGACCTCGCTGCCCCGCGTCTTCGCGGCCGGAGACATCACGTCCTACGAGGGCAAAGTGGATCTGATCGCCGTCGGTTTCGGCGAGGCGGCCATCGCCGTCAACAACGCCGCCCCGGTCGTCGACCCCTCCGCGCGGCTGTTCCCCGGCCACTCGTCCGACCCGCACTAGATATGGAGGCACCGCTGTCGGGCTGGCTGCTCGTGGCCACCCACCACCTCACCGACCTCGACTTCCACCGCGCCGTCGTGCTCGTGCTGGCACACGACGCAGAGGAGGGCGCCGCGGGCATCGTGCTGAACCGGCCGTCCGGTGCGCCGCCACCCGACCGGCTCGAGGCGTGGCGCCCGCTGGCCGCAACGCCGGCCGTCATGTTCACCGGCGGGCCTGTCAGCCGCGACACGCTGATCGGCATCGCCGTCGCGCACACCGGACAACGCCCCATGGGGTGGCAGCCGGTGCACGGACGGCTCGGAGTCGTGGACCTGCACACCGATGCCGCACTGGCCCGCACCGAGTTCGCCGGGATGCGCCTGTTCTCGGGCTACGCCGGCTGGGAGGCCGGCCAACTCGAGGAGGAGATCGCCGCCGGCGCGTGGTTCGTCGTCGCGCCGCGTCCGGGTGATGCGCTGACGGTCGCGCCAGACGATCTGTGGCGTGCGGTGCTCGCACGCCAGGGCGGGCTGTTCACGACCGTGCCGCTGGACCCGAACCTCAACTGATCGGACCGCGCCACGGCAAGGGACGGCCGCACGCCGTCGCGGCGTGACCCCGCCGGGCCGGCGCCGACGCGATCAGCTAGACACCGATCGTGCCGTCCGATACGGTTGTAATCGAACATCAGTTCGATACAGGAGTCACGCGATGGGCGCGATCATCCGCCTTGACGAGCGGCACGCGCGGGCCTATGTCGCCGAACCGGCGGGATCGCCACGCGGTCGGGTGCTGGTGCTCCACGACGCCTTCGGCCTGCTCCCCCACGTGCGCTTCCTGTGCGACGAGCTCGCCGCCAACGACTTCGTCGCTCTGGCCCCCGACCTGTTCGAGGGCACGTCGACCCGGTCCGCCACCGACGCGTCGCGCCTGCTCGAGCAGCTGTCGAGTGCACGCGCCGAACGCCTGCTCGCCTCAGCGATCCGCGGGTTCGACGCGATCGGCCACACGGCCGGACCCGACGCTGCAATTGGGTTCTCCATCGGCGCCGAGTTCGGCTTCGGCCTCGCCGCAGGCGACAGGATCCAGGCGATGGTCTCCTACTACGCGATGCCGTCGGCGGGAGACGCGGCGGCGCTGGCCATCCCGCTGCTAGCGCACTGGTCCGAACACGACGACTGGGACAGCGATGCCCGACCTGTCGACCTCGTCACTGAACTGAAGCAGCGTGGCGTCGACGTCGAATCCTACCTGTACCCGGGATCCCGTCACGGCTTCGCGAACGCCGACATCGGTGCGTTCGACCTCGATGCCGCCGAACACGCGTGGCAGCGCACGGTCACCTTCCTGACCGACCGCCTCCGCGCCGCCTGACCACCGACCGCGACACTTGTGCAGCACGAAAGGCTTGCGTTGACCACGTCCCCAGAGCTGTTCGAACTCAAGGTGCTCGTCGAAGCCCACGGCTGGCACGACGTCGCCGCCCTGATGGCGAGCGTCGACCGTGCACTCGACCCTCACCACGCGGCGATACAGGGTGAGCGCAGGTGGTCGGTGGTGGCCAACCGGTTGCCGGCCGAACGCGCCGACGAACTGCTCGACTTCGTCGATCAACTTGACGGCGACGAACCGGCGACGAGCCATCACGACGACGTGTCGCGCGCACGTGCCCGGCGAACCGCCTGAGCGTGGAGCCGGCCCACGCATCCGTGCTAGCCTCACACACCATGGCAGGTGCGTTCAGGGTGGTGCGGCGCCGTGGGGCGGCCGCACCGGACGTCGCGTGATCAACGGCGACGTACCCATCAGCAGAACTTCATCATTGACCCCGGCATCGTCGAGCGGCTCGTCGCGGACGTCGTTGCCGGCGATCTCGTCGTCGATCTCGGCGCCGGCTCGGGTGCACTGACCGTCGCCTGCGCGGCGGCCGGTGCGGCCGTCATCGCGGTCGAGCATGACGACCACTGGTGCGCGCACCTGCGCACGCGCGTGCGCAACGCCGGGCTCTCGGACAACGTCCGCGTCGTCCAGGGCGATCTTCGGACGGTCGATCTTCCACGTGGGCAATGGCGCGTGGTCGCCAACCCGCCGTTCGGGTTGACCACGGCACTTCTGCACCGTCTGTTCGACGATCCCCGGCATGCCCCGGACCGCGCCGACCTGGTCCTGCAGTGGGAGGTCGCCCGCAAGGTGGCCGCATCTCCACCCCGTACCCTGCTCGGCGCGAGCTGGGCGCCGTGGTGGGATCTCCGGTTGGTCCAGCGCATCCCGAGGACCGCGTTCCGGCCCGCGCCCCGGGTCGACGCGGGCTGGCTGCGTGCGCGGCGACGGGACCCCGGCATCCTTGCCGCGGACCTCGGACCGGCCTGGGCATCGTTCCTGCGCACGCAGTGGCCACCATCCGGACGTCCGCCCCGCTAGCATCAGGTCCATGCCGCTCTACGAGTACCGCTGCCGGACCTGCAACGACTCCTTTCAGCTGCTGCGGTCAGTCAGCGCCGCCGACGAGGCGGCCACGTGCCCCGGTGGCCACGACGACACCGTGCGCGCGCTGTCGCTGATCGCTCGCCTCCGGCACAGCGGCCCGGCTCCCGCGCCGGTGACCGGCAGCGGGGGATGCTGCGGCGGCGGCTGCTGCAGCTGACGGGGCCGACTCGTCGTTGCACGCGAAGAAGGAGCCTGGGCCATGCGCTTCACCAAGTACGCGCAATCGTGCGCCATCATCGAGGGCGACGGCGGCGGACGAGTGCTGATCGATCCCGGCAACGTCGCGATGGATGGTGTGACGTTCGATGATCTCGGCACCGTCGACGCGGTCCTGTTCACCCACCGTCATGCCGATCACCTCGACGACCGTGCGGTCACTGCCGCCATCGACCGTGGCCTGGCCATCTACGGCAACGCGGATATCGCGGACGTGGTCGGCGATGCCGTCACGCTTGTCACCGCCGGACAGCAGTTCCAAGCGGCGGGGTTCGACATCGTGCCGCACGACATGCCCCACGTCGTGATGATCGACGGCTCTGCCGGTCCTCCCAACACCGGCTTCATGTTCGACGGCAGGCTGCTGCACCCCGGTGACTCGATGCAGGTCGACGGCATGCGGGTCGACGTGCTCGCGGTGCCGATCGCCGGCCCGAGCATCAGCCTCCACGACGCCCATGTCGCCGTCGAGACCGCTGCGGCGGCCACCGCGATCCCGATCCACTACGACGTGTTCATCGCGGACCCGCACCGCTTCGCAAATTGGTGTGACATCGCGGACGTAGTGGTGCTAGACCATGGTGAGACCGCGGAGTTGTGAGGCCGCCGCAACACGCGGTGTCGATTTGCCGGGACGTCGGCGGCCCGACAAGAGATCATCAATATCGATGATTTGTTCTAGACATTCCAGATTTACGGTATGTGAGGAGCTTCTTGCGCTGAGCAGATGAAGGAATCCCATGACCGTGCGCCGCATCGTGAGCATCATCGTGACCGCAGTGGTGGTGGCGTCCGCCCTGGCGGTCGCAGCCGTCACGCAGAGCGTCCAGGCCGATCCGGTCGCGATGGCTCAAGCGGAGCCGAGCGAGCACATGTCCGAGGCCGCGCCAAGCGAGCCAGCGCCGAGCGAGCCAGCGCCGAGCGAGCCAGCGCCGAGTGAGCCAGCGCCCACCGAGCCAGCGCCCAGCGAGGCGGCACCGGACACCCCGCAGGAGGCGACGCTGCAGATGCAGAGCCTGCTCGGCCACCACGTCACGTTGGGCATCCGGTTCATGCGCGCCACCGTCAACGGCGATCCGGGATTCGTGGAGGCCGCCAACGCGTCGCTGGTCCGACACATCGATGACATCGAGCAGGCGTTGGAGCCGGTCGCCGGCGGTGAACGCGCCGCGGAGTTCGGCGACCGGTGGGAGCAGCACACCCAGTCGCTGTTCCAATACGCCCAGGCCGCGCGCGGCGACGACTCCGCGATGCGAACGGAGGCTGAGACGGCGCTGTCGACTGACCTCGACGACCTGTCGGTGATGATCGAGGACATGACCGACGGCATGCTGACGCGCCCGGACGCGCGCGAGGCCCTCCAGAGCATCACACGGCTGATGACCGAGCAGATCGACGCCTATGCGGCGCAGGACTACGAACGCGCCTACCAGCTCGAACGCGACGTCTACGCGACGGCGACGGGGGTCGGCCAGACCCTGGCAGAAGCCGCGACCGGCAACACGCCCGGCAGCGTGGAGTACACACCACGCGACCAGCTCGCGAGCTCGTTGGCGATGCTGCTGGGCGAGCACGTCGAACTGGCCGTCGACGCCATGCGCGCCGGCGTCAACGGCGACCCCGAGTTCGAAGCCGCCGCAGGCGCGGTCGATGCCAACACCAAGACGGTGACCGACGCGATGGTCAGCCTGTTCGGCGAAGACGACGCCCGGCAGTTCAACGCCCTGTGGGCCGACCACATCGATCTGTTCATCGGCTACACCGCCGCCCACGCCGCCGGCGACGATGATGCGATGGCCCAGGTCCTCACCGATTTCGAAGAGGTCATCGCCCAGTTCGGCACCACCCTCGAGACGATCAGCGACGGCGAGCTGAGCGAGGCCGCCGTCGATGAGGTCCTCACCGCGCATGAGCATCACCTCCTCGAGCAGATCGACGTCTACGCCGGCAACGATTACGAGCGCGCCCATGACATCGCCTACTCGGCATACCAGCACATGCGCGAGGTGGCGCTCGTGCTGGCCGACGGGTTCGCCAAGGCGGTCGCCGACCAGATGCCCACCGGCGGAGCGGACACCGGTGGCGGCGGCGCCAGCACCAGCCACCCGTCGCACGGCTGACCTTGCGGCCCGAGCGTTGGCGACCGCGGTGGTCGCAACGCTCGGCCTTGCGGGCTGCATCGACATGGCCGTGGAGCAGGTGCAACCGGCCGCGCGGGTGACCCCGACCGTTGCCGCGACGCACGCCAGCGAGCCCAGCGCGGATCGTCTCGACGAGATCCGCGAGTACCGTTCCGTGCGGAAACCGGTCGACGTCGCCCCACCGACACGCATCGAGATCCCGGACATCGGCGTCAGCAGCCGATTGCAGCACCTGGGCCGTGACGCGTCCGGCAGGATCGAGGTACCCGACGCCTGGCAGGTGGCCGGCTGGTACGCGCCCGGCGTCAAGCCAGGGCAGGTGGGCCCCGCGGTCATACTCGGACACGTCGACTCGCGGCAGGGCCCTGCCGTGTTCTTCCGGTTGCGCGAGCTCGATCGCGGCGACGAGATCCTCATCACCCGCGACGATGGCAGCCGGTTGACGTTCGTCGTCGACAACGTCGAGCGGCACGCCAAGACCCGGTTCCCGACCGATGAGGTCTACCTGCCGACACTCGTGCCGGCGTTGCGCCTGGTCACCTGTGACGGCATCTTCGACCGTGCATCCGGCCACTATCGAGACAACCTCGTGGTCTTCGCCGAGCTCGCCGACAGCTGACCCGGGATCCGGTACGGTGCGCATGCCGTCCGGTGTCGACCGGGGAACACCATGCAGACGATCACGCTCGCGCAGCGTCGCGCGCGACTGGCCCGACGCCACCGCCTCGCTGCGCGGGCCCGCATCGACGACGTGGCGCGGATCGCCGGCGACCTGCTCGGTCTGCATGCGACCGATCTGGCGTCGGTCCACCTGTCGGCGCTGGCGAGGATGGCCGGTGCCGACGCCGGCGCCATCGAGCGCGCCATGTACGTGCAGCGATCGATCATCCGGATGTTGGGCATGCGCCGCACGATGTTCGTGCTGCCGACCGAGCTCGCGGCCGTGGTGCAGGCGGCATGCACGCGCGCCGTCGCAGCCGGCGAGCGCCGCAAGGCGGTCAGGATGCTCGAGTCCGCGGGCGTGACCGATGACGCGGGCACCTGGCTCGCGGACATCGAGCACAAGACGCTCGCGGCACTCCACGAGCGCGGCGACGCGCTGTCGGCCGAGCTGTCCGAGGCCGTGCCGGAACTGGCGCAGAAGTTCGTCGTGGGCGAGGACACGAGGTACCCGGCGACGTTGACCGTATCGAGCCGGGTCCTGTTGCTGCTGTCGGCCGACGGCCACATCGTGCGGGGCAGGCCCCGTGGGTCGTGGACCAGCACGCAGTACCGGTGGACACCCATGAGCACGTGGCTCGGTGATGATCTCCCGACACTGCCGGATGCACCCGCGCGCGTGACGCTGGCGCGGCGCTGGCTGCGCCAGTTCGGCCCGGCCACCGTTGCGGACCTCATCTGGTGGACGGGGTGGACCAAGACCCAGACCCGCAGAGCCCTCGCCGAGATCGCTCCGCTCGAAGTCGACCTCGAGGGAAAGACCGGCATTCTGCTGGCCAGCGACGACGAGCCGGTCGACGAGGTCGAACCATGGGCCGCGCTGCTGCCGGCGCTCGACCCGACCACCATGGGCTGGACCGAGCGCGGGTGGTACCTCGGTGATCACCGCGGCGCACTGTTCGACCGCAACGGCAACGCCGGTCCGACCATCTGGTGGGACGGGCGCATCGTCGGAGGATGGGCGCAACGTGCCGATGGGCAGATCGCGACACGGCTGCTCGAGGATGTGGGGACGCCCGCGCGGGCCGCGATCGCCGCCGAGGTCGAGCGTCTGACAGCGATCCTGGCCGACAGGCGCTTCACACCGAAGTTTCGCACGCCGCTCGAACGCGAGTTGACAAGCTGATCGACGCACGCATGCATCCGCTGCACCGGCACACGGTCGAGTTCGAACAGCGCAGCCGCGCCGCGATGGCCACCTCCGTGGAACCGTTGCCGTTCGGTGCCGTGGTCGCCACCGACGACCTGCCTGATCTCTACGACAACAACCTCATCCAGATCGACGTGGCGGCACCAGCCCCGGTCGTGCTCGAGACGGTGGAGACGGTGGCGCGGCGCCTCGGCTGGCGACACCGCAACGTCGAGGTCGCGGATGCGGCGATCGCCGAACCGTTGGCCGCAGCCTTCGCCTCAGCCGACTACGACACCGACCACCTCGTCACGATGGCGCTGCTCGACGCCCCGCAGGACGCCCGCCCGCATGACCCCCTCGCAGCGACGGTCGTCGACGTCAGCGCGCAGCACCTGCTGGGCCGGCGGCTTGCCGCCGAGCAGTTCGCGGTCACCACCGAGCGCGTCCTCGACCAGTTCGCCGAGCGCGAACGGCGGCTGGCCAGGGTCGCGGGCGCGCGCGCGGTCGTGGCCCCGCGCCACGATCCGGTGAGCCGGTGCCTTCTGCTCACCGACGGCGAGATCCTCGACATCGACGCGGTCGGCACGTTGTCCGTCCACCGGGGGCACGGATGGTCCACCGCCGTCATGCGCCTCGCGATCGCCCTCGCCGAAGGCAGGCAGGTGGTGCTGGTCGCCGACGAGCACGACTGGACCATGCAGTGGTACGCGCGACTGGGGTTCCGCGTCGTGGGCAGGTCGGTGCAGTTCGGGCGCGAGCCTGATGACGGATAGCCGGGCTGCAATCCGTGGCATCCTCATGCAGCGATGAGCTCGATGACGACCGGGACAGTCGGTCAGTCCCACTCCGGCTCGAACGGGGGCCGGACGATCCGCTGGTCCTTGGGCAGCGCATCGATCTGCCGCATATCGTCGTCGGTCAGAGCGAAGTCGAAGACGTCGAAGTTGGCAGCGATGTGGTCTGGGTTCTCGCTGCGGGGGATGACGATGCGGCCCGGCCGCTGCAGGATCCAGCGCAGCGCCACCTGGGGGACGCTCCTGCCATGGGCTTCGGCGATCTCGGACAGCACCGGATGGTTGAACACCCGGCCACGCGCGAGCGGCGAGTAGGCGGTCAGCGGCAGGTCGTTCGCCGCCAGGATGTCGATCAACAGGTCCTGGCCCAACAGCACGTGGTGCTCAACCTGGTTCGTCGCGACCGGCGCGACCTCCAGCGCGCGCCGCAGCATCGCCGACGTGTAGTTGCTGACGCCAATCAGGCCCGTGTGCCCGGCCTTCCGCTCGCGGTCGAGCGCCTCGACAGTCGCCTCGAGCGGCCCACGGTCGCTGGGCCAGTGGATGAGCAGCAGGTCGACCCGGTCGACACCCAGGCGTCTGAGGCTTTCCGCTGTGCTCGTCCGAACGTCGTCGGGCGCCGCGTTCTCCCGCGACACCTTGGTGACGAGGAAGACGTCGTCGCGGTCGACACCGCTGTCGGCGATCGCCCGACCGACCTGCTCCTCGTTGGCGTAGCCCTGCGCCGTGTCGATGTGGCGGTATCCCACGTCGAGCGCCGCCCGAACGCTGCGGTACGCGCTCTCCCCGTGGACATCCCAGGTCCCAAATCCCAGTGCCGGGATCTTGACCCCGCGGGCGGTCACATGCGTCATGGCCGTGCTCCTTCGCTGTCGAGCTCGGGGCGCCGTGCAGCCTGCAAGGCACGACGTAGCCACCAGATGACCAGCACGACCAGTGCGAGCCGGGTCAGCGCGCCGATGCTTCCACTCAGCAGCGTGGCGATGTCCAGCATGGCGCTCAGGCCGAGCACCACCATCGCGATGATGGTGGCCACATGTGACCCGCGCCAGACGTAGTACGCCAGCGCCAGCTTGATCAGCGCGTCGAGAAACGCCAACGAACCGACCAGGTTCAACTGGTGAGCACCGTCCATCGACAGCAGGATCATGCCGCCGATCAGGTTGATCGCCGCGATGCCGAACAACCCGTAGCTCGCCCGGCGGAACGCCGCCGCTGCGTCGACTGTCGTCATGCTGAAGCCTCCGGCCTCTCAACGGATCGGCCACCGGTCCGCATGATAGGCCGGACCGCGCCGGGCATGCGGTTCAGAGCGATCCCAGCCTGCGATAACGCTCGCGGCGGTCACGCACACGTTGCTGCGCAGCGCGCTCGCGCAGCGCCCGAAGCTCCGCCTCGATCGCGGAGCCCATCGCCGGTAGGAAGCGGTCCGGATCATCGGATGTCTCGACGACGATGCGGTCGACCAGGCCGCGGGCACGCAGGTCGATGGCCCGGATCCCCTGCTGTCGAGCCATCTCGTCCGCGCGCTCGGTCGTGCGGTGGATCACCGCCGAGGCCGCCTCCGGTGGGAGCGGCGACAGCCATGCATGCTGGGCGGCCACGACGCGGTCCGCGGGCACGAGTGCGAGGGCCGCGCCCCCGGCGCCCTGCCCCAGCAGCACGCACAACGTCGGCCCGGGGACCGCGATCATCTCGGCGAGGCAGTGCGCGATCTCCGCCGCCAATCCGCCCTCCTCCGCCTCCTGAGACAACGCCGCGCCGGCGGTGTCGACGACGGTCACCAGAGGCAGGCGCAGCTCCGCGGCGAGGCGCATCCCGCGTTGCGCCTCACGCAGGCCCGCGGGTCCGAGCCGGCGGACGCGCTGGCCGCGACGGTCCTGCCCGACCACCAGGCTGGCAGTGGCGCCGAAGCGTGCCAGCGCGAGCACGAGTCCGGGTTCGCGCTCGCCGGCACCGGTCCCACTCAGCAAGGTGACGTCGCGCGCGGCGACATCGAGCAACGCGCGAAGGCCGGGCCTGTCGGGATCGCGCGACCTGCGGACCGACTCGGCGGCGGGCACGTCGGGAACCACGTCGTCGGGCACGGCATCGTGCCGTGACGCGTCAGCGTCAGGAGCGTCGATGACCTCCAGCACCCGATGCACCGCGTCGGCGACCTCCGCGATGGGCACGACCGCATCGACCAGGCCATGCTCGTAGAGGTGCTCGGACACCTGGATCCCCTCGGGGAATGGTTCGCCGTGGAGCGCCTCGTATACGCGCGGACCCAGGAACCCGATCAGCGCACCGGGTTCCGCCGCGGTCACGTGCCCTAGCGATCCCCAGGAGGCCAGCACCCCGCCCGTCGTGGGGTGACGCAGATAGACGATGTAGGGCAGACCGGCGGCCTTGTGATCGACGACCGCACCGGTGACCTTGATCATCTGCAGGAACGCGATCGCACCCTCCTGCAGGCGCGTGCCACCCGACGACGGCGACGCGAGCAACGGCAGCCGCTCACGGGTCGCGCGTTCGACGGCGCGCACCAGGCGCTCTCCCGCCGCGACACCGATCGATCCGGCCAGGAAGGAGAACTCGCACGCCATCACCGCGACAGGCCGTCCCCGGATGCGGCCCTCGCCGGTGATGACCGCCTCGTCGAGTCCCGTGCGCTCCCGGGCGCGCGCGAGCGTCGCCGCGTAGCCGGCATCGGCGCCCGGCGAGGGCGCCGGCCGGTCCCACGACGTCCATGTGCCGTCGTCGAGCACGGTGTCGA
>Ga0299907_10000983_pt1 | contig 15424 bp, 12 predicted proteins | sample RVTome_16_FD_198680 | JGI IMG/M metagenome (GOLD analysis project Ga0299907, IMG submission 198680) | Soil microbial communities from uranium-contaminated site in the Upper Colorado River Basin, Wyoming, United States - RVT152D67 (version 2) ... | reverse complement strand
CGACGGCCTTCGCCACCCAGCCGAGGCTGAAGTACGGTCCCATCACGAGGTACGCAGCGATCGTCAGCGCGGTGTAGGCACCCAATCCGACGCGTGGCAGCCAGGCGAACCGCCTGACGAGCGGATGTGGGATGGCCGAAGCCACCAGGGCCGCGGCCAGAGCGGCGTACCCGAGCGCATTCAGCGTGAAGAGCGTGCCCCCGAGGGTGAGGTGGATATAGGCGGTGATCAGCGCCAGGTCGACGATGGCGACGGTGAGCCCCACCGCCAGCGCCGCACCGGATCGGCGTGTGTGCGTCACGGCAGGCATCGAATCGGTCTCCCGATATGTGCTACTTGTCAGGAGCAAGTATACCACGCGGGCGGCCCGGCGAGCGCGTCGTCGGCCGCCGACGATCTATCGGTGGTTTCCGACATCAACGGCGTTCCTTGACGCGTTTCGCCGATCCATCGGTCAGCAATTGGCAAGAACGGCCCGATCTGCGAGCTCTTGTCACCCGGTAGCCGATGGATCGGTGATTCGCGACACGGAACGCGCTTCCTGACGATTCGCGCCGTTGTATCGGTGTACGCCGCGTCAGAATCGGGCCGGCTCCGGCGCAAGCGACCCGGGCGCGGGGTACCGGCGCACCACGTAGTCCTCGAGGATGGCGAGGAAGCGCGGCACGATGTCGTCGCCGCGCAGGGTCTCGCGCTTCTCGCCGTCGACGAAGACCGGCGCCACCGGCTCCTCGAAGGTGCCGGGCAGGCTGATGCCGATGTCCGCGTGCTTCGACTCGCCGGGGCCGTTCACGACGCACCCCATGACGGCCACCCGCAGCTCCTCGACGCCGGGGTGGGTCTCGCGCCAGCGCGGCATCTGCTCGACGAGGTAGGCCTGGATGTCGCGCGCCATCTCCTGGAAGAAGGTGCTCGTCGTCCGGCCGCAGCCGGGGCAGGCGGAGACCTGCGGCAGGAACGAGCGCAGGCCCATCGACTGGAGCACCTGCTGCGCGACCTGCACCTCCTCGGTCCGATCGCCGCCGGGCTCGGGCGTGAGGCTGACCCGGATCGTGTCGCCGATGCCGCGCTGGAGGAGCACGGCGAGCCCGGCGGTCGAGGTGATGATCCCCTTGGCGCCCATCCCGGCCTCGGTCAGGCCGAGGTGGAGCGGATAGTCGCAGCGCTCCGCCAGGCGCCCGTAGACCTCGACCAGGTCCTGGACGCCCGAGACCTTGGCCGACAGGATGATCCGATCGTGGGCGAGGCCGCCCTCCTCGGCCAGGCGCGCGGAGCGCAGCGCCGACTCGATCATCGCCTCGATCATCACCTCGCGGCTGTCGCGCGGATCGGCCAGGAGGGCGTTGGCGTCCATCATCTCGGTCAGCAGCTGCTGGTCGAGCGAGCCCCAGTTGACGCCGATGCGGACCGGCACCCCGTTGGCGACGGCGACCTCGATGATCTGCGCGAACTGCTCGTCCCGCCGCTTCGTCCCGACGTTGCCGGGGTTGATCCGGTACTTCGCCAGCGCGGCGGCCATGTCGGGGTGCTTCGTGAGCAGGAGATGCCCGTTGTAGTGGAAGTCGCCGATGATCGGCACGCCGACGCCGAGCGCGTCGAGCTTGGCGCGGATGACCGGGACGGCCTGGGCCGCCGCGTCATTGTTGACCGTCACCCGCACCAGCTCCGAACCGGCGTGGGCCAGCTGCGCCACCTGGATGGCGGTGGCGTCGGCGTCGGCCGTGTCGGTGTTCGTCATCGATTGCACGACCACCGGATGCGCCGATCCGACGGGGATCCCGCCGACCACGACGGTCGGCGTCGGGCGTCTTGGGGGAATGCTCATCTGCGGCTCATGGTAGAACCTGCCCTCCGCATCGGCACGCGGCGTGCACGGCGGCGGCCGTGACCGAGGGCGCGGCGAGCCACCCGGGCCTGCAACCGCGCGTCTGGATCGTCGAGGACGAGCCGGCCGCCGCGGAGCTGGCCGCCGAGCTGTGCGCGGCGTGGGGAGCGGACGTGTCGGTCTTCCGCTCTCCGCTTCCATACCTCGGCGCGCTTCGGGAGGCGATGCCGCCGATGGCGGTCGTGCTCGACTGGCGGCTGGAGCACGAGCTGAGCGCGGCGCTCTTCCTGGCCACGCGCCACCGCTACCCGCAGCTGCCGGTGATCTACTGGACTGGGAGCGCCGCCGCCACGCTGCCGGCCATGATCGTCGACGACGCGCAGACCACCCTCGTCGACAAGGCAGAGGGCGCGCGGCCCTTCGAGCGCGCCCTCGACTGGGCGCGCGGTGCGTTCAACGCCGGCGGGCCCGGCTAGGCGCGCCCGAGCACCAGGACGGCGTTCATCCCCCCGAAGCCGAAGGAGGTCGTCACCGCGGCCTCGATGCTGGCGGGGCGCGCGTCGCGCAGCACGTCGAGCTCGATCTCAGGATCGAGGACCTCCAGGTTGCAGGTGCCCGGCAGCGTGCCGCGCGCGATGGCGAGTGCGGTGATCGCCGCCTCGACCGCACCCGACGCTCCGAGCGCGTGGCCGTACAGCCCCTTCGTTCCCGAAACGGCGACGTCGTCGGCATGGGCGCCGAAGGCGGCCCGGATGGCGCGGGCCTCGGCCAGCTCGTTGAGCGGCGTGCTCGAACCGTGGGCGTTGACGTAGCCGACGCGCTCCGGATCGATGCCCGCGTCGGCGAGGGCCGCGGTGATGGCGCGTGCCGCATCTCGCCCGTCCGGGCGCGGGGCGGTCATGTGGTACGCGTCGTTGCTGGAGCCGAAGCCGAGGACCTCGGCCACGATCGGCGCCCCGCGGCGGAGCGCGGCACCACGCTCCTCGAGGACGCAGATGGCGGCCGCCTCGCCCATGACGAAGCCGTCGCGGTCCCGGTCGAACGGGCGGGAGGCGGTGGCCGGGTCCTCGTTGCGGGTCGAAAGGACGCGGATGAGCGCGAAGGCGCCGAAGGTGAGCGGCGCCAGGGGCGCCTCCGCGCCGCCGGCCAGGGCCACGTCGACCGTGCCGTCGCGGATGGCACCGAAGGCCTGGCCGATGGCCATCGCCCCCGACGCGCACGAGTTCGCGTTTCCGACGGCCGGCCCGGTCAGGCCGAGGTCAAGCGCCACGTTGCTGGCGCCGGCCCCGCCGAACACGGCCAGGGCAAGCGTCGGCGACACGCCGCGCGCCCCGCGCGCGACGAAGCCGGCGTGCTGCTCCTCGCCGTAGGCAACGCCGCCCAGCGCCGAGCCGATCCAGACCCCGGTGCGTGGAGCCTCCCCGTTGTGGATCGCGAGCCGGGCGTGCTGCACCGCGTCGCGGGCGGCGGCCACCGACAGCGCGCTGAAACGGTCGAGGCGCCGGGCGCGACGCGGGTCGAGGTGCGCCGCAGGGTCGAAGTCGTCGATCTGGGCCGCGATGTGCGACGGGAACGCGGATGCGTCGAATCGGTCGATGGTGCGCACCGCCGACCGGTTGGCCATGACGCCCGCCCAGAGCCCGTCCGCGCCGCTGCCGACGGGCGTGATGGCGCCGAGGCCGGTGATGACGACGCGCCGATCGGTCACCCGCCGCCTCCCTCGGCCATCTCCTTCACCCGGCGCAGGGTGCGCCCGGCGATGGCCTCGACGAACTGCGGGCCGATGACGTGCTTCGCAGCGAGCTCGCCGACGAGCGGCCAGCCGAGGTCCAGGTGGTGCTCGATGCTGACGTCGATCTCGTCACCGCGCTCCTCGAAGCGCCACGCCACCCACATCCCGCGCGTCACCCCGCCGGTGTGCACGAACTCGATGCGGCGCTCGTCGCGCATCGGCGTCTGGACCGCCTCCCAGCGCACCGGGATCAGCCCGCGGCGCGCTCCCATCGCGAAGCGCCGCTCGCCGCCCGCGGCGGGTAGGCGGCGGACGTAGCGGTAGTGCGGGAGGCGCTCGGGCCAGCGCTCGACGTCGGCGGCCAGGTCGAAGACCCGGTCGAACGGGGCGCGCATGACGAGCTGGAGCTTGCTCCTCACGGCGCCAGCACCTCGAAGAGGGCGCGCGGCGAGAGGGCCGAGGTGGCGGGGACGCAGTCGCCGAGCGCGGATCCAAGGCGCAACGCCGCCGCCGGCCGCGCATCGAGCCGCCCGACGGCATGCTCGAGCAGCGGCGGCACGGCCAGGAAGCCCTGGACCAGCCAGGTGAGCGCCGACTTGGCGGCGAACGCGCGGCGGCGCTCCGCGCGGTAATGCCCCGCCACGTCGCCGCCCGCGACGATGGCATCCGTGGCCGCCCGGGCGGAGCGCAGGGCGCGGTAAATGCCCTCGCCGGTGAACGGGTCGACGAACCCTGCCGCGTCCCCGACCAGCAGCCAGCCCGGGCCGGCCACGCCGGTGACCCGGTGACCGATCGGCGCCGCGCCGCGGATGGGCGTCAGCCGCCGGCTGCCGTCCAGCCGCTCGGCGACCACCGGAAGGCCGAGGATGGCGGCCTCGAAGCGCTCCGCCGCGGTCGCCCGTCCGCCCACCGGCAGCGCCATGCCGACGTTGAGCTCGCCGCCCGGCGTCGGCGCCAGGCCCACGTAGTAGCCGCGCCCGACGTGCATCTCGCCGTGATCGGTGAGCGCCTCGATGCCGGCGTAGTGCGCGACCAGGCCGAGCCGACGCGGAAAGCGCACCGAACGCTCGACGCCGGCCTGGCGGGCCACGGTCGAGCGGACGCCGTCGGCGCCGACCACCAGGTCCGCCTCGACCCGCGTCTCAGTGCCGTCGGGCGCCCGGAGCACGCCGCCGGTCACGCGGCCACCGTGGGTCGCCAGGCGCACGAGGCGGGTGCCCTCCCGGAGCTCCACGCCGCACGTCGCCGCGTGGCGCGCGAGGCGCTCGTCGAACGTGCGGCGGTCGACCCCCCACGCGCTCCGCGGGCCGCCACGGTCGGCGTAGGCGATGCGCGCCCGCTTCCCGCCCGCCACGAGCTCCATGCCGGCCAGCCGAACGGCTTCCCCGCACCACGCAGCCGGTGGCAGTCCGATGCGCGCCAGCTCCTCCACGATCCGCGGGCTGGCGTACTCGGCGCAGGCCTTCGACCGCGGGTGGCGTGCGCCCTCGGCGAGCACCACGCGCGCGCCGGCGCGGGCGAGCCCTGCCGCCAGGGCCGAGCCGGCGGGCCCGGCTCCGACGACGAGCGCGTCGACGCGCGTCACGCCGACGCCGCGGTGACGACCCGTGGCATCCAGGCGCTGGAGCGCCAGCGCCGTCCAAGGCCCGCCTCGGCGAGCAGCCCGTCAAGCTCGTCGAGCGTGTATGCACGGCGCGCCGAGGCCAGTCCGTCCGTGCGCGTGACCCGGCTGCGGCCGAGGAGCGCGACGCTCGCCGCGCTGGCGGCGAGAGGCAGCCAGCCGCGGCGCAGGTCGTTGATGACGATGCCTCGGCGCGCGACGCGACACAGCTCGCGAAGCGCGGCGACGGCCGCGGCCGGATCGAGGTGGTGGAGCAGGAGCGAGGCGTGGGCGACGTCGAACGCGCCATCCTCGAACGGCAGGGCGCGGGCGTCGGCCCCGACGACGTCGATCCCGTGGCCGCCGAGCCGACGACGTGCGACGACGAGCACGACCGGATTCGCATCGACGGCCACGACGTCCCAACCCCTCGAGGCAAAGGCGAGCGGCATGTCGCCGCGTCCGGTTCCCACGTCGAGGATACGGGCGCCGTTGCTGGGTGCGACCAGGTGGCCGATGCCGCGCATGCTGGCGGCGGTCCCGCCGGGCAGTCGGTTCAGGCGCTCGAGATCGGCCAGGTTGGCCTCGACCTCCGGCAGGGAGAGCCGGCCGCTGTCGAGCAGCTCGGACGCATCGGCCCGCACGCCGAGCGGCAGGCGGCGACGCACGGCGTTCAGCATCGGTGTGCCATCGGTTCGGAGCACCTCGTCGCTCGGCGATTGCGGACCTGCATCTTCGGCGCCGGACGCGCATCCCGCAACGCGGGCGGCGCGGGACGGCGCCGGATGCTGGCGTAAACTGAGCGCCAATGACCGCCACCAGCCCACCGTCGACCGGAACCGCCGACGACGAACATGACGATCGGCATCGCCGCGTCGCGATCATCGGCTCCGGGCCCGCCGGCCTGACCGCCGCCATCTACGCCGCTCGCGCGAACCTCGAGCCGATCGTCATCGCCGGCAACGTGCCCATGGGCCAGCTGATGATCACCTCCGACGTGGAGAACTATCCCGGCTTTCCCGAGGGCATCCAGGGACCCGAGCTGATGCAGAAGTTCCGCGAGCAGGCGGAGCGTTTCGGGACCACGATCGTGGAGCGCGACGCGACGCGGGTTGACTTCAGCGAGCGTCCGTTCGGCATCTGGGCCGGCGCGGACGAGTACCGTGCCGACGCCGTGGTCGTGGCGACCGGTGCCTCGGCGCTGTGGCTCGGCCTGGCGTCCGAGGAGGAGTTCCGCGGCAGGGGCGTGTCCGCCTGCGCGACGTGCGACGGGTTCTTCTTCCGCGGTCGGGAGGTGGCCGTGGTGGGCGGGGGCGACACCGCGCTGGAGGAGGCCACCTTCCTGACCCGCTTCGCCGACAAGGTCACGATGCTCGTTCGCCGCGGCGAGTTCCGGGGCTCGAAGATCATGCAGGACCGCGCGCTGCGCGACCCGAAGATCGCGGTGATCTGGAACACCGAGGTGGCCGAGGTGCGCGGCGACATGACGGTCAGCTCGCTCTCGCTGCGCGATACGACCACCGGCGCGATGAGCGAGCTGGCGGTGCAGGGAATGTTCGTGGCGATCGGCTACAAGCCGAACACCGAGCTGTTCACCGGGCAGCTCGACATCGGCCCGGGTGGCTATCTCGACGTGGTCGGGGAGACCGGCTCGCGGGTGGAGGGCGTCTTCATCGCCGGCGACGTGCACGACCACCACTATCGTCAGGCCGTGACGGCGGCGGGGGACGGTTGCAAGGCCGCCATCGACGCCGAGCGCTGGTTGGCGTCGGTGGGCGAGATCGAGTCGGCGACCGCCACGAACTGGTAGCTCGCCCCTCGCCTACACTGGGCGCTCCACCCCCGCCAGGAGCACCGATCGACCGATGGCCGCCCGTTCGCCGCGCCCCGAGGACCTCTACGACCTTCGTGTCCCCACCGAGTTGTCCCTGTCGCCCGACGGGCGGCTCGTCGCCTTCAGCGTGAAGAGCGTTGCGCCCGGCAAGGATGGCTACCGCACGTCGCTGTGGCTCGCACCTGCCGACGGCACCTCGCCGGCGCGCCAGCTCACGGTCGGGAGCCGGAACGACACGAGCCCGCGCTGGAGCCCCGACGGGTCGACGATCGCCTTCCTGTCCGATCGCGGAGGCGTGCTCCAGGCCGGCGGCGGCGGAGCGAAGCCCGGCAAGGCCGAGGCGCCCAAGGAGGGCGGCACGCAGGTCTACCTGCTCCCGTTCGCACAGGGCGGCGAGGCGCGCCAGCTGACCGACCTGCCGAAGGACGTCGAGGGCCTGGACTGGGCGCCGGACGGGAAGCGGCTCGTGGTGGTGAGCACCGCAGACTCGACCGAGCCGGAGAAGAAGCCTGAGCGCAAGCCCGACGACCCGCCCCCTCCCGACGTGCGACTGATCGACGCGCTCTCCTACCAGTTCAACGGGCCCGGCTTCGTCCACGACCGCTTCACGCGCCTGTGGCTGGTCGACGCCGAGACCGGCGAGGCCGAGGCCCTGACGCGTGGCAACCACCACGATGGCGACCCGAAGTGGTCGCCCGACGGTCGCCAGGTCGCCTTCGTGTCCGACCGGCACCCGAACCCGGATCTCGGATGGCGCAGCGACGTGTACGTCGCGGATGCCCGCACCGGCGCGGTGCGACAGGTCTCACCCGGACGTGGTCGCCAGGCCTGGGGCTTCCCCGCGTGGTCGCCGGACGGGCGCTGGATCGCCGCCATCGGGACCCGCGACTGGAAGCGCGGCGAGATCGGGCAGCCATCGGTCTGGCGCTTCCGCGTGCGCGACGGGCTTGCCGAGAACCTCCTCGAGGCCGCCGACCTTGAGGCCGCCGCGGGCATGAACAGCGACCTCCTCGGCGGCGGCGGGGCAGGTCCGCACTGGATGGGCGACGGCCGTTGGGTCGTCTTCTCCGCCCCGGTCGACGGCGCGCAGGAGCTGTGGCGAGTCGAGGTCGAGGGCCGCCGCGTCGAGCGCCTGACCCGCGACCGTCACGCCCTCGCGCGCCAGACCCTGGTCAGCCTGCCGCGCGGAGGTGCCCGCGTGGCGGCCACGCGCGCGACCGCCATCGCCGCACCCGAGGTCGCCGTCGCCGATCTGCCCGCCGGCCATCTGTCCGGCAACGACCGCGTCCAGCTGCGAACGGTGAGCGACCTCATGCGCGCCTGGGCCGACGTTCGCCTGGTGATGCCGGTCGAGCGCTGGCACGAGGTCGACGGCCGTCGCGTCCAGGGCTGGTTCTATGCCGCTCCGCAGAGCACGAAACGCAGCCCCGCCCCGGTGGTGCTCCAGATCCACGGCGGCCCGGCGACGCTGTACGGCTGGTCGCTCATGTGGGAGTGGCAGCAGCTCGCCGCGTCGGGCATCAGCGTCTACGCCTGCAACCCGCGTGGCAGCCAGGGGTACGGCCAGGCATTCCTGACCGCCAACTCCGGCGACTGGGGCGAGGGCCCGATGCGTGACGTGATGGCCGGCCTGGACGCGCTGATCGACGAGGGCCTCGTCGACGGGAAGCGGATGGGCGTCACCGGCGGCTCCTACGGCGGCTACCTGACCTCCTGGATCGTCGGCCACACCGATCGATTCAAGGCCGCGGTCACCTGTCGAAGCGTGAACGACCTGATCAGCCAGATGCTGTCCGGCGACATCGGCGGCCCGACCTTCGGCCTGTACGCGTACGGGGTCCACCCGTGGGAGGACTGGGACCTCTACCGCCGGCACTCGCCGCTGACACATGCGACCGAGGTGACGACGCCGCTTCTCATCCAGCATGCCGAGAAGGACCTGCGCACGACGATCACCCAGGCCGAGGAGCTGTTCGCGGTCCTCCGCTCGCTGCGCAAGGTCGTGCGCCTCATGCGCACGCCGGACGAGTCGCACGAGCTGACCCGCTCCGGCACGCCGTTCCGGCGCGTCGACAACCTGCGCCTCATCGACGAATGGTTCCGCCACTTCCTGGTGGAGGGCAAGACCCGGCTGCCCCGGATCGATCCGAACCGGGGATAGACCCAACCTATACTCGGCCGGTGCCTTCCGACTTCGAGGCGGCGCTCACCGAGGGCTACGGGTTCGAGGGCCCGGGCCTCACGTTCGGCGCTGCGATGCGCGACGAAGAGCCCTTTCCCGCCATCCAGATCCGGGTCCCGCTCGGCATGATGAACCGCCACGGCCTCGTGGCCGGCGCCACGGGGACGGGCAAGACGAAGACGCTCCAGGTCCTGGCCGAGCAGCTCTCCGCGGCCGGCGTCCCGGTCTTCATCAGCGACATCAAGGGCGACATCTCGGGGCTCGCGGCACCGGCCGAGCTCAACGACAAGCTGACGGCCCGGGCCAGCGCCACCGGCTTCTCGGACTACGCGGCCGCGGCCTACCCGGTCGAGTTCCTGACGCTCGACCGGGGCGGGAAGGGCGTGCGGCTGCGCGCATCGGTCTCGAGCTTCGGGCCGATCCTGCTGGCCAAGGTGCTCGACCTGAACGACACCCAGCAGTCGGTGCTGGCCCTGGCGTTCAAGTACTCCGACGACAAGCAGCTCCCGCTCGTCAACCTCGAGGACCTGCGCTCGCTGCTCAACCATCTGAACTCGGACGAGGGCAAGTCCGAGATGGCCGAGTACGGCGGCGTCGCCACCGCCACCGCCGGCGTCATCATCCGCAAGATCGTCGAGCTCGAGCAGCAGGAGGCCGATGCGTTCTTCGGCTCGCCGGAGTTCGACGTGGAGCAGTTCCTGCGCGTGACCGATGACGGCCGAGGCGTCATCAACGTCCTCGAGCTGGCCGACATGCAGGACCGTCCCGCGCTGTTCAGCACGTTCATGATGTGGCTGCTCGCCTCGCTGTACGAGTCCCTTCCGGAGGTCGGCGACCTCGACAAGCCGAAGCTCGTCTTCTTCTTCGACGAGGCGCATCTGCTGTTCCGCGACGCGAACAAGACCTTCATGCAGCAGATCGAGCTCGTGGCGCGGCTCATCCGCTCGAAGGGCGTCGGCGTCTTCTTCGTGACCCACTCGCCCGCCGACGTGCCGGCCGAGGTGCTCGGCCAGCTCGGCAACCGCGTCCAGCACGCGTTGCGCGCCTTCACGCCCGACGACCTCGAGACGGTGCGCGCCACGGCCGACACGTTCCCGACGACGGAGCACTACGACGTGGAAGAGGAGCTCACGAAGCTCGGCACCGGCGAGGCCCTCGTGACGGCGCTCGACCCGAAGGGCCGGCCCATGCCCACCGCGCGCACGTTGATGCGCCCGCCGAGCTCGCTCATGGCCCAGGTGGCGCCGGGGGTGTTCGATGCCGTCGCCGCCGCCTCGCCGATCGCGGCGACCTACGCCACCGACGTCGATCCCGAGTCGGCGAAGGAGCTCCTCGCCGCGCGCATGGCGAGGGCGACGGACGCGGCGAAGGAGGAGATGGAGGGCGTCCGGGACCCAGAGTCGCTCGACGAGCGACGCATGCGTCCGACGCGCGCCCCGGAGCGCGGCGTCGATTGGCGCGACGTGGCCCAGGAGGGCGCGCGCTTCGCCCGGTCCGGCACCTTCAACACCATCCTGCGTTCGATCCTCGGCGTCCTCACCGGTCGCGGGCGCCGCTAGACGGCCTGAAGGGAGGCGGTGCGCCGCTCCCAGAATCAGCACTCCATGACGCGCCGGCGTACACTGCCTGCTGGCCGGCCGGCTCCAGTCGGTCATCAGGCCGATGGCCGGACGGCGCGACGACTGGAGGTGACGCGTGCACGCGTTCATCGTCAATCTCGAGAATCGCCGCGGGACTCTGGCCGATCTCGGCACGTCGCTCGGCGAGCGAGGCATCAACATCACGGGCGTGGCCGCCACGACCTGGGAGGGCAACGGCTCGGTCGCCATCGTCACGAACGATGACGGCGCCACGGTCGCCGCGCTCGACGAGGCCGGGCTGGACTATCGCGAGACCGAGCTGGTGTCCGCGCAGATCGACGACCGCCCCGGCGCGCTCGGCGAGGCTGCCCGACGCCTGGCGGATCGGAACGTGAACATCGAGCTCGTCATGCCGGCCGGCACGCAGGGCACACGGGCGACCGTGGCGTTCGGCGTCGACGACGCGGAGCGCGCCAGGGAGGCGCTGGGCGAGCTTGCCGCGACGGGGTCCCAGGCCGTCTAGCGCGTCATGCGTCCAGAGCCGCGCGCGCGACGTCCGGGACGTCGGTGACGAAGCCCCACAGCCCGCAGTCGGCGAGGAAGCGGATCCGCTCCGGGTCGTTGACGACGTAGCAGCCGACCTCCATGCCCAGCAGGGTGGCGGCTGCCAGCACCGGCAGGGGATCGGCGCCGAGGTCGCCCTCCCACGGGTGGACGCCGGCATGCCCGCGCTCGGCGGCCCACGTCAGCGCGGGCTCGATCGGCTGCCCGGGGACCAGGAGGTAGCCGCTGCGCAACGCGGGATGCAGCTCGTGCACGCGGTCGATGGCAGCCTCGTGGAAGCTGATGATCGACAGCCGGCCATCCGTCGCTGCGGGGTGATCCCGCACCGCCTCGACCACGGCGTCCGCAGCGGCGCGGTCCTTGATCTCGATCACCAGGCCCAGCCGTTCCGGCAGCCACGCGAGCACCTCGGGCAGGGTCGGTACGCGCAGCCCCTGCCCCGCGAACGGAAGCCCGGCGTCGCCCTCCCGCGCGAAGGTGGCGCCGGCATCGGCCGCGCGGATGGCGTCCATGGCGAGGTCTGCCACGCGGCCGGTCCGGTCCGTGGTGCGATCGAGCGTCTCGTCGTGGATCACCGCCAGCTGGCCATCGGCCGTGAGGTGCACGTCGAGCTCGATGGCGTCGGCGCCCATCTCGGCCGCGAGGCGGAAGGAGGCCATGGTGTTCTCCGGCGCGTGAGCGGCCGCCCCGCGGTGGCCGACGAGGATCGTCACGGCGTTCCGCCCACCGGTGGCACGATCGCGGGCTCCGGGTCCGCGAGCGCCCCCGCGTCCTCGTCGCCGGAGAGCGGTGGCTCGGGAACGGCGCGCAGCATCCAGACGCCGACCACCATGAGGGCGAGGAGGCTCAGGATCGCGACCTGGTAGGCGCCCCGGTCGAGCGACGGCTCGAGCACGAGGATGATCGTGCCGTACAGGATCGGACCGACCACCGCGGACAGCTTTCCGACCAGGCCGAACAGGCCGAACATCTCGCCGATGCGATCCGGCGGCGCCAGGCGCAGGAGCAGCAGCCGATCGGTGACGGCCACGCCGCCCAGGCCCGACCCGAGAATGGCGCCGGCGATGATGAAGGTCGTTCGCTCGAGGATGATGCCCAGCAGCAGCAGCCCGACGACCCACGTTGCCAGCACGGCCAGCAGGGTGCGCTTCGGGCCCCAGCGGTCGGCCAGGACGCCCCATCCGAACGAGGCGAGGACGGCAACGACGATGAGGATGACGAGGACGCCGCGGGCCTCGCCCTCGCTGAAGCCGACCGCGTTGATGGCGAACAGGCTCATGACCGCGATGGCGGTGTTCACCGGGTCGGTATAGAAGAAGCGCGCCACCACGAACCGCAGCAGTCCCGGCACGCGGCGGGCGTTGCGCAGCGTCTCGGCCATCTGCCGCCACGATCCGAGCGCCTCCCCGATCCGGAACGGGGCGCCGGGGGCGCTGCGACGCTCGCGCACGATGACGAAGATCGGAATGGCGAAGATCGCGAACAGCGAGGCGACGAGCACGAACGAGGTGGCGGTCGTGAGGCCGTCCGCATCGGTCGTCAGCCCGTAGAGCGTCGCCGAGACGATGCTGCCGAGGTATCCGAGGCCCACACCGATGCCGGAGAGCCGGCCGCGCGATGCCGGCCGCGCGACGTCGGTCAACAGGGAGTCGTAGTAGATCAGTGCCGCCTGGTAGCTGAAGTTCGCGATCGCGAAGGCAATGAGGCCGGCGCGGATGTCGAGGAAGCCGATGATCGCCGTCGGGAGCACGCAGCCGACCGTGAAGACGAGGAGGTACGTCTTCCGGCCGCCGGTGCGGTCGCTCATCGCACCCAGCACCGGCGAAACGGCCGCGTTGAGCAGGATCGCGAGCGAGCCGGCCAGGGTGAAGAAGAACGTGCCGGGTCCTTCGCCCAGGGCGCGAACCGCCCATGGCCCCATCGCGAAGCTGACGATCGCGAAGCTGAAGATCGTGTTTGCGAAGTCGTAGAGGGCCCACGCGCCCGCCTCGGCGGACGACCCCGACCGCGCCATGCCGCCCAGCCCGCGCCACCACACGGCCGGCGCCAGGACGGTCATCGGTGCGCCGCTCGCGTCATCACGCGGCGGATCATAGCCGCGCGGCGGCGCGCGGAGGCAACCCGGAACGCCCATCGCGGTCCTGCGCTACGCTGCGCGGACCCCTCGTTTCCCGAGCGAGACCACTTCGATGCGAACCAGGCTGCTGGCCGTCGGGCTGGCGATCACCGGACTGCTCTCCGCCGCCGTGGCCGCCGCGGCGGTCTGGCGGCGCATGGGGCGCGAGGCCGTCGCCGTCGCCTCACGACCCGTCCTCCCGCCGGCCGTCGCCACCGCCCCGGCGCCGGCCCCCATCGGCCCGCCTCGGGACATCGAGCCGCACCCGACGGGGATGTTCGCGGCGCTCGGCCGGTTCGACTACCGCTTCCGCCGGGTCCTGCCCGTCATCGGCCTGGCGCTGACCCTCGGGCTCAGCGTCTGGGCCAGCCAGGCCGGCGGCTCTCTCATCCAGGGCGGCTGGGTGATCGACGGGTCGGATGAGCAGCGCGCAGCCCAGCTGCTGGCCGACCGCTTCGGCGAGCAGGCGACGACGATGATCGTCCTGTACACCGATCCGGATGGCGATGCCGCCTCACCGGAGTTCCAGGCGCGCGTCGCCGAGTCGCTCGAGCCGATGGCCGACCACCCGCTCGTCGACGAGATCTCGACGTATGCCGACTCGCCGGTCGAGATGCTGCTCAGCGTGGACGGCGCGAAGACGCTGGCGATCGTCACGCTCACCGAGGCGGAGGAGGATGCCGTCGAGGGGGCGGCTGAGCTGAGCGGCCGGATCGAGCCGCCCGCCGGCGTCGAGGTCGGCATCACCGGGATCCCGCAGCTCTACCACGAGTTCAACGCCGAGATCGAGCGCGACCTCGTCCAGGCCGAGATCATCAGCCTGCCGATCGCGCTCGTCATCCTGCTCGCCGTCTTCGGCACCTTCGTCGGGGCGGTCCTGCCGCTGCTGGTTGCGGTGCTCGCGCTGCCCGCCGCCTTCGGCGTCATCAACCTGCTGGCCGGCGTCACCGACGTGAGCATCTTCGTCACGAACCTCGCCACCATGATCGGCCTGGCGCTTGCGATCGACTACGCCCTGTTCATGGTCAGCCGCTTCCGCGAGGAGCTGCGCCACCACTCCGTCGAGATCGCCGTCGAGCGGATGATGGGCAGCGTCGGCAAGGCGGTGGCGATCTCCGGCGTGGCGGTCGCCGTCGGCCTCGCGTCGCTGACCGTGTTCGAGGCCGCCGCGCTGCGGAGCATGGGATGGGGCGGCGTGCTCACCGTCGCCTTCACGCTCCTCTTCGCGCTGACGGTGCTGCCCGCCCTCCTCTCGTTGCTCGGGCCCCGTGTGAACCGCCTGCGCATCCCGCTGCCGGCCTTCCTGCGCAGCCGCGACGACGAGGTCGTGGCGGCCGAGGCACGCCAGGGACGCGGCGTGTGGGCGTGGATCGCGGCCCGGGTCATGCGCCGGCCGCTCCTCATCGGCGTCCCGGCCCTCGCCGTCCTGCTGCTGGCCGGGTCGCCGTTCTTCGCCATCCAGCTCTCGACCGGCCAGAACCTCGAGGACCTGCCGCTCACGCCGGCGCGGGTGGCGTTCGAGGTCATCGCCGACGAGTTCCCCGGTGGCGGGTCGGACCCAATCACCGTCGCCGTCACGTACGACGAGGGCGAGCCGGCCATCGAGGGTCTGCCCGCCGAGCGGCAGGATCAACTGCGCGCCTACGTCGACGATCTCGCCGCGCTCGCGCACGTCGAGGACGTCGAGAGCGTGCTCGAGCCGCCACCGGGCATCGAGCCCGAGCCGTACGCGGCACTCCTGGCCATGCCCGCCGCGGAGCGGCCGGTCGAGGTGCGCGACGCGCTCGACGCCTACCTCGCCGACTGGCTGGGCGGCGACACTACCCGCATTCGCGTCGGAAGCCGCCTCCTCCCCGACTCGGATGTCGGTCGCGACCTCGTCGATCGCGTGCGCGACGTTCCGCCTCCGGACGGGAGCAGCGCGCTCACCGGCGGCCTGCCGTCGCGCTCGAGCGACTTCATGACGAGCTTCTTCGCATCGGTGCCGATTG
>Ga0299907_10000982_pt1 | contig 15429 bp, 14 predicted proteins | sample RVTome_16_FD_198680 | JGI IMG/M metagenome (GOLD analysis project Ga0299907, IMG submission 198680) | Soil microbial communities from uranium-contaminated site in the Upper Colorado River Basin, Wyoming, United States - RVT152D67 (version 2) ... | reverse complement strand
CCGGCGTGGGCGAAATCGCGGGGCATCGAAGCCTCAGGCGCCGCCGAGCTCGCCACCCATCCGGATGTCGTCGCCGAGGTCGAACGCTGTGTGGCCGAGGCCAACGCCCGCTTCAGCCAGGCGGAGAAGATCAAGAAGTTCACCATCCTGGCGGCCGAGTGGCTCCCGGACTCCGAGGAGCTCACCCCCACCATGAAGCTCAAGCGCCGCGGCGTCCTGAGCAAATACGCCGACGAGATCGAAAAGCTCTACACCTGAAAGTCAAAATCAAAGGCGACAATGAAGGGGCGTGGGATGCCGGCGCCCCGGGCCCACTTCGGAACCGGCGTGGCTCAGCCCCGCATACCGGGCTTGAACAGCGCCGGTTCGAAGAGCACGCCACTTACCAACCAACCGGCGTGGCTCAGGCCCGCATACCGGGCCTGAGCAGCGCCGGTTCGGGGGGACAAGGCGCTAACGCAACGGCACGGCGCGGGCGCAACCGGCCCCAACACCCGTCACTGCGCCTTTGACTTCCCCCCTCACTCCCCGCCGGCGATCTCCACCCGGTCGCGTCCCGCCGCCCGGGCCGCGGCCAGCGCCTGGACGGAACGGCGGAGGAGGTCGTGGGCATCGAGGGCATGGGAGGGGTAGCAGGCGATCCCCGCCGAGAGGGTGAAGCTGCGCCCGGTGGGGGTCTGCGTCACGGCCCGGCGGACCCGCTCGGCGGCGGAAGCCGCTCCCGCTTCCGGGGTGTCCTCCAGCAGGGCCGCCACGGCATGGTCGCCGTAGCGGCAGGCCGTGTCGCACTCCCGGAGCGTGTGCCGCAACGCCGTCCCCAGGAGGCGCAGCGCCCGGTCCCGCCGATCGGGACGGGCCTTCTCGAAGCCGTCGAGCTCGAAGAGCACCAGCGAGAGGGGCTGGAGGTGCCGGCGGGCGGACGCCACCCGCTGGCTGAGCGTGACCCGGAAGTATGCCCGGTCGATCAGGCCGGTCACCGCGTCGTTGGTGGTCAGCCGGGGCGCCGGGTTGCGGAGGTCGACGGTGATCTCGTCCTCCAGCTCCCGCTCCCGGCGCATGACGAACCACTGGAGGGCGGTCAGAGCCACCGCCAGGACGGCGGCGCCGAAAGCGACCGACGCCAGCGCCATGTGATCGACCATGAAGGCGACGCCGGCGGCAGCGAAGGCGCCGGCGCACGTCACCAGGGACAGCAGCCAGCGTCGCCTGGTCACGGCTCCACCCCGTCTACCGCCACTGGTGCAGACCCGTTGGAGCTGTGATCTCGAGGGCCGGCCAGGTCCCGGGACGAACGCCGGTCCAGCACCAGTTGGGCCAGCTCGACGATCATCTCGGTGAGTCGGAAGTCCTTTGGCGTGTACACCCGGGCCACCCCCAGCTCGATCAACTTGGCCTGGTCCTCGGGAGGGATGATCCCCCCCACCACCACCGGGGCGTCCACTCCGGCCTGGCGCAGCAGACGGATCGTCTCGGCCACCAGCTCCAGATGGGACCCGGACAGGATCGAAAGGCCCACCAGGTCCACGTCCTCGTCCGCCGCGGCCGCCGCGATCTGCGCCGGGGTGAGGCGGATGCCCGGGTACACGACCTCCATCCCCGCGTCCCGGGCGGCGACCGCCACCTGCTCGGCGCCATTCGAATGGCCGTCGAGGCCGGGCTTGCCCATCAGGAGCTTCGGCGGCCCCCCCAGGAGGGCGACGGCCCGCACCTTCTCCCGAGCCGCCGCCATGGCTGTGCCGTCGCGAGCCAACACCCCGCCCACTCCGGTGGGGGCGCGGAACTCACCGAAGACGTCCCGCAGCGCCCCGGCCCAGTCACCCACCGTCCCGCCCGCCTCGGCCAGGGCGATCGTGGCCTCCATCAGGTTGTCGGTACCCGCGGCAGCTTCCCTCAGCCGGTCGAGCGCGGACTGGACCCGGGTCTCATCGCGCCCGGCCCGCCACCGGACGACCGCGTCCGCCAGCTCGCGCTCCACCGCGGGATCGACGATCAGGATGTCGGCGGCCGTTTCCCCGGGGACACCCCGCCCCCCGGAGCCGGTGACCAGCGGCGAAGGTTCAGTGGTGGTGTAGGCGTTGACCCCCACCACCGTGATGTCGCCGCTCTCGATCCGCCGGGTCCGCTCGGCGTGGGACTGGACGAGACGGCCCTTGAGCGCGTCGATCATGGCGAAGGCGCCGCCGCCCTCGAAGACCCAGTCCAGCTCGGCGTCGGCCGCTTCCTCCAGCTCCGACGTCTTGGCCTCGATCACCTTGGAGCCGTCGAACAGGTCGCCGTACTCCAGCAGGTCGCTCTCGAACGCCAGGACCTGCTGGATCCGCAGCGACCACTGCTGGTCCCACGGCCGGGGCAGGCCCAGCGCCTCGTTCCAGGTCGGGAGCTGGACGGCCCGGGCCCGGGCCGACTTCGACAGGGTGACGCCCAGCATCTCGAGCACGATGCGCTGGACGTTGTTCTCGGGCTGGGCTTCGGTGAGCCCGAGGGAGTTGACCTGGACGCCGTAGCGGAAGCGGCGCAGCTTCTCGTCGGTCACGCCGTAGCGGGAGGCGCAGATCCGGTCCCACATGCGACCCATGGCCCGGAGCTTGCACACCTCCTCCACGAACCGGATGCCGGCGTTCACGAAGAACGAGACCCGTCCCACCACCTCCGGGAACCGCTCGGACTCCACCTGGCCCGACTCCCGCACGGCGTCGAGCACGGCGCAGGCCGTGGCCAGGGCGTAGGCCATCTCCTGTACCGGGGTGGCCCCCGCCTCCTGGAGGTGGTACGAGCACACGTTGATCGGGTTCCAGCGGGGCACGTGGCGCAGGGTGTAGGCGATGGTGTCGACGGTGAGGCGGCGCGACGGCCCCGGCGGGAAGATGTAGGTCCCCCGGGACAGGTACTCCTTCATGATGTCGTTCTGGGTGGTCCCGGTCAGGCGGGCCGGGTCGGCGCCCTGTTCCCGGGCCAGGGCCACGTACATGCCCAGGAGCCACATGCAGGTGGCGTTGATGGTCATGGAGGTGTTCATCTCTTCGAGCGGGATTCCCTCGAAGAGGGTGCGCATCTCGCCCAGGTGGGGGACGGGCACGCCGACCTTGCCCACTTCGCCCCGGGCCAGCACGTGGTCGGGGTCGTAGCCGGTCTGAGTGGGCAGGTCGAAGGCGACCGACAGGCCGGTCTGGCCCTTGGCCAGGTTGGAGCGGTACAGCGCATTGGACGCCCGGGCCGAGGAGTGCCCCGAGTACGTCCGCATCAACCAGGGCTTGTCCCTCTCCGCCACAGTGGCCATTCTCCCTGCCGGAAGACGGGCCGCGCCATCCCTATGACCAGGTGGTGGCTACTTCTTCCCGTATTCGTAGAACCCCCGGCCCGCCTTGCGCCCCAGCCGGCCGGCGGAGACCATGCGCCGCAGGGTCTGGGCCGGCTGGAGGAACGGATCGGGGTTCTCGGCGTAGAGGGCGTCGAGGATGGCCACGGTCACGTCGAGGCCGACCAGGTCGAGGAGGGCGAAGGGACCCATGGGCATGTTGGCCCCGCTCTTCATGGCGGTGTCGATGTCCTCGGCGGTGGCGACGCCCTTCTCGAGCAGGCGGACGGCCGAGTTGGCATAGGGGAAGAGGAGGGCGTTGACGATGAACCCGGCCGCGTCGGCCGCATCGACGGGCGTCTTCCCGCATGACTTGGCAAAGGTGCGAGCGGCGTCCATGGTCTCGTCCGACGCGGTCAGGGGCCGGATGACCTCGACCAGGGCCATGGCGGGGGCGGGATTGAAGAAATGGATGCCGCACACCTTCTCCGGACGGGAGGTGGCCATCGCCATCTCGACCACCGGCAGGGTGGACGTGTTGGTGGCCAGGATGGCGCTCTCCGCGCAGATCTTGTCGAGCTGGGCGAACAGCTCCTTCTTGATCTTCAGGTCCTCCACCACCGACTCGAGCACGAGGTCGCACTCGGCCAACTCGTCGAGCTCGGTGGTGGTGCGCACCATGGTGAGGGCCGCGTCGCGGTCGGTCTCTGACAGCTTCCCCTTGTCCACCTGGCGGCCCAGAGAATTCTCCAGCCCGGTCAGCATTCCGTCCGCGCCCTTTTTGGACCGGCTGCGCAGCACCACCTCGAACCCGGCCTTGACCGCCACCTCGGCCACGCCCGACCCCATGGTTCCCGACCCGATGATGCCGACCCGCTTGATGGTCATAGCCCCGTCCCCCGAGTCTTCTTGGCGAAAAGAGAAGGTCAGGCTACCGGCGGGTCCGGTTCCTCGCCCAGCCGACGCAGCTGGTCACGCAGGCGTTGGAGCTCCTGGCGCAGCAAGTCGTTCTCCCGCTGGAGCTCTTGGATGATCTGCGACTGCTCCTCGGGGGAGAGGACCGGCTCGTCGGAGCGGGCGGGTTCGGGAGGAACGAACTCCCCGCTGCGGATGACCTCGATCACCCGGTCGCGGGCCTCGGCCGGGCCGGCGCCGTGGCGGGCCATGATCTGGTTGGCGACGCCTGCCCCCTCCCGGATGAGGCCCAGCAGCAGATGTTCGGTGCCGATGTCGTTGTCGCCCAGCCGCAGGGCCTCCCGCAGCGACAGCTCCAGCACCTTCTTGGCTCGTGGGGTGAAGGGAATGTGGCCCGCCGGCGAGGAGGCCCCTTGGCCGATCATCTCCTCAACCTGGGCCCGGGCCCAGTCGAGGGTGATGCCGAACGATGTGAGTGTCCGGGCGGCGGCTCCGTCATCGTCCCTGAGCAGGCCCAAAAGCAGGTGCTCCGTCCCGATGTAGTTGTGGTTGAGCAGGCGCGACTCCTCGGCGGCGAGGACCACGACCCGGCGGGCGGCTTCGGTGAAGCGTTCGAACATCGTGCGTCCATTGTGGGCCCTGACGGCGTGCGAGGCATCCGGGTTTTCCCGGGGCTCGGGGTGTCCCCGACGATCCTGGGTAGGCTCCCGGCGATGACCACCGAGGAGACGGGCACCCTGGCGCTGGTGGGTGGGGCCGAGTGGCGGGAGGGCTGCCGCAAGTTCGACGCCGCCCTCCTGGAGGCGTCGGGCAGCGCCGAGGTGCTCGTCCTGCCGACCGCGGCCGCCTACGAGCATCCCCAGCGGGCCGTCGATCACGCCGTCGCCTACTTCGAGGATCTCGGGGTACGGGCCCGGGGGCTCATGGTGGTGGGGCGTACCGAGGCGGAGGACCCGGCCAACGCCGAGACGGTGCGGGCGGCCCGTTTCGTGTACATAGGAGGCGGCTCACCCATGCACCTGCGCTCGGTGCTGAAGGGATCCCGGCTCTGGGAGGCACTCCTCGAAGCATGGCGGGGCGGGGCGGTGCTGGCCGCCTCCTCAGCCGGGGCCATGGTCCTCTGCGATCCGATGGTCGACCCCCGGGGCGGCGCCTACACGGTGGGCCTCGGCCTGGTGGCCAACCTGAGCGTGTTTCCCCATCACGACACCGCCCCCGCCCACCTGCGGGAGCGCTCCACCGAGCTCCGGCCGGAGGGCGCCATCCTGGCCGGCGTCGACGAGCAGACCGCCCTCATCCGCGAACCCGACGGGGGGTGGCGGGTGGCGGGCCAGGGCTCGGTCACGCTCTACGGCCCCGAACGGGGCGCGTCGCCGGCCGTGCACGGCCCCGACTCCGTCCTGACCCTGAACCTCTAGATAGCTACCAGGAGTTGGCGGCGGCAGGATCGAGCGAAGCGACCGGAAGCCCGGCCTGCTGGAGAGCGACCCGCAGATCGTGGGCGTGGCTGGCCGCGGCCAGGGCGTCGTGCAGGCCGATCAGCCCGTTCTTGTGGAGGCTGAAGAGGCTCTGGTCGAAGGTCTGCATGCCGTAGTACTCGCCCTCGGCGATGACCTGCTCGAGCTCATGGGTCTCGTTGGGGTCCATGATCTTGTCGTAGGCCCGGGTGGTGGCCATGAGGACCTCGACGGCCGGGATGCGGCCCTTGCCGTCGACCCGTTCCAGCAGGCGCTGGCTGACGACCCCGCGCAGGCAGCCGGCCAGAGCGGTTCGCACCGGTCGCTGCTCGTGCGGCGGAAACAGGTCGATGATCCGGACGACGGCCTCGGTGACACTGGTGGCGGGCAGCGTCGAGATCACCAGGTGCCCGGCGGCCGCGGCCGACAGCGCCACCCGGATGGAGTCCCGATCGGCCAGCTCGCCGATGACGACCACGTCGGGGTCGAGTCGCAGCACCCCACGGAGGACGGCGCGCTGGTCGGGGGCGTCGGTACCGACCTCCCGCTGAGTGACGAAGCCGCGCTTGGGGAGGTGGACGAACTCGACGGGCTCCTCCACCGTGACGATGTGCCGGGCTGAGTTCTGGTTGATGTGGTCGACGATGGCCGCCACCGTGGTGGTCCGGCCCGATCCGGTGGGTCCCGTGATCAGCAGCAGGCCCCGGGACTCGTCGGCCAGGCGCCGCATCACGGGGGGGAGGCCGAGCGCGTCGAAGCCGGGGATCTCCGCCGGCACCAGCCGCAGCACCAGGCCCAGCGTGCCTCGCTGGCGGAAGACTCTGACCCGGAAGCGGAGTCCCGCGGCGGTGGTGTAGCCGAAATCGACGTCGCCGGCCCGGGCCAGCTGCTCAGCCCGCTCCGGCGGCATGATCGAGCGGACGATGTGCTCCGTGTCAGTCGGCTCCAGCACTTCGAACGGTGTGGAGGCCACCTCGCCGTCGAGACGCAGCCAGGGGCGGCAACCGGCGCTCAGGTGAACGTCGGAGGCGCGCCGGTCAGCGGCGTGGCGGAGCAGCTCGTTGAGATCGAGCACGAAATCGTCTCCTAAAAAGAGCAGGGGAACCTTTGCCCTTCCATCGACCGGCTCCGTGGCGCGCTTGACCCCATTCCGGACAATTCTCCCCCGTCCAGACCTCGGCCAGGCGGGTGGTCCGGCCAGTACGCTTTGGGCGGTGAGCGCCCAGACCATCGAGCTGCTCGGCGAGCGGGCCCGGCTGGCCACGTGGCGCGACGGCGTCGTCGCCCATCTCGCTCCGACGGCCACCCGACCGCTGTCCGCCGAGTTCGTCACCGACTGCCTGGACTGGCTCCAGGCCCGGGGCTACCGGTCGGTGGTCACCAGCGCCCTTTCCGCCGCCGAGTGCCCGGGGTTCCTCCGGGCCGGATTCGAATTGCACGAGGAGCTCGACCTCCTGGCCCACGATCTGGGCGGCCTGCCTTCCGTCCCCCGAGGCCTGCGCCGGGCCCGGCGCCGGGACCGACCGGAGGTGATCGAGGTCGACACGGTCTCCTTCCCGCCCTTCTGGCGCCTCCACGACGGCGGCTTGGAGGAAGCGCTGGCGGCCACCCCGTCGGTCCGCTTCCGGGTCGCCGGAAAGAGCCGCGAGGCGCTGGCGGGCTATGCCATCGCCGGCCGGGGCGGAGACACCGGCTACCTCCAGCGCCTGGCCGTCCACCCCGCCGCCCGGGGTCGGGGGCTGGGACGCGCCCTGGTGGTCGACGCCCTCGTCTGGTTGCGGCGCCGGGGGGCATCCCAGGCGCTGGTCAACACGCAGCGCACCAATGAAGGGGCCCGGGCCCTCTACCAGGCCTGCGGCTTCACGCTCCTGCCGGAGGGTCTGTCGGTCCTGGCGAGGGAGCTGTGAGCCGGCGGACCGCCCTCTTCCTCGGGATATTCCTCGCCACGACACCTCTGGCCGCCACGCCGCCGGTCTCCATGGGTGCCGCCGTAGCCGACACCACCGTGGCGCTGGTCCACCAGCCCCCCTGGGTGCCACCCGACGGGACGGCCGTGCTGGAGCTGCGCCTGCGCGGGCCCGTGGAGGGCCTCGACGTCGATGTGACCGTCCACCGTCCGGTGACCACACGATCCGCCTTCACTCCGGCCATGGACGGCGAGAAGCTCGGCGCGGCCGAGGGCCGGCTCACCCTCCCCGCCACCTCCCTCGTGTCCGACGCCGACGGAGATCTCCTGCTGGCCGTCGGTGTTCAGGGACCGGCCTCGCCCCCCGACCCGAACCGGATCCTGCCCGGGCGGACAGGCGTGTACCCGGTCACCGTCGAGCTGCGCCGGCCGGGTGGACCCGCGCTGGACCGGTTCGTCACGCCCCTCGTCGTGGTCGCCCCAGGCCTCGTGCCGCTCACCCTGGCCTGGGTCTGGCGCTTCGATGCCACCCCCGTCCGCCTGCCCGACGGCTCGGCCCGCGTCCCGGCCCGGACGGCGCTCGAACCCGACGGACGCCTGCAGCGAATGGCCGATGCGCTGGCCGGCGCGGCCGACGTGCCCCTCACCCTGGCCGCCACCCCCGAGACGCTGGAGGCCTGGTCCGAGGGCGTCGGCGGCGTGCGCCGGGACGAGTTGGGGGCCGACCTCAACGCCACCGGCGACCCCACCGGACTGCGGGCGGCGGCCGCCCAGTCGGGTCGCCAGGTTCTCGACTCGACCTACGTCCCGGTCGACCTGCCCCGGCTCCTGGCCGCCGATCTGGCCGCCGAGGCCGACCGTCAGTTCATCCGGGGCCAGGAAGTGCTCACCCAGGTGCTGGGCGGCAACGCCGGGGGCACGATCCTGGCCGGTGCGCTGGACGCCGCGGCCATGTCCCGCCTGCGCCAGTACGGAGTGCAGCATGTGGTGGTGCCTCCCGAGGCACTGGCCCCCCTCCCCCAGCGCCTGACCCCCGGGCGACCGTTCGCCCTGGCCCACCGCAACCGGCCGTTCACTGCCGCCGTCACCGATCCCGGGCTGGCCGCCCTGCTCGAGGGCGATGCCCCGCCGGCGCTGCGGGCGGCCCGCTTCCTGGCCGCCGTCAGCCTGGTCGCCTTCGAGGCGCCCCGGGAGCGGCGAGGCGTGGTCGTCGTCACTCCGGCGGGCTGGGACCCCCCGGCGAGCCTGCTCGAGGCCCTCCTGGGCGGGCTCCGGGACCATCCGGCGGTGGCCCCCCGGACGCTGGACACCTTCTTCGCCGAGGTGGTCCCCGAAGCCCTCGAGGGCGGCGCACCGCTGATGCGGGAGCCGGCGCCACCCCCGCGGCCGTCGGAGGGGAAGCCGGACCCCGACGCCGGGCCGGACCCCGAGGCCGTGGGCCGCATCCGTCGGCGACTGACGGCGTTCTCCGAGGTCGTCGGGGGAGATCCGTCGCTGCCCCGAGCCGTGGACCGGAACATCCTGCTCAGCCAGGTGGCGAACCTCCCGGGCGGCCGCCTGTCGCCCGGCGCCTACCTGGACGGCGCCGCCGATGTCATCTCGCAGGTGGCCGACCGGGTGAAGGGACCCAATGGACAGCGGGTCACCCTCACCGCTCGGCGGGCCAGCGTCCCCATCTCGCTCCTGAACGCCAACGACCGTCCACTCCAGGTGCGGGTGCGCCTGGACAGCGATCAGCTGATCTTTCCCGATGGCGCCGAGCGGCTGCTGACCCTGCCGCCCCAGAACACGACGGAGAATTTCGCCGTTGAGGCCCGGGCGCCGGGGGCCTTCCCGCTGTCCATCACCGTCACCTCTCCCGACGGCCAGCTGGTGCTGAACGAGAGCGAGCTGACCGTGCGCTCGACCGTCGTCAGCGGGGTGGGGGCAACCCTCACGGCCGGGGCTGGGATCTTCCTCCTGGTGTGGTGGGGAAACAATCTGCGCCGCTCCCGTCGCCGGCCACGACGGGGAGCGGAAGCGGCCGCCGTGCGGGTGGTCGAGGACGAGCCTCCCGCGGGGTGAGCACCGCCGAAGGGCGCGCTCCCGGAAGAGGGGTCGTCCGGTCGAGCGCCCCCGTCGCCCTCGGGACGGCCCTGTCGCGGCTGACCGGGTTCCTCCGCCTGGCCGCCATGGCCTACGCCATCGGCTTCACCCGCCTGACCGACACCTACAACCTGGCCAACACCACACCCAACATCGTCTACGAGCTGCTGCTCGGCGGCGTCCTCTCCGCCACTCTGGTTCCGGTTTTCGTCGATCACCGTGATCGCGACGACGACGAGGCCACTTCGGCCGTCATCACCGTGGCCGCCGTCGTGCTCCTCGTCCTCACCGTCGTCGGGATCCTGGCCGCCCCGGCCATCGTGCGGCTCTACACGCTACGGGTGGAGGGAGCGGCCGCCGAGGCCCAGCAGGAGGTCGCTGCCGCCCTGCTCCGCCTGCTCATGCCCCAGATGCTCTTCTACGGGCTGGTGGCCATGGCCTCGGCGCTACTGCACGCCCACCGGCGCTTTGCCGCCCCCGCCTTCGTCCCGATCCTCAACAACCTGGTGGTCACGGCCGTCTTCCTGAGCCTGCCCCGGATAGTGGAGGGCACTCCCACCCTCGACCAGGTGCGCGGCGACGCCGGGCTGATACTCCTCCTCGGGCTGGGCACCACGGCCGGGATCGCCACCATGGGCCTCGCCCTCCTCCCCGCCTTGCGGCGCACCGGCGTCCGGCTCCGGCCGGTGTTCTCCTGGCGCCACCCGGCCGTGCGCAAGGTGCTGGCCCTCTCGGGCTGGACGGCGGGGTATGTGGCCTCCAATCAGTTGGCCCTGTGGGTCGTGCTGGTCCTGGCCAACGACCTCGCCGGGGGCGTCTCGTCCTACCAGGGAGCCTTCGTCTTCTTCCAGCTCCCCCACGGCCTGGTGGCCGTGTCCCTCATGACCACCATCGCCCCTGACCTGGCCGGCGCCGCCGGGCGGGGGGACCTGGCCGGCTTCCGGGACCGTTTCGACCTCGGGGTCAGGCTCATGATCCTCGCCATTCTCCCCGCCGCCGCCGGCTATCTGGTGCTCTCCCGTCCGGTGGTGGGGTTCCTGCTCGAGCGGGGAGCCCTCTCGGGAGCGTCGGCCCAGCTCACCGCCGACTGCCTGGCCGCCTTCGCTCTCGGCCTGGTGCCCTTCTCGCTGTACCTCTACGCCCTGCGCGGGTTCTACGCCCTGCACGACACCCGAACCCCGTTCCTCCTCAATGTCCTGGAGAACGGCATCAACATCGGCCTCGCCCTGGTCCTGTCGCGCTGGCTGGACGTGAGGGGCCTGGCCCTGGCCTATGCCGGCGCCTATGGCGTGGCCGCGGTGGCGGCGGTGACCGTGCTGGGGCGGCGCACGGGTGGACACCTGGGTGGCTCGGCCATCGCGCTGGCCCGGCCGCTGATGGCCGCCGCGGCGATGGCCGTCGCCGTCCGGCTGGCGGTCACCGCCCTGCCCGACACCACCTCCGACGGAGCCGTCGTGGCCGTGGGGGTGCTCCTGGGTGCCGCCACCTACGCCGCCGCCCTGGCCGCCCTGGGCGTCTCCGAGGCCGGCGAATTGCTGGCCCGGCTTCGTCGCCGGGGAAGATGAGCGCTGCGGAGTGCCCTGGTGCCACGGTGTGTAGGCGGTAGCGTTGTGGCCACTGTGGAAACACTGGCCCCGGACCGGGTCCTCGGAGGTCGCTATCGCCTCCAGCGGGAGTTGGCGCGCGGCGGCATGGCAACGGTCTGGGAGGCCGAGGACAAGGTCCTGACCCGCCGGGTGGCCATCAAGGTCCTCCACCCCCACCTGGCCGGGGACGACGGTTCCCGGGTGCGCTTCCGGCGCGAGGCGGTGGCCGCCGCCGGATTGGCCCACCCTCACATCGTGACCACCTATGACACGGGGCGCGACGCCGAGGTGGCGTACATCGTCATGGAGCTGGTCGAGGGCATCACTCTGGCCCGCCTGCTCCGGGCCGAAGGGCCCCTGCCGGTGGCCAAAGCCCTCGACGTCGCCGCTCAGGTGGCGGACGCCCTGGCCTGCGCCCACGCCCACGGCGTCATCCACCGGGACGTGAAGCCCTCCAACATCCTGTTGCGGGCCGACGGCCACGTGAAGGTGGCCGACTTCGGCATCGCCAAGGCCGGCGCCGGCACCGACCTGACCCGCACGGGCGTGGTCATGGGTACGGCCAAGTATCTGTCCCCCGAGCAGGTCAGCGGCGCCTCGGCCGACGCCGCCAGCGACATCTACGCCCTCGGCATCGTCGTCTACGAGATGCTCTGCGGCACGCCGCCCTTCGTGGGCGACAGCGATCTGACCACCGCCCTCTCCCGCCTGACGGCCACCCCGGAAAGCCTGACCGAGCGCCGCCCGGAGGTACCTCCGAGCCTGGAGGCGGTGGTGCTGAGGGCTCTGGCCCGGGCCCCCGACGCCCGGTTCCGTTCCGCGGCCGAGATGCGTTCCAGCCTCCTGGCCGTCGATCTCGACCACTCCGAGGCGGTGACACCCCCCACCGGCATGCCCGCACAGCCGGCGCCCGCCCGTCGCTTCCCGGCCCGGGCGGCGACTGCAGTGGCCGCCGTCCTCTTCCTCGTGCTGGCTGCCGTCCTCCTCCGCAGCGGGTCCCCGGAGGGCGGGCAGGGGGTCGAACCGGCGGCCACCGCCCGGGGATCGATCGCCGGCGTGCCCATGCTGGTCACCGCCTTCGACCCCGAAGCCGACGGCGACGAGAACTCCGCCACCCTGGGCCACCTGGTCGACGGCAACCCGGCCACGGTGTGGAGAACCGACAAGTACAACGCCAATTTCCCCAGCCTCAAGAAGGGCGTCGGGATCTACGTCGATCTCGGGCGCCCGAAGAAGATCCGTACGGTCGACGTGGAGACGCCGGGGCCCGGGGGCTGGACGGGCGAGGTGTTCGTGGCCGACCGGCGCTCCTCCAGCCTGGCGGGCTGGGGTGAGCCTGTGGCATCCGGACCGGATGGCCAGCAGAGCACCGGCACGTTCGATCTCGGCGGGGCGGAGGGCCGCTACGTCCTGGTGTGGTTCACCTCGCTGCTGGCCGCGGACGGCGGCTACCGCCTCGACGTGGCTGAGATCAAGGTCAACACCTGAGCACGGACGCCAGCGACCACACGCTGGCGGCCGCCGCCGGGGCAGGGGACCGGCGGGCGCTCGAGATCCTGCTGGCCCGCCACTTCGACCGAGTCCATGCCATCTGCCGGCGGATCACGGGCCATCCCGAGGACGCGCTCGACGCCACGCAGGAAGCGCTCATGGCCATCTCCCGGGGAATCAGCCGCTATGACGCCCGGGCCGCCTTCACCACGTGGCTGTTCCGGGTGGCGACGAACGCCGCCCTCGACGAGGTGCGGCGGCGGAAACGGCGCCCGGCCCCGGCCGATGTCGATGTCATGGAACAGACGCAGGCGCCGGCCACGGGGACGGGCGGATCGACGGAATCGGCGGTGGTGGCCCGCATCGACGTCGACGCCGCCCTGGCCTCGCTGGCGCCCGAATTCCGCGCCGCGGTCGTGCTGCGGGACCTCTGCGACCTGGACTACGCCGAGATCGCCGAGACACTGGGCGTACCCATCGGCACCGTCCGCTCCCGCATCGCCCGGGGCCGGGCGGCGATCGCACAGTTTCTCTCCGACGAAACCCCGGGCCCCAGATCCGGGGAACCGGATGACCGCTCGGAGCGTCGAAGCAGATGACCATGGATATTTCCCACCTCGACGACGACGCTCTCTCGGCCTCCCTCGACGGCGACCTGGAGGACGCGGCAGGCCAGAGCCACCTGGCCGGCTGCGCCACCTGCTCTGCCCGCCGCCATCGGTTGGCCGCCGCCCGCGCCGCGCTGGCGGCCGCCCCCGTCGAACCCGTCGACGAGTTGACCCGCCGGCGCCTGGTGGCCGCCGCCCTGGAGGCAGCCGGCCCCGCCGGCGGCCGGCAGGCGTGGTATCAGCGCCCGGCGCTGGCCGGGGGGGTGGCCGCCGCCCTCCTGGCTCTCCTGGCCGCCGTCCCCTTCGTGACCGGCGACCGCACATCGGGCAACGGCGATGAGGCCGCCGGCACCAGCCTGGAGACGGCGGGCGGGGAGTTCCTGGGCGACCTCGGAGACCTCTCCGATCCGACCGCCCTCCGGGAGCGGTTCGGAACCCGTAGCCGGGCGCTGCGGGCGCAGCCCGAGACCGCCGTCGCCGCGGACAGCGCCGCCGGCTCCGAGGCGGGCTCGACACCCAAGGCAGCTGCACCACCCCAGGCCCCGGTGGCCGGCCAGTCGCCGGAGGAGGCCCCGCTCGCCGCCGACGCGACGGCGGAGACCTACGCCGATGGCAACCAGACCACCGCCAACCAGGCCGGCGGCGCCGGGTTGGACCGGACCGTGGCCGACGCCTGCGCCCGCACCCTGGCCGGGGGGCCCGCCCAGGGCTCGAGTCTGCTGGCCGTGGCCACCGGCATGTACGAGGGCACACCGGCGGTCGTCGCCGTCTTCGAGGACGGGGCGGGCACCACCGCCTACGTCGCCACCCGGCAGGGCTGCCGCCTCCTGGCCAGCTACCAGGTCTAGTGGGCGCTCGCGGAAATCTCGTGGATGTATCGCCGAGTCAGGGTCGTCGCTGGCAAGGACGCACGACGAGGCGGAGTTTTTCCTCCGCCGAGGAGGAGGACGCAGCGAGCGGCGGCACTGGCCGGTGAGACGCCACGAAGATTTCCGCGAGGGTCCACTAGGAACGGGGTGCCGCCTTCCGGCCGGACATGACCCCGAAGAGGGCCACGGCGGCGGCGGCGGCCACGGCCGCCCAACCCTCGGCGGGCCACGGGCGACCGGCCGCGGTGTCCTCCTGGACGGCCATCACCTCGCCCCAAGCGGCCAGGACCCCGGCCACAGCCCCCATCCACACGGGCGGGGCGCCGCCCCAGCAGCGGTTCACCACCCAGGCGATCGCCGCCCCCAGACCGGCGCCGCCCAGGATGGGCAGCCACTGGATGCCGTCACCCTGGAACGGATATTCGCCCAGCACCAGGCCCCCCAACCAGGCCAGGGCGGCGGCCAGAGTCACGGACAGGAGGGTGGGCTTCAACATCTTCGGGGAGGTTAGTGGGCGTCAAGTAGGCTGCCCCGCCATGGCGTCCCCAAGCCGACCGGCAGGAGCGGTGTCGCTCCATCCCGCCGACCCCGACTGGACCGAACAGGTCGCCGACGCCATCGACACCGCGGTCCAGGCCGTGCGGGACAAGACGGTGGTGCCGGCTCAGAAGGTGGTACGGGCCATCGTGGCCGGCCTGCTGGCCGGCCTACTGGCCAGCGTCGCCCTCGTCCTCCTGGCCGTCGGGTCGTTCCGGGCCGCGTCCGTCTACCTGCCCGAGGACGTGTGGCTCGCCTATCTCCTACTGGGCGGAATCTTGACCGCGGCCGGACTGTTCTGCTGGTCACGCCGCTGACCGAGGAGCATTCTTTGGACGCCGTCCGTGACGTGATCATCATCGGCTCGGGCCCCGCCGGGCTGACCGCGGCCGTCTACACGGCCCGGGCCAACCTCGCCCCCCTCATCATCGAGGGCTTCCCCGGCGCCGGCGGCCAGCTCATGCTCACCACCGACGTGGAGAACTATCCCGGGTTCCCCGACGGGATCCTCGGCCCCGAGCTCATGGAGAAGTTCCGGTCCCAGGCGGCCCGCTTCGGGGCCGAATACCTCACCGCCGACGCCGACGAGGTGGACCTCGGCTCCCGCCCCTTCCGGGTCCGGGCCGAGGGACGCGACTTCCACGCCCGCTCCCTCGTCATCTCCACCGGAGCCACCGCCC
>Ga0299907_10000981_pt1 | contig 15432 bp, 15 predicted proteins | sample RVTome_16_FD_198680 | JGI IMG/M metagenome (GOLD analysis project Ga0299907, IMG submission 198680) | Soil microbial communities from uranium-contaminated site in the Upper Colorado River Basin, Wyoming, United States - RVT152D67 (version 2) ... | reverse complement strand
TCTTCCGTACACGCGAGTTCGAGCAGATGGAGATGGAGTTCTTCGTCGAACCCGGGACCGACGACGATTGGTTCGAGTATTGGGTGCACGAGCGGATGCAGTGGTACGTCGACCTGGGCATCCGCAAGGAGAAGCTCCGTCTCCGGCCGCACGAACCCGACGAGCTCGCGCACTACGCGAAGGCGGCCTCCGACGTCGAGTACGAGTTCCCGTTCGGCTGGCAGGAGGTCGAGGGGATCGCGAACCGGACCGACTTCGACCTGAAGGCGCACCAGGAGGCGAGCGGCGAGGACCTGATGTATTTCGACCAGGAGAAGGACGAGCGGTACCTGCCGTACGTCGTCGAGCCCGCCGCCGGAGTCGATCGGATCGTGCTGACCGCGTTGGTGGACGCGTTCCGTGAGGAGGAGGCGCCGACCGCCAAGGGCGGCACCGAGAAGCGCACCTACCTCGCGCTCGACAAGGACCTCGCGCCGACCAAGGTCGCCGTCCTGCCGCTCTCGCGCAACGAGCAGCTCGCGCCGGATGCCCGCGGGGTGTTCGACCTCGTCAAGCAGGGGTGGATGTGCGACTTCGACGACGCCGGCTCGATCGGACGGCGCTACCGGCGACAGGACGAGGTGGGCACGCCTCTCTGTGTGACCGTCGACTTCGACACGCTCGAGGACCGGCAGGTGACCGTCCGTGAGCGGGACACGATGGCCCAGGACCGGATCCCGATCGAGAACCTCGTCGGCTACCTCGCCGAACGCCTCTAGACGATGGAGCACCCGAAGCGACGCCGAGGCTGGGTCAGCCTGTACGCCGCGGCCTTCGTGCTGATGCTCGTGGCGGCGGCGGCGCTCATGGCCTCATCGTTGGGCTCCCTGCGGTCGATAGGTCTCTTATGGGTCTCCGGCGTCTTCTCCGTGGCCGCCACCGGCCTGGCAGTGGCGAGCGCGCTCGTCCCGAGGCGCTCGTGAGGCTCCGGGCTGCGGCCCTCGCGATCGCTGTCGGACTCGGGGTCGCCGCGTGCACCGGCACCGAGCTACCGGGCGACCCGGCGCCCGATCAGCCGTCGTCCGTGGCTCCTGTACCGTCCTCGCCCGAGGTGCCTTCGCCCGCACCGAAGGGGTCGGACTCGGCCGCCGCCGCCGCCGAGCGCCTGTGTGAGGTGCCCGAACCCGACCTCGACTCCGGTTCGGAGGTCCGGGCAGAGGGGCCGACGCCTGCGCTCATCGCGCAGGTGATGCGGCAGGTCGAGCAGATCCGCGGGTTCGGCTACTCCGAGCGGGTGGTCGCCGAGCCCGTGTCGCAGGAGGAGATCGGCCGCGACCTCCTCCAGTACGCCGACATCGCCTACCCGAGGGGGCAGTTCGCGCGCCGGAGCGTCGCGTGGGACACGATCGGCGTGATCCCCGATGGCACGAGCCTGCGGGATGCGTACGAGAGCTATGGCTCGGGCCAGGTGATCGGCTACTACGACACCGTGAGCGGCGCGCTGAAGTTCACCGGGAGCGAGTCGCCCTCGCCGCTCGAACGGATCACGCTCGCCCACGAGCTCACGCACGCGATCGACGACCAGCGGTTCGGGCTCGAACGGCTGGACGTGCTCGGAGCGGAATGCCGAGACGAGGATGCCGCCGCCGCTCTCGCGCTCGTCGAGGGCAACGCGACCTTCTTCATGCTGCGATGGGCGCAGACCTTCCTCTCGGCGGCGGAGCAGGTGCGGGTGGGCATCGAGGCCGCGACGCAGGACACGTCGACCGAAGGCATCCCGCCCTTCGTGACCCGGCTCCAAGCGTGGCCCTACGACCAGGGGATGCGGTTCATCAGCGCCCTCGATTCGCGCGGAGGTCTGGACGCGGTGGATGAGGCCTTCCGCGACCTCCCCGCCTCGACCGAGCAGATCATCCATCCCGAGCGGTACCCGAACGACGCGCCGACGCCCGTGGACGTGCCCGACCTCTCGGCTGCGTTGGGGGAGGAGTGGGAGGACCTCGACGTGATGGCGATCGGGGAAGCCTGGTTGCAGATCGCGCTCGGGCTCCGGCTCGACGGCTCGGACGCGGGCTCGGCGACCGCGGGATGGGACGGCGGTACGTATCGCGCGTGGTCCGACGGGAGCGAAACCGCCGTGGTGCTGTCGACCGCGTGGGATAGCCCGAACGACGCGCGGGAGTTCGCCGCCGCGATGACCGACTGGATCGACCAGGGGGACGAGCACGCCACGGTTCTCGAGTCCGACGGCACGGTGGTCACGACGCTGTTCGCGACCGACGCGGCGACGCTCGAGACCCTCCACGCCGCGGCCGCCTGAGGCCGCCGGATCCCGACGAGGTCGCCGAACGACGTAGGTCCTTCGTTGCAACTTCCCGTCACCCGGCCGATGGCGTGGGCGCCCAGCGGGGGACGACACTAGGCTGATGTCCATGGACGGGATCCTCGTACAGACCACGCGGAGCATCCGCGCCCTGATCGGCATCGCCACCGAGGGCGCGCCGGCGGAGGAGGTCGAGGTGGCCTACCGGGCGCTTCGCGATCAATGCGCCGCCGCCGAGCGCGAGGCGCTCCGCACGCCATCGGACCCCGTGGCACGGTTCGACGCGCGGGCCTCTGCGGTCCTCGCCGTCGCGTACCGCCCGGTCCTGGACGTTCTGTGCTCCGGACGCGCGCTCCACCCCGAAGACGCCGAGCTCGCGCAGAAGAGCTCGGGCTGGCTGAACCTCGCCTACGAGGCGCTGATCCAGGGGGACCAGTACAACGTCGAGCGATGCCTGCAGATGGCATCCGCCTTCGCGGACGCGGACGAGGGCGCCCGCGACCCGAGCTCACCCGCCTAGCCATCGCTCGGCTTAACCGACGGTCCCGACCCGGGCTGGTCCGCCCACGGCGTCCGTAGACTGGTCCGGTCCGAACCCATCCTCGCGGCGGAGGCACATCGATGACCAAGTACGTCTACGACTTCTCCGAAGGCAACCGGGACATGAAGGACCTCCTCGGCGGTAAGGGGGCGAACCTCGCCGAGATGACCAACATGAACCTTCCCGTTCCGCCCGGATTCACGATCACCACGGAGGCGTGCCTGATCTTCCTCGCGCAGGGTGGCGCTCCGCCGGAGCTGCTGGAGGAGGCGGGGGAGCACCTCCGGCGGCTCGAGGGGGCCATGGGCAAGACCCTCGGCGACCCGGACGACCCACTGCTGGTCTCGGTGCGCTCGGGGGCCAAGTTCTCGATGCCCGGGATGATGGACACGGTCCTCAACCTCGGGCTCAACGACCGTTCGGTCGAGGGATTGGCCAAGCAGACCGAAGGCGACGTTCGCTTCGCGCGGGACGCCTACCGGCGGTTCATCCAGATGTTCGGCAAGATCGTGATGGACGTGCCCGCGGATGCGTTCGAGCACGCGCTGGACGAGGCGAAGCGTGCGAAGTCCGATGGCGCGCAGGACACGGATCTGGACGCCGAGGACCTGAGCGCGCTGATCGACCGGTTCCGGGCGATCTACCGGGAGCACGTCGGCGAGGATTTCCCGCAGGATCCCAAGGAGCAGCTGCGCCTGTCGATCGACGCGGTCTTCCGGTCGTGGAACGGGAAGCGCGCGATCGACTACCGGCGCCAGAACAAGATCAGCGACGATCTCGGTACCGCGGTAAACGTCCAGGCGATGGTGTTCGGCAACCGCGGGGAGGACTCGGGGACCGGCGTCGCCTTCACGCGCGACCCGTCCACCGGCGAGAAGGTCCCGTACGGCGACTACCTGGAGGACGCGCAGGGCGAGGACGTGGTCGCGGGGATCCGCAACACCAAGCGCATCGCCGAGCTCGAACGGATCGATCCCGAGTCGTACCGCGAGCTCATCGACGTGATGGCCACGCTCGAGGGCCACTACCGCGACATGTGCGACATCGAGTTCACGATCGAGAAGGGCAAGCTGTGGATCCTGCAGACCCGCATCGGTAAGCGGACGGCGTTCGCCGAGTGGGTGATGGCGTGCGACATGCTCGAGGAGGGCCTGATCGACGAGGACACCGCGCTGCTCCGCGTCGACGCCGACCGTCTCGAGGAGCTGTTCAAGCGCCGGGTGAAGGCGGACGGGGCCGAGCCGATCGCCAAGGGCCTGAACGCGAGCCCCGGAGCCGCGACGGGCAAGGTCGTGTTCACCGCCGACGACGCCGAGGAGCGATCGAAGGCGGGCGAGAAGGTCGTCCTCGTCCGCCGCGAGACGACGCCCGACGACTACCACGGCATGATCGCCTCCCAGGGGATCCTCACGAGCGCGGGCGGGACGAACTCGCACGCGGCGGTGGTCGCACGCGGCGAAGGGATCCCGGCGGTGTGCGGGGCCGACGCGATCAAGCTGGATCCTTCGGCGAAGACCTTCTCCGCGAACGGCACCACGGTGAAGGAGGGTGAGGTCGTCACGATCGACGGCTTCACCGGCAACGTCTACGTGGGCGAGCTGCCGCTCGAGGAGTCGGTGCTCGAGAAGGCTCGCTCCGGCGACGCCGCAGCGCGCGAGGAGAGGATCTGGAAGGCGTTCGAGCGGCTGATGCGGATCGCCGACGGGCGCCGGCGTCTCCGCGTCCGCGCGAACGCCGACACGCCCGACCAGTCGATGAACGCCCGCGACCGCGGCGCCGAGGGCATCGGCCTGTGCAGGACCGAGCACATGTTCCTCGGCGAGGAGCGCGTCGGTGCGGTGCGGCAGATGATCTTCGCGGAGACCGCCGAGGAGGAGCAGAAGGCGTACGACGCGCTGCTCCCGTTGCAGCGCGAGGACTTCGTCGGCATCTTCCGAGCGATGGACGGCCTGCCGGTGACGGTTCGGCTGCTCGACCCGCCGCTCCACGAGTTCCTGCCGAACCAGGTCGAGCTCGCCGTCGGGGTCGCCCGAGCCGAGGAACGCGGGGAGGGCGAGGTCCGGCTGCGCGACGAGCGCGTCCGGCTCGAGGAGGCCAGGGTCATCCTCGGCAAGGTCGACCAGCTGCACGAGGCCAACCCGATGCTCGGCCTGCGCGGCGTGAGGCTCGGGATCGTGAAGCCGGGCCTGTACGCGATGCAGGTTCGGGCGATCTGCGAGGCCGCGGCTCGCGTCAAGAAGGAGGGTGGCGACCCGAGGGTCGAGATCATGATCCCGCTGGTCGCGACCAAGCCCGAGCTCGAGCAGATGCGTGCCGAGCTCGAACCCGTTGCGGCGGAGGTGCTCCGGGCCGAGGGTGTCGAGCTCGATCACCTCGAGTGGGGCACGATGATCGAGCTCCCTCGCGCCGCGGTCACCTCCGGGGAGATCGCGGAGGCGGCCGAGTTCTTCTCGTTCGGGACCAACGACCTGACACAGACGGCGTTCGGCTTCAGCCGGGACGACATCGGCAAGTTCGTCGGGATGTACGAGGAGCGCAAGCTCGTGCCGGCGAACCCGTTCGTGACCATCGACCTGCCGGGGGTGGGACGCCTGATGCGGATCTCGGTCGAAGAGGGAAGGGCCGCGAACGCCGGCCTGCACGTCGGGATCTGCGGCGAGCACGGCGGCGATCCGGCGTCGGTCGCGTTCTGCCACGAGCTCGGTCTCGACTACGTGAGCTGCTCGCCGTTCCGCGTCGAGACCGCGCGACTGGCAGCGGGTCAGGCCGCTGTCGGCTCCGCGGAGTCCGCCTCGAAGTAACGGCCGGCCGAAATCGCCCGGCCGCAGCGCGCGAATCCCCCGAGTTGGTGATGCGCGGTCGAACGCGCGTTCGCTAAGCTCCGAGACCTCTCCCACCTCCCCCCGGAACGAGGAGGTGGCTCGTGCGGAAGGGCTCGCGCGGAGACAAGGTGGTTCGGTCCCTCGGCATCGCCCTGCCGATCGCGATCGTCCTGCCGCTGATCGCCGCGTTCCATTGGGGGCAGCTCGGCTGGCGCGACCTTCACGCCAACTACCCGTCGAGGCCGAGCGGCTACACGCAGATCGTCAACCGGTTCGGGCAGCCGTGCAACGCGGAGGCCAGGGCGATCTCGATGAGGTGGAAGGCGGCCGACAACGGTGTGACGTATTGGTTCAGCTTCCACCGCAAGCTCGGCGGCCGTCCCACGGCGATGGTCTCCGACAAGGGCGGCAGGTCGACGAACCTGGACAACGACGTGTACGGGCACATCCAGAACGCCCATCTGCAACCGTACGTCGAGCACGGCATCTACGGGTACGCGTGCCGGGCGAAGCGGAACAGCAACGAATGGAGCACGCACGCGTTCGGGATCGCGATCGACGTGTCCTCGGCCGAGGACTACATGGGCAAATGCACGTCGACGGTGAACAAGCGCCACGCTCCGATCTGGCAGAACCACAACTGGTACTGGGGGCTCGCGTTCTGCGATCCCATGCACTTCCAGTATGCGACCAACTACTGAGTCCCCCGAGGAGGCAACGATGAAGCGACGACATGCGATCGTGGCCGGGCTCGCGGCCGGCGTGATGGCCTCGGCGGGCGTGTTGGCGGCCGCGGCGCGGACGGCCCCCAACCCGCAGCCCTACGGTCGCCCGATCGGTCCCGCGATGGCGTCGGACACCGGAGCCGGCGAGCTGCTCATCGCGGTGGTCGGCGGCGTGTTCGACGACCGCCGGGAGGCCGAGGCCGCCAACGAGGCCGTGAGCTTCGGCGACCTCCAGGGCTACTACGTGGTCCCGATCGCGCAGTTCCAGGGCTTCAGGCAGCAGGTCGGCGAGCCGGGGGAGTTCGCGCTCGTGAGCGTCTTCCGGACCGAGGAGGGCGCGAACGCCTTCGTCGAGCTCGCCGCCGCGTTCGGGAACGAGGCGTCGATCCTGCCCGAGCGGGTGAGGAGCCTGGGTGGTCTGTACGCCGGCCTCGGCCAGGAGGCGAACCCCGACGGGTTGGGGCCGTTGCTGGGGCCCGTGATGGAGTCGCTCCCGTGACGGCGCCCAACGCCGCCGCCTTCGTGTCGAGCGTCCTCACGCTGGTGGCCTGCGGAGGCGGTGCCGCGTCGCAGCCGCCGCCGACGTCGGACCGCCCGACGTGCGAGGTGAGCTTCGTGACACCGCCCGGGTTCGAGCGTACCGACACGTTCGAGGAGCCGTACCCCGACCGTGTCGGGGTACGGCTCGGTTTCCAGGACGAGGCCGGCCGAGAGCTGCACGCGTTCGCCGGCATCCCTGGTGAGTTCGGCGAGGGCCTTCCCGACGCCGGAACCGTCGTGCTCGTCGGGGGCGGGATCGGGCGTCTCGCGGGTGGCGTCCACCGTGTCTGGGTGCTCGTCTGGGACGAAGGCGGGCCCTGCGACCCGAAGGTCGTCCTCGGGCGGGGGTTCGAACGTCGCGCGTTCCTGGAGACGCTCGAACGGGCGGGCGTGATCTTCGTCTAGGGATCGCCGGATCGTGGCCTCTCGACGCTGTCCGAGCCAACCGCGGGGATACCGGATCGCTGAATCACAGGGTCCGCTCGATCACCGGTGTTCGGGATGGGCGTTGCTAGCATCGGCCCATGGACGCGATCCGGCGGCACCCCGTGCTGGTCACGATCGCCGCGGTGGCCGTGGCGATCGTGTCCGTCTTTGCGGCGACGGGGGTCGCGGTCTGGCGCGCGGCGCACACGGACGACGCCAGCCTGGTCGACCGGGTGGACGTGATCCTCGTGCTGGGGGCGGCCCAGTACAACGGGGACCCGTCGCCCGTGTTCGAGGGGCGGCTCCGCCACGCCGAGCTCCTCTACGACGAGGGGAGAGCCGACACGATCCTGGTGCTCGGCGGCGGCGCGCCGGGCGACAGCTCGACGGAGGCCGAGGCGGGTCGCGACTGGTTGGTGTCGGATGGTGTGCCGTCGGGGTCGGTGGTCGCGTCCCCGGTCGGGACCACGACGCTCGAGAGCCTCCGGGCGGCAGCGACGTGGATGGGCGATCGAGGGCTCGACTCCGCGTTCCTGGTGTCGGACCCGTGGCACAACCTGCGCATGAAGCGGATGGCGTCCGATCTCGGCATCGAGGCGTACGCGTCCGCGACATGGCAGTCCGCGGCCCGCACGGAGGGGACGCGCTTCGGCGGGTACGTTCGGGAAACGCTCGCGTACCTGTACTACCGGTTCTCGGGACACTGAGCCTGCCGAGAGCGCCCCGTCGGCAACCGGGCGCGGCCTACGTGACCTTCAGCGTCCCGGTCATGCCGAGTTCCTCGTGGAGCCGGCAGATCAGGTCATAGGTACCGGGCGACAGGTCGATCGTCGCCGACTCGGTCTCGAGCGGCTCCAGCTGGAGGTCGACGTCCTCGCCGACGACCGTGAACGTGTGGGGGGTCTTGGTGTTGCCGTTGCGAACGGCGACGTCGTCCCCGCTGGCGACCTTCACGGTGCGCGGATCGAAGAGGTAGTTGTTGAGAGAGACCGAGACGTACGCGTCACCCGTTCCCGCGTCCGTCGCCCCGGTAGGACCCGTCGTCTCCTCTTCGTCGCCTCCGTACAGGTTGCCGGCGCCCGGGTCGTCGCCGGTCATCTCGGTGCCCCCGCTTTCCCCCATCGAGCCGGTATCCGTCGTCCCACCAGCGCCGGGATCGCCGGAGTCTCCGCCGCATGCCGCGGCGAACAGAAGCAGCGCGGCGGACCCCATCAGGACGCGCATCCGGACGCTGTTCATCCGAACCTCCCTTTCGAGCCGGATCGAGGGCCGCCTTCGGCCCGGAGTTCGAAGGCCCGATCGTACTGCGGGCCCTCGGAAAAGGTGCGTCCGAGCTCGACGGTAGTATCGCTGCGTGGCCGCGCCCCGCGAACGCACGGAGGAGATCGAACGCGAGACCCTGTCGCCGAACGCGACGCTGGCCTCCGCCAGCAAGGGTCGGGAGCACGACGAGCCGCAGGACGACCTTCGAACCTGCTTCCAGCGCGACCGGGACCGCATCGTGCACTCGAAGGCGTTCCGGCGCCTGAAGCACAAGACCCAGGTGTTCCTCGCTCCCGAGGGCGACCACTACCGCGTCCGGCTCACCCACACGCTCGAGGTGAGCCAGATCGCACGGACCGCGTCGCGCGCGCTGCGCCTGAACGAGGACCTCACGGAGGCGATCGCGCTCGGCCACGACCTCGGGCACACGCCGTTCGGACACCTCGGCGAGCAGGCGCTCACGCCGTTCCTCGGTCGGCCGTTCCGCCACAACGAGCAGAGCCTGCGGATCGTCGACCACCTCGAGAACGACGGGGAGGGGCTGAACCTGTCGTGGGAGGTTCGCGACGGGATCGTCAACCACACGTGGTCGATGCCGCCGCCGTCCACGCCGGAGGCGCAGCTCGTCCGGTTCGCCGACCGGATCGCCTACGTCAACCACGACGTCGACGATGCCGTCCGAGCCGGTGTCATCGGCCAGGACGAGCTGCCGGCTCGCGCGGTCGAGGTCCTCGGGTCGACCCACTCGGCGCGGATCAACACCCTGGTAACGGACCTTGTGGAACGGAGCGCCGGCGGGCCCGAGATCGCTCTGTCCGACGACGTCTTCCGGGCGCTCGACGGCTTGCGTGAGTTCCTGTTCGACAACGTCTACCTGCGGGACGAGGCGCGTTCGGAGCAGGACAAGGCGATCTCGATGGTGCGGAGCCTGTTCGCGCACTACCTCGACCACCCCGAGGAGGTGCCGCAGGAGTACCATCGGGCGCCGGGAGACCCACCGACCCGCGTCGCGGACTACATCGCCGGGATGACGGACAGGTACGCTCTCCGCATCTACGAGCAGCTGTTCCTTCCCCAACGCTGGTTGCTGTAACGCGACGGTCGAGGGGGAGGACGTTGGCCGGCAGGATCAGGGACGAAGACGTCGCGGCCGTGAACGAGCGCACCGACATCGTCAAGCTCGTCTCCGGCTACCTCACGCTCAAGAAGGCGGGCCACGACCGGTTCGTCGGGCTCTGTCCGTTCCACACGGAGAAGACACCGTCGTTCGGCGTCTCACCCTCGAAGGGCCTGTACCACTGCTTCGGCTGTGGCAAGGGCGGGGACGCGATCGGGTTCCTGCGCGACGTCGAGCACCTCGAGTTCGCCGAGGCGGTCGAGCGCCTCGCCAAGGAAGCGGGGGTCGCGCTCCGCTACGAGGGCGACACGCCCGCCGAACGGCGCGTCGCGTCAAAGCGTCAGGCCCTGGTCCGCGCGAACGAGGCCGCGTTCGAGCTGTACCACCGGACGCTGCTGGAGGCCAAGGAAGGGGAGGAGGCCCGCCGCTACCTCGAGACACGCGGCATCGACCGGGAGGTGGCCGCCGAGTTCGAGATCGGCTACGCGCCGGCCTACCCGGACTTCCTGCTCCGCAGGCTCGTCAAGTCGCTCTCGGCGGAGCTGCTCGTCGAGGCGGGCCTTGCCTTCAAGGACCAGGAGGGCAACGTCCGCGACCGGTTCCGCCGCCGGATCACGTTCCCGGTCCACGACCTGTCCGGCAAGGCGGTCGGGATCGGCGCCCGGATCCTGCCGGGAGGTCGGGAGGATGGTCCCAAGTACCTGAACTCCCCCGAGACCCCCGTCTACCGCAAGGCCGAGGTCCTGTACAACCTGCAACGCGCGAAGGCCTCGGCCACCAGATCGGGGGAGGTCTTCCTCGTCGAGGGGTATACCGACGTGATCGCGATGGTCCGCGCCGGCGTCACGAACACGGTGGCGACGTGCGGGACCGCGCTCGGCGAAGGACACTTCCGGCTCGCGTCCCGCTTCGCGCAGCGGATGGTGCTCGCGTTCGACTCGGACGACGCGGGGGCGCGCGCGGCCGAACGCGCCTTCGAGTTCGTCGAACGGTTCCCGGTGCAGCCGGTCGTCCTGATCCTGCCCGAGGGCTTGGACCCCGCGGACTTCGTCGATCAGCACGGCGGCGAGACGCTCCGCGAGCTCGCGGCCGGCGCCGTTCCTCTCGTCGAGTACATGGTGCGACGGACGGTGGGCCGCCACGACCTCTCGACGATCGAGGGGCAGAGCGCGGCGGTCGCCGCGGCGGTCCCCCTGCTCGAGCAGCTCGGCGACCCCGTGCGACAGAGCGAGTACGCGCACCTGCTCGCCGAGCTCGCGGGGGTCTCGGAGGGTTCCGTCGTGCTCAAGCTCGAACGTCAGCTCTCGGGACGCCCGGTCGAGGTCCAGCAGGCCGTCAGGCGCGCCTCGGCGCAGGAGCGGGTCGAGCGCGAGATGCTGCGGATCCTGGCTCGGGACGACGTCGCGTATCGTTCGATCGCGCCCCGTCTATCGGACGAGCACTTCCGGTCCTCCCGCAATCGCCAGCTGATGGCGCTGCTCCGCGACGCCGACGGTCGTGTGAGCGGCGCGAGCTTAGAAGGTGGAGACGACGAGGTCGTGCAGGCGCTGACCGCGTTGGCGCTCGAACCGCTCGACGGCGATCAGCTGCCCGGCTACCCCGAGGAGGTCTGGGCGCGGCTCCAGGAGTTCCTGCTCCGGCGTCGAAGCGTCGCCCTCCGGCAGGAGCTGCAGAAGATGAACCCCGTAACGGATCCGCGATACGACGAGCTGTTCCAACGGCTCATCGCCGCCGACGGCGAGTTGCGTCGTTTGCGAGAGCGAGGACACGACGCGGCCTAGGACGAACGACCGTCGCCGCGGTCCGAACCGCGCGGGTCACGGACGTTCACGTCTCGTACACTTCTCGACGTTTCCCACCCGGAGCGCATGGGAGCGAGAGCGTTGACCGAAGTGACCCGCGACCTGGGTCTGGAGGAAGCGAAGGAACAGATCACCGCCCGCGGGCGTGAGCGTGGCTTCGTGACCTCGGACGACCTGCTCGAATCCGTTCCCGTCGACGACTTCACGCCGGAACAGGTCGAGGAGTTCCTGACGCAGGTCGAGGAGCACCTCCGGGGCGAGGGGATCGAGGTCATCGAGGTCCCCGGCGACGAGGTCGACGCCTCGGCGCAGCGTCAGCTCGACGTCGATCTCCTGAAGGCCCCCACGAACGATCCCGTTCGGATGTACCTGAAGGAGATCGGCAAGGTCCCGCTCCTGACGGCCGCCCAGGAGGTCGATCTCGCACGCCGGATCGAGGCGGGCGAGTTCGCGACCGAGCTCCGGGAGCTCACCGAGGAAGAGGACCGGGTCGACCAGAAGCGGCTCCGCCAGGTGACCGAGTCGGTCGTCGCGATCCGCGAGCACCAGCTGGACAGGTTCGGCAAGGTCGAGGGGATCGGGCGGGACCGGATCGGTAAGACCTACAAGCCGAAGACGCGTGAGGCGCTCGACGACTTCCTCCGCCGCGTCGAACGCGACGGTCAGCTCGCCAAGCGCAAGTTGATCGAGGCGAACCTCCGGCTGGTGGTCTCGATCGCCAAGCGCTACGTCGGGCGCGGGATGCTGTTCCTCGACCTGATCCAGGAAGGGAACCTCGGTTTGATCCGCGCGGTCGAGAAGTTCGACTACTCGAAGGGGTACAAGTTCTCGACGTACGCGACGTGGTGGATCCGCCAGGCGATCACGCGCGCGATCGCCGACCAGGCCCGCACGATCCGGATCCCGGTGCACATGGTCGAGACGATCAACAAGCTCGTCCGCATCCAACGACAGCTCCTGCAGGACCTCGGACGCGAGCCACTCCCCGAGGAGATCGGGCGGCAGATGGGCATCCCCGCCGACAAGGTGCGCGAGATCTTGAAGGTGAGCCAGGAACCCGTCTCCCTCGAGACCCCGATCGGGGAGGAAGAGGACTCGCACCTCGGGGACTTCATCGAGGACTCGGACGCCGTGGTCCCCGTGGACGCGGCGAGCTTCATCCTGCTGCAGGAGCAGCTCGAGTCCGTGCTTCACACCCTGTCGGAGCGGGAGAAGAAGGTCATCCAGCTCCGATTCGGCCTGCTCGACGGTCACCCCCGAACGCTGGAAGAGGTCGGCCGCGAGTTCGGGGTCACGCGCGAGCGGATCCGGCAGATCGAGTCGAAGACCCTGTCGAAGCTACGCCACCCGTCACGCTCGCAGAAGCTGCGCGACTACCTCGAGTAGCGTTCGGCGGCGGGCGACCCGAAGGTCAGTTCAGCGAGATGTCGTCGACGTCGGGGTCGAGCCGTCGCTGGATGTTCGCCCGAGCCCGCTGGATGGCCTCGACGCTCTTCCATCCGGCTTTCTCGGCGATGCGCCGCCCCTGCACGGCGATCCGATTGGACGGATGCCGGGCCATCGCCGCGCGAACGCCGGGAGGCCGCTCGTCGTCCGGGTCCTGCTTGGTGAGCTCGCGGGCGACGATGTAGCCGATCACTCCTCCCACCACGAGACCGGTCTTGAACCGCATCCCCTGAGCCTAGTCCAATCCGAGGCCGTTGGTAGACTGCCTCGGCTCCATCCGGGGTAGCTCAATTGGCAGAGCGGCGGACTGTTAATCCGTAGGTTGTGGGTTCGAGTCCCACCCCCGGAGCAGGTGCTACCTGCATAATTCGATCGAGCGGTTCGACGTAGCTCGGCCTGATGCCACTCTTGATGCCACTCGCCGGAACGATGACCAAGCCACGGGCCGTCCGCCTCGTCGAGATCGCCGAGCTCCTCGGTGTGACCAAGCAGCGTGCCCACCAGATTGCCGAGGCGAAGGGCTTCCCCGCTCCACTCGCGGAGGACGCCCGCGGCCGAGTTTGGAGCCGGTTCGAGGTGCAGGCGTGGGCGAAGCGCTCGCGAGGCGAGAAGCCCTGGCGTTAGATCACGCCTCCCTGCTTGGGCGAGCTGGCCGCAAGGCGTCGCGCCTATCTAGTTGCCATCTGCCCCATGCTTCAAAGGCCGGTCCCGGCTTGTCCTCGAACGGCGTCACCTGATCCATCGTCGCCTCGACGATCACGACCGACGACGCGAGAACGGGTTCGAGGAGACAGTTCACGATAAGCGGTGACGCCGGTGCTGGCCTGGGCTCAATCTGAAGGTTGCAGTGCATTCGGAACGTGCCAGGACCCTGGACGAGCAGCTCCGATTCCAGCACCGAGATGAGCGAGTCGAGACGAGAGTGAGGGACGGACAACGAGACCGCGTCGGCCAACATCGCCTCCGTCCCTGGCCATTGCACGAGCATCGTGGTCTTGTGGTCGGGGATGACCACCGTCCGCTCGCCGATCGGCACGACGTAGATATCCAGGTCGACGCTGAGCCGAACGTGCGGCGACTCCTGCTCCTCGTCCTCGGACTTGTTCTGGGGAGTGAACAGGTAGCCATCGGTCCTGCCCCACAGGACCTCGAACTGGGGCAGCTCGGCAACCGGAGACAGGATGCGGAGGAGCTCCGACCTGTCAGCGCTCCGGGTCTCAGTCCCCTCACGCCACGGGACCTCGAACGCGATCGGATCGTCCGCCCTAGACCCGAAGTGCGGGTTCTTCACCACGAAGGGCGCGCGATCGGTCTCGAACAGCAGGGCGACGACCGTGGCCTCGCCCGTCGGGATGTTCAGGTGTGTGAGGGAAGGCATGAGGCCGTCGAAGTGCGACCGAACGGAGGAAAGCCAGACGCTCATCTCCACGAGCTCAACCCCTGGAACAAGCTGGCGTTCTTCGTCGACCCCGAGCAGCCACAGGAGGCGAGCGCCGCGAGAGGCGTTTGCATGTCCGGCGATCTGTCGTGCGGCCTTGAGCGGGTCAATCCATGACGCCTTGAGCTCGACCCGTCCGTCCTCAACCGGGAGACGCTGAACAACCCGGTCGATTACGGCGAGCGACCATGCCTCAATCTCGTGACTGCGCATAGGCGGAGCAGTCTAAGGGCGAGCCGTTCCCTTCAACGCGGCGCCGTTCGACCTGCTCGAGGTCTCGGCGGATCACCAGAGCTTGAGGAGGCCGAGGCTCCCGGCTCGCATGGGAGACCGGGAGCCCCGACCTATGCCGCGGGGCGGCCCTTCACCGGCGGAATGGATGTCGCGCCGGGACCCCGGAGGGCCGCATCGTCCGCACGCCGCAGCGCCGTGCGCGAAAGGAGTGATTGGTCCCGGCGTGGGTTCACGTTGTCGTCTTCCTCGCTGTCCGCCGTTTGGCGACGAGAGTTGATCGAGTGAGGCCCCGAGCCGGAGCACCTCGTCCGGATCGAGCTCACCGAACGCGAAGACCTCGGCCACCTCGGGTGTTCCCGCGGTCAGGGTGCCCGTCTTGTCGAACAGCAGGACGCGTCCGCGGGCGAGCGACTCCAACGCTCCACCGCCTTTGACGATGATCCCGCGCTTGGCCGCTCTCGAGATGCCGGCCACGATCGCGATCGGGGCCGCAAGGATCAGCGGGCAAGGCGTGGCGACCACGAGCACCGCGAGGGCCCGGACCGCATCGCCGCTGATCGCCCACGCAAGGAATGCGACCACAAGCGTCACGGGGACGAAGATCAACGCGTACCGGTCGGCGAGCCGGACGAACGGGGCCCGTTCGCGTTGTGCCTGCTCGACCAGCCGAAGGATGCCCGCGTACGTGCTCCGATCGGCGCTCGCGACGGCCCGCAGATCGAATGCGGGCCCGGCGTTCACCGCCCCGGAGCGCACCTGCTCGCCCGCGACCCGCT
>Ga0299907_10000980_pt1 | contig 15433 bp, 8 predicted proteins | sample RVTome_16_FD_198680 | JGI IMG/M metagenome (GOLD analysis project Ga0299907, IMG submission 198680) | Soil microbial communities from uranium-contaminated site in the Upper Colorado River Basin, Wyoming, United States - RVT152D67 (version 2) ... | reverse complement strand
CCCGGGTCTCGATCGCGACGCGAGCCCGGCGCCGGGCGTGGGTCACGGGCTCACGGAGGCCGGGCACGTCCTCGGCACCATCGCCTACATGGGCCCGCAGCAGATCCGGGGACGCCCCGCCGACCGCCGGGCCGACGTGTGGGCGTTCGGCGCCGTCCTGTTCGAGATGCTCGCGGGCCGCCGCCCGTTCCGGGGCTCGGACCGGGCGGAGACGCTCGCGCGCATCCTCGAGCGCCAGCCGGCCTGGTCGGAGCTCCCCCGCGGCACCCCGGCCGTCGTGCGCGCGCTCCTCGAGCGCTGTCTGGACAAGAATTCGCGCACGCGCCTCCAGGGGATCGGCGAGGCGCGCGTCGTGCTCGAGCGGTTCCTCGCCCACCCGACCGCCGATGCCGTCCCGGCACCGGTCCCGGCGGGACGCGGGCGCCGGGTGGCCTCCGCGTGGATCGCGGCCGCCCTCGCGCTCGCCGGTCTGGGGGGCTGGTCGCTGGGGCGCGCCCGCCTCCCCGAGCCGGCACCCGCGCGTCAGATCCCGCTCCCGCTCAGCGAGGGCGTCCTGTCTCCCGACGGCGGCCACGTCGAGTTCATCCGCGACGGGTCCATCCGGGTGCTGTCGCTCGGCGACGGGGTCGAACGCCCGCTCGAGGGGACGCTGGGCGCGCTCAACGTGTTCTGGTCGGCCGACGGCACCGAGCTCGGGTTCCGGCGCGACGACATCCTGTGGCGCGTGGGTCTCGATGGCGCGCGGCCCCGCCAGCTCGCGACCCTCCCCCGAGGCGTCTACTACCAGGCCGCGTGGACGCCGGACGGCCGGATCGTGTTCAGCATGCCGCTCGGGCTGTACGAGGTGTCGGCGGCGGGGGGCGCGCCGCTGCCGGTGCTCGAGCGCGACCCCGCCGTGGACCCGCCGTTCCGCGATCCCGAGGCGCTCCCGTCGGGCGGCGTGGTGTTCGCGCAGGCGCCGCTCGCCCGGCTTCAGCTGTTTCGCGACGGAGAGCGGCGCACGCTCGTCGAGCTCCCCGGGGAAGAGCTCCGTTTTCCCCGCTACTCGGCCACCGGGCACCTGCTGTTCACGCGCGGCGAGGACCTGTGGGCGCTCCCGTTCGACGAGGCCGCCGGCGAGACGACCGGCGAGGCGTTCATGCTCCTCGCCAACGCGGAGGGGGGACACCCCTCGCCGGACGGCGCGCTCCTCGTCGTTCGCAATCGGCGCCGGAGCTCGCGACTCGTGTGGGTCGACCGCGAGGGCCGCGCGCTGGAGCGGATTGGACGCCCGCAGCTCGACATCTCCGCGCCGCGGCTCTCACCCGACGGGACCCGCGCCGCCGCTTCCGGCGTGGAGGGCGAGCGGCGTCAGGTGTGGATCTACGATCTCGCGGCGGGCACCCGCGCGCCGCTCACGGTGAGCGATGACGGCGCGCAGGACTTCCCGTTCTGGTCCCCCGACGGCCAGCAGGTGGGGTACACGGCGGAGCACCAGGGTCTGACCCGGCTCGTGGTCCGCCGCGTAGACGGGACCGGCACGGCCCGGACGTTCGACGAAGGCCCCGGCGGGGGCGGGGTCGTGGGCGCGTTCTCGCCGCGGGGGACGCACCTCATCTATCAGCGCCGGGACGAGGTCACGGGGGCCGACATCTGGTCGGCGCCGCTCGTCGGGGACGCGAACCCGCGGGCCGTCGTCCGAACCGATCAGCACGAGGGCGACGCGATTCTGTCACCCGACGGTCAGCTCCTCGCGTATCTGGGCGGGCGCACCGGATTCCCCGAGGTGTTCGTGACCACCTACCCGGGCGGCCGCGGACGCTGGCAGATCTCGCTCGACGGCGGACGCGAGCCCCGCTGGAGCGCGGACGGCCGCGAGCTCTTCTACTGGGACGAGAACGAGCTCATGGCGGTCCGGGTGGCGCGCGATGGCGACGTGCCGGTGTTCAGCGCCCCGACGCGGCTGTTCACCGTCGAGGGCTCGCGTCTCCTGGGCCGGGACAACTACGACGTGGCCGCCGACGGCCGCTTCCTCATGGTCGAGATCGAAGCCGAGGACTTCGCGGAGCCCGCGGCGCGCGTGTACGTGGTCGAAGACTGGGTCCGCACCCTGGGCGCCGACCGCCGCCGTGGGAGCTGACCGACCGCGGCGCCGGGCGGTCGGATCCGCGGCCCTCACGGGAGGATCGGCCCGAGGTCGGCTCAGAGCAGGATCCACAAGGCGGCCAGCGTGACCAGCACGCCCGCCAGGGCGAACGCGGGCAGCGCGCGATCGAAGCGGATCCGACAGACGGCGAAGATGGTCGAGAAGAGCCCGAGCGTCCCGTACACCGGCAGGAGAGCCCCCGCCCAGGCGGCGCGCGTGTTGAGCCCGAGAATCGCGAGCCCCGACGCGAGCGTCGCCACGAACAGCGAGCGCTCGTCGGTGAGCGCGGGGCGCGGCCAGAACGTCGCGGGGAGCTTCCCCCCGAGCGCGAGCGGGAGGAGGACGAGCGCCTCCCCGAAGATGGTGAAGATCCACGCGCGCTCCGCCGGCCCGGAGACGACGAACGCATCCGTGAGCCCGGCGAACGCGATCGAGGTGGCCGACACCGCGCCCATGAGGTAGAGCCCGTAGGCGATGATGCGACCCGAGAGACGCGCGGCGTAGAACGTGCCCGGGGCATCGCGCCGGAGGCGGAGGGCAGGCACCAGATCGGGAGTCCAGCGTCGGACGAGCGCCGGCGGCCAGTCGCCGGCCCGCACGCGCGCCAGCAGCTCCTCCGCCACCCGGCGGGCGCGATCGGCGTCCTCGTCCGACACCCAGCCCCGCGCGCGCGCGGCCTCGAGCTCATCGACGTCCAGCAGCGCCGGATCGCCCCCCGCCGGGACCCACACGTCGACGAACAGGTCGTCGATCCCCCAGCGGCCGGGGGCGAGATCGGGAGGCCGGATCACGTTCGCGTAATGACCGAGCGGGTTGCCGTGCGGGTCGTGGAAGGCGCCGACCTCGTACCACGCGTCCGGCCATACGTACCACACGAGGAGGGCGCCGGGGCCGAGCGTCGCGCGCCCGTCGATGCGCACGGGGGCGAACCGGGGGTCGAGGACCTGGAGGCTGATCTTGTGGTCCGGGGCGTCGACGAGCAGCTCCTGCTCGAACCGGTCCACGCGCTCGGGTCCCCGTCGGATCTCGGCCACGATCCGGGGGGCGGTGGCCGGGATGCGCCGTGCGTCCCCGCGCCCGCGCCGGCGCGCCCCGAAGAAGTCGACCCCCTCAGACAGGAGCCAGCGCCCCCTCGCTCTCGGCCGCCTCGACGAGACGCGGCGCCGGCGTGAAGCGGGGTCCGTGTGTCTTCGCGAGTTCCAGGAGCCGATTGCGGATGCGCGCGGCCCCCACGCCGTCGGCCCAGCGCAGGAGCCCGCCGCGGAAGGGGGGAAAGCCGGTGCCCAACACCATGGCGAGATCGACTTCGCCCGGCGAGCCGACCACCTCTTCGGCGAGCGCGTGCATCGCCTCGTTCACCAGCAGATAGAGGCACCGGTCCCGGATCTCGTCCGCCGGGATGCTTCCCTTCAGCGGCAGGCGGCGCGCGATCTCCCGATCGACCCCCTGCTGCTTTCCCTTCGCGTAGGCGTAGAAGCCGCGCCCGTTCTTCCGTCCCAGCCGGCCATCCTCCTTGAGGGCGCTCACCACCGGGGCGGGCCGCATGCGCTCACCGAACGCCCGCTCCATCTCGCGCGCGACGTGCTCGGCGACGTCGAACCCGACCTCGTCGAGCAGGCGACACGGCCCCATGGGCATGCCGAACTCGACGAGCGCGCGGTCGATCTCGGCCACTCCGGCCCCGTCCTCCAGCAGGTACCCGGCCTCGTTCAGGTACGGGGCCAGAAGCCGGTTGACGAGGAAGCCGGGCCGATCGGCGACGAGGACGGGGGTCTTGCCCAGCGTGCCCGCGAACGCGAACGCGGTCGCGAGGGCCTCATCCGAGGAGCGGCCGGTCCGCACGACCTCGACGAGCGGCATGCGGTGGACGGGATTGAAGAAGTGGAGGCCCACGACCTGTCCGGGCCGCTTCGCCGCGCCCGCGAGCTCGGTCACCGAAAGGGCGGACGTGTTGGTCGCGAACACGGCATCCCTGGAAAGGTGCTTCTCGGTCTCGCGCAGCACCTGCTGCTTGACGGGCATGCGCTCGACCACGGCCTCGATGACCAGGTCCACCTCGCCGAAGCGCTCGTACTCGAGCGTGCCGTGGATGAGGGCGAACTTGAGCCCTACCTCCTCGGCGGCCAGGATCCCCTTCTGACCGGCCTTCCTGAGCAGGTCGTTCGCGTGCCGGAGCCCGGAGTCGAGGGCGTCCTGGTCGATGTCCTTGAGCGTGACCGGCACGTCGTTCGCGGCGATGAGCTGGGCGATGCCGCCCCCCATCACGCCGGCGCCCAGGACCGCCGCCCGCTCGACCTCGCGAGCCTTGTCCAGGACCTCGGCCGGCAGCGCGCGCTTCGCCTCCTGCCCCAGGAGGAAGAGCCGCACGAGGTTCGCCGACACCTCGGTCGCCGCCACGCGGGCGAGACCCTCGTTCTCGATCTTGAGCGCCTCGTCGAGCGACAGGTCGAGGGTCCGCTGGATCACGTTCAGCGCCTCGAGCGGCGCCGGATAGCGGCCTTTCGTCTCCTTCAGCGTCTGCTTGCGGGCCGTCCCGAACAGGATCTTCCGTCCGGGCCCCGTGTCCTCCAGGAGACGGTCCTTGAGCGACACGCTCCGCGGCCGCGGCTTCTCCTGGCCGCGCACCACATCGATCGCGAACGTGCGCACGGCGGCCTGGAAGCCCTTCACGGGGAACACGCGGTCCACGAGGCCCCAGCGCTCGGCCCGCGCCGCGCTCACCGCGCTCCCGCCCAGGATCATCTCCAGCGCGCGCTGGACGCCGATGATGCGGGGGAGCCTCACGCAGCCGCCCCAGGCGGGGATGATCCCGAGCTTCACCTCGGGGAGGCCGATCCGGGTCGATGCGCGCGGCGTGGCCAGGCGCCAGTCGCACGCCAGGGCGAGCTCCGTCCCGCCCCCGAGACACACGCCGTCGATCGCGGCGATCACCGGGACGGTCAGACGGCCCAGCCGGCGGAAGATGCGCTGCCCCTCCGCGCTCTTCGCCTTCGCGCCGTCCTCGTCCTCGATCGCGGCGAACTCGCGGACATCGGCTCCCGCGATGTACGTCCCCGGCTTCCCGCTCCAGATGACGACGGCCACGGGCTGGCCGGTGGCGATGCGGGATTCGAGCTCCGACACGCGCCGATCGAGGAGCCGCAACGTCTCGGAGCCCAGCAGGTTGACCTTCGAGCCCGGCAGGTCGAACGTGAGCCACGCGACCTTGTCCGAATCGATGTCCAGCGTGATGGGTGCCGGGGTCTCCGACATTCGAGCCTGCTCTCTACGTCACGTGAGGTGTCGACCGCGGGGCCGGCCGGCGCGTTCGCCTGCCGGCGGACCAGGCAGATCGCTGACGAGCTCCAGCGGGTGGCGTTACGCGCCGTCGGGCGGCCGTCCCGGGGATGTGATCAGAACGCGAGCCGACGCTCCGCGTTGCTCGGCTCGAGACGCAGCGTGTCCGTCGCCGAAGGATCGACCGGTACGTTCCAGTACAGCTCGCCGGATGGCACGGCCACGCGGGTGTGCACCCACCACGTCCCGCCCGGCAGCGAACGCGTGATCCGGCCCTCCGCGTCCGTCGTGTCGTACACGATCTCGCGGCCCAGCGCCTCCAGCAGCCCGTCCCGGATGTCCGGGTAGTCGGCGAAGGCGATGTCCTCCCACGACTGGAGGACCGCCCGCACCGAGTCCAGACGCGTCTGCGTGGCCTGCTGGAGCGTCGTGAACCCATCGAACGTCCGCTGCCGCTGCTGGTTGAGCGAGCGCTCGCGCTGCTCCATCGGGCCGAACCGGTCGAAGAGCTCGCGGTACTCGCGGCTCCGACGATCGATCGAGTTCAGGCGCTCGGACAGCTGACGCAGGCTGTCGCGAACCTCGTTCCAACGGCCCTCGGCATCGCGCCATGCGGCCTGGAGCGCCTGCACGCTGTCGAACTGCGCCTGGAGCTCCGCGGGGACCTGCGGCTCGGGCTCCGATGACTGCGCGGCGAGCGCGGAGAACAGGGAGTCCCGGTCGAACGGGAGCAACTGGACCTCGAGGTCCCCGACGGGCTGCGTCGCCTCGCCCGCCTCCGTGAGCACCTCGACCGTGAGTCCGTTTCCGCAGGCCGCCAGCATGGGCGCGAGCGAGAGGAGAAGGACCGCGAGACGAGACTTCGGCATCGATCGGCTCCAGCTCGGGTACATGTGAGAACGGCGGGCCCGCACGCTGCCCGGGGGCCCACAGGCCCGGGAATGTAAGAAGCGAGCCCTACCTGCGGTAGCTGGCGTCGTCGAGGAGGTAGTTCCAGGGATTGACCGGGCGGTCGTCCTTGAGGACCTCGTAGTGGAGATTCGGGCCCGTGGTGAGCCCCGATCGTCCCACTTCACCGATCACGGCGCCGCGCGACACGGTCTGTCCCGCGCGCACGCCGACCCGCGCGAGGTGGGCGTAACGGCTGCGGTATCCGTCGCCGTGATCGATCTCGACCAGGCGCCCGTATCCGCGCTCCGGGCCCGCGAACACGACCCGGCCGCCGCCCGCGGCGATCACGAGGCTGCCCTCGGCCGCCGAGATGTCGATCCCGGGGTGGGGACGACGGTATCCGAGGAGCGGGTGCAGACGGCTGTAGCTGAAGCTGGAGGAGATCCACGAGTCCTCGGCCAGCACGGGCCAGATGGCCGGCATGCGGCCGAACTGGTCCCGCTTCGCGACGACCGAGTCGGCCGCCTCGCCGAGGCTGGTGGAGAGGAGCTCGGCCCGGCGCAGGAGCTGGTCGAGGTCGAGCGTCACGTCCGTGGCGGTCTTTGCGAGATCGGGGGCGACGCCGAGGAGACCCGGGCCCACCGATTCGAAGCCGCCCGGCCCACCGACCCCCACCTCGTACACGTCGGGCTCGTACAGCGGTAGCCCGGCGACGAGGCGGAAGCGGTGCTCTCGCGCGGCGAGGTCGTCGAGGGCCTGACCCAGACGCCCGCTCCGACCTTCCATCGCGTCGAGGCTCGCGATGAGCTCCTGGTTCTCGGCGCGGTATCGGCGGAGCTCGTCGATCGCGTCGCCCCGGCCCAGCATGCCGAGGAGGAACATCGAGGTGAGCCCGACCAGTCCCACGAGGCCCCCGATACCGAGAAAGGCCGTGCGCTTCTTGAGCCGATAGCTGTGCGACGACCCGCTGCCCTCGGGGAGGATCTGGATGATCCAGTAGGACGGTCTCTTCACGCTCTGACTCGGGCTCGCTCGCGAGAGGGTTCGGGAACGGATCCCGGCCAGGTGGTGGACCGCACCGTCGGTGAACGCGCCGAAACCGCGGCGCGCCGCCGCGAAAGTTCTTGCGATTATCCGGGAAAAAGTTGTCACAGCCTACCCCCTGGCACCCGCGACTGTCAACCGGGGAACCCTTTTGATCGCGCGGTGTTGGGCCGCTTCCACCACCCTCCCGACCCTTCCCAGGTTGCAACCGGCGCACCAGCCGCCGGCGCGGGGGCCCCGGGGTTGCGGAGGGAGGCCGCCCGACCGTCGAGCGGCATCCCCGCGCAGCCGGGGCTCGCGGGCCCCGTTTAACGGATCGGGCGGCGGCCACGTCTCAGGTCCGAGCGCCAGAGCCAACGATCTGAGCGGCGTGGCCGCAGGAGTGGATCGATGCAGAACAGGAATCGAAGGGGAACGGGCCTCGCGGCTCTCCTCGTGTTCGCCGTGGCGTGCAGCGATCAGAGCGCGCTCGGCCCGGGCCAGGGCGACCTCCAGATGTCCGAGGCCCTCGAGATCGCGGAGGGGCAGGCGGACCTCCTCGACGTGGTGCTGGACGGCGAGATCGACGCCCGTCCGTCCGTCGTCTCGTCCGCCGAGTCGGGCATCGCGCCGGCCCTGTCGGCCGTCCCGATCACGACGGAGTTCGAGTTCACGCGCACACGGCCGTGCCGGAACGGCGGCCAGATCGTCGCCACCGGGAGCGGGACGCATGTCGTCGACCGCGAGACCGGCTCGGTGACCGTGGACGTGGCGGGCGAGAAGTCGATCGAGCGCTGCGCCCGCGCGCGCGGCGATCTCGTGATCACGATCGATGGCGGCGGGACGTTCGCGGGCCACCGGCACAAGGAGAACGGCCACTACGTCGGGCTCCAGACCAACGACCAGGAAGGCCGCTTCACGTGGGAGACGAGCGACGGGCGATCGGGCGAGTGCGGGTACGAGATCCACGTGGTGTGGGATCCGGCGACGCACACGAAGTCGATCACCGGGTTCGTCTGCGACCACGAGATCGATCGCACGGTCACGCGCGGCCGCTCGGCCGGCGATGACGGTGGGGACGACGACGAGGACGACGGGAACGACGACGATAGCGACGGCTGAGCATCGCCCCCGAGCGCTGACCGGCCTGCGGGCCGGCGGCGGGCCGGAGGGGCCGTCGCGGGCGCGCGGCGGCCCCCGGCCACCTACTCGGGTCTGGGGAAGAGCACCGGACCCGGGACGACCGGCCCCAGACGCGCCACCGCCCCGTCGAGCCCGGCGAACGCGGGAACCTCCCCCGCTCCACCCACGGCGGTCCACAGCTCGGCGGCCTTCCCCGGCATGAACGGCGAGAGCATCGCGGCCGAGACCGCCAGCGCCCGCAGGAGCTGACCCAGCACCCGGTCGAGCCTCTCCGGACCGGCACCGTCCTTCTCGGCCTTCGCCAGCGCCCACGGCCGTGTGTCGTCCACGAACGCGTTCGCGGCGCGCACGAGGTCCAGCGCCCCGCCCAGACCCGGGTGGAGGCGGTACCCGTCCATGCGCTCCCGGTAGGCCGCGAGGGCATCCGTCGTGGCCGCGTCGAGGTCCGCGCCGGCCGCGTCGGCCGCGTCGACACCCGTGTCGCCCGCGCCGGCCGCGCCTCCCTGCCGAACCGCCCCGTCCCGGTACTGCGAGACCATCGCGACGACGCGGTTCAGGAGGTTCCCGAGATCGTTCGCGAGATCGGCCGTGTAGCGCTGGTCGAGCTGCGCGAGGAAATCGTCGGCCGAGGCGAAGTCGCGGTCCGAGTCCCACGGGATCTCGCGCATGAGGAAGAAGCGGAGCGCGTCGGGCCCGTGCCGGGCGATGAGCTCCGGGAGCTCGAGCGACTTGCCGGCCGACTTGGACAGCTTGCCGCCGCTGAAGTTGATGAACCCGTGCGCCCACACCGTGCGCGGGAGCTCGAGCCCCGCGGCGAGCAGCATCGCGGGCCAGATCACGCAGTGGAAGCGGGTGATGTCCTTTCCGATGATGTGGAGGTCGGCGGGCCACCAGCGGTGGAACCCGGGACCGTCCGGGAACCCCACCGCGGTGATGTAGTTGGGGAGCGCGTCGAACCACACGTACACGGAGTGCCCGTCGCCGCCGGGGAAGTCGACGCCCCAGCGGATGCGGCTCCGCGAGGCCGAGATGTCGTCGAGCCCCCCCTCGAGGAGACGGAGGATCTCGTTCCGGCGGCTCTCGGGCTCGACGAACTCCGGGTGCGCCTCGATGTGCGCCAGGAGACGGTCGCGGTAGTCCGAGAGGCGGAAGAAGAAGTTCTCCTCCTTCGTCCACTCGATCTCGCGGTTCGGGTGGAGCGCGCAGCGGACCTCGACGAGCTCCTCCTCCTTCTTGAACGCCTCGCACCCCGAGCAGTAGTAGCCCTCGTACGTGGCCGTGTAGAAGTCGCCGTGCTCGCGGATCCGCTCCATGAGCGCGCGCACGCCGTCCTCGTGCCGGGGCTCGGTGGTGCGGATGAAGTCGTCGTTCGAGATCCCGAGCGCCGCCCACGCCTCGACGAACGTCGCGGCGATGCGGTCCACCCACGCCTGCGGCGACTGGTCGTGCTTCTCGGCCTCCTGCGCGACCTTCTGTCCGTGCTCGTCCATCCCGATGACGAAGTGGACGTCGTCCCCCGCGGCGCGCCGGTATCGCGCGATGACGTCCGCGCCCACCTTCTCGACCGTGTGGCCGAGGTGCGGCTCGCCGTTCGAGTAGTCGATGGCGGTGGTGAGATAGAACTTGGCCAACGGATCTCCCGCGTGGGCCGGCGGATCAGCCGTCCAGACGCGCCCGGCGGGCGGCCCGGGTCTCGTCCTTGAGGGCCGCAAGCGCGATCGTGCGTTCGCCTTCGGCGCCCTCCAGCGAGACCGTCTCCTCGAACAGGTTCCAGGCCTTCACGCGCTCTTCGCCCCTCGCCGTCCTCACCAGCTTCCCGACGGCCGGGAAGCGCTTCTTGGCCTGCACGTACAGAGCGTGCTCGTAGCGCAGGCAGTTCATGAGACGGCCGCACGCGCCGGAGATCTGGCTCGGGTTGAGCGACAGACCCTGGTCCTTGGCGAGCTGGAGCGTGACCGGCTCGATCGCCGGCAGCCACGAGCGGCAGCACAGCTCCCGGCGGCAGCGCCCCAGCCCTCCGAGCCGCTTCGCCTCGTCGCGCACGCCGATCTGGCGGAGCTCGATCCGCGTGCGGAACGTGCGGGCCATGTCGCGCACGAGCGCGCGGAAGTCGACCCGCTTCTCGGCCGTGAAGTACACGGTGAGCTTGTTCCGGTCCCACTGCCACTCGGCCTCGCTCACCTTCATGCGCAGCTTGTGCTTCGTCACCAGCTCCCGCGTGCGCCGCCGGACCTCCATCTCCTGGCCGCGGAGCTGGAGGAGGCGGTTCACGTCGGCGGGCGCCGCGCGGCGGATCACGCGCTTCCCCGGAGGCGGCACCCGGCGCTCGCCCACGTGGTCGCAGCCGCCCTCGCACGCCAGCGAGTCGGCCGCCACCGCCCGCTTCACGATCCCGATGTCCTGACCGCGGTCGGCCTCCACGACCACGTACTCGCGCTCCCCGAGCGACGTCGGGTGGGAGAACGCGAAGAAGTCCGAGCGCAGCCCCTTGAACTGGACCTCGACGATCTGCTCGACGTCTCCCGCGGCGGCCGTCGGGATCCCCGGCGGGGCGGCGGGAAGCGGCGTGCGGGCGACCGGGGTGGGCGCCCGGCTCCTGGAGTCGCGACCGCGGGAGTCCCGGCGGCGGGAATCGCGGCCGCCGGAGCTCCGACCGCGGGAGTCGCGGCCGCCCGGGCCCGAGTGGCGCGAGTCGCTCATGCCTCGGTCCACGCGCCCATCTCGTAGTACTTCTCCCGCCGGCGGGCGACGAGCTCCTCCGGGTCGAGCTTCGAGAGCTCCTTCAGGTGACGCCGGATCGCCTCGCCCACCGCCGCGATGGCCTTGTCGGGCGCGAGGTGCGCGCCGCCGCTCGGCTCGGGCACGACCTCGTCGATGATGGCGAGCTCGTGGAGGTCCTCGGCCGTGAGCTTGAGGGCCTCGGCGGCCTTGTCGGCGTGGTCCCGGCTCCGCCACAGGATCGCGGCGCACCCTTCGGGCGAGATCACCGAGTAGATCGCGTTCTCCATCATGAGCACGCGGTCGGCGACCGCGATCCCGAGCGCCCCGCCGCTCCCGCCCTCGCCGATGACGCACGTGACGATGGGGACGCGGAGCCCGGCCATCACCGCGAGGTTCGAGGCGATCGCCTCGCCCTGGCCGCGCTCCTCGGCCCCGATGCCCGGGTAGGCGCCCTGGGTGTCGACGAACGTGACCACCGGTCGCCCGAACTTCTCGGCCAGCTTCATGAGGCGCTTGGCCTTCCGGTACCCTTCGGGGTGGGGCGAGCCGAAGTTCCGGAGCAGGTTCTCCTTCATCTCCCGCCCCTTCTGGTGACCGATCACCATCACGCTGCGGCCGCCCAGCGACGCCCACCCGCCCACGATGGCCGGGTCGTCGCGGAACGCGCGGTCGCCGTGCAGCTCGAAGAAGTTCTCGCACAAGCCAGCCACGAAATCGAGCGTGAAGGGCCGGTCCTGGTTGCGGGCGAGCTTCACCCGGTCGTAGCGCGACAACCCCGCCACCGCTTCGTCGTGCGCGGTGTCGAGCCGCGCCTCGAGCTGGCGGATCTGATCGCTCATATCGAGACCGCGGTTCTCGGCCATGGCGCGCAGCTCGTCGATCTGCTCGCGCAGCTCGGCCAGTCCCTCGGGGTTCGTGCTCATGACATCACGCCTCGTCTCGCTCGAAACGTCCGGGTCCGGGAGATGACCGGGGATGCGGCGTGACGCGCGGCTCGCCGCCGATACCTCGACGGCGGCCGCTCCCCGGGCTCGCACCGGACCGATCCGAAAGATGCGGGTGGCGCGAGACCCGCGCGAGCGCGAGGGCCCGGCGGGGGTCCGTCCGGCGGGCGTTCCCGGGCGGGCGGCCCGGCGTGGCGGGCTATTCCCGGACCAGCTTGACGCGATCGCCGAGGAGCGTGCGGAGATCGGTGAGGAGCGCGGCGTTGGGCGCCACGCGGAGCGTTCGGGACGTGAAGCGCGATGTCTCCGGAGCGCGGCTCCGGGCCGGCCCGCCGCCATTCCCGGCCCCGCCGTTCCCGCCGCCGTCGCTTCCCGTGCCGCCGTTCGACTCCGCCTCACCGGTCGCCCACCCGCTCCGGGTCCCGCCGCCGTTCCCCGAGCGGTGCCATTCGAGCACCAGGGGGCCCCGGCCCGGACAGGCCTCGAGGAGGCGCTTCGCCTGCTCGAACGCGCCGGGCGCGAGGTCGTCGCCCTCGGTGAGCTCGATCAGGATCCCCACGCCGCCGCCCGAGCGCACGTCGGCGAGCGGCTGCACCGCGTCCACGAAGATCGGCGGGTCCTCGTCATCGCGGGAGTTCCCCGACACCGTGCCGGAGAGGAGCACCGGGCGGTCGTCGGTGAGGATCGCCTTGTGGTCGAGCCAGATGTCGCCGAACGCGAGCGCGGTGGCCGTACCGTGGAAGTCCTCGAGCGTGAGCCGGGCCCACTCGCGGCCGTCGCGCCGCGAGGTGCGCACCGAGACCTCCGTGATCACGCACGGGATGTGGACCGTGCGCTCGCGCATGTCATGCAGCGTCGACGTGTTCGCCTCGACCGAGTAGAGCTCCACGAGCTCGCGGTAGCGGTCGAGCGGGTGGCCCGAGATGTAGAACCCGATGCGCTCCTTCTCCTCGCGCAGGCGGTCGCGCTCGTTCCACGGCGCGATCTGCGGGAGCTTCGGGGCCGGGCGCCCCGCCTCTTCGGCGCCGGGGACGCTGAACAGGCTCGTCTGGCCGCTCTCGGCGTCCTGCCGGCGGAGCTGCGCCTCGTTGAGCATCACGTCGAGCCCCGCGGCGAGCGCCGCGCGGTCGCCGAAGTCGTCCAGCGCCCCCGAGCCGAGGAGCGCCTCGACCACCCGCTTGTTGTTGAGCCTCAGGTCGATCCGCTCGAGGAAGTCGAGGAACGACTCGAACGGCGTCTCCTCGCGCGCGTCGAGGATCGACTGGATGGCCGAATGGCCCACGCCCTTGATCGCCCCGAGCCCGAAGCGGATCGCGGGCCGCTCGGCGGCGTCGGGGTCGGCCACCACCGTGAACCGGTAGCGCGACTCGACCACCGAGGGCGGCAGCACGCGCATCCCGAGCCCGCGCGCCTCGCCGATGTAGGACACGACCTTGTCGGTGTTCCCGATCTCCGACGAGAGCAGCGCGGCCATGAACTCGGCCGGGTAGTGCGCCTTGAGCCACGCCGTGCGGTACGAGATCATCGAGTAGGCGACGGAGTGCGCCTTCGGGAACCCGTAACGGCCGAACGTGCGGATGAGCTCGGCGATCTCGCGCGCCTTCCGCCCGCCGATGCCGCGCTCGACCGCGCGCGTGACGAAGTCGCCCAGCACGCGGTCGGTGAGCTCCGCGTCCTTCTTCCCCACCGCCTTCCGGAGGACGTCCGCTTCGGCGAGCGAGAACCCGGCGAGCAGGTTCGCGGCGCGCATCACCTGCTCCTGATAGGTGATCACGCCGTAGGTGGACGACAGCACGTCGGCCAGGTCGGGGTGGGGGTACTCGACCGGCTGGAAGCCGCGCTTCCGCTTGATGAAGACGTCCGTCATGCCCGAATCGAGCGGACCCGGACGGATGAGCGCGTTCACCGCCACGAGGTCGTCGAACCGGTCGCAACGCATCGCGCGCAGCTTGTCGGTGGCGAGGCTCGACTCGAACTGGAACACGCCGCCCGTGCGGCCCGAGGCCAGCATGCGGTACACCTCGGGGTCCTCGCGGCCGAGCTCGTCCCAGTCGATCTCGACGCCGTGCCGCTCGGCCACCATCCGGCACGCGTCGTGGATCACCGTGAGCGTGCGCAGGCCGAGGAAGTCCATCTTGAGCATGCCCGCGCTCTCGAGCGCGTTCATGTCGAACTGCGTGATGACCGAGCCCGCGTCGTTCTTCACGTCCGTGCACACCGGCACGTACTCGTCGAGCGGCCCCGGCGCGATCACGACGCCCGCCGCGTGGACCGAGCTGTGTCGCGACAGGCCTTCGATGCGCTCGGCGTAGTCGAGGAGCTTCTTGACCTGCGGATCCTTGATGTCCAGCTCCTGGAGCTCGCGCACCTTCTCGCGCGCCTCGGCCACCGTCATCGCGAACCCCTGGCTCGACGGGATGAGCTTCGCGAGCCGGTCCGTGTCGCCGGGCGAGAAGCCCAGGACGCGCCCCACGTCGCGCACCACCGCGCGCGCCTTCATGGTCCCGAAGGTGATGATCTGCCCGACCGAGTCCTGGCCGTACTTCTCGCGCACGTACTCGATCACCTCGCCGCGTCGCTCGTAGCAGAAGTCGATGTCGATGTCCGGCATCGACACCCGCTCGGGGTTCAGGAAGCGCTCGAAGAGGAGGTCGAACTCGAGCGGATCCACGTCCGTGATCCCGAGCGCGTAGCAGATGATCGAGCCCGCGGACGAGCCCCGCCCGGGGCCCACGGGCACGTCGCGCTCGCGCGCGGCGCGGATGAAGTCCCACACGATGAGGAGATAGCCGGCGTACCCCGTCTTCTCGATGACCCCGAGCTCGTAGTCGAGCCGATCGCGCGCCGCGGGGGGGATCGGGTCCCCGTAACGCTCGGCGGTCCCGCGCTCGGCCTCGTGGCGGAGCATGGTCATCGGGTCGTCGAAGGCCTCCGGGAGCGGGAACGTCGGCAGGTGATACTTCTCCTCGAACCGGACGTCGCAGCGCTCCGCGATCGCCACCGTCTCGGCGAGGAGCGCCGGCCGGTCCGGGAAGAGCGCCGCCATCTCGTCGGCCGACTTGAAGTAGCTCTCCTCGCCGTAGAAGCGGAGCCGGTTGGGGTCGTCCTTGTCCTTGCCCGTGCCGATGCAGAGGAGCGTGTCGTGCGCGTCCGCGTCCTCGCGCCGCATGTAGTGCGCGTCGTTCGTGAGGACGAGCGGAAGTCCGAGCTCGCCGGCGAGGCGCTGGATCCCCTCGTTCACCTTCCCCTGCTCGGGGATCCCGTGGTCCTGGAGCTCGAGCCAGTAGCGGCCCGCGAACACGCGCGCGTG
>Ga0299907_10000979_pt1 | contig 15436 bp, 9 predicted proteins | sample RVTome_16_FD_198680 | JGI IMG/M metagenome (GOLD analysis project Ga0299907, IMG submission 198680) | Soil microbial communities from uranium-contaminated site in the Upper Colorado River Basin, Wyoming, United States - RVT152D67 (version 2) ... | reverse complement strand
TCCAGGGTGCGGGGCGCGTCCAGGGTCGCCTCCAGCGCCGGCCCCCCATCGCCCGTGTACCCGCTCTGGCCGGTGCCGGCGAGGGGGGCGATCGTCCCGGCCCCAGTCGCGGCGGTCACCGGCATCCCGGCGCCGGCGCCGGCGGTCATGGCCACCAGGCCTGCGATGATCCCGATCCGTCCTGACACGGACCGCGAGCCTCGTGATGGTCGTCGAAACATGGGGTGGGTCCTCCAAGAGGGGCGCCTGCTGGGGGGCGCCTCGGGGTCAGGCGCTTTTCCCCAGGTTCGTCAACCACCCCGGCGACTCCTGTCGGACTGCAGGCGCGGGCCCCGCCCGGGAGACGATTTCAGGGAACCATCAGGTGTCCCGTCCTCGTCCCGCAACGGGGCGACCTCGACCCCTGCGCGCCCCAACGCGGCCATAACGGCTTCCGCCTCAAAAGGCGCAGGACGGCAAAGTCTGGCACTGAAGAACGCGCGAATCCTGTCCGTGGTGCCTGACGTCGACGCCGTCACCCGCCGACTCCTTGACCAAGCCGGAGAGGCGGACTGGGATCATCGCCCCGCCGATGACGACGTCCGTATGAGGGTCGTCGAAGCGATGCGCTCGGCAGCAACAGAACTGCCCAGCAATCAGTCCCGTGAGAACTGACTCGCGCTCGCCGATCGCCTCACGGAGCCTCGTCCGTGCAGTTCCGAACAGGACCCGTCGCTATTGGGCCTGGCTTTCGTCGCCCATCGGTGGGTCTCTAAGGGCCATAAGGGACAGCGCCTAACGGACACCCGAGACGGCAACAGGTTTGCTCCACTTCGTTGGCGAAACAGACACATCACTCAGGTTTCGCCCGGAACAAAAGGGAGCTTGAACGTGTCGACCGTCACATCCAGCTTGCCTTCCCGTACCGCTGCGGGCTTCGTACTGGTGCTGCTGGTGGCGCTGCCGGTGTGGATCAGCCCGGGGGCGCAGGCCGCCTTTCCGGGCGTCAACGGCCGGCTGGTGTTCACCAGCGACCGCACCGGCAACTTCGAAATTTTCTCAATGAACCCCGACGGCAGCGATTTGGTCCAGCTGACGGACTGGCCAGAGGAGGACCGCGAGCCGGCTTGGTCGCCCGACGGCACCAAGATCGTCTTCGTGCGGGTGGTCGACGGCGACTACGAGATCTTCTCCATGAACGCCGACGGCACCGACGTGAAGAACCTCACCAACCACGGCCGCTTCGACGACGAGCCGGTGTGGTCAACCGACGGCACCAAGATCGCCTGGCGCTCCAACCGCAGCGACGACGCCGAGATCTGGGTGATGAACGCCGACGGGACGAACCCCGTCAATCTGACCAACAGCCCCGGGCTCGACGACGAGGCGGCGTGGTCGCCGGACGGCACCAGAATCGCCTTCCGCAGCACACGCGACGGGAACCCCGAGATCTACGTCATGAACGCCGACGGAACCAACCCGACCAGGCTCACCGACAACGCGAGGAGCGACGACGACCCCGCCTGGTCGCCGGACGGGACGAAGATCGCCTTTCGGAGCCACCGCGAGGGCACGGGCAGCTCGGACATATTCGTCATGGACGCCGGTGACGGCAGCGGCCTGGTGAATCTGACCCGCACCCCGGACCGCCGCGACACCGACCCGGCCTGGTCGCCCGACGGGACGATCATCGCCTACGGCAACGAGGACCGCGACAACGGCGTGGAGCGGACCGGCGACGGCGAGATCTGGGTGATGAACGCCAACGGGAGCGGCCAGCGCAACATGACCAACCATCCGGCCTTCGACGGTGACGTCGACTGGCAGCCGCTGGGGTCTCCCCCCACGACCGTCACCACCCAGCCCCCGCCGCCGCCGGTGACCGCTCCTTCCGGAACCATCGCTGGCCCCACGCCGACCCCCAGCGCCGATCCACCTTCCCCGACCGTCCCAGGGAGGCGCGTCCCGACCGGCTATTGGATGCTCGGCGGCGACGGGATGGTCTACCCCTTCGGCGAGGCCCGGCACCTCGGCGAAGCGGTGGTGCCGGCGGGGGTGGTGGCCGTCGACATCGAGCCGACCCCCACCCGCGATGGGTACTGGGTGGTGGACGAGGGAGGCGGGCTCTCCGCCTTGGGCGACGCCCGGGACCACGGCCGGCCGAGCCCATCGGCACTGGCGGCGGGGGAGAGCGTCACGAGCCTGTCGGCCACCCCTTCGGGGGCCGGGTACTGGATGTTCACCAACCGGGGGCGGGCGCTGCCCTTCGGCGACGCCATATTCCTGGGCGACATGTCCGGCGTCGTCCTCAACGGCCCCGTGCTCGACTCCATCCCGACCCCGAGCGGCGCCGGCTACTACATGGTCGCCTCCGACGGCGGCATCTTCTCCTTCGGCGACGCCCGCTTCTTCGGCTCGATGGGGGGCAAGCCTCTCAACAAGCCCGTCCAGTCGCTGGTGCCCGACCCCGACGGCTCCGGCTACTGGCTGGTCGCCGCCGACGGCGGGGTGTTCGCCTTCGAGGCTGAATTCCGCGGCTCGATGGGCGCCACGCCCCTCAACAAGCCCGTCACCGGAATGGTCCCCTTCGGGAACGGCTACCTCATGGTGGGAGAGGACGGCGGCATCTTCAATTTCTCCGACCAGCCGTTCCACGGCTCGCTGGGCGACCGGCCGCCCCTGCGCCCCGTCGTGGCCGTCGCTGCGCTTGAGTAAGCGCCTGAGGTGAGACGCGTTGAAACTTCGGCGTGAAGGGTTCAAATCCACACAAAACTGCGGTTCAGGCGTGCCCGTGGGGAGGTGGATTCAGGGCTACAACGCCCAGCGGCGGTCGATGAACACGGGGTGGTGCCCCTCAGAAGGCTGAAACCCGGCTGAAGATCTCGGCCCTGCCCACGGCAGACACCCAAGCGTGGTAAGGGTTTTGGGAGGGAGGCCGCGGTTCGGAGCCGTTGCCGCCACGCAGGAAGCAGCGGCGACGGGATCGTATCCACCTGACAGACCCCCTTCCCGGTGCCGCCTCCCAGCGGCTTGGGCGGAGTGCCGCGATCCCCCCAAGGAGTGTTCGAAGTGCGCCCATCGAGATCCCTGGCGGTCCTGGTCAGTGCCGGGCTCAGCGTGGTCGCCGCCCCTGCCCCGGAGGGCCGGGCGCTCTACCGCGCCCACGACCGGCTGGTGTCCGAGGACCCGGCGGACACCACGCCCCATGTCCTCGACAACGACGAGTTCGGGCCCATCGCCGGCCAGTCCAAGGTCAAGGTCAACGCCATCCTGCCCATGGGTGACCGCATCTACGTCGGCGGCACCTTCACCGGCGTCCGGAACACCGGCAGCAGCGCCAGGTTGTCCCGTCCGGGGATCTTCGCCCTCGACCCGGCGACCCACCGGGTGGACGAGACGTTCGCCCCCGTCCTGGACGGGGCGGTCGAGGAGCTGGCGCCTTCCCCCGACGGCAGGGCCATCTTCGTCGGGGGAGCGTTCAACACCGTGAACGGGGAGTCGTTCCCGAAGCTGGCCAAGCTCGACGCCGTGACCGGAGTCCCGAGCGGGGGCTTCGGGCCTCGGCCCAGCGCCGAGGTGAAGGACATCGCCCTGGCCGGGGGCCGGCTCGCCCTCGCCGGGCCCTTCACCATCGTGGCCGGCCAGCCCCGGCGGGGCCTGGCCGTCGTCGACCTCGACACCGGCGCCCCCGACCCGAACGTCGACATCGACTTCCGCGAGCCCCGCCAGGGGGCGCACTCCCGGGTGGAGTCCATCGCCGTCACCCCCGACGGGAACACCATGGTGGCGGGGGGGAACTTCACCGAGGTCGACGGCCTCGAGCGCTGGCAGGTCGCCCTCCTCGACATCACCCCGGGACGGCGGGCCACCGTCCTCGACTGGCACACCGACCGGTTCAACGACACGGTCGTGACCCGCAACTCCGACGACGTCCCCGCCTGCGCCGGCGGCTTCGACGCCCACGTCAAGGACATGGACATGTCACCCGACGGGACATACTTCGTCGTGGTCACCACCGGGGGTTACACCAGCCGGGGGCCCCTGTGCGACACCGCCAGCCGGTGGGAGACCGCCGCCCGGGGCGAATCGCTCCAGCCCACCTGGGCCAACTACAACGGCGGCGACACCATCACCGGCGTGGGCATCACGGGCACGGCCGTCTACGTCGGCGGGCACATGCGGTGGATGAACAACTTCGACAACAACGGCTCCGCGGGCGACGCCGAACCGGGGCGGGGCAGCGTCGAGCGCGAGGGCCTCGCCGCCCTCGACCCGAACAGCGGCCTGCCACTGCCCTGGAACCCCCGCCGGGAGCGGGGCCACGGCCCCGAGGCGATCGTCTCCACCGCCGACGGCCTCTGGGTCGGCAGCGACACGAGCTTCGTCGGGAAGCGGGACTTCGACGGCTCCCCCCGCCCGGGCGAGTACCACCCCAAGCTGGCCTTCTTCCCCCTGGCCGGAGGGTCGCCGGTCCCCGCCTTCGCCGCCGCCAGGCTCCCAGCCGACCTCTACGCCGGCGGGGACGGCGGCATCGTCCGCCGGTTCTTCGACGGGGCCCGCCTCGGCGGGCCGCGCCCCGTGGACGTCGGGTTCGACTGGTCCGAGGTCCGGGGCGCGTTCACCGTCGGGGACCGGCTCTACACCGGCACCGAGGACGGCGAGCTCGTCCGGCGCACCTTCGATCGCGGCCGGTTCGGCCCGCCGCTCACCGTCGACCTGCGGGGCATGGGGTCGTCCCATCTCCCCATCGAGGACGTCACCGGAATGTTCTACGAACGGGGCCGCCTCTACTTCACCGTCGACGGCGAAGAGGAGCTGCACTACCGGTACTTCCTCCCCCAGGAGGACGTGGCCGACGACGTCGTCGGCGACAACCAGCCCTTCCTGGTGGCCGGCGGCGACCGGCTCGACTGGAGCGAGGTGGAGGGCATGACCTACGCCCAGGGCCACATCTACTTCTCCCGGGACGGCGACCTGCACCGCGTCGCCTTCAGCGACGGGAAGGTCCGGGGAGCGCCCGCCGTCGTCGCCGCCGGCGTCGGCTCCGGCGCGCTCTTCCTCCTGCCCTCGACCGTGGCGCCGTCGACCACCACCACGACCTCGGCCCCGCCGGCCGCCCCGCCCGGTCCTCCCGGCGGCGGCGCCGCCCCGGCTGGCCGGTCCGGTTACTGGATGGTGGGCGCCGGCGGCCAGGTGCACCCCTTCGGCGACGCCGCCCACCTGGGCGACGCCACGCCGCTCCTCGGAGGCCGGGAGGCCGTCGACCTCGAGCCCACCCCGTCGCACGACGGCTACTGGATCGTGGACACCGCCGGCCGCGTCCACCCCTTCGGCGACGCCCGCCACCTGGGCGACGCCGACGCCCGGGAGCTGGCCCCGGACGAGCAGGTCACCAGCCTGTCGGCCACCCCCTCGGGCACCGGCTACTGGCTCTTCACCACCCGGGGGCGGGTCCTGGCCTTCGGCGACGCCGCCCATCTCGGCGACCTGGCGGCGGTGGCGTTGAACGGTCCGGTGCTCGACTCGCTCCCCACCGCCTCGGGACGGGGCTACTACATGGTCGCCTCCGACGGGGGGATCTTCACCTTCGGCGACGCCCGCTTCTTGGGGTCGATGGGCGCCATCCGGCTCAACGCCCCGGTGCAGTCGCTCGTCCCCGACGGCGACGGCGTCGGCTACTGGCTGGTGGCCTCCGACGGCGGCGTGTTCTCCTTCGAGGCGCCCTTCCGGGGCTCGATGGGCGCCACGCCCCTGAACCAGCCGGTGACGGGCATGGTCCCCTTCGGGTCCGGCTATCTGATGGTCGCCGCCGACGGCGGCATCTTCAACTTCTCGGACCAACCCTTCCACGGCTCACTCGGCGCCCAACCACCCCCCCACCCCATCGTCGCCGTCGCCCCCCTCCCCTGACCCGCGCCGACCCGCCCAAGGAGCTCCCCGCCATGCCCGAGATGACACTCCGCCCGGCCCCGGTGTCCGCTCGCCGCCGCCGTCGCCGCCGGCCTCACCGCCACGCTGGTCGTCGCTTGGGGCCTAGCGCCCGCCCGGGCCGCGGAGGGGGGCACCGACCCGGTGGTGGAGGCCACCGCCACCGTGGAGACGACGCCGGCCGACGACGACGGGGACTCCGTCGACGACATGGCCATCTGGGTGGATGCCGCCGATCCGGCCCGCTCGGTCGTGATCGGCGCCAACCACGGGGACCACACCCTGGAGGTGTACGACCTGTCAGGGGAGCGCCTCCAGCTTCTCGACATCGGTACGGCCAACAACGTCGACATCAGGACCGGCTTCCCCCTGGGGGGTCGGAGGTGGCGCTGGTGTCGGTGGTGGGCAGCGGTCACCTCCGCTTCTTCCGCCTCGACCCCGGGACCCGCCGTCTCCACGACGTGACCCGGGGAGGGTCGTTCCGGCTCACCTCCTCCCACGGGGTGTGCATGTACCGCAGCCCCCGCAGCGGCACGATCTACGCCTTCCGGGTCGTGCGCTCGGGCACGGTCGAGCAGCTCGAGCTGTTCGACAGCGGAGGCGAGGTCGACATCCGCCCGGTGCGCACCATCGACACGGAGGCAAGGGCCATCGACGGCGGGAACGACTCGCTCGAGGCGTGCGTGGCCGACGACGAGCAGGCCAGCCTGTTCGTCGCCGAGCAGGACCACGCCATCTGGAAGTACGGGGCCGAGCCCGGCGACCCGGCCGGCACCGCCGACCGGGTGCTCATCGACACCACCGACCGCGCCAGGGGCGGCAGGCTGACTGACGACATCGAGGGCCTCACGGTGGTGTACCAGCCGGGCGGTGACGGATTCCTGGTCGCCTCGTCCCAGGGTTCCGACTCCTTCGTCGTCTACCGCCAGCAGGCGCCCCACGACTACGTCCGCACCGTTCAGGTGGTTGACGGGCCCGACGCCGACGGTTGCGAGCGCACCGACGGGATCGACGCCGTCGCCGCCGACCTCGGCCCCGCCTTCCCCCGCGGCCTGTTCGTCTGCCAGGACAACAGCAACCGCGCTCCCGCCCCCGGAAACATGAACCTCAAGTACGTGCCCCTGGAGCGGGTGGTGCCCCTGGCGGAGCCGCCCGCCGGGCCCCCGCCGGCCGCCCCCCCGCCGGGGGCGCCCCCCGGGGGCGGCACACCCGATGGCTCTCCCCCACCCGGGGCAGGCCCGTCCCCGGTGTCGGGGACGGCCCGGCGCTCGGGTTACTGGCTGGTGGACCGCACCGGCGGCGTGTGGGCCTTCGGCGACGCCGCCCTCCCCCGCCACCACCGCCCACCACCCCCCACCCCGGCCACCGACCTGGAAGCAACCCCCACCGGCCACGGCTACTGGATCGCCCACGCCGACGGCACCGTCGTCCCCGCCGGCGACGCCCCCGCCCTCGGCGACCTCTCCAGGCACCTCGCCGCCGGCGAGACCGTCACCAGCCTGGCCGCCACCCCCACCGGCGCCGGCTACTGGCTCTTCACCAACGGGGGCCGGGCCACCACCTTCGGCGACGCCGCCCACCACGGCGACCTCAGCGACCTCACCCTCAACGGACCCGTGATCGGCGCCGTCGCCACCCCCACCGGCGCCGGCTACCACCTGGTCGCCACCGACGGCGGCATCTTCACCTTCGGAGACGCCCGCTTCGCCGGATCCATGGGCGCCACCCCCCTCAACGCCCCCGTCGAATCCCTCGTCCCCGACCCCGACAGCGCCGGCTACTGGCTCGTCGCCGCCGACGGCGGCGTCTTCGCCTTCGACGCCCCCTTCCGCGGCTCCATGGGCGACCAACCCCTCAACGCCCCCGTCACCGGCATGGTCCCCTTCGGGTCCGGCTACCTCATGGTCGCCGCCGACGGCGGCATCTTCAACTTCTCCGACCAACCCTTCCACGGCTCACTCGGCGCCCAACCCCCCCCCCACCCCATCGTCGCCGTCGCCCCCCTCCCCTGACCCGCGCCGTCGCCCACCGCCGGCCAACCACGGAGAGCTTCACCACGGCGGGAGTTTGTGTCAGCCTCCGCCGCCTCGCGCCACGACTACGGCCACCCCCCCCGGAGTGCCCGCCGGAGGCTTCCACCCGGTCGCCTCCGGATACGAACCAGGGTCGGTGGCGAGCTTCGGAAAGGCGACGTCGACGTCGGGGGGAGCCGCCGAAGGCTCTCTGGGAACGCTCTCCTCGGGCTCCACCAGCTTTGCCCCCGGGAAGCTACCGTACGTGGGAACGAGCGGGCGTCGACTCCGGCGGATCTTCACGGGACCTTCAGCCGGAGGCGCCGGTGGGCTCGGTCCCGAACCTGAGGTTTCGGTGAACCGTGTCAGCCGGCCGTCTCCGGTGTCACCGGAGGCGGCCTGGTGGGGTAGACGAACCCGGATGCCGGACGACAATCACGGTGTGGGAATCGAGCACCCGCGGGGTGCGACATCGGGCGGACCCGCCACCCGAACGGAGGCGAGGTGATGCCGGCGGACGTCCTGAGCGCCCTCGGCGTCGGAGCCGTCGTCACCCTGATCCTGGCCAACGGCTACTTCGTGGCCGCCGAGTTCGCCTTCGTGGCCGCCCGCCGGGGCACCCTGGAGCGTCTGGCCCGGGAACGGGACCGCAAGGCGGGCCGGGCCCTCGACGTCCGCCGGCGCCTGTCGTTCATGCTCTCCGGGGCGCAGCTGGGCATCACCGCCACCTCGCTGGTGGTGGGCTTCATCGCCGAGCCCACCATCGGTCGGGCCCTCCAGCCCGTCGTCGGCTGGTTCGGGGCGGGGCCGGGTGCCCGGGCGGGCATCGCCCTCACCCTCGGCTTCCTACTCGCCACCGCCGCCCAGATGGTGTTCGGCGAGCTCGCCCCCAAGAACATGGCCATCGCCCGCCCGGAGGCCTTCGCCCGGTCGCTGGCCGGCGGCATGCGCGTCTTCCTCCGCCTCGCCGGCCCCGTCATCCGGCTGTTCGACTCGGCCGCCAACCGGCTGGTGCGTCTGGCCGGCATCGAGCCCGTGGAGGAGCTCATGGGCGGCGTCAGCGCCGACGAGCTCGAGTACATCGTGGAAGAGTCGGCCCGGCAACGGTCGCTGAGCCAGGAGCAGGCGGCGATGCTCGGTCGTGCCCTGCGGTTCCGCCACCTCTCGGCCCACGAGGCCATGGTCCCCCGCACCCGGGTGGACACGATCCCCCGCCACGCCACCGGCGCCGACCTGGGCCGGGCGCTCCGCCGCCACTCGCGCTTTCCCGTCACCGGGAGCGCCGTCGACGACGTGGTCGGCGTGGTCCAGGCCACCGATCTGCTGGCGGTACCCGTCGCCGAGCGGGCCGCCGTGTCCGTCGAGGCGATCATGCGCCCGGTGGTCGCCGTGCCCGAGGCCCTCCCCGTGGGCGAGGTGCTCCACGAGCTGCGCCGGAGCCGCTCCCAGCTCGCCGTCGTGGTGGACGAGTACGGCGGCACCGCCGGGATCGTCACCCTCGAGGACCTCGTGGAGGAACTCGTCGGGGCCATCGCCGATGAGCACGACGCCCTCCGTGAGCCGCAGGTCGAGTCGGCAGGCGAGGGACGGTGGTCGGTGCCCGGCTGGTGGCGGATCGACGAGGTCCGCCGCGACACCGGCGTCGACCTGCCCGAAAGCGACGACTACGACACGCTGGCCGGCTACGTGATGGCCGCCCTCGGTCGCCTCCCGGCGCCGGGCGACACCGTCGCCGCCCCCGGGGCGACGGTCGAGGTGACCCAGACACGCGACCGGGCGGTCACCCGGGTGATCGTCACCCGGAGCGGCGCCGGACAGGGGCGACCGTGAGCACGCCCGTCGCCCTTGCCGTGGGTGCCGCCCTGCTGGTGGCGAACGGGTTCTTCGTGGCCGCCGAGTTCGCCCTGCTCGCCTCCCGACGATCCCGGATCGAGCAGCTCGCCGCCGCCGGCGAGCGACAGGCGGCCGTGGCCCTCGAGGCCCTGCGGGAGCTGTCCCTCACGCTGGCCGGCGCCCAGCTCGGCATCACCATGGCCTCCCTCGGACTCGGCGCCGTGGCCGAGCCCGCCGTCGCCCACCTCCTGGAGAGCGGCCTCCATCGGGTCGGGGTGCCCGACGCCCTGTTGCATCCCATCGCGTTCGCCATCGCCCTCTCAGGGGTCGTGTTCGCCCACATGGTGGCGGGCGAGATGGCGCCCAAGTCCTGGGCGATCACCCATCCCGAACGCTCCGCCCTCCTGCTGGCCCGCCCGTTTCGGGCCTTCGTGCTGCTGTTCCGCCCCTTCATCCGGGTGCTCAACGCCACCGCCAACGGCGTCGTGCGCCTGGCGGGCATCACCCCCCAGGACGAACGGGCCATGGTCCACTCCCCCCGGGAGCTCGCCTTCCTCCTCGAGGAGTCCGCCCGGCAGGGGAAGCTCGGAGCGGAGCACGCCGAGCTGCTCACCCACACCCTCGAGCTGTCCGGACGCGACGCCCTCGCCGCGGCCACGCCCCGGTGGGAGGTGGTGGCGGTCACCGACGACGCCGGCGTCGACGAGATCGAAGCGGTGGCACTCCAGTCCGGCCTCAGCCGCCTGCTCGTCCACACCGGGGACCTCGAGCACCTGGTGGGTGTCGTCCATATCCGCGACGTCCTCCTCCTCGACGACGCCGCCCGGCCCCGGCGGCGGGCGGGGGACCTCGCCACCCCGGTGCTCGTCGTCCCCGAGCACAAGCCGCTCGAGGACCTGCTCGTCGAGATGCGCCGCGGCCGCAGGCACATCGCCGTCGTCGTCGACGAGCTCGGCACGGTCGCCGGAGTGGTCACGCTGGAGGACGTCCTCGAGGTACTCATCGGCGAGTTCGACGACGAGACCGACCGGCCCCGTCGGGCCATCCGGCGCCTTCCCGACGGCAGGTGGTCGGTGTCGGGGAACCTCCGTCCCGACGAGCTCGCCGACCGCACCGGCCTCGAGCTGCCGCCCGGCCGCTGGGACACGGTCACCGGCTACGTCATGGCCGCCCTCGGGCGCGTCCCGTCGGTGGGCGACGCCGTCCAAGCCGGGGGGGTCACCCTCGAGGTCGCGTCGATGGACGGCTACGCGGTGACCGAGGTCACCATCTCACCCGACCCGCCTTCGCCAGAACCGCTGGACGGGAAAGGGGGTTCATGACGGCCACGTCCCGCCTGCGGGGTCGTGGCCGGGTCCGGGTCGACGTCTCGGGCGTGCCGCAGGACGGTCACCGGCCAGCCCCGGGCCGTGCCAAACCTGCTAGAGAACGGCTCAACCCAACCCCGGGAATCAGGTACTCGTCGGTTCGCCGGCGGGTCGGTGGTCACTCGAAGAGGTTGCGGTAGTCGTCGCGGGAGACGGGCGACGACGACAGCGAGCCGTCTCCCCGCAAGACGTCCACGGGAGCGCCCTCGAGGCTGAACGCCACCTGGCCGACGCCCCGCTGCGCGGTGAGGGTGCAGACGATCTGGGCGAGGGCCGACAGCTGGGCGGTCGAGGTCCCGGTGGTGAAGCTGCTCCCCAGATCGACCCGGGCGACGCCGGCGTCCACGTCGACGTCGACGACGAGGAGGTCGTCGGCGAACAGCGCCGAGCGGAGCCCGTCCGCCTGCTCGGCCGGCGTCGGCCCGGAGCCGGCGATGGCGGCCAGGCCCGCCTCGGCGCGAGGCAGCGCGTGGCGCACCATGACCAGGCGGTCGCCCCGCTGGAGGCACACCGTCACCTGCGCCGGGTCGCCGTCCCCCGGCGGCGCCGTCGTGACCGTCGGGGCCGGCGCCAGGAGCGAGAACGGAACCCGGTCGTCGTCGGCAACGACGGGGCCGTCGTCGACGGGGACACCGCAGGCGGCCACGGCGACGGTCAACCACGTCAAGGCCACACCCCGGGGGTTCACGGAGCGTCGACGGGCAGCCGGACGAGGAAGCGGGAGCCGCCTCCGGGGCGGTTCTCCACCCACGCCCGGCCCCCGTGCAGCCGGGCGTGTTCGGCGACCAGGGCCAGTCCCAGGCCGCTCCCCCTGGGGCTCCCGGGCTGCTCGGCCAGGAGACCCCGGGAGAAGCGACCGAAGATCGCTTCCCGCTCGTGGGCCGGGACCCCCGGGCCCTCGTCGCACACCGCCAAGGTGACGGACCGGTCGGAGCCTTCGATCTCCACCGCCGTGACGCCACCGGCGTAGTGACCGGCATTCTGGGTCAGATTGCTGATGATCTGCTGCAGCCGCCGGGGGTCGGCGAAGAGGAACTCAGGGGTTCCGTCGCCCGCCCGCACCGGCACGTGGTGGTGGCCGAGCCCGTCGAGGACGTCCCGCACGAAGGCGGGAAGCGGCAGGGGCCGGATGTCGAGGCGGGCGGCGCCGGCGTCGAAACGGGAGATCTCGAGCAGGTCCAGCACCAGCCGGTTGAAGGACCGCACCTGGGTGGCGACGACGTCCACCGCCCACACCACCGTCTCGGGCAGCTCACCCCGGCGGCGGTCGACCACGTCCACGGCGGAGGCGAGGGCGGTGAGCGGTCCCCGCAGCTCGTGCGACACATCGGAGGCGAAGCGGGCCTCCTGTTCGATCCGCCCTCTCAGGTCGTCGAGCATCTCGTTGAACGACGCCACCAGAGGGACCAGGTCGGAGTCCCCGCCGGCGTCGAGGCGCGACTCCACGTCGCCCCGCACGATCCCCCGGGCGACCGCCGCCATCCGCCGCAGCGGCCGCAGGAGGGCGCGGCTGACCGAGACCCCGACAGCCACCGCCACCACGGTGGCGCCGGCGCCGGCAACGGCGAGCGAGGAGGTGAGGACGTCGAGGGTTCCCTCGACGTCGGTGAGGGGCCCGAACTCGAAGTAGGCGGCGTCCGCCTCGCCGATCAGGACCCCCACCGCCAGGAACGGCTCACCCTCGACCCGGACCTTCTGGCGGGCGGCGTGGCCGTCCTCGACGACGGTCTGCAGGCGCCTGGGCGCCGCCTCCCGCCGGATGTCGACCGAACTGGCGAACCATTGCTGGCGGTACTGCAGCAGGGAGTATCCACCCGCCCCGACCTGGAGCCCGGACAGGAGCCGGGGAATGTCGGGGTCCGGGCCGCGGAGCCCGCTGCGAACCAGCCGGGCGTTCGTGTAGGCCTGCCGGGTGGCCGCCGACTCCCGGGTGTCGAGGAGGGAGTTGCGGACGAAGCCGTAGGCGAGCGCCGCCAGGCTGACGGCCAGGACGAGCGCCGTCAACCCGAAGGCGACGACGGTGCGGGCCCGGAGGCCCAGCCGCCGGCGCCTGGAATCCGTACCCGGCGGTGGCAAAGAGGAGGTGGACACCGATCGTGAACTCGCTCGAGTTCCGAAGGGCGGGCATGGAGGGGCCTGCCCCACCGTCTCCGACGCTACCAGGAACCGGGCTCGGGGCACCGCCGCCACCGACGGGGCACCACCGCCGGAACCGGGGGAATGAAGCCGGTGCTCGCGCCGGGCGGTGCCTCCTCCTCCGGCGCTCGCCGCTCGGCCTGCTCGACCTCGATGAGTACCGTGGCCGGGTTCGAGACGTCGCCCCGGCCGTCCTCGTCGACGACGACGTAGCGGACCTCGGCCGTACCCGCGAACCCGGCCGCGGGGGTGTAGCGGATGCGGCCGTCGCGGCGCTCGAACTCCCCGGCCGGGGTGTCGATCGTCCCCGCCTCGGTTGGCGCGTCAGCGCCGAGGTCAACAAGACGGATCTGGGGCTGTCCGTCACCGTGGTCGTCGTTGTCCAACACGTCGATGGTGATGTCCTCGCCGCCCCGGGTCGTGAAGGGGCCGTCGTCGACGGCCACCGGCACATCGTTGACGGGCAGCACCGTGAGGTGGACGGTGGCCTCGTCGCGGTCGCCGTCGGCGTCGACCACCCGGTAGCGGAACGAGTCGGAGCCGTGGAAGTCGGCCGACGGCACATAGCCAAGGGCGAAGCCGGACCCGATGGTGGCTTCGCCATGGTCCGGCTCCTCCACGATCTCCACGTCCGCCACCCCGTCGCCCAGCCCCCGGTCGTTGGCCAGCACGGGCACGGAGGTGGCGCTGTCCTCGAGCAGGGTCAGCTGGTCCTCGACCGCCTCGGGCCGGTCATCGACCGGGGCCACGCTGACCTCCACCCGGCCGGTCGCGGTCGCGCCCCGGTCGTCGGCCACCGTGTAGACGAAGGAGTCGGGCCCGAAGAAGTCGGGGCCCGGCCGGTACACGACGCGGTCGGCCACCACCGTGGTGGTGCCGTGCCGGGGGGCGGTGGCTGACATGAGGGTGAGGACGTCCCCGTTCGGGTCCCGGTCGTTGGCCAGGACGTCGACGGTGACGGTCCCGTCCTCGTCGACGGAGACGACGTCGCCCACCGCCACCGGTGGGCCGTTGCCGGCCAGGGCGGCCATGCCGGCGATGCGGTGATTGAGCTTGATGTCGTCGGTGTCGCCGTAGGAGCGGGCGTCGCCATAGGCGAGGACCTCGCCGCTGGAAGTGGTGACGTAGTACCCCCCGCCGGTGCCCGACGGCGCCATGTCGAGCACCCGCTTTCTGGCCCGGCCCGTCGCCGAGCCGTGGAAACCGGCGTCGCCGAAGGCGAACACCCCCCCGTCTCCGGCGGCCAGCCAGTAGCCCTTCCCGGTCGGTGTGGGCGCCACGGCGTGGACCCGCAGGGCCAGGTCGACACCGGCGGCGGAGCCGTGGAAGGCGGCGTCGCCGAAGGCGAACACCCCCCCGTCGGCGGCCGCCAGCCAGTAGCCCCCGCCGGTCGGGGTGACGGCGAAGTCGACGATGGGCCTGCGCAACTTCTCACCGCCCAGGGAACCGAAGAACCCGGCATCGCCGAAGGAGAAGATCCCTCCGTCGGCGGCCGCCAGCCAGTAGCCCCGGCCGGTGGGGGTGGCAGCCATCGCCACCACCGGCCGGCGCAGCGCGGTGCCTCCCAGCGAGCCGAAGAACCCGGCGTCGCCGAAGGCGAAGACACCACCGTCGGTGGCCGCCAGCCAGTAGCCCCGGCCGGTGGGGGTGGCGGCGATGCCCACCACCGGCTGGTTGAGAGCGATGTCGCCGGTCGAACCCAAGAATCCCGCCCGGCCGAAGGCGAAGACACCACCGTCGGTGCCCGCCAGCCAGTAGCCGCCGCTGGCCTCTGCCCCAGCGGGGTCCGGAGCCGGGGTCACGACGGCGACGGCGACGGTCGCCAGGGTGCAGACGACGCCGGCCAGCCGGCGCCGCCCCCCTGGGCGGCGGGGCCCGGCTACCACCGGCTCCTCCCCCGCCGGTGGTGGGCCACGAAGACGTCACTGCCGCGGTTGCGGTCACCGTCGACCAGGTTCGTGGCCTTGGAGTCGAAGGCGACCACGGCCACACCCTCCGCGCCGCCCGTCACGTTGGGGCTGAAGCTGTCGCCATTGGCTTGGCGGCCGTCGGACGCGGTGCTCACCCGTACGGTGCTCGACGCCACCCGGTCGTGGAGGAACACGTCCCGCATCCCGTTGGTGTCGCCGCCGACCAGATCGGTGGCTTCGGACCAGAAGCTCACGTAGCGGCCGTCGGGGC
>Ga0299907_10000978_pt1 | contig 15437 bp, 28 predicted proteins | sample RVTome_16_FD_198680 | JGI IMG/M metagenome (GOLD analysis project Ga0299907, IMG submission 198680) | Soil microbial communities from uranium-contaminated site in the Upper Colorado River Basin, Wyoming, United States - RVT152D67 (version 2) ... | reverse complement strand
GTCCTGCGTCACGAAGTGGTCGTGGTCGAGGACGGCGCTTGGGACACGCGGCCCGCTCCGGGTGGGGGCTCCGATGGATAGTCGCCGGATCATCCAGCGGTCACTGTTCACCGAGAAGTCCACGCGGCAGCAGGAGACCGCCAACCAGTACGTGTTCGCGGTCGACCCGCGCGCGAACAAGCGGCAGATCGCGGAGGCCGTGGAACAGCTGTTCGAAGTCAAGGTGCTCCAGGTCCGCACGCAGAACCGGATGGGAAAGATCCACACGATGGGTCGCTTCTCCGGGCGTCGCGCGGACTGGAAGAAGGCGATCGTCACCCTCGCAGAGGGTGATACGATCGAAGTCTACGAGAGCCTATAAGGCCAGGGGATCGAAATGGGAGTCAAGAAGTTCAAGCCCGTCACGCCGAGCTCGCGGTTCCGCACCGTGCAGGACCGGTCGGAGCTCACGGCCACCGAGCCGGAGCGTTCGCTGCTCGAGCCGCTCAGCAAGAGCGGCGGCCGGAACGCGCACGGCCGGATCACGGTGCGTCGCCGCGGAGGCGGTCACAAGCGCCGCTACCGCAAGATCGACTTCAAGCGCGACAAGCACGGGGTGCCGGGAAAGGTCGCGACGATCGAGTACGATCCGAACCGCTCGGCCAACATCGCGCTGATCCATTACGCGGATGGCGAAAAGCGCTACATCCTGGCGCCGAACGGGCTGGCGGTGGGCGACAGGATCGAGGCCGGCGCGGGTGCGGACGTCAAGCCCGGCAACGCGCTTCCGCTGGCGTCGATCCCGCTGGGGACGACGATCCACAACGTGGAGCTCAAGCCCGGCAAGGGCGGGCAGCTGGCCCGCGCGGCGGGCGCCGGAGTGCAGCTGGTGGCCCGCGAGGGCCGGTTCTGCCTGCTGCGGCTCCCGAGCACCGAGGTCCGGCGGGTGCACGCTCACTGCCAGGCCACGATCGGCCAGGTCGGGAACCTCGACCACGAGAACCTCTCGCTTGGCAAGGCCGGCGCTTCGCGCTGGCGCGGGCGGAGGCCCAAGGTCCGCGGCGTGGCGATGAATCCCGTCGACCATCCGCTGGGAGGCGGTGAGGGGAAGTCCTCGGGCGGACGCCATCCGGTGACCCCGTGGGGGAAGCCGACCAAGGGCTACAAGACGCGGAAGAAGCAGAAGGCGTCGTCGAAGCACATCGTGCGGCGTCGTGGGCAGAAGTAGGATGACAGGAGAGTTGAGGCCATGGCACGATCGCTGAAAAAGGGACCCTTCGTCGAGGACAGGCTCCTGGCGCGGGTCCACCAGATGAATCAGAAGGGCGACAAGCGGGTCATCAAGACCTGGTCCCGCGCCTCGATGATCACACCGGACTTCGTGGGGCACACGATCGCCGTCCACAACGGCAACAAGTTCATCCCGGTGTACATCACCGAGAACATGGTCGGGCACAAGCTGGGCGAGTTCTCGCCGACCCGGATCTTCCGCGGTCACGGCGGCCGGCTGGCGTCCGAGAAGAAAGTGAAGCTCGTGTGATGGAAGCGCGCGCCATCAGCCGTCACGTACGGGTCACCCCGCGCAAGGTGCGGCTGGTGATCGATCTGATCCGGGGGCGCAACGTGGAAGAGGCCTACGCGCTGCTGCAGTACACGAACAAGGCGGCCGCCATCCCGGTGCTCAAGACCCTCCGCTCCGCGGTCTCGAATGCCATGCAGGCGGAGGGAGGCCATGGGCCGGAGGACCTGGTCGTGAAGGAGGTCTTCGCGAACGAGGGGGCCACCTGGAAGCGGATTCGCCCGCGCGCCATGGGGCGCGCGTATCGCGTCCGCAAGCGCACCAGCCATATCACCGTCGTCGTATCGACGGAAGCCGAGTAGAGGGGAGAGCATGGGACAGAAGACATCGCCGATCGGGTTCCGCCTAGGGATCGTCAAGCCCTGGCGCTCGCGCTGGTTCAACCACAAGAACATGCCGGAGTGGCTGGCCGAGGACGAGATGATCCGGAACTACCTGAAGAACCGACTCTCGCACGCCGCCATCTCGCGGGTCGAGATCGAGCGCACACCCAAGCGGATCACGGTGATGATCTTCACCGCCCGGCCCGGCGTGGTCATCGGCCGGAAGGGCTCCGAGGTCGACAAGCTGCGCGACGAGCTGGCGCGGCTGACCGAGGACGACGTCTCGATCAAGGTCGAGGAAGTGAAGCGCCCGGAGCTCGACGCTCAGCTGGTGGCGGACAACATCGCGTTCCAGCTGGCTCAGCGGATCTCGCATCGCCGCGCCATGAAGAAGGCGGTCACGTCCGCGATGCGGATGGGAGCCGAGGGGATCAAGATCCAGTGCGGCGGCCGGCTGGGCGGCAACGAGATCTCGCGCTCGGAGGGGTACCACGAGGGTCGCGTCCCGCTCCACACCCTCAGGGCGGACATCGATTTCGCGAAGTCCACCTCGAAGACCACCTTCGGCACGATCGGCGTCAAGGTGTGGATCTTCAAGGGTGAGGTGCTCGACCAGGCCGGACGGAAACTGTAGCGCCACGGGAACTGTAGAGAGCGAGTGATCGAATCATGTTGATGCCAAAGAGGATCAAGTTCCGGAAGCAGCATCGCGGCCGCCGCAAGGGCCTGGCCCAGCGGGGGAACCAGGTCTCGTTCGGCGAGTACGGCCTGATGGCGCTCGACCCGGCGTGGATCACCAATCGGCAGATCGAGGCCGCGCGCGTGGCCCTCACGCGGCACATCAAGCGCGGCGGCAAGGTCTGGATCCGCATCTTCCCGGACAAGCCGGTAACCGCCAAGCCCGCGGAGACCCGCATGGGGAAAGGGAAGGGCAACCCCGAAGGATGGGTGGCGGTCGTCCAGCCGGGACGGGTGATGTTCGAGCTCGAGGGCGTGCCGGAGGCAATCGCGCGCGAGGCTCTGCGCCTGGCGTCCGCCAAGCTGCCGATCAGGACGAAGTTCGTGAAGCGGACGGGAGCCAACGAATGAAGAGCCAGGAGATCAGGGATCTTTCGCCCCAGGAGCTCGAGGACCGGATCGCCGAGCTCGAGGAGGAGATGTTCCGGCTGCGCCTTCAGAACCAGACCGGCCAGCTCGAAAATCCGCTCCGCATCCGGATGGCGCGCAGGGATCTGGCGCGGTGCAAGACGATCCGTAACGAAGTCGCTCGACGGGGGGCCTGATGGCTGAGAACGAGAACGGAAAGAGCGCGGCGGCGAGTGTCGCCGGCGACGAGCGCAAGCGACGCAAGGTCGTTCGCGGCCGCGTCGTGAGCGACAAGATGCAGAAGAGCGTCGTGGTCTCCATCGAGCGTCTGGTCAAGCACCCGCTGTACGGCAAGCGGATCAAGCGGACCACGCGCTACACGGCGCACGACGAGACGAATGACAGCAAAGAGGGAGACCTGGTCGAGATCATGGAGACCCGCCCGCTCTCGAAGACCAAGCGTTGGCGCGTGATTCGTGTGATCGAGAGGGCTCGCTAGCGCGATGGTGCAGCAGGAATCGATCATCCGCATCGCGGACAATTCGGGCGCCAAGCGGGCGCTCGTCATCAAGGTGCTGGGCGGGACGCGCCGCCGCTACGCCGGCCTCGGCGACATCGTCGTCGTGACGGTCAAGGACGCGCTGCCCGACGGGACGGTCAAGAAGAGCGAAATCGCCAAGGCCGTGATCGTGCGGACACGCAAGGAGACCCGCCGCAAGGACGGGACGTACATCAAGTTCGACGAGAACGCGGGCGTGATCATCAACGATCAGATGGAGCCGCGCGGCACCCGGATCTTCGGGCCGGTGGCCCGTGAGCTCCGCGAGAAGCGGTTCATGAAGATCGTCTCGCTCGCCCCGGAGGTGCTCTAATGCCGAGGCTGGTCAAGGGAGACACGGTGCTCGTCGTAGCGGGCAACGATCGCGGCAAGACGGGAAAGGTCCTCAAGGTGTTCCCAGAGAAGGGCCGCGTGGTCGTGGAGGGTGTGAATTTCATCAAGCGTCACACGCGACCGTCCCAGCGCAACCCGCAGGGCGGGATCCGGGAGCGGGAGGCGCCGATCAACGCCTCCAACGCGATGCTGTACTGCACCAAGTGCGGTCGCGGGACGCGGGTGCGTCACCAGGAGCTGAGCGACGGGTCCAAGGTCCGCGCCTGCGCTCATTGCGGCGAAGTGATCGAGAAGCCGAGGGGATGAGCTGAGCGATGGCCAGACTGAAGGACGTATACGCGAAGTCGATCCAGTCGCAGCTCCAGAAGGAGTTCGGCTACGGGAACCCCCACGAGGTGCCGCGGCTCCAGAAGATCGTGGTCAACGTGGGGATGGGCGAAGCGATCGACAACCCCAAGCGGCTCGACAGCGCGGTCGAGGAGCTGGCGGCGATCACCGGCCAGCGGCCGGTGGTCACGCGCGCCAAGAAGTCGATCTCCAACTTCAAGCTCCGCGAAGGGATGGCGATCGGCGCGAAGGTGACTCTGCGCGGCACGCGGATGTACGAGTTCCTCGATCGCCTGGTCAACGTGGCGATCCCCCGGATCCGCGACTTCCGGGGCGTGCCGACGCGCTCGTTCGACGGCCGCGGGAACTACACGCTGGGGATCAAGGAGCAGCTGATCTTCCCCGAGGTCGACTACGACAAGGTCGATCAGATCCACGGGATGGACATCACGTTCGTGACGACAGCCGACCGCGACGACGAGGCGCTCGCCCTGCTCACCGCGTTCGGCATGCCGTTCCGGCGCCAGCCGCAGCGCCAGGCAGCCGAGGCGCAGGCGAGCTGAGGAATCACCAGAGGAGGCAAGGTGGCGAAGAAGTCCTGGATCGCGAAGAACAAGAAGAAGCCCAAGTTCGAGGTGCGCCGCGTGAACCGATGCAATCGGTGCGGTCGCGCGCGGGCATTCCTGCGGCAGTTCGGCCTGTGCCGCATCTGTTTCCGAGAGTTGGCGCTCAAGGGAGAGATCCCGGGCGTCCGCAAAGCCAGCTGGTAGGAGTGTCCCGACCATGGTGATGACCGATCCCGTCGCGGATTGCCTGACGCGCATCCGCAACGCTTGCAGAGCGAAGCACAAGCGCGTCGACATCCCGGCATCGAAGATCAAGGTGGAGATCGCCCGCATCCTGCAGGAGAACCACTTCATCCAGAACTACAAGGTGCTGGACGACAGCCGGCAGGGGATCCTGCGGGTATACCTCAAGTACGTGGACGAGAAGCCCGTCGTGCACGGCATCGAGCGGGTCTCTCGCCCAGGCCTGCGGGTCTACCGCGACAAGGACTCCCTGCCGCGGATCCGCAACGGGCTGGGGATCGCCATCGTCTCGACCTCGCAGGGTCTGCTGACGGACCGCCAGAGCCGCGAGGCGGGCGTCGGCGGCGAGATCCTGGCGAAGGTCTGGTAGGAGGAGCATGTCGCGTATCGGAAAGCAGCCGGTGGTGATCCCGGACGGGGTCACGGTCCAGATCGACGGGCGGGACGTCAGGGTCAAGGGCCCGAAGGGCGAGGTCGGCAACCGGTTGCCCGCCGAGATCACGGCGAAGATCGACGACGGTCACGTAATGGTCGAGCGCTCCGGTGACGACAGCCGGAACAGGGCGATGCACGGCCTCGCGCGGTCGTTGGTGGCCAACATGGTCGAAGGCGTCACCGAGGGATTCGTCAAGCGGCTGGAGATCATCGGGGTAGGGTACCGAGCCGAGGCCGCCGGCGAGATCGTGCGGCTGAACCTGGGCTACTCGCACCAGATCGAGTATCCGGTGCCGCCGGGGATCGAGGTCAGGACCCCGTCGCCCACGGTGATCGAGGTCAGCGGGGCCGACAAGCAGGTGGTGGGGCAGGTCGCGGCCGAGCTCCGTGGGATGCGGCCTACCGAGCCTTACAAGGGCAAGGGGATCAAGTACGAAGGCGAGTATGTACGCAGGAAGGCGGGGAAGACCGGCGTCTAGCCGGCGCTTCCGGAAAGGACTTTCATGAGCCTCAAGAGCAGGACCAGCCACAGGGAGCGGGTGCGGGTGAAGCGGCACCGCCGCGTCCGCCGGCGCATCTCGGGCACGCCGGAGCGCCCGCGGCTCGTCGTGCACCGCAGCCTGAAGAACATCGGAGCCCAGCTCGTGGACGACCTGACGGCCTCGACGCTGCTCGGCGTGACCTCGAATGGTCTCGGTCTCGCCGGCAAGAAGCTCGAGCAGGCTCGGGAAACCGGGCGCGAGATCGCCCGCCGGGCGAAGGAGCAGGGCGTCACCCGGGTGGTGTTCGATCGAGGGGGCTATCTCTATCACGGTCGAGTGCAGGCGCTGGCCGATGGCGCTCGCGAAGGCGGTCTGGAGTTTTGACGTCCATGATGATCCAGGGGAGGCATTGTGTCGAACGGTCGTAACCGAAGCGAACTGGTCGAGAACGTCATCCACATCAACCGCGTGTCCAAGGTGGTGAAGGGTGGGCGGCGGTTCTCGTTCACCGCGCTGGTCGCCGTGGGCGACGGCAACGGCAGCGTGGGAATCGGCCAGGGGAAGGCCAACGAAGTGGCGGATTGCATCCGCAAGGGAGTCGAGTCGGCGCGCAAGGAGATGAGGAAGATCTCCCGGGTCGGTACCTCGATCCCGCACGAGATCGTCGGCGAGTACGGTGCCGGCCGCGTGATGCTCAAGCCCGCTTCGCCGGGGACCGGCGTGATCGCGGGCGGTCCGGTCCGCGCCGTGATGGAGTGCGCCGGCGTGGCGGACATCCTGACCAAGTCGCTGGGGTCGAACAATCCCATCAACATGGTCAAGGCTACGATGAACGGCCTCGAGCGCCTGCGCACCGCCGAGCAGGTGGCGCGCGAGCGCGGCGTTTCGCTCGAGCAGCTGATCGGGGTCAAGGCGGCCCGCGCCGCGTCGGGTGGGGAGCCCGTGGCCGTGCCGGCGACCGCGGACGCAGGGAAGTGACGATGGCAGACCGGATTCGCATCACGCAGATCAAGAGCGAGATCCGACAGCCCGAAACCATGCGGCGCACCCTGCGCGCGCTCGGCTTGAAGGGCTATCAGAAGAGCGCGGAGCAGCCGGACAATCCGGCGATCCGCGGGATGATCAGCAAGGTCCGCCACCTGGTGGCGGTGGAGGAGGCATGAAGGAGCAGGATCTCAAGCCCCCCGTGGGCTCACAGAAGCCGCGCAAGCGGGTCGGCCGTGGAAACGGCTCAGGTCACGGAACCTACAGCGGCCGTGGCGGCAAGGGACAGACCGCCCGCAGCGGCGGCAAGATCCCGGCCTGGTTCGAGGGCGGTCAGATGCCGCTCCAGCGGAGGGTGCCCAAGCGCGGGTTCAGCAACGCGCGCTTCCGTACCGATTACCAGGTGGTGAATCTCGGTCAGCTGGAGCGCCACGAAGGCGAGAGCGAGTTCACGCGCCAGCGGATGGCGGAGCTGGGTCTGATCGACATGGAAGGCGGGCCGGTCAAGCTGCTCGCCAAGGGAGAGATCGGCCGGGCCGTCCGGGTGGAGGCCGACGCCGTCAGTGGGGCAGCCCGAACGGCGATCGAGGCCGCCGGCGGAAGCGTGACCACCGGGGAGAATAGCTGAGACGATGTCGACCCCGCAGATCCCGAATATCTTCAAGATCCCGGAGCTGAGGAAGAAGATCCTCTTCACCCTCGGGGTGCTCGTGCTGCTGCGCGTGGGCGCGCACGTCACGGTGCCGGGAGTGAACCGCGAGGCGCTGACGCTCGCGGTCGGGGGTCAGAACAACCTCTTCGGGCTGCTCGACCTGTTCACCGGGGGCGCGCTGCAGCGGGCCACGGTTTTCGCCCTGGGCATCATGCCGTACATCTCCGCGTCGATCATCTTCCAGCTCCTGACGGCGGTGTTCCCCTACTTCGAGAAGCTGCAGAAGGAAGGGGAGGAGGGCCGCAAGAAAATCACCCAGTACACGCGGTACGCGACGGTCGGGCTGTCGGCCGTGCAGGCGTACGGCTACGCGGTGTTCATCGAGAACCTGAGCCCGGAGGCGGTGCTGTTCCCGGGCCTGCGGTTCAAGATCCTGACCCTCATCACCCTGACGACGGGCGCGGTGTTCGTCATGTGGCTGGGGGAGCAGATCACCGAGCACGGGATCGGAAACGGGATGAGCCTCATCATCGCGTTCTCGATCATCGAGGCATTCCCGCAGGCGGGCGCTCAGATCTGGACCCTGTGGCGGACCGACGTGATCGGGATCTTCACGATCCTCGCGTTCATCGCGATCATGGTCGGGATCGTGGCCGGAACGGTCATGATGACGATGGCGGTCCGCAAGATCCCCATCCAGATCCCACGCAAGGTCGTGGGCCGGAACCGGATCCGGCAGGGACAGAAGACCCACCTGCCGCTACGCGTCAACTCGGCGGGCGTGATGCCGATCATCTTCGCGCAGTCGATCATGTTCGTGCCGCCGACGTTCGCAACGTTCTTCCCGAACATCCCGTTCATGCAGGCGTTCTCCAACGCGTTCAGCTTCGGGTCGATCTGGTACATCGTGGTGTTCTCCCTGCTGATCGTGTTCTTCACCTATTTCTACACGGCGATCATCTTCAATCCGATCGATCTGGCGGAGAACATGAAGAAGCAGGGCGGCTTCGTCCCCGGAACGCGGCCGGGGGCTCGGACGGCGGAGTACATCGATCACGTCCTGACGCGGGTCACCTTGCCGGGATCCATCTTCCTGGCGGCGATCGCGATCGTGCCGCTGCTGATCTTCTCGTGGGGTCCGTTCCAGTCGATCCCGATGTTCATCGGCGGGACCGGGCTCCTGATCGTGGTCGGCGTGTCGCTGGACACGGTCCAGCAGATGCAGTCGCATCTGCTGATGCGCCACTACGAGGGGTTCATGACCAAGGGGCGCAAGATCCGCGGCTCGCGGTACCGTTGAGCGACCGGCGCTACGTCGTGCTGATGGGGCCTCCGGGAGCCGGCAAGGGGACGCAGGCGAGCCGAGTCGCCGAGGCCGGAGGCATGTGCAAGATCTCCACCGGCGACCTGCTGCGGGAGGCGGTGGCGGAGGGGACGGAGATGGGAAAGCGGGCCGAGCGGACGATGAAGGCCGGTGAGCTGGTCTCCGACGAGGTGATCCTCGGCCTGGTCGACGAGGTGCTGGAGCGGCCGGCCTGCACGGGAGGAGCGGTGTTCGACGGCTTCCCGCGGACGGTCGACCAGGCGCGCGGGCTCGAGGAGCTCCTGGCCCGGCGCGGCGAGTCCCTCGACCGGGTGGTGGTCATCGAGGTCCCGGAGGACGAGGTCGTGAGGCGGCTTTCGGGGCGCAGGGTTTGCAAAAAGTGCGGAAAGTTGTATCATATAAGTTTTGACCCGCCCCGGCAGGAGGGTATCTGCGACGCCTGCGGGGGGGAGCTCGTGCAGCGACCGGACGACCAGCCGGAGACGATCATGCGCCGGCTGGCGGTCTATCGGGAAGAGACGGCACCCGTCCGGGTGCACTACGCCGGCGCGACTGGCGTATCGGCGATCGACGGCGATCAACCCATGGACGAGGTGGCCGCGGCGATCCGTCGCGAGCTGGCGACGGGCGACGCCGAGGGCTAGAGCGGTGCGAGGGGTGGTCACGCTCAAGAGCGCCGGCGAGATCGAGAGAATGCGGGCGAGCGGCAAGGTCGTCGCCGAGGTGCTCGACGCCCTGGGGGCGGAGATCCGCCCGGGAATCGCCACCGTCGAGCTCGATCGACTGGCGGAATCGATCATCCGCGGGCACGAGGGCGCGCGGCCGGCTTTCAAGGGGTACGGGGGATTCCCGGCCTCGATCTGCGCGAGCGTCAACGAAGAGGTCGTTCACGGCATCCCCTCCGAGTCCCGCCGGCTCGAGTCGGGAGACATCGTCGGGATCGACGTCGGCGTGCTGATGGACGGCTATCACGCGGACGCCGCCCGCACGTTCGCCGTGGGCGAGGTTTCCGGGGAGACCCGGCGGCTGCTGGAGGTGACGCAGGCGGCGCTCGAGGCCGGCATCGATGCCGCCCGCGCCCGGGCCCGCCTGGGAGACGTTTCGGCGGCGATCCAGGCCGTGGCCGAGTCGGCCGGGTTCTCGATCGTTCGCGATCTGGTGGGGCACGGCATCGGCCAGCACCTGCACGAGGATCCGCAGGTGCCGAACTTCGGCGTCGAAGGACGCGGCCTCGAGCTGGAAGCGGGGCTCGTCCTCGCGATCGAGCCGATGGTCAATCTGGGCGGTGCGGAGGTACGGACCCTCGAAGACGCGTGGACGATCGTGACGATCGACAGTTCGCTTTCCGCGCACTTCGAGCATACGGTCGCGATCACGGAGAACGGCCCCGACGTGCTGACGCGGGTCGCCTGAGGATCCCCGCCCGGCGGGGAGAGACACGGAAGGAAGAGAACGATGAAGGTCAGAAGCTCGGTCAAGCCCATCTGCGAGAACTGCAAGGTGGTCCGTCGTCGCGGCGTCGTGCGGGTGATCTGCAAGAACCCGCGCCACAAGCAGCGCCAGGGCTGAGGTCGCGGATGACGAACATCACGAACGCAGGAGAGAGGTAGAGAATGGCTCGTATCGCCGGTGTCGATCTGCCCCGTGACAAGCGGGTGGAGATCGGGCTCACGTACATCTTCGGAATCGGCCGCTCCTCCGCGGAGAGGATCCTGCGCAAGGCCGGCGTCGACCCGGATACCCGCATCCACGCGCTCTCGGACGCGGACGTCAACAAGCTGCGGCAGGTGATCGAAAAGGACTGCAAGGTCGAAGGCGCCCTGCGACAGGAAGTGAACCTGAACATCAAGCGGCTGATGGACATCGGCTGCTACCGGGGTCTGCGCCATCGGCGCGGCCTCCCGGTCCGCGGGCAGCGTACGCATACCAACGCGCGTACCAAGAAGGGTCCGCGTCGGGCGATCCCAGGCAAGAAGAAGGCGACGGCCAAGAGGTAGGCCGGCGAAAGGAGCGAGATGGCAACAGGTCCCAAGTCGAAGAAAAAGTCCCGCGTGATCGAGGCGGAGGGCGTCGCGCACATCACGGCGACGTTCAACAACACCTTGATCACGATCTGCGATATGCAGGGCAACGCGATCACGTGGGGCTCGGCCGGGAAGAGCGGCTTCAAAGGCTCGAAGAAGTCGACTCCCTTCGCTGCCCAGATCGCGGCCGAGAACTGCGCCAAGGAGGCGTTGAACCTCGGGGTCAAGCGCGTACACGTCCGCGTGCAGGGTCCCGGCTCCGGTCGTGAGTCGGCGATCCAGGCGCTTCAGGCGGCGGGGCTGTCGATCCGGTCGATCAAGGACGTGACACCGATTCCCCATAACGGCTGCCGGCCGCCGAAGCGCCGGCGCGTGTAGCTCAACGAGGTTTTCACCAGCGGTCGCAGGAGAGAGAATGGCGCGTCATACCGGTCCGGTTTGCAAGCTCTGTCGCCGCGAGGGGCAGAAGCTGTTCCTGAAGGGCACGCGGTGCTATACGGAGAAGTGCGCGATCGAGCGTCGGGGCTACCCACCCGGCGTCCATGGGCGCATGGCCAGCCGGCGCCGCAAGCAGTCGGAGTACGCCACGCAGCTGCGTGAGAAGCAGAAGGTCAAGCGTATCTACGGCGTGCTCGAGACGCAGTTCGAGAACTACTTCGACAAGAGCGCTCAGACGCCCGGTGTCACCGGCGAGAACCTGCTGATCATGCTCGAGTGCCGGCTCGACAATGTCGTCTACCGGCTCGGCCTGGCGCCGTCTCGAAAGGGCGCTCGCCAGCTGGTGCGGCATCGTCACATCATCGTCAATGGGCGGGTCGTCGACGTCCCGTCGTACCAGGTGTCTCCGGGCGAGCGGATCCAGGTCAAGGAGAAGAGCCGCGAGATGCCGCTGATCCTCGGGTCGATCGAGAGCCGCGGGAAGGAAGGCACTCTGCCCTGGCTGGAGGTCGATTTCAAGAGCCAGTCGGGCCGCATGGTAGAGCTGCCGACCCGCGAGACGATCCCGATCGCGGCCGAGGAGCAACTGATCGTCGAGCTGTATTCGAAGTAGCGCGGGAACCGATCGGTCTCGCGGGCCGCGAATCCGATGAAATGACGGAGGAAGTAATGGCTCTGGAGAACTTCATTCTCCCCAAGCGTGTAGAGAAGAACCCCAATTCACTGAGCGAGACCCACGGGGAGTTCCACGTGCAGCCGCTGGAGCGGGGTTTCGGCCTGACGCTCGGCAACGCGCTGCGGCGGGTCCTGCTGTCGTCGCTCGAGGGCGCGGCCGTGTGGGGTGTCCGCATCGACAACGTGCTGCACGAGTTCTCCACCATCCCCGGGGGTGTGGAGGACACGGCCGAGGTCATCATGAACCTGAAGAAGCTCGTGCTCGTCCTCCCGGAGGGCGTGGAGGAGACGACGCTGCGATTGCGCCGCAAGGAGCGCGGAGAGATCACGGCTGCGGACTTCGAGGACAACGCGCAGGTCACGATCCTCAACCCCGATCTCCACCTGCTGACCATGGACGAGAACAAGAAGCTCGCCATGGAGGTGTACGTCAGACGGGGCCGCGGGTACGTCCAGTCGGACCAGCACGACCAGGATCGCCGCAAGGAGATCGGATTCATCGCCGTGGACTCGATCTTCAGCCCCGTGACGCGTGCCAACTTCCGCGTGGAGGCCACGCGTGTCGGGCGGCGGACGGACTACGACAAGCTCACGATCGACGTGGAGACGAACGGGTCCATCGACCCGGAGCACGCGATCGCTCATGCCGCGGAGATCCTGCGGACCCACTTCGAGTACTTCCTCTCGTTCGAGATGCCGGGCGAGGAGCTCGAAGGCGAGCTGGAGGCCAAGCACAACCGGTTGAAGGAGCTGTTCGCCCGCCCCGTGGACGAGCTCGAGCTCTCGGTGCGCTCCGGCAACTGCCTCAAGGCCTCGAACATCCGGACGCTGGGTGACCTGGTGCAGAAGAGCGAGTCGGAGATGCTCCAGTTCCGGAACTTCGGGAAGAAGTCGCTCAACGAGATCTCCGACATCCTGCAGCGCCATGGTCTCACGTTCGGCATGAGCGTGCGGCGGAACCCGGCCTCGGGCGACTACGAGGTGCAGGACCGGGAGGAGCTGCGACGCCTTCCGGACGTCCAGCTGGGGGACGACGAGGAGGAGCTCGAGGGCGAGTTCCAGGACGGCGGCGAGGAGGAGTAGGCGAGCCATGCGCCATCAGAACAAGGGAAACAAGCTCAGCCGCCACACGGCCCACCGCAGCGCGATGCTGAGGAACCTCGTCACCAGCCTGTTCGATCACGGACGGGTGGAGACCACGCGAGCCAAGGCCAGGGCCGCACGGCCGGTCGCCGAGAAGCTGGTGACCCTCGCCAAGCGGGGGGACCTCCACGCGCGGCGCCAGGCGGCGGCTTACGTGCGGAGCCCGGAGACCGTGCGCAACCTGTTCGACTACTGGGCCGGGCTCTACGGCGACCGCCCCGGCGGCTACACGCGGATCCTGCGTGGGGGATTCCGCCACGGGGACGGGGCCGAGCTCGCGCTGCTCGAGCTGATCGGACCCGACGGCGGCACGGCGTCGCCACCGCGGCCCGGCGACACGACTCCCACCGAGTAAGCGGGCTCCGGATCAGGATCGAGGCCGGGCTCCGGGGCGGGCTCGCCCTGCTGGCGGTCCTGCTGGCGCCGCGAGTCGCGGCGGCGCAGCCGGCCCCGACCATGGGTCCCCCGGACGCGGCGCTCGAGGTCGTCGAGTTCAGCGACTTCCAGTGCCCCTATTGCGCCCAGGCGCTTCCGGTGCTGAAGGCGCTCGTGGCCGCCCATCCCGAGGACGTGCGGATCGTCTTCCGGCACTACCCGCTTCCCATCCACGAGCACGCGGCACGCGCCGCCCAGGCAGCGCTCGAGGCCCAGCGGCAGGGCGCTTTCTGGCCCTACCACGACCTCCTGTTCGAGAATCAGGGGGCGCTGGCCGACGCCGAGCTCGTGCGCCACGCGGCCGCGCTGGGGCTGGACGCCGCGGCCCTCGAAGAGGCGCTTTCGGAGGGGACCCACCAGGCGCGGATGCACGAGGACATGGAGCTGGGCATGTCTCTGGCCGTCACCGGGACGCCGACGTTCTTCATCAACGGATACCGGCTCGTCGGCGTGCCCCCGCTATGGGTGTTCGAGCTCGCGCTGGAGGCGTTCCGCGAGGGCCGGGTCGAGCGGCGACCGCTCGAGCCGGTAGAGCATCGGGACTGACGGGGAGCGCCGCCTCAGGCGGCGTCGGACTTTTCTTCCTCCACCGGGGCCGTCCACACCGTCCGCGCCTCGCGGCAGTGGGGACTGAGGAACACCTGTCGCACCTCGTCCCGATCGGTACAGACCTGGAGCCGGATGTCACCGCTGTCGCGGACCTCGTAGGTCACGATCGTGCACTCCCGGAACTCCGGGTTCTTCTTCATCAGCCGGCTCAGGAGGACACGCATGTTCCGGGTGTTGTACTCTTCGCGCAGCTTGTGCAGGTCGTAGTTTGGCATCTTCGCTTCGACTCCGGGGGTAGGTAGTTGCGGGAAGCCCTGAATATAGCCCCGCTCGGGCACCGCGTCCACTTCGCGCGGAGGCTGGAGGGGCGTATCTCCCTGTCCCTGTTGATGCTGGCCCTGACCCCATTCGGAGTCGAGGCGCAGCCGTGCGGGGTGTGGGTCGTCCGCAACGCCCTGGAGAGTCCGGAGGCCTGGCAGCGGTCGCTGGACGCGGTCGAGCGGGTGGGGTGCTCCCGGGTCTACCTCCAGGTGTCCGGCCGCTGGGACGCCTATTTCCCGAGCCGGGTGTTCGTCGCCCCGTCGTCCGCGCCGCGGGGGTGGGAGGATCCGCTGGCGGGAGCTCTGGCCGAGGCCCATGCCCGAGGCCTCGAGGTCCACGCCTGGGTCAACGCGCTCCTGGCATGGTCGGCTCCGGACCCGCCGGTGGACGCCGACCACGTCTGGCGTCGGTTCCCCCACTGGTTCGTCGTGCGCTCCGGGCGGTCGATGCGGGATCTGTCCCGCACCGAGCTCGACCGCGAGGGTCTGGTCGGAGAGGGGTGGTTCCTCGATTCCGGGCGGGAGGAGGTCCGGACCGAGCTGCGCCGATTCCTCCTCGAGCTGGCGACCCGCTATCCCGTCGACGGCGTCCACCTCGACTACATCCGCTACCCGAGCGGGTGGGCGCCGGCGGGCGGGGCCGAGAATGTGACCCGCCTGGTCGCGCTCGTGCGGACCGACCTGGCGACCGTCCGGCCCGGGGCCGAGCTGTCGGTCGCCGTCATGCCGGTTCCGCAAATCGCGCGCGAAGTCTTCGGGCAGGACTGGGAGGCGTGGCTCGGGCAGGGGCTCGTCGACGCCGTCCTGCCAATGGTCTACCGCGACTCCCCGGATGCCGTGGAGCGGGTCGTCCGCGCGTGGCCGGGCGCGATCCCGCGCGAGCGGGTTTGGGTGGGCGTGCGGATCGATCGCCTCGGGCCGGCGGAGCTGGCGGAGACCCGGCGCCGGCTCGCGTCGGCGGGGGTGGCCGGCGTGGCGCTC
>Ga0299907_10000977_pt1 | contig 15442 bp, 18 predicted proteins | sample RVTome_16_FD_198680 | JGI IMG/M metagenome (GOLD analysis project Ga0299907, IMG submission 198680) | Soil microbial communities from uranium-contaminated site in the Upper Colorado River Basin, Wyoming, United States - RVT152D67 (version 2) ... | reverse complement strand
CGTCGACGGAAGCGTGTGCGTCTTCCTCGAGCCGATCGCGCTCTACCACACGCGCGACCTGCACGAGGAGGGCGACGAGGGTTGGCTGGCCGTCCCGACCGACGAGCACGTGCCAGTCGGCGCCGCGCGCACGTACCTCGACGGCGACGACCTGACCATCGTCACCTGGGCGAACGGGCTCCATCTCTCGCTACGGGTTGGACGCCGACTCGCCGCGCGCGGCGTCCGCGCTCGTGTGCTCGACCTGCGCTGGCTGGCGCCGCTCCCGGCGGACGACCTGCTGCGCGAGGCGCGAGCGACCGGGTGCGTCCTCGTCGTCGACGAGACACGGCGCACCGGCGGCGTCTCCGAGGGCGTCTTCGCGGAGCTCGTCGACGCCGGCTTCGACGGCGTCATGGGCCGAGCCGCGAGCAAGGACTCCTTCGTCCCGCTCGGCGACGCCGCCCGGCTCGTGCTCGTCTCCGAGGAGGAGATCGAGGCGGCGGCTCTCCGGCTGGTCGGCTGAACTGCGCGAGATCCGCTCCCGATCGCGGTCGCGCTCGCCTTCACGGGCTGACCCCCCGCGCTCAGTGCGCGTGGTTGTCAAGCTCGTCGTGGCGCGCGCGCGACGCGACCACGAGCACCACCAGGATCAAGACGTTCACGAGAACCAGTACCCCGGCCGCAAGAGCGAGGTATGTCCACATCTCGGCTCCGTTCCACGGACGCTGCCGGAACCCTCTCGCATGCGCCATCCGCAAGCGCACTGACGGTAGCACCGACGGATCGGCGCCACAGACCAGGTGAGGCCGCGTTTGCGGTGACTGCACTGCCCGTGAACTTGACAGGCATCGCAGTTCTGCTATATAGCGAGATTGAGATGAAGGAACGGAGCGAACCGAAGGGACGCCGGCGTGCTGCCATGGCGCTGGAGCGTGTCCGGGAGCGGCTCGCCGGAGCCGAAGACGGCTGGCTCTTCGCAGAGATCGCCGACCAGGTTGCCTCGAACCGCCGCGCGCGCGGCCTGTCGCAGGCGGAGCTCGCCGCGCTCTGCGGGACGACACAATCGGCGATCGCGCGTCTCGAGAGCGGCGGGCGCCCGCCACGCATCGACACGCTCCTTCGGATCGCCAACGCGCTCGACTGCGAGCTCATCGTGGAGTTGAGACCCCGGACGACCCGGAAGGGAGGGACATCGTGAGCACACGAGCGACCCGAATCGACGTCGAGGAGATCGAGATCACGCGGATGGAGAAGCTGCTCGCCGTGGTCCTCACTGCGTTCTTCCTCATCGGCGGTGTGTGGGTGTACACGAAGATCGACGACATCGGACGCTCCGAGTACCGGCCGCCGCAGGCGTACTTCACTCCTGCGGAGCAGGTCGCCGTCGCTCGCGCGGGCGAGGCGCACCAACGGCTCGCCCGCGCGGAGACCGCCGCGCAGGAGGCGCGTCAGGACCTCGAGCTCGCACGCGAGGCGTACCGGACGGCGCTCGACGCCGGACGCGCGGCACCTGAGCTGGAAGACGCCTATCGCGACTCCCAACGCCGCTTCGACGCGGCGCAGGTGGAGGCGCAGACGGCCCGGGCGGAAGCTGCGACCGCGCAGCCCGCGGCAGATGCCGCGTATCGCCGTGCGGGCGAGGAGGCGCTCGAGGCATCTCGTCAGAGCGAGCTCGTGACGTTCGTCCTTCGCCTTGCCCTCCTGCTCAGCGTGCTCGGGCTCGGGTACTGGCTGCTGATCCGCCTTCGGAGGTCGGGCTCGCGCTACCTGCCGGTCGCGTTTGCGTTCGTCGGCTTCGCGGCACTCCTCGCGCTCGTCATGGCAGGGGACTACCTGACGGATCACATCGACGTCCAGCAACTCGGCCCCTTGTTCCTCTCGCTTGCGGGGATCGCGCTGACGCTGACGGCGTTCTGGTGGCTGCAGCGATACCTGGGGCGTCGTGTCCCGCTACGGCGCGTCCGCAAGGGCGAGTGCCCCTTCTGCGGGTACCCGGTCCGCGCTGGCGAGCACTGCGAGGGGTGCGGACGTGTCGTCGTCGGTGAGTGCACGACGTGCCACGAGCCGCGCCGCGTTGGCACGTTCCACTGCGCGGCCTGCGGCGCCTCCTGACGTGCTGCTCCAGCAGCCGGTTCGCTTTCTCTACGCGAACACCTCGTCGATCGCGACCTCGTAGATGTCCACGCTCGTCCGGCGACCCTGACCCTCGCCAGGAGACATCTCGTTCAGCGCCTCGTCCGCGCGCCTCATGTCCTCGTCCGTGTCGCAGAAGACGATCCCGACCGCCGTCCCGTTGTCTCGGTCGACGAGCTCGACGAAGCGCTTGACCGTCTCCATCAGCGTCCCCACCTGTGCAGGTGCACCCTCGGGCACCTCACCCGACCGCCCGGCGTTCAGCTGCTGCTTCATCTCTGCGACCGACTCGTCGATGCGGCTGGCATCGAGTCCCTCGAAGCGTGCGACCCGTGCGTACATCGGCTCCTCCATTCGGAATGTGACCCGGCAAGCGTAGGACGACCGGTCGCGTCCAGCAAGGCGGCGAGCAAATCGCATGCCCCGCGATGCGGGGCTTGCGCAGGTGGAGCGGACGACGGGGCTCGAACCCGCGACACCTGGCTTGGGAAGCCAGTGCTCTACCGACTGAGCTACGTCCGCGCGCCCAGGATTCTACCGGCCTAGCGGGATCCGCCCTCCTCGGCCGACGCCACTTCATCGCCAACTCGACAGCACGAGGGAGTAGGGTCGGCCGTACCCCGACCACGGAGGATCACCTCATGAGCATCGTTGCCCGCTTCAACCCGACAAACCTCACGAACGAGATGTACGACGAAAGCATCCGGCGGCTCAAGGAGGCTGGCGACTTCCCTCCGGACGGCATGGAGCTCCACGTCATGTTCGGGCCGGAAGGAGACCTGCGCGTCAGCGAGATTTGGGACTCTCGGGAGGCGATGAGCTCTTTCGGCGAACGGTTGATGCCTATGCTGGCCGACATTGGAATCGACTTCTCCGGACCGCCAGAAGTCTTCGAGGTTCACAACATCGTCAAGCGGTAAGAACCGCGTTCGTAGCAGCATCATCGCGCCACCTCGGCACTCTCGACGCGCTTCGTAGCGAAAGCGTCTAGACGCGAGCGAAACGCGTCGTCGGCACCGCGCACCAGGTGCCCGTACGTGCGCTCGATCATCTCGAGCGAGGTTCCCATCGGGCGGTGAGTAGCCGCAGTCTAGCTCGGCGTTGACAGTGTCTTCACACGCGCTCCCTAGAGTGCTCCGCGTGCGCGCGCTAGTCGCGACCGTCGTGCTCGGGGTGGTCGTCGTCTCCGTCGGCGCGGCCTCGGCGCCGGCGGCGAAGCGTGCCGATGCGGCGGTCTTCGGTGGGCTCGGCACGTGGGTCGACATCTACGACGGCTCGGTCTACGCGGCGCCCGAGCGCACCGCGCAGCGGATCACGGCGCGCGGCGTGCAGACGGTGTGGGTGGAGACGGCGAACTACGTTGCAGCGGTCGACGTAGTCAAGCCGGCGCAGCTCGCGCGGCTGGTCGAGGCGCTCCACGCTCGCGGTGTGTGGGTCGTCGCGTGGTACCTACCCGGGCACGTCAAGCCGGCGCTCGACCTTCGGCGCGCGCACGCCATGCTCTCCTTCCGGACGCCGAGCGGCCAGAGCTTCGACGGCGTCGCGCTCAACATCGAGGCGACGAAGCTTCGGAACGTCGCCCTCCGTTCACGGAGGGCGGTCGCCCTCGCGCGCCAGCTCCGGCAGGCGGCGGGGGAGACCCCGGTCGCGATCGTGCCCTTCAACCCCCGTGGCCTCGAGCGCCGGCCCGCGACCTGGCCCGGCTTCCCGTGGCGCGAGCTCGCCGCACAGGCCGACGCGTTCGCGCCGATGGTGTACACGGGCGGCGCGTACACGGGCTTCGACGCCACGTACGGCTACGTCACGCGCGCGCTACGGCTCCTCCGGCTGCACACCGGGAACCCCGACGTCCAGATCCACGTCGCCGGCGGCGTCGCCGATCGCCTCGGCCCGGACGAGCTGGCCGGCTTCGCCGCCGCGGTCTCGGACGACGGCTCGACGATCGGCGTCAGTCTCTACGACTGGATGACGACTCGGCCCGCAGCCTGGGCCGCACTGGCGCCCCTTCGCCGCTAGTAATCGTCCGGCTCGACGCTCCACGCCGCCCGGAGGCGGTCTCGCGTCGTGAGCAGGTGCTCCGGCAGCACCTTGACGTCGGCCAGCACGGGCATGAAGTTCGTGTCCCCCGACCACCGGGGGACGACGTGGAGGTGCACGTGGTCGGCGATTCCGGCACCGGCGACGTGCCCGAGGTTCCAGCCGAGGTTGAAGCCGTCCGGCCCGTAGGTGTCCCGCAGGGCGCGGACGCCGGAGACCGCGAGCCGGTGGATCTCGAGCGCCTCCGCGTCCCCGAGGTCAGCGATCGACCCCAGGTGCCGCATCGGGGCGACCATGAGGTGGCCGGACGAGTACGGGTACTTGTTGAGGATCGCGATCGCGGTGCCACCTCGCCGGATCAGGAGCGACGCGTCGTCGGCGAGCTCGCCCGCCACTTCGGCGCAGAACACGCAGCCCTCGACCTCGTCGGCCTGCTGGACGTACTCGAGGCGCCACGGCGCCCAGAGCGGCCTCGTCATCCGGCTGTTCTACCAGCCGTGGGCCACGGTCGCGCGCTGCCCCCAATGGAGAGCGGGATACCGCGCCGCGCGGGTCGTGCCGGGTCCAGTCCCTCGACCGAGGGACGGCAACCCGACCTTCGGCTCGGAGCTTCTGGACCTCAAGCGGGCGCCGGTACCCGCCGATGCGACCGACACTGTAAGCCTTGAGTGCCGACACGACGAGGGAGACGGCGATGACTGCGGCCCAGTTCGAACTGATCGACGACACCGAAGTAGAAGCCATTCTCCGTTGGCGGTTCGAGGAGCTCGTCCGCGGCGGCTACGACGTCGGCTCCGCGCTCGTGCTGGCCTCCCATGTCGAGGTCGATCTCCACGGTGCGGTCGACCTCACGCGCCGCGGGTGCCCGCCCGGAACGGCGCTGCGCATTCTCCTCTGAGCTCTCCCCGCGAGCGAGCGGCAGGGCCGGGACCCCGATGCGGCGGGGGCCCCGGCCCACGCGCCTGATCGTCAGCGGACGCGGAACGAGAAGCGCCGCGTCACGGCCGCGCCGGCCGAGCGGACGGTGATCGTGCCGGTCAGGATCCGTCCCTTCGCCGTTCGCGGGATCGTGATCAGACAGCGTGCGTTGCGCGACAGGAAGGCACCGCGCGCCCTGAGCGGCGTCTTGCCGACGCGAGCGGTACACGTGATCGTCCCGGTCGCGGAGTGCACGGTCATCCCGGTGTCGCGACGCGTGACGACCGAGCTGACCATGAACTGCCGGCCCGCGATCGGCCGTCGCGGAGACGCCGCAAGGGTGGAGGCGGCGAGCCGGGGCGGCGGCAGGTTCTCGAGGCCGTAGGACCAGATGTTCTCGTTCGGCGCCGAGTCCACCGCCGCCCGGTTCTGCCGTGTGGGGTGGAAGAGCGCTGCGTACAGGCCGAAGTCGAACGCGGTCGTGTTGTCGAGCCGGGTTCGCGGTACGGTCAGGACGTAGGTGCCGTCGCCGAACGCCGACGAGAGACCGTCGGAAGCGGTCTCGACCATCTGGAAGACCTCCTCCTGCCAGCGCTCCAAGACGACGCGCGCTTGTCCCGCTGGGTCGACGCGGTGGCTCACGGCGTACTCGAAGCCGTTGTCACCGGTCGCGAAGCTCCGGTCGACGTCGAGCAGGACGGCGATCCGCGAGTTCGGCGGAAGCACCGTGTAGTTGGCGATCGCGACGCGGAAGCTGATGACGCCGGCGCGGGTGTTCGAGACCTCGACGGCCGTGATGTCCGGCGCGACCAGATCCTCGAACGGGACCTGGTCGCCCTCGGGATCGGTGAACGTGCTCGCCGCGGACGCGCCGGGAAGCATGGCGAGCGCGATGACTGCTCCGAGGACGAGCGCGACCTTCATCGGGCCCCGGAGACCCTACCTGGCTGCGGGAGGCAGTTCCAGCGAGCGTTTTGGCCGTGCAGACGCATCGTGGGCTGTACAGCTCTACGCCGTTCGCGCGCTCCCGGTTCTTAACGCGCTACGAAAAGCCGGTGACAGTCACCTGCGGTGACAGTCACAGCCAGCGCTTCCAGCGGAAGACGCCGATCATCCCGAGGAGCACGACGACCATCAGGCCGAGGACGACCCAGAACGCCTGGCTCGTGCCCTCCCCCGGAAACAGCACGTTCATCCCGAAGAGGCTCGCGATCACGGTCAGCGGGAGCGCGATCGTGGCGATGAGGGTGAGGATGCGGAGCACGTCTCCCTGCTGGTGGGCGATGACCGACTCGTTCGTCGACTCGAGCGCCTCGACGACCTCCTTGTAGTTGTCGAGGAGGTCCCAGATCCGCTCGGCGGCGTCGACGATGTCGTCGAAGTAATCCTCGAGCTCCTGGGGCAGGAACGTCTCCACCCGCCGCTCCAGCACCCTGAGCGTCGAGCGCTCGGGCTTGATGATCTTGCGGTACGAGATGATCTCCTGCTTGACGTTCGAGATGTCGCGCACGACCTCGTTCGAGCGGCCCTCGAACATCTCGTCCTCGATCACGTCGAGCTTGTGCGCGATCTTGTCGAGGATCGGGAAGCAGTAGTCGAAGAGGTCGTCGAGCACCTCGTACAGCAGCCGGCCCGAGCCGCGCGCGAAGAGGTGGCTGCGGAAGCCCTCGTCGTTCTCGCAGCGCGCGAAGAGCCGCGTCACCGGGTGCAGCTCACGGTTGGGGATCGTGACGACGTAGTCGTGCCCGATGAAGATGTCCAGCTCGGCCGCGTTCAGCCGCTGGACCCGCTTGTCGTAGAAGGGGAAGTGGAGGACTGCGAAGAGGTAGCCCTCGTCCTCGTAGTCGTCGATCTTCGGGCGCTGTCGCTTCGAGACGATGTCTTCGACGTCGAGCGGATGCCACCCGAAGCGCTCAGCCAGTTCCTGCGCCGTCTCCACGTCGGGGGAGACGACGTTGACCCAGGTCAGTCCGTCAGCGGTGAGCTCGTGGACGAACGGCGCCGGGCGCGCGACGGCTTGACCCGGCATGCGGGCGGAGCGGGACCGCCGGATGCGGGGCAGGCTCGGCACGGGTACTGATGGGCTCGTCGGGGGTCACTGGCATGTTCGTGATTGTAGCCCGGGTGCCTTCCTCGCACGGCCCGACCAGGTCACGCCGGAGTCGGCAGAGGCGTTCGCCGGACCGCGGCCGGGAGCGCCTTCTCGGCCGTCAGCGCGAGCGCCGCCCCGAGCGCACAGAGCGCCGCCGCGGCGATCCAGACGCCGGCAGGCGAGATCGCGAGCCCGGCTCCGCCGAGAGCCGGTCCGAGCGCGAAGCCGAGCTGCCAGGAAAGCGCGTTCAGAGCCATGTAGCGGCCGAGCAACCGCGGCTCGGCGAGGTCGGCGACGAGCGGCGCCGCGACCGCGCCGTGAAGGCACTGACCGAGCGCGAAGGCGACCATCGTCGCGATCAGCAGCCAGAGTGCGCCCGTGGCGCTGATCCCGGCCACGGGGACCAGGAGCCACCCGGACGCCCAGACGACGCCCAGGAGCGCGAGGGTCGGCATCCTCCGCCGTCCGCGCGCGAGGCGGGCGATCGGGGCCTGAGCGATGACGATGACGACCGTGCTCACGACGAAGAGCAGCCCGATCTGGGTCTCCGTGAGCCCGGCCTCGTTCTTGGCGTAGACGGGAAGGACGTCGAAGCCGGAGAAGCCCGCGAGGATGAAAAGCGCGTTGAGGCCGATCACCACGACGAACGCGCGGTGGCGGAGCACCTCGCGGTAGGAGCCCGAGCGCCCGGGCGCGTGCGCTCCTCCGCCGAGGACGGGCGCTGGGACGAGCGCGAGCATGACGGCGCCGTACACGACGAACGTCGCCGCGTCGAGCAGGAAGAGGAGCGAGAAGCTTCCCGGTGAGTCGGTGGCGGCGATGAGCCCACCCGTGAGCGCGCCGAGCCCGATCCCGACGCTCATGACGACCCGCTGCATCGCGAACGCGGCGGGCCGCTGCTCCGCCGGCGTGAGGCCGGCGATCAGCGTCGACTGCGCGGGCCAGAACCCGCCCACGCCGATCCCGCTCACCACCGCGACGAGGAACGCCTCCCAGGGCTCGTGCACGAAGACGTAGCCTGCGTAGCCGACCGCGAGGATCGCGAGCGAGACGGCGAGTATCGCCTTCCCCCCGAAGCGGTCGATCTGCGACCCGAAGACGGGCCCGGCGACGATGCTCGCGAGGGCGTGCGCGGCGAGGACGAGCCCGGCCACCGCGAGCCCGATGCCCCGCACGTTGTGGAGGTAGATGAAGAGGAACGGATAGACGACGCCGTTCCCGAAGGCGTTCACGAGCCCGCCCGCCTGGAGCGTCACGACGGCGCGCGGAAGCGGCGGGAAGTACGTTCGGAGCAGTCCGCGCACCGTGGGACACTAGCCGCGCTTTCCGCGGCGCTACGTCAGTTCGCTGCTCCGGCGAGGACCTCTTCTGGCACGACGCGGCGGCCGATCTCGACGATCGCGTCCGCCGGGAGGTTCGCTCGGCGTGCGGCTGCGAGGATCGCGTCCGGTGAGGGCGCCTCGTACAGGCAGTACGTCCGGCGCCGGTCGGCTGTGAGAAACGAGAACACCCACTTCACGCCCTCGTCCGCGTTCGCAGCCTCGATCAGCTTGACGTCGTCTACGCCCGGGTCGATCTGCTCGGCGAACCTGCGCTCGATGACATAGAGCGGCATGTCACGAGCATAACGCCGTCAGCGCTCACCTACCAGTCCGTGCTGGTGCGCATACGACGCTGCATCGGTGCGGTTCGCGCAGCCGGTCTTGCGGAGGATGCTCCGGACGTGGTTCGCGGCGGTGTGCTCGCTGATGAAGAGGCGCTTGCCGATCTCCCGGTTGCTGTGTCCCTGCGCCACGAGCCGAAGGACGTCGACCTCTCGAGCGGAGAGCCCGTCGGGGAGCTCGACCGGGCGGGGGCCGCTTGCACGCAGGTCGTCGACCCTTCGTCGTAGGGCGGCGAGGCCGAACCTCTCGCACAGCTCCGCCGCCTCGGTAAGGAGGTCCCCGGCACGCGGACGGTCGACAGCGCGGCCACGGGTAAAGAGCATGCGCGCGTACTGGTACGCCGTGTGCGCAGTCCAGGTGTGCGCCGCCGTCCTCCGGTTCACATAGAGGCCGTACTCGAAGTGCGCCTCCCCGGTGTCCCAGTCGGACAGCACCGCGGCCAGCATCCCGAGATAGCGGTCTGCTGACCCGTAGCACGCGACGAGCTGCCCGATCATCACCGTGCGCGCGGCGAGCGGCTCCAACCGCGGGTAGAGGACGGCTGCGCTCTCGGCGTCCCAGAGGGCGGAGCACGCATCCGTCAGGTACACGAGGGCTGCGGTCCCGAGTGCACCGGTGACACGTCGGAACTCGTCGGCGCGTATCCGCTCGAGCTCAGCGCGAGCCTCGTCCTCCATTCCGAGCTCGACGAGCAGCGCCACGAATCCCGGTCCCCAGGTCCCCATTCCGTCCGGCGAACGGGCCAGCAGCTCGACGATCGGACGAAGCTCGTCCAGCCGGCCCTGCTCGCGGCGGATCCCGAATAGCTGCACGCCGTACTCCCCGGACGTAGGCAGGCGCATGAGGCGCGTCCAGTCCTCTGCCTCCTCGGCGAGCGCCTCGGCCTCGTCGAGCTTTCCGTCGCACAGCGCGAGCGCCGAGCCGAACAGGGCGGCGGCGTTGAGCTTCACCGGCTGCCGTGCCTCCTCGGCGATCCGTCGCAGGGGCTGGCACTCGCGCCTGGCCTCGTGGAGCTCGCCGAGGCCGGCGAGTGTCGCGACGCGCCTCCACATCGCCTCGAGCAGGACGTCCACGTCCTGCAGCTCCAGGGCGAGATCGCGGGCTTCCGTCAGCCGCTCGAGGACGTCCTCGCGAGGGACGTGCACGTTGCGTATCTCCTCCTGGACGAGGATCCTTGCGAGCGTCGCTGGATCACCCAGCCGTCTCGCCATCCCCGTTGCGTCTGCGCGCAGTGAGAGTGCCTCCGCCTCCTCCCCGACGAAGACGAGGGCCCGGCTCAGTGCGCTGAGCAGCCGGGCGCGCAACGCCGAGTCGCCGGCTGCAACACGACCCAGAGCCTCATGGAGCAGCGCGACGGCCGTCTCGTCGGTCGCCATCGGCTGGTTCGCGGCGTCTTCGTATCCGAGTGCGGCGCGGGCGAGCATCTCCGCGTCGCCGAGCGAACGTGCGATCTCGGCGGCGCCGGCGAACGCGGTAAGCGCCTCGGACGTCTGCCCGGCTCGGTGGTGGGCGGTGCCGCGCTCGAGCTCGAGCCGCGCTCGCTCGCCATCGTCGGCGATCCCGAGCTCGAGCGCTGTCGACAGGTGCGCTGCGGCGTCCTGGAACGCGAGCGACGCGGTCGCTGCCTCCGCGGCGCGGATGTTGTAGCGAACGGCTCGCTCGGCGCCGCCTACAGGAGCGGCGAGCGTGAAGTGGTGAGCGAGGTCGGGCAGCACGCGTACCGGCAGCGTCGCGTGGACGCGCTCGAGTGCCTCGGCGACGCCGAGATGGAGCTCGGCGCGCCGAAGTCTGGTAAGCCCGTCCGCGAGCGCACGACGGACGAGCTCGTGCGTGAAACGATGGCTCAGCCCGGCGCCGGGCACCTCCTCGATCGTCCCCGCGCGCACCGCCTCCTCGAGCGCGCCGTAGAGCGCCTCGTCGTCGAGCCTGGCTGCTTCTCGGAGTACACCGAGCTCGAACTCCGCGCCGACGATCGCCGCGACCTCCAGGAGCGCCTTCGTGGAGTCGGCGAGACGCGCGAGCCGGTACTGGGCGACGTCGCGCACGCTCTCGGGGCTCGCCAGGTCTGCGACCGGCCGCGTCAGTCGCACGCCGTCGTCCGCGAGCTCGATCGCTCCCGACTCGACGAGGGTCCGCCAGAGCTCGCAGAGCAGGAACGGGTTGCCCTCGGTGAGCTCCTCGAGCGAAAGCGCGACGTTCCGGAGCTCCACCGCGTTCGTGGCGCCTGACGAGCGCCGAACGAACTCCTCGACGTCGGCGCTCTCGAGACTGGCGAGGCGAAACCGCGTCACGCCTTCGAGGCGCGAGAGGTCCGCCAGGCTGTCCGAGAACTCCGCGCTCGAGTCGGGCTCGTGGGAGCGGAACGTCGCGAGCAGCAACATTCGAACATCGCCGGCGCGGGCGACGTGGCGAACGAGATGGAGCGTTGGCGCGTCCGCCCAGTGGGCGTCGTCGAGGACGACGAGCAACGGCTGCTGCCGCCCAATGTGCAGCAGGAGCTCGCCGACCGCGGTGTGCAGGCGGTGGCGCTCGGTGTCCGGATCGGCGCTCACGGGAGCGGGAAACGGGCCGAGCCGTGCCGAGAGGTCGGGGAGGAGCCTCGTCAGCTCGCCGCCTGCCGTCCCGAGCGCGCCGCGAACGAGGTCGGGGTCGAGCACGCGCACGAGGAAGTCGAGCGCCTCGACGAACGGCTTGTACGGCGAGTTGACGACCGCGTCGGACGTCCCGTAGAGAACGAGGACGCCTTTGCCTGCCGCCTCGTGCGCGAGCTCACGGACCAGGCGCGTCTTGCCGCTTCCGGGCTCGCCGCCGAGGAGCGCGACTCGCCGGCCGTCGTTCTCGCCGAGCGGCAGGAGCGCGGCGAGAGACTCGAGCTCGGCCGAGCGGCCGACGAAGGGGAAAGCGGACTCGAGTGCGAGGGCGCCCGGGAGAACGGTGCGCTGCTCGTGCACGGTGGTGCGCAGGCGCTCGGGCTCCGAGGCGGGCAGCGCCCGCCCGTAGACGACCTCCGACAGTCGCACGGGCCTCGCGAGATCCTTGAGCGTGTGCTCGCCCAGGTCGCGTAGCTCGATCCCGGCCAGGGGATCCTCGTCGTCCTCCAGCACGTGACGCGTCGTCTGCGAGACGAGGATCTGGCCTCCTCGGCCCAGCGCGCAGATACGCGCCGCGCGATGGACCGACAAGCCGACGAATCGGTTCTCCGCGATCGCGGCCTCACCCGTATGGACGCCGATTCGGACACGGAGCTCCTCGTTGTCCGGCCATTCGTGAGCGGCGAGGGCACGCTGCGCCTCGACGGCGGCGAGGACGGCGTCCCGGGCCCGCGAGAACGCGACGAAGAAGGCGTCGCCCTGCGTGTCCACCTCCTGGCCGCCGTAGGCCGCGAACGCTGCGCGAAGGAGTTGCTGGTGCTGCGCGAGAGCCGCGCCGTAACGGTCTCGGAGGCGCTTCAGCAGCTGGGTCGACCCTTCGATGTCGGTGAAGAGGAAGGTCGCCGCTGTGGCCGTCTGCTCGGCCATCGCCCTGACGATAGTCAGCTTTGACTATGCGACCAAGCGAAATGTGGGTCAGTGCGAGTCATGACGGCGGCGACCTTTCGTTGTAGCTTCGAGGGCGATAGCCGTCCGAGTGGAGACGCTCCACTGCCGGCCTGGTCGAGAGAGACGCCGGCCGCCGGACGGAAGATACCTCGAAGAAGGAGGAAGGCCATGCGTACGCGACTGCTCGCGTCCGCGCTCATCGCGGTTCCGGTCCTGGCGATCGCCGGCTACGCGGCGGCCTCGAACGAGCGATCGGAAACCGCCGCGGCGACCGCTGCGACGGCGCGCTTCCACGATCTCGGCGCCGCGCAGGAGGCAGGCTACGCGATCCATGTCGCGGAGCTGAGCGGGGCGACCTGCATCGCCCAGGCAGGCGAGGGCGCGATGGGCGATCACTTCGCCAACGGCAGCCTGCTGCTCGACGGGGGCGTCATCGATGCCGAGAAGCCGGAAGCGCTCGTCTACGAGCAACGGAACAACGGCACCTACAAGCTCGTCGCCCTCGAGTACATCGTCTTCCAGGCGGACTGGGAGGCAGCCGGTAATACGTCCCCGCCCAGGCTCTTCGGCCGGTCGTTGGACTTCGTCGGGAGTCCGAACCGGTTCGGCCTACCTCCCTTCTACGCGCTGCACGCGTGGATCTGGAAGCCGAACCCGAGCGGGCTCCTATACGCCTGGAACCCGAACGTCAGCTGCGACGGGTAGCGGAAGGCGGAAGCCATGCAGAGACTCATGCTCATGACGGCGGTCTTGGCGCTCCTCGCGGCTGCAGCTGCGGGCGGCGTCGAGGCCAACGGCGTCAGTCCGGCGAAGCTCACGAAGGCGGGCTGGAGCTGCCTCAATCCGGCCGCCGCGTTCCCAGCGAATCCGAACGTCCACTGCTTCCCGCCGGGGCACCTGGAAGGCGTGATCGCGGGCACCGCCGCGACGGCACATCTCCTCACGTTCGCGACTCCGGACGTCCAGGCCGAGGAGGCCCCACTGCTCGGCGCCGAGCGGATGATCCGTGCTGACCTGTTCCATGGTCAGCCCTGCCCGACCGATCCGCCGGGCGGCCCGCCCGGTGAGACCGCGAGGCCGCCGCTCTATGAGTGGAGCTACCTCGGGCCGCGTTTCGGCTGGGACTATTACATCTGTCACGCGTTCGATAGCCCGTGGTGAGGAGGAAGGGACTGTCCTCAGCCGCCGCCCTCGCGGCGGCGACTGGGGGCCCACTGTCTTGAAAGGAGCTGCGATGAAACGCTTGTCTCTCGAAAACTTCTACTCGTGGTCGGTCTTCAGCGAACAGCGCCAGATCGACTTCAGCGGGCACGTATGGGTTCGGGACGAGGGAAACGTCGTCATCGACCCTGTGGCGATCACCGACTCCGATCTCGCTCAGCTGCTGGAGCTCGGCGGTGCGGCGCACATCGTCGCCACCAACCGTGACCACGCACGCATGTCTGCGTTCTTCAGAGACCAGACCGGTGCCGAGGTGCTGGCCCACGAGGACGACGCGGCGAGCTTCTCGTTCGCGATCGATCGGCAGCTGACGGACGGCGAGGAAATCGTCCCCGACATGAAGGTCGTCCATTTGCGCCACGGCAAGAGCCCAGGCGAGATCGCCCTGGTGTGGCCGGAGCTTCGGGCGGCGTTCGTCAGCGATCTCGTTTGGGGCGGACCGTCGGGAGCGCTCAGTTTCCTTCCCGACGAGGTCCTCGCGGATCCTCCGAGGGCGGCGCTCGAGCTGCGCAAGCTGCTCGCCTACCCGGACATCGAGACGATCCTCGTCGGTGATGGCGACTCGATCTTCCGCAACGGGCGGGAGCGGCTCCTCGAATGCCTCGTCGCCCGGGACGACGTCTGGCTGGCGTGACACAGCTGCGGCTCCGTGCGGGCTGACGCCTCATGCGCCCGACGCGCGCTGTGCCCGTCGTGGCGGTCATCCGCGTCAGGGCTTCACGGCCATGAAGAACACGGCGACGAGCACGAGGAGGCTCGCCGCGGTGCCGGCTGCGGCGAAGCGCCTCGAGAGCGCCCGGTACTCCTCGCTGAGCTCCCCGTCGCCCCTGCCCGCTGCGACGTCACGCTCGGCGAGCGCGAGCAGCCGCCGCTCGAGGGGGTCGAAGACGAGCGCGCCGAGCAGGACCAGGGCGATCGCGACGACGAGCCCGACCACGACGAAGAGCTCGTCGAAGGCCCATCCGTCGAGCGTCAGGTAGGTGCCGGACGCGAGGACGACGAGCGAGCCGGGGACCACGAGGTAGCGGCTCGTCACGTGCATGGCGTGGAGCATCGCGGGCACGCCGCGAGGCGATCTCCGCTCGACGCCGACCTGGAAGAACGGGTAGGCGAAGGTTGCCCCGAACGCGACGACGACCGCGGTGACGTGCACGAAGAGCACGAGCTCGTAGAGGCGGATGTCCGTTGCTGCAGCGAACGCGCTCACGTCGTGGCCCCGCCGACTGCGGTCGCCTCGAGCTCGACGAGGAGGGGCGGCAGGGCCAGGCGGGAGACGCCGAGGAGGGAGGACGCTGGGCGACAGCCCGCTTCCTGCAGCCGGCCGACGAGCACGTCCATGACGGGGAAGAAGCCGTCGACGTCGGTTGTGAACACATCGAGCCGCACGACGTCTGCGAGCGTGCACCCGCTCGCCCCGAGGACGACCTCCAGGTTGTCCAGCGCCTGCGCGAGCTGGGCGCGCACATCCCCCTCGTGGAGCGGGATGCCATCGGCGTCCACCGAGGTCTGGCCGGAGCAGTACACGGTCCGCTCCGCACCGGTGACGGCATGCGCTTGGACGAACCCGAACTGCTCCTGCCACGTCCACGGGTCGATGACCTGCGTCTTCATGCGAGCCTCCTCCGTCGCTTCTCCTCCCCGAAACGATCGAGGACACGCTCCATCGATACAACACATGTTGTCGATGGTTCTATGCAGTTCGTCGATGTACGACCTTCGCCGATTGCGCGCCCTCAACGCCGTCGCAGAGACGGGATCCTTCTCGGCGGCGGCGCTCGAGCTCGGCTACGCGCAGTCGGTCGTCTCGCACCACGTCGCGGCACTCGAGCGCGAGCTCGGTCTGACGCTGGTCCATC
>Ga0299907_10000975_pt1 | contig 15457 bp, 13 predicted proteins | sample RVTome_16_FD_198680 | JGI IMG/M metagenome (GOLD analysis project Ga0299907, IMG submission 198680) | Soil microbial communities from uranium-contaminated site in the Upper Colorado River Basin, Wyoming, United States - RVT152D67 (version 2) ... | reverse complement strand
CCACCCCCCTGGAGGGGGTCGTCGGGTCCTGTGCTAGAACCGTTGCCGTCGCCTGCTCGGGGAGCCATGGTGCCCGACTTCTTCCCCTTTCCCGGAGTCCGTTATCGGCCCGACGCCTGTCGCGCCCGCCTCGAGGACCTCACCGCTCCGCCCTACGACGTGATCGACGCCGAGGCCCGGGCCCGCCTCGAAGCGGCGCACCCGATGAACGCCGTGCACCTCATTCTTCCACGGGACCAGGAATCGGGGGATCGCTACCAGCGGGCCGCTCAGCGCCTCGAGGAGTGGCAACGCCAAGGCGTGCTGGAGGCCGATCCGCCCCGCCTGTACCTGTACCGCATGGCCTTCACCGCCGAGGGCGGGGAGCGGCGCCTGACCACCGGGGTGATCGGCGCCCTGGCCCTGTCGCCTCCGGACCAGGGTGAGGTGCTCCCCCACGAACGCACCATGCCCAAGCCCCGCGGCGACCGGCTGGATCTCCTGCGCGCCACCCGGGCCAATCTCGATCCGGTGTGGGTCCTGTCCATGGCCCCGGGCCTGTCGGATCTCCTGGGTCCCGGCGACTCCCCGCCCACGGCCGGCTGCATCGACACCGATGGGGTGGAGCACTGCCTCATCCCCCTCCCCGACGACATCGCGGCCCGGGTCAGCGAGACGGTGGGCTCGGCGCCGGTGGTCATCGCCGACGGCCATCACCGCTACGAGACGGCCCTGGCCTTCGCCAAGGAGGATGTGCGTCTTCGGGGGGACCGGGGGCCCCGGGCGGCGGACCAGATCATGGCCCTGGTGGTCGAGCTCGCCCCGAACCAGCTCTGTGTGCGCCCCATCCACCGGCTGCTCCTGGGCGCCGGTCCCGACCTGCGTGGACGCCTGGCCCGGGTCGCCACTCTCGACCCTGCCGGGCCCAACACGCCCGAGGGGGTCCGGACGCTGCTGGCCCGCATGGACGGCGGAGAGGCCATGGGCCTGGTCGACGGGGACGGCCTGGCCATGCTCACCTTGCGCCTCGATGTCCTCCACGCCGGCCTGGAACGCCTTCCGGCGCCGCTACGGGACGTCGACTCCGCCCGGCTCGAGGTCGCCCTCGGCGCGCTGGGCATCCCGGAGGCGCTCGACTTCCACGCCGACCCCGCCACCGTGGCCGCCGAGGTGGCCAAGGGCACGGCCGATGCCGGGGTGTTCCTCCGGCCCGTTTCGGTGGCCCAGATTCAGGCCGTGGCCGCGGCGGGGGAACGCATGCCCGAGAAGACCACGTACTTCTCCCCCAAGCCCCTCACCGGCATGGTCTTCCGGCCCGTCGACGACTGACGGGAGCTCAGGACCGCTTGCCCCTGCTGCTCTCGGGCTCGTCAGCCAGGCTGACCTCCCGGCTGACGCTGTGGCAGGTGCGGCAGGGAGCCAGCCCGGCGGACCGGGCCGATTCCTCGGTCATGGACTTGAGACCTTCCCGGCCCTCCACGAGCCGGCATGCCGGCCGGTGGTAGGCACTGGGCCCGGCCACCACCATCGTCGAGCCTTCGGGGGCACTCCGGGCCCCCGTGTCTTCGGGGACACCCCGGGCCCCGGGTGACTCCGAACCGTTGCCGCTCGGGGTTCCGGTCATCCGATCGAGGATCTTCCGCAGCTCGGTCAGGTTGGCCTCCAGCTGCACCCGGTCGGCCCGGGCGCTCTGCACCACGAACAGCCCGACCCCGATCGTCACCAGGGCGAGGCCGGCGATGCCGCCGGAGACCAGGTAGGGGAACTGCTGGCGGATGTCGTTGTAGCTGGCCGCCCCGTTCCAACCCGTCCAGATGAGGATCAGCCCGGCCAGGCAGAACAGCACCCCCAGCTGGCCGCCCAACTTGTTCAGGCGAAACTTCATGTCGCTTCCTTTCCGCTGGTACTTGCGGGCATCAGGCGGGCGTACCGAGGTAGGTCTCGCGGAGGCTGGCGGAGTGGATCTCCTCGCCGGAGCCCTGGTACACGAGCGTGCCCTTCTCCATGATGAGGGCCCGATCGGCGTGGGGCAGCACGCCGATGTTCTGCTCGACCAGCACCACCGTGACCCCGTCGGCGTTGATGCGGTCCATCACCGAGAACACCGTCTTGGTGAGGGCGGGCGAGAGGCCGAGCGACGCCTCGTCCACCAGCAGGAGCCGGGGTCGGGACATGAGGCCCCGGCCGATGGCCAGCATCTGCTGCTCGCCTCCCGACAGCGTGCCCGCCAGTTGATCGGCCCGCTCGGCCAGCCGGGGGAAGTAGTCGAAGACCAGCTCCCGGGCCGCGTCGACCTCCTTGGTCCGCTTCCGGCGGGTCCAGGCGCCGAGGCGCAGGTTGTTGGCCACCGACAGGGCGGGGAACACCCGGCGACCCTCCGGTACCAGGGCGACGCCGAGCGCCACCCGTTCGGCCGCCGACTTGGCGGTGATGTCCTCCCCGTCGAAGCGGATCGTTCCCGCCTCGGGGCGCAGCAGGCCGGCGATGCTCGCCACCGTGGTGGTCTTGCCCGCCCCGTTGAGGCCGAAGAGGACGGCCCGCTCGCCCTGTTCGACGATGAACGAGACCCCCATGAGCACGGGAAAGCCGTAACCGACCCGGAGCCCCTCGACCTCGAGCAGGCTCACAGGACCTGCTCCAGCAGGGCCTGGCGGCTGGGGCAGGGGCCCCCGGCCTCACACGACCGCCACGGCGGCGCCGCCCGCCACCACGACCACCGCTCGGGACGACGATGAGCCGCCAGGCGAAGAGCCATGATCACAGGACCTGCTCCACGTCCTGGACGAGGCCCTCGACCTCGGCTTCCTCACCCAGGTAGGCCCGGACCACCTCGGGGTGGGAGCGCACCTCCTCCGGGGTACCTTCCGCCAGCATCTCGCCGAAGTTGAGGCAGTAGACGTAGTCGCACACCTGGGCGACGAGCGGTACGTGGTGCTCGATCATGACCACCGTCAATTCGAAGGTCTGGCGCAGCTCGAGGAGCGTTCCCCCGAAATTGTGGGCCTCTTCGGGGCCCATCCCCGAGGTGGGCTCGTCGAGCAGCAGCAGGTCGGGGTCGGTGGCCAGGACGACGGCCACCTCGACGCGCTTGAGCATGCCGTAGGGCAGGCCGGCCACCCGGGTGTCGAGCAGCGGGGTCAGGCCCATGATCTCGGCCAGCGCCTCGGCCCGCGCGCCCAGCTCCCGCTCGGCGGCGAAGGTGTGGGGCGCCCCCAGCATGCCGGCCACCATGGAGTACCCCGCCTCCAGGTGCTGGGCGGTGAGCAGGTTCTCGCGCACGGTCGAGCCCTTGACCAGTCCGACGTTCTGGAAGGTGCGCCCCATCCCCATGGCGGCCCGCTCGTGGACCTCGAGGCCGGTGACGTCCACGTCCTTGAACCAGACGCTGCCCTGGTCGGGACGGTAGAAGCCGGTGATGAGGTTGAACAGCGTCGTCTTGCCCGCCCCGTTGGGGCCGATCACGCCGACGATCTCCCATTCCCCGGCCTTCAGGCTCACGTCCCGGTTGGCCTGGACCCCGCCGAAGGCGATGGAGCAGTCGCGGGCCTCAAGCACGGACATCACTCACCCTGACCTCGGCCTCACCGGTCCCGTGGAGGCTGAAACGGCCACCCTTCAGCCAGCGCTGGACCGGCTTGATCTGCTGGCCGATGCCACCCGGGTGGGTGGTGAGGGTGAAGAGCAGGAGCAGCGGCCCGATGACGATGGGGGCGAGCTCACCGGGAAGGTTCGGCAGCCCGGGGATCTGGTTGATCGCCCCGTCGAGGTTGATCTTGCCGAACACCAGGTAGTCGATGATGGAGAAGAAGGCGGAGCCGATGATCACGCCGGCGCGGCTGCGGAGGCCGCCCACCACGGTCATGAGCACGAAGATCAGCGCCAGCTGGAAGCTGAACTGGTCGAGCACCACCGAGGTGACGTTGTGGGCCAGGAGGGCGCCGCCGAGACCGGCGAAGACGCCGGCCACCACGAAGGCCATGAGGGTGTAGACCTTCACGTCGGTGCCGAAGGTCGCCGCCACCCTCGGGTTCTCCCGCAAGGCGAGGAGCGCCCGCCCCCCCTTGGTCTTCATCAGCCGCCAGTCCACCCAGATCACGGCGGCCAGGAAGGCGAGGCACAGGTAGTAGTAGCGGTAGTCGCTCTGGAACATCGCCGGCTTGGGTGCCGGCTGGCCCGCCGAGCCGCCGGTGAGGGCCTGGATGTTGAACAGCGTGTCCTGGGCCATGAGCCCGTAGGAGAGCGTGACCAGCGCGAAGTAGAGCCCGGTGACGCGCAGGCTGACCGCCCCCAGCACCAGGGCCTGGAGGGCACCGACGGCCATGGCCACGGCGACGGCGGCGAAGAAGGGCTGGCCGTGGACGGTGACCATGTAGGCCGAGGTGAAGGCGCCGATGCCCACGAAGGCCTGGTGCCCGAGGGAGATCTGGCCGGTGTAGCCCAGCAGTACGTTGAGGGACAGGCCGATGATGGCGTAGATGACGGCCTGGGTGTAGATGTTGGCTTCCACGGGATCCCGCAGCAGCGGGATGACGAAGACGACCAACGCCACTGCCGCCCACACCAGGCCCCGGGCCACCCACCCGCCGGGGGAGGGCGAGAACAGGGGAGCGGCCTCGACCACGATGGCCTCGGTCCCCGGCGCCACTTCCACCTCGACTACGTCGGCCGGAGCGTGACCGTCCCCGCCGGTGGCGGCGGGGACGCCGTGGCCGTGGTTGCGCAGTCGGCTGGAGACGGCCCGGAGCATGCTCACTACGCCGCCTTGCCCAGCAGACCCTGGGGCCGCACGGCCAGCACCCCGATCAGGAGCAGGAAGACGGACAGGGTCCCCGGACCGGGGATGTCGGCGAAGACGGGCTCGCCGCCGAGGTCGATGGCGAAGGCCTGCACCACGCCCACCACCACGCCGCCCACGAAGGCGCCGGGAAGGCTGGTCATGCCCCCCAGCACGGCCGCGGTGAAGGCGGGAATCAAGGTCGACGTGGTGATGAAGCTCGGCCCGAAATTCTGCACCACCCCGGCCGTGAGCACCCCGCCCAGCCCCCCGAGGACGGCGGCCAGGCCCCACACCAGGCTGGACAGACGCCGCACGCTGATCCCCATCAGCTCGGTGGCCACCGGCTCCTGGCTGACGGCCAGGATGGCGAGGCCGAGGTTGGTGCGGGAGAAGAACAAGGCCAGGGCCACGGCCAGGATGATCAGCGTGGCCAGGATCAGCATCCGCTGGTCGGACACCTTGATGCCCAGCACGGAGACCCGGTCGAATCGCCCGAGAGCCGGCTGGATGAACCGAAGGCGGGCCTCCCCCAACCAGATCTCCACGCCGATGGCGAGGAGCGACACGCCCGCGGTGGCGACCAGCAGGGTCACCCGAGGGGCGTCGAACAGAGGTCGGATGATGACGCGCTCGGTGAGCAGGCCCATGGCCAGGGCGGCGAGCAGCGCCAGCGCGATGGCCGGGACGTAGGGGATGCCGTTGGTGTGGGCCGCCCACAGGGCGTAGACGGCCACCGTTCCGAACTCGCCCTGAGCGAAGTTGAACACGCCCGACGACTTGTAGATGAGCACCAGCCCCAGCGCCACCAGCCCGTAGCCCGCTCCGGTGATGAGGCCGATGACCAGGGCCTGTTCGGAGCCGACAGCCACCAGTCCCAGCACCGCCGCCAGCGCGACGGCGGTGCCGGTGAGCGCCCCCCGATGGGCCAGGACGGCAGTCACCTATGACCTAGAAGCCGGAGGTGAAGGTGGCGATGGTCTTGTACTTACGGGCCGAGCAGTCGGCTTCGAGGAGGTGCATGGTCTTGGCGCCGAAGCGGATGCTCCCCGAGTAGCTCACGGTCGGGTACACGTTGGAGTTGAACTCCTTACCCGAGGTCAGCGTGGACAGGAAGCTCTGACGGGACAGGTCCTGCCCGGTGGCCTCGAGCATCTTGTGGAGCACCTTGTTCAGGCCCCACTCGGCTACGCCGATGTCGTCCCCCTCCCCGCCGGCGTACTTGGCGTAGGCGGGCTTGTAGGCGGGATCGAGCCTGTCGATGGCGTCGAGCTGGGGGAAGGGGGACAGGAACTTGGCCGCCCCGATGGCCGGGCAGCCGGCCTCGGCCACGATGTTGAGGCCGTTGGTGACGCCCGGGCCGATGTAGATCGGGTTGTAGGCCTGCGCCTGCGCATTGGTGGCCAGCTTGATGAAGTTGACCGGCGAGGTGAGGATGTTCACGACCTCAGCCCCCGACATGCGGAGCTCGTTGGCCTCGGCCAGCAGCTCGGAATCGGAGGCGTTCTTTCCGATCCGGCTGTTGCGCACGATCTGCAGGCCGGCCTGCTGGGCGGCAGCGGTCATGGCCCGCTGGGTCTCGTTCAGGGCCGGGGTGTTGTTGATGACGATGGCGATCTTGGATTTCCCGATCTTGTTCTTGGCCAGTTGGGCCAGGGTCGGAGCCTGCTGGGCGTAGGTCTGCGACACGGCGAAGTAGGTGTTCAGACCGGTCAGCCCATCCTCGTTCACCCCGCCGGACAGGAAGGGCACGCCCGACGCCGCCGCATAGCGGGCGCAGGCGGTGATCTGCTCGGAGCCGGCCGCGCCGATGAGGGCGAACACCTTCTCCTGCTCGACCATCTCCCGGCACACCTGGACAGCCCGGGAGGGGTTGAACTGGTCGTCCCGGAAGACGATCTCCACGTTGCGGCCGAAGACGCCGCCCTTCTCGGCCAGGTGCTTCCAGTAGACGTCCTTGCCCTTGTCGAAGGCGTTCTGGGGGAAGGGAGCCGCCCCGGTCACGGGAGCGTGGATGCCGATCTTGATCACCTTGTCGGTGACGCCGGTCCGGTCGACGTTGGCCGCCGGAGCGGGCGCCGGAGCGGCGGGGGCCGGCTGACCCGGGGCGGGAGACGCCGGCTGACCCGAGGCGGCGCTGCTCGGTGCCGCCTGGCCCGAACGGGCCGGCGCCGAGGTGCCGGGGGTCGAGGGCTTGGCCGCCGTCCCCGAGGGAGCGGCGGGAGTGCTCGGCGCGGAGGGCGTGGGCGCCGGGGCACCGGATCCGGCGCCGGCACCGGCACCGGCCGCCGCGCCAGGGTCGGTGGTCGTCTCCGCACCGGGGTCGGTGGCGGGCCCGCTGTCGGTGTAGGTGTCCTCAACCGGGGCTGGAGCCGCAGCGGTGTCCTTGACTTCGGCCTTCTGGCCACAGGCGGCCGCGACGAGCAGGACCAGGAGTAGGGCGGCGCAACGAGCGGGACGCTTCATATTCACACTCCTGTGTGCGGTTCAGACGAGGGCGTCGCCGCCGGGATGACGACGCGCGAGAGCGCGGGACAGGCCTCCGGCCCGGGGCCAGGACGGGAGCGGGCGACCCCCGGGACCGAGGGTGAGGCCGACGAGGAGGGCCAAGCCCAAGGCGACCGGCAGGAGCAGGGCGGTGGGTGTCGGGATGTCCTCCCAGAACCCGACGGCCGGCTGGGCCAGGAGCGGGCCTCTGACGGGGGCCGGGGCCTGCGGGGCGGCCACGAGCTCGGTGGTGGCCTCCGCTCCGGGTGCTTGCGTGACCACCGGCTCGTAGGTGGTGAAGGTCGGCTGGCCGGTGGGGAAGGCGAGAGGATCGGAGAAGGTGAGGGCCTCGGCCGTCGGTACGAATTCGGGGGCGCCCGCGGGGACGTCGGTGAAGGCGGCACCGGACTCGCTGGAGGTGGGCGCGGGGAAGGAATCGAAACCCGACGCCGCACCGGGAACGACGCTGGCCACCATCTCCACCACGACGTTGCCGGTGTCGAAGTCGCTCCAGGCCACCTGAGCGCCGGTCGGCGAGGCGGTGGCGTCCAGGCCCAGGACCACCCCGTTCTGAGCCAGGGGAGCGAAAGCGAACGGGTCCGCCCACAGGCTGCCCAGTCCGGTCAGGTCGAAGGTCCAGGTGCCGTCGTCAGCCCTGACCCCCTCGGCCTGGAACAGGCTGCAGTCCGCCTGGGGCCGGTCGCGCCAGGCGGCGTTCTTGGCCGGGCCCCACGGGGTGGTGGCCGGGCAGGCCAGCACCTTGGCCCCGCCGGCGTTGTGGGTGCCGCCGGGAGACTCCTTGAGAATCAGTTTGAGCGACTCGACCAGCCCGCCGGCGGGAAGGGCCACCTCGATGCCCACGGCCGCCAGCAGCGCCGGTTGGCCGCCGGCCACGCCGGCCGCGATGGCATCGCCGGGCACCGTGGGGGGAGCGGGAAGGGCAGGCAGCACCGGACGGAGGGGGTTGCCCTCCGGTTCGCCCTCCTGCGGCCCCTGGAGGCGGTTCCACCAGCCGTCCTGGGTGGCCACCGCCGCCCCGGTGGAGCCCGCGTCGATGGCTCCTGCCGGCCGGGCGGCCGGTAGGACGACGAGCATGGTGAGCACCGCCAAACCCAGAGTGGAACATCGGCGGCGCCCCCAGCGACGCGACAAAACGGGCATCACAGATAAATGGTACTCGTCGGTATCTTGTTGTCCCAAGTGTGGGACATTTTCCCCAGCCGGGAAGCGACGACACCTGGAAGGTGGGTCAAACCTCCCAGGTGGCCCCGGAGTTGAGGAGAGCCTCGAGGTTTCCCTCGCCCTCGCGTTCCTGCGCATCGGCGATCTGCCGGTTCATGGTGTCGCCGTAGACCGGCCGCTCCACGGCCCGGAACACGCCCACCGGAGTGGGCTGGGAGGGCGAGTCGGCCAGCCGGGACAGGCAGAAGGCGAGCGACGGGTCGTGGCGGGTCTCGTCATGGACGAGGATCCGGTCCTCGCCCACCGCGGCCACCTCCACGATCTCCGTCTCGCCGTCGTTGTTCATGATGACGCCCCGCTCGCGTTCCTTGCCGAAACGGATGGGCTGGCCGTGGTGGAGGTCGATGAGCATGTCGGCACGGGCGTCCCGGGCGGTGACGGCCTCGAAGGCCCCGTCGTTGAAGACGTTGCAGTTCTGGTAGACCTCCACGAAGGAGCTGCCGTGGTGGGCCTGGGCCCGGCGGAACGTCTCCTGCATGTGCTTGCGGTCCATGTCGTGGGTGCGGGCCACGAAGGTGGCTTCGGACCCGATGGCCAGGGAGACCGGGTTGAAGGGGTGGTCGATGGAGCCGAAGGGCGTCGACTTCGTCACCTTGCCGACCTCGCTGGTGGGCGAGTACTGGCCCTTGGTCAGCCCGTAGATCTGGTTGTTGAACAGCACGATGGTCAGGTCGACGTTGCGGCGCAGGGCGTGGATGAGGTGGTTCCCGCCGATGGAGAGCCCGTCACCGTCGCCGGTGATGACCCACACGTCCAGGTCGGGACGGGCCACGGCGATGCCGGTGGCGATGGCCGGCGCCCGGCCGTGGATGGAGTGCAGCCCGTAGGTGTTCATGTAGTACGGGAACCGGGACGAGCATCCGATGCCCGAAACGAAGACCAGGTTCTCGGGCGCCACGCCGAGCTCGGGGAGCAGGAGCTGGACCGCGGTGAGCACCGAGTAGTCGCCGCACCCCGGGCACCAGCGGACCTCCTGGTCGGACTGGAAGTCCTTCCTGGTGAACGTGACGGGTTCGGCGTGACCGTTGGTGGTGGTGGTGGCGGCGTGGCCGTTCGTCTCTTCGATCACCTCAGACTCCTCTGCCGGCCGCGATGACTCCGGCCTAGCCGGCCGGGAGCCTTCGGCGACCGCATGTCAGTCGGTCAGCTCCATGATGCAGGACTCGATCTCCGAGGCCCGGAAGTGGATGCCCTTGATCTTGTTGAGCCCGACCACGTCGACGTCGTAGTCCATCCGGAGCAGCTTCGAGAGCTGGCCCAGGTTGAGCTCGGGAACGAGCACCCTGTCGTACCCGGCGAGGACCTCGCCGAGGTTGGCCGGGAACGGGTTGAGGTGCACGAGGTGGGCCAGGTCGACCCGGCGGTTGCGGGCCCGGGCCCGGTAGACACCGGCGTGGAGGACGCCCCAGGTTCCGCCCCAACCGAGGACCAGCAGGCGGGAGCCCTCGACCTTGTCGACCTCGAGGAGCGGGATGTCCTTGGCGATCCCGGCCACCTTGGCCGCCCGGAGGCGGACCATCTTCTCGTGGTTCTCGGGCTCGTAGGAGATGTTGCCCGTCCCGTCCTCCTTCTCGAGGCCGCCGATGCGGTGCATGAGGCCGGGAGTGCCGGGGATGGCCCAGGGCCGGGCCAGGGTTTCGGGATCCCGCAGGTAGGGCCAGAACTCCTCGCCGTGGTTCTTCTCGGTGGTGAACTCGACCCGCAGGTCGGGCAGGTCGGCGACGTCGGGGATCCGCCACGGCTCGGCGGCGTTGGCCAGGTAGCCGTCGGAGAGGAGGAAGACCGGGGTGCGGTACTTGAGGGCGATGCGGACCGCCTCCAGGGCGGCGTCGAAGCAGTGCCCGGGCGACTTGGCCGCCACGATCGGGACGGGCGCCTCGCCGTGGCGGCCGAACATGACATGCAGCAGGTCGGCCTGCTCGGTCTTCGTCGGCAGCCCGGTGGAGGGCCCGCCCCGCTGGATGTCGACGATGACGAGGGGCAGCTCGACGCTCACGGCCAGACCGATGGTCTCCGACTTGAGGTCGATGCCGGGGCCGCTGGTGGTGGTCAGCGCCAGCTGGCCGGCGAAGGCGGCCCCGAGGGCGGCGCCGATGCCCGAGATCTCGTCCTCCGCCTGCATGGTGCGCACGCCGAACGACTTGTGCTTCGACAGCTCGTGGAGGATGTCGGAGGCGGGGGTGATGGGGTAGGAGCCGAGGAACAGCTCGAGGCCCGACTGCCGGCTGGCGGCCAGCATCCCGTAGGCGAGGGCCACGTTGCCGGTGATGTTGCGGTAGCGGCCCTTGGGAAGGACGGCGGGGGCGATCTCGAAGGCGTGCTGGAACAGCTCGGCGGTCTCACCGAAGTTGAAGCCGGCCTTGAAGGCGGCGAGGTTGGCGTCGCGCACGATGGGCTTGTTGGCGAAGCGCTGGCTGATCCAGTCGGACACCGGCTCGACCGGCCGGGAGTACATCCACGACACCACGCCGAGGGCGAAGAAGTTCTTGGACCGCTCGGCGTCGCGAGGCTTGGCCCCGGTCTCCTTGGCCGCCTCCAGCGTCATCGAGGTCATCGGCACCTCGTAGACGGTGAAGGCGTCGAGCGACCCGTCCTCCAGCGGATTGGCGGTGTAGCCGGCCTTGTCGAGGTTGCGGGTCTCGAAGGAATCGGAGTTGACGATGATGGCGGCGCCCGGCATCAGGTCGCGCAGGCAGGCCTTGAGGGCGGCCGGGTTCATGGCCACGAGGACGTTGGGCGTGTCACCCGGCGTCGAGATGTCGTGGTCGGAGATGTGCACCTGGAAGGCGGAGACGCCCGCCACCGTCCCTGCCGGAGCCCGGATCTCGGCCGGGTAGTCGGGCATGGTGGCCAGGTCGTTGCCGAAGGCGGCGGACACCTCGGTGAAGCGGTCACCGGTGAGCTGCATCCCGTCGCCGGAGTCGCCGGCGAACTTGATGACGACCCGGTCGAGCGACTCGCGATCGCGAGTGGAGGGGATGGCATCTGTGCCCATGGTCACCTCGGTCTCGGCAGAGCACGCAGCTTTGCGGCGCCGTCCTGGCGATGATACCGGCGCGGGGCGGGGGTCCCGGCATCTGGCCGGCACTAGGCTGTGCCCATGAACGAGGAACAGCTCCAGAAGATGCGTGACGGGGCTGGGTTTATCGCCGCCCTCGACCAGAGCGGCGGCAGCACACCCAAGGCCCTGAAGCTCTACGGCATTCCCGAGGACAGCTGGTCAGGCGACGAGGAGATGTTCGACCTGATCCACGACATGCGGGCCCGCATCATCAAGAGCCCGAGCTTCAACGGCGACCGGGTCCTCGGGGCCATCCTCTTCGAGAAGACGATGGACCGCCAGATCGACGGCCTCGACACCGGCGACTACCTCTGGTCGAAGAAGAACATCGTTCCGTTCCTGAAGATCGACCAGGGTCTCCTCGCCGAAGCGGACGGCGTCCAGCTCATGAAGCCGATGCCCGGCCTGGACGACCTGTTGAAGCGGGGCGTGGCGAAGAACGTGTTCGGGACCAAGGAGCGGTCGGTCATCAAGCTCGCCGCGCCGGGGGGCGTGGGGGCCATCGCCGCGCAGCAGTTCGAGATCGGCAACCAGGTCCTGCGTCACGGGCTGGTGCCCATCCTCGAGCCGGAGATCGACATCCACTCACCCGAAAAGGCGGAGGCCGAGAAGCTCCTCAAGCCCGCGCTGCTCTCCGGGCTCGACCTGGTACCCGAGGGTCAGCAGGTGATGTTCAAGGTCACCCTGCCGGAGATCGACGGCTTCTGGACCGAGCTGGTGGAGCATCCCAAGGTCCTCCGCGTCGTCGCCCTCTCCGGCGGCTACAGCCGCGAGGAGGCGAACGCCCGCCTCAGCCGCAACCCCGGTGTCGTCGCCAGCTTCTCGCGGGCCCTGACCGAAGGCCTGACCGCCCAGCAGAGCGATGAGGAGTTCGACGCCGCCATCGACGAGTCGGTGGGCAGCATCTTCGCCGCGTCATCCAGCTGAGCCGGAGTCCGGCGGGCCGCCGGCGGTCAGAGGTGCTCGTCGAACCAGGCGGCGACGGCGTCGACGGCCGGTTCGACGTACTTCGGCCCGTCGTAGAGGTCGATGTGGTTGGTGGTGTCGAGCCACAGGAGGCGTTTCGGTTCGCCGGCCCGGTCGAAGGCGGCCCGCGCCCCGTCGGGGGAGCAGTAGGCGTCGGTCCGGCCGTGGACCATGAGCCAGGGCGTGGGCGAGATGAAGTCGGCTCCGCCGGCCAGGTCCACGGTGAGGAGCTCGTAGAGGGACGTCCGGCTGATCTGATTGACCCAGCCGGCGCTCGCTGACCGGTCGGTGCCGTAGTAGGCGTAGGGCTCGTCGCCGCCCATGAGGGCGGGACCGCTGTCCTCCTGGGGACTCCCCGGGCCCCGGGCGGGGGCCACCGCGGCCATGTATTCGACGTCGCCCGTGGCGTACTGGCGGACGGCAGCCTTGCGGAGATCGGCCAGGAGGTCGCGGTAGCCGCTGGCGCCCAGGCCGGCCCGCATGGCGCCCGGGTCGTTGTAGCCGCCGGCCACCGTGGCCAGGGCCTTGACCCTGAAGTCGAAGGCGGCGAACCGCAGGGCATAGCCGCCGCCGAGGCAGACCCCGACGCACCCGACCCGATTCCCGTCGACCTCGGGGCGGGCGGCCAGCCAGCTGAGGGCGTCGCGCAGGTCGGCCAGCTTGCCCGGAGGGTCCTCATGCTGGCGGGGGAGGCCGCCGCTGGCGCCGAAGTTCCGGTGGTCGAAGGCCAGGGTGACGTAGCCGCGCTCGGCCAGCGCGGCCGCGTAGGTGCCCGTGACCTGCTCTTTCACCCCCGTCAGCGGACCGGTGAAGACGAGCGCCGGCCGGGGTTGACCGGCGTCCGGTGGCACCCTGAGGTGGCCGGCCAACTCCAGCCCGTCAGTGCGAAAGACCGCCTCGAACGGCTCGATCACGGGGCCCTCCCCTCCACGGCTACCCCCAGTCTCGCCCGTCGGTACGGTCACCGCACCTGTCCTTGGAGTTCTTTCTCAGCAACGACAGGTGTTGCCGATGAACGCCGAAGCGTGGGGCGGCCGCCCTCAGCTGAGGGCGGCGAGGCGCTCGGCCACGTCCACGAAGGCCGGATCCCGAGCCGACACCTTCCGGAAGAGGAAGCGGGCGCCGGGGATGTCGCCGGCCCGTTCGTGCAGGTCGGCGAGGGCGTACCACAGGCGCAGGTGATGCTCGGCGATCCGCCGGGGCGCCAGCGGCCCCCGCTCCAGGAGCTTGATGGCCTCCTGGAGACGGCCCCGGTCGGCCAGGGACCCGGCGGCCACGATCCGGCCCTCGGTCATGACCTCGGCGGCCGGCGACGCCGCCCGGAGCTCCTCCCAGAGCCGTTCGACGATGCTGTGACGGCCCAGGGCACGGGCGCAGTCCATGAGGACGGGATGCTGGATGGCCGAGCCGGTCAGCTCGACGAAGGCCTCCAGCTCCTTGCGGGCCGGTGCCCAGCGTCCGAGCCGGTAGAGGGCGACACCGAGCATCTCCCGCACGTCGCCTTCGGTGGGGTGACGATCCTTGAGCGGGCGCAGGATGCGCACCGCCTCCTGCTCGTAGCCCCGGTCGATGGCCCGGGAGGCCTTCTGGAGTGCCTCCGTGAGCTTGGGCGGCCGGGAACCGGTGGCCGCCGGCGTCACGGCGGCAAGGTCCCGGGGCTTCCCGGCGGCGCGCCGGGTCCGTTTCGAAGGCGCGGCCGGCATCTCCGGGGGCCCGGCCGCCAGCTCCTCGCCGTGGATCAGCCGCAGCGAAGGGCGACGCGGGGCTCCAGCGCGGGCGACGGCGTCCCTGGCCACCTTCCGCACGACCGGCTCCCCGTCCTGCGGTCGGCGGGACCGGACACCGTCCGGTCGCGGCTTGCCCCCGGGCGACGGGCCTTCCCGCCGCGGGCGGCCTCCCTCGAAATCGCGGGCCTGGGCTCCGAAGGGCCCGAAGCCGCCGGCGGCCTCCGTGGCCCTGCGTTCGGAACGGTTCTGGCGGGCCGGCGACGCCGGCTTGTCCGTACCCGGCCTGCGCTCCCGAGGGGCGGCCGGTTTCGCCTTGGCCGACGGCTTCCCGGCGGCGGTCGCCTTCCCTCGGGCGGCGGAAGGCCGCCCCGGCGCAGCCGCCGGCTTGCGCTCGCCACGCGCCGGCTTGCCGGCTTGGGCCCCTGAGCGCTCCGGCGCACCTTCGCGGCGCGGCGGAGTCCGTTTGCCGTCGCCTGGCGGCGCGTCGCGTTTGGGGCGTCCGCTGCCGGCTCGATCCTTCCCCTGCGCCATGCGGCTCAGCGTAGGCCCGGTCCCGGGAGGAACCCGGACGCGAGAACGCCCCCGAAACGGGGGGCGTTCTCAGGGATATCCCGGCGGCGACCTACTCTCCCAGGGGGCTCCCCCCCAAGTACCATCGGCGCTGGTGGGCTTAACTGCCGTGTTCGATATGGGAACGGGTGTGACCCCACCGCCATGGCCACCGGAAACCATGTACGCCGGCCCCCTGAAGAGGGTCGGCGAAATTTGTCAATGCGCTCCTTGAGCGCTGCATAGCGAGCACGAACAACAGGAAGATCAAGCCCTCGGCCGATTAGTACCGGTCAGCTGAACACGTTGCCGTGCGTACACTTCCGGCCTATCAACCTGGTGGTCTACCAGGGGCCTTACCCGGTTAACCCGGTGGGAGATCTCATCTTAGGGCGAGCTTCGCGCTTAGATGCTTTCAGCGCTTATCCCTTCCGCAGGTCGCTAACCAGCCGTGCTCCTGGCGGAACAACTGGCACACGAGAGCTGCGTCCGTCCCGGTCCACTCGTACTAGGGACAGCTCCCTTCAAATCTCCTACGCCCACGACGGATAGGGACCGAACTGTCTCACGACGTTCTAAACCCAGCTCGCGTACCGCTTTAATGGGCGAACAGCCCAACCCTTGGGACCTGCTTCAGCCCCAGGATGCGACGAGCCGACATCGAGGTGCCAA
>Ga0299907_10000974_pt1 | contig 15459 bp, 19 predicted proteins | sample RVTome_16_FD_198680 | JGI IMG/M metagenome (GOLD analysis project Ga0299907, IMG submission 198680) | Soil microbial communities from uranium-contaminated site in the Upper Colorado River Basin, Wyoming, United States - RVT152D67 (version 2) ... | reverse complement strand
TTTTCCGCCATATCCCGGTAAACGAACGCCAGTTGGGCTCGGCCCGGTCGCTCCCGCGTTCTGGCGTTCGATTTCCGCCATATCCCGGTAAACGAACGCCAGTTGTGCGGTAGCGCACCCGTGCCGGTTGCGGACGGGTCTGAACCCGTCGTCAGCGTGGCGGAAACCGCTCGGGATCGCTCGGGTGTGCCAGATCGTCGTGGCGGAGCGATACCAGACGGGTGCCCGGCCAGCGCCCAGCACCGGAGCCGGCTAATACCGGACGGGACGCCAGAACGGCGTAGCGCACCCGTGCCGTTCTCTCTCGGGTTCGGCGGGCTGACGCGACACCTCGAAACCGCTCGGTATCGCTCCGTCGGGGTGCCCCCGAACGCCGGCTCGAGGACACGACGGAACGACGCCCCTTACGGTCGGCGAGACCCCGGAAGGTGGGCCAGAATCGGCGACGAACGTTCCGAACGCCGCATCCCTCCGGCTGTACGCGCTGCTCTACGACGACCCGCAAAGCGGTGACCGCCCAACGGGGTATGCCCGACGAGGCCCTGACGATGCCCTAGCATCGTTGAGTAATCGAGGGCTGGAGGCAGCGTGGACCGACCCCGACTGGTGATCCCGGTAGTTGTGGCGTTGTTCTGGATCGGCGTACCCGTCCAGGCCCGCACCGGCAAGGCCTGTCCCTCCGGGGCCGGATGCGTCTGGGACCAGACCGACTTTCGAGGACGGAGGTCCCAGGTGCCCTCGAACGGCTGCATCGATACGAATATCCGGTCGGCCGTCAACGCCTCCGACAATGTCCTCGAGTTCTTCATGGGAGCCGGGTGTTACGGGGTGCGGGCCGGCACGTTGCAGCCCGGTGAGGAAACATCTGAGATCAAAGCCGGGTCCGCGACCGGCAACTGCTCCCAAGGCCCGGTTGACCAGTGCAGCACTGAAACCCCGTCACCCTGACCGCCGGCCGCCGTCAGGGTTGGGGGCCGTCCTCCACGGTGTCGAGGGTTTCGAGCGAGGGGCGGATGGCTTGGGCGTCGCCCACGATGACGGTGGGGAGCCGGGCGGGAGCCAGGTACTCGGCGGCGGCGTCTCGGACTTCGCCGACGGTCACCTTCTCGAGGCGCTTGGGGAGGCCCCGTAGATAGTCGAGGCCGAGACCGGCGAGGCTGAGGGCCTGGAGGTACTCGGCCAGCCCGGATTGGGTCTGGGTCGACAGGGCGGTGGTACCGATCAGGTAGCGACGGGCGGAGTCCAGCTCGTCGGCGCCCACCGGGACGGTCGCCATCCGGCCCAGCTCGTAGCGGGTCTCCAGCAAGGCGGGAGCGGTCACCTCGGTGCCGACGTCGGCCTGAACGGTGAGCACCGAGCCGAGCGCCTGATGGTCGATCCAGGAGCGGGGGCTGTAGGTGTACCCCTTGTCCTCCCGGATGTTCACCACGAGGCGGGAGGAGAAGTAGCCGCCGAAGATCATGTTGGCCAGCAGCAGAGCGGGAAGGCCGGCGTCCCGGCGGGTCAGGGCCGGGCCGCCGATGCGGACATTGCTCTGGGCGGCGCCGGGCCGGTCGACGAGCAGGAGCGGCCCCGGCTCGATGGGCGGCAGGGCCGGCAGCCGGGCCTTGCCCGTGGCGCCCGTCCACGAACCGAGGGCGGCCTCGACGGCGTCGAGCGCCTTGGCCGGCCGCAGGTCACCGACGAGGATCAGGAGGCCATCCCGGGCGGTCACCCGCGAGGTGAAGTAGCGGCGCAGCTCGGCCGCGCTCACCGCGCCGACCTCCTCCGGGTCGGGGAGGCCGCCGGCGTACGGGTGCTCGCCGAACAGCCGCCGCTTGAGCGCCGCCCGGGCGATGACCGCCGGCTCGGCCCGTTGCAGCAGCACCTCCTGCGCCTTGCGGGCCCGCTCGATCTCGACCTCCCGCTTGGGGAAGGCCGGCTCGGCCAGCAACTCGCCGATCAGATCCAGGAAGTCGCCGAGCGACGGCGACAACGCCGAACCCTGGAGCCGGACGTCCTCGCTGTCGGAGCGGACGCTGAGGGTGGCGCCCATCCGCTGGAGCGCCTCGGCCACCTCGACGCTGTCGCGGTGCGGCGTCCCCGACAGCAGCGTCTCGGTGAGGACCACCTGCTTGGCCCGGTCGGCGCCGGTCGCCCGCGGGCGGGGGGCGGGGAGCACCAGGCGCGCCTGGACCAGGGGGATGCCGGGCTTGCGGACGGCCAGCGCCCGCAGTCCGTTGCCCAATGTGCGTTCGTCGACCGCCGGGAGCTTGGTCGACCGGAACGGGCCGACCTTCGGCACGGCGGCCGGGATGGGGGCGCCAGCGGGAATGGAGGCAGTGACGGTCACCGCTCACCCCCCGGGACGACCTCCAGCACGGCCCGGCTGCTCGGCTGCAACCAGTGGCCGGCGACGCGGGTGACGTCGTCGGGCGTCACGGCGGCGAGCACGGCCGGGAGTTCGCTCAGCAGTTCGGCTTGGCTCCGCTGCTGCTCGAAGGCGGCGGCGACCAGCGCCCGGTTCATGATGTCGTCGAGGCGGCGGATCGTCTGGGCCGTCATCGTGGTCACCACCCGGTCGACCTCCTCGGCGGTGGCGGCGCCGGCGCGAACCGCGGCTAACTCCTCGTCGAGGGCGTCGAGGAGAGGGCCGATATCGCCGGGCGGGTGGTAGGCCAGCAGCTGCAGCATGGTCGGGTCCCGCATGTCGAACGGATCCCCGAACGTGCCCAGCAGCCCGCCGACGTGGGTGGCCAGCCGGTCTCGTTTCACCAGCCGCTGGTACAGGCGGGAGGCGGTCCCGTCGGCCAGGAGGTCGGTGAGGACCGACGAGGCCACGTAGTCCTCCCACTGGTTGACGGGATCGGGCACCCGGTAGGCGACGGCCAGCGCACCGAGCGGAGCCAGCGGGTCGTGGTGCACGCCGCGGCGCTCCTCGGTGGGCACCGGCTCGGCGAACGAAGCCAAGGGCGGGACGGACCGGGCCGGGATGGGCCCGAAGTGGCGCTCGACCATCTCCCGCGTCTGGTCGACGTCGAGGTCGCCGGCGACGACCAGGGTGGCGTTGCCGGGTGCGTAGTACTGGTCGAAGAAGGCCACCGCCTGATCGACGCTGGCCGCCTCGAGATCGACGAAGCTGCCGTATCCGTTGTGGGCGTTGGCGAAGGTCTTGAACATCACCGGCGGCAGCAGGATCCAGGGGAACCCGCCGAAGGGCTGGTTCACGACGTTGACCCGGATCTCCTCTTTCACGACGGCGATCTGGTTCTGGACGTTCTCGTCGGTCAGGCGGAGGCCCCGCATCCGATCGGCCTCGAGGTAGAGGCCGAGCTCGAGGGCGTTGGACGGCAGCTGCTCGTAGTAGTTGGTGTAGTCGGCGCGGGTGCTGCCGTTCATCACCCCGCCATTGCCGGTCACCAGCTTGTCGTGCTGGCCCTTCTCCAGCGTCACCGAGCCCTCGAACATGAGGTGCTCGAACAGATGGGCGAAGCCGGTCATCCCCTCGGGTTCCGACCGGAACCCCACGTCGTAGACGACGGCGATGGCCACGGTCGGCGCCGACGAGTCGGGCATCAGGACGACGCGGAGGCCGTTGTCGAGCCGGAACCGCTCGACGGCGAAGGCGGGGGCAGGCGGTCTCTTGCGGCGGGGGTTCGCTGGCACGGCCCAAACCTACCGGCCGTATGGGGCTAGGCGCGTCCTGCGGCCAGCCGACGGATGTCGCGTTCCAGTGTCAGGATGCCGTCGGCCTTCTCGACGCAGAGGGTGATGCCCGCCCTGGTGGCTTTCTCCTCGAGGTCGGCGTCGAGGTAGGCGGTATAGAGGATGATGGCCTGGTCGGGCCGCTCCTCTTTGATCAATCGGGCGGTGAGCAGGCCGTCCAGACCGGGCATGTTGTAGTCGAGGACGACGACGTCCGGGTTGGCGTGCTGCATCTCCGGGAGCGCGGAGGCACCGTTGGCGGCCGAGCCGACAACATCGAATTCGTCGAGGGTCAGCATCTGCTCGAGCAGCAGGCGCATCTGTGCTGTGTCTTCAATCACAAAAACCCTGATCACAACTTCGAATTTCACATCAAGCCCGAGGCTGTATCAACCGATACCCATGGGAAGAGAGCGGACAAGGCGTTCTCCCTGGCCCGTGGAGGCCCTGATGGCTGAGAACGAACTGCTCACCCCCGCCGAAGTGGCGGTCATGTTCCGGGTGAACCCCAAGACCGTCACCCGCTGGGCTCGTGCCGGCCGAATCTCGGCGGTGCGGACCCTCGGCGGCCACCGCCGGTTCCGGGCGGCGGAGATCCGGCGCTTCCTCGAAGAGGCCCAGGACCTCCAAGCCTAAGCTCCCGCTTACGGCGCCCCACCCGGGGCCCCTCCGTGTACCGTCCGGCCCCATGAGTGACGAGGCGGTACCGGCGGAGAAAGCAGACCACCAGCCGCCGGCCGGGAAAGACACCGAGGGCCGGTGGCCGGGCCCGGCTGGTCCGGTGGAGTACACCGCCCATGCCCACTGGCTGGTGCTGCGGCGCAAGGAGAAGCCGGCCGCCGAGATGTTTTCGGTGTCGTACCTGGCCGCCGGGGCCAAACCCGAGCGCCCGGTGACGTTCCTGTTCAACGGGGGGCCGGGGGCGTCGTCCGCCTTCCTGCACCTCGGAGCGGTCGGCCCCCGACGGGTGGCCTTCCCCTCCGACGGGTCGCTGCCGACGATGCCGCCCCGACTGGTGGACAACGAGGCATCCTGGCTGGCGTTCTCCGACCTCGTCTTCGTCGACCCGGTGGGGACGGGATTCAGCCGCATCGTCGAGCAGAAGGAAAAGAAGGAAGAGAACGGCGCCAAGAAGGGCGACGGGCCCAAGCAGGGTGATGCCAAGGAGTACTTCGGGCAGAAGCGCGACCTCGAATCGCTCTGCGAGTTCGCCGGGCGATGGCTGTCCCGGCACGACCGGTGGGGATCCCCGGTCTTCGTGGCCGGCGAGAGCTACGGCGGGTACCGGGTCGGGCGGCTGGTCCGGATGCTGCAGGAAGACGCCGGGATCGGCCTCAACGGCGCGGTGCTCATCTCACCGGCCCTGGAGATCGCCGGGCTGTTCGGAAACGACTACGACATCGGCGGGTGGGTGGACCGGGTGCCGACCATGGCCGCCGCCGCGCTCCATCACGGACGGTCCCGGGCCTCCTCCGCCCGATCGGGCCGGGCCCGCCGGCGGCCCCCCGGGCTCGACGCCGTCCTGGCCGAAGCCGAGGACTTCGCCAGCGGCGACTACGCCCGCTTCCTCGCTCGGGGGGCGGCGATGCCAGAGGGCGAACGCACCGCCATCTTCGAGCGGCTCTCCGCCCTGACCGGCCTCCCTGCCGACGTCGTCCAACGGTGCGAGGGGCGGGTGCCCGTCGACGTGTTCGCCCGGGAGCTGCTGCGCGACGAACGCAGGATCGTCGGCCTCTACGACTCCACGATCACCGCCACCGATCCGTTCCCCGACCGGCCGCCCGGCAGTGGCCCCGACCCGACGCTGTCGGGCATCACGCCGGCCTACACCATGGGCGTGAACCGGCTCCTGCGGGGCGAGCTCGGCGTCGACACCGACCGGGAGTACACGCTGCTCAGCATGGAGGTGAACCTCGCCTGGAAGAACGACGCCGACCATCACGCCTTCGACGCCCCCATTCCCGGCGCCACCGACGACTTCCGCTACGGCCTGGCGCTCAACCCACATCTGCGGGCTTTCATCACCCACGGCCGCCACGACCTCGTGACGCCCTTCTACACCAGCGACCGGCTCCGGAACCTGATGCGGCTCGACCCCGCCACGGCCGGACGGCTCACCGTCCGCCACTTCCACGGCGGGCACATGTTCTACGCCTGGGAGACCAGCCGGCAGCAGTTCACCACCGCCATCGCCAATTTCGTCGCCGCCTGCCTCCCCGGCCGGGAGTGACACCTCAGGCGAGCGGCGGGTCTTGGCAGTTTTCCGTGCCGCCGCCCGAGCGCTTGTCGTCGGCCAGACGGGGTGGAGCGACGAAGCCGCTGCCGGAGTCGGTGGTGGTGAGGAACCGCACGACCCCCCGGGCGACGGCCTCTCCCACCGCCTGTTGCACCGCCGTCCGGGCGTAGAGACGCTCCTCGGTCGAGTGAGAGATGAATCCCACCTCCAGCAGGGCCGCCGGCGTCCCCTGCGTCCGGCGGAGGATGCCGTAGAAATCGTCGCCCTGGGCGTTGCGGCGGGGCTTGACGCCGGCCCACGGCGTGGCGGCCCATTCCGTCACGTCGTAGCGGGCCAGCGTCGCCGTCACCTCCTCGTGGAGGAGACCGGCCAGCCGCCGGGACTCCGTGGCGCTGGCCCCGACCGCCTGGTGGAAGACCTCGGTCCCTGGCTCGTCGCGCAGCTCAGACGACGAGGCGTTGTGGTGGATCGACACGACGGCCTTCGGCTTGACCGCCGCGACGATGGCCGCCCGGGGGGCGATGGCGATGCGGTAGTCGCCGGTCCGGGTCAGCACGACCCCGATTCCGGCCGCTTCGAGCGCTCGGCGGGCGTGGGCCACGACCGCCGTGTTGAAGGCGCTCTCTCGATTGCCCAGCGGGCCGATCGCCCCGGTCTCCTTCCCGCCGTGGCCGGCGTCGAGCACGACCGTGCCGGTCAGCGCCCGGACCGTCCCGACGGTGACGGTGCGGCCACAGGGGGTTCCCACCACCCACCCGAGCGTGGTGCTGCCGACGACCGGCACCACCACGCCGGTCGGCGTCGCCGCCGCCCCCCGATACGACGGCGCGAGCTTCGTGGTCGCCGTCGAGGACGCCTGGACGGGCGGACCCGCGGCATCGGCGCCGTGGTCCACGGCCGCAATCGGACGCTCCGACGCCAATTCCACCGGAGCCCGGCAGCCTGAAGACAGCGCGATCAGCGCCAACAGTGAGACGGCCCGTTTGATGTGCACGGACCCAGTCTGGCCGCCAGCACCCTAGAAAATGGTGAATGCCTAACGCGAGGTGCCGACGCGTGGCTGCCAGCCGGGCGGCGGATCTTCGCCGACCACGCCGTCGACCGTCTCGCGGAGCAGGTCGGCGTGGCCGGTGTGCCAGCCGTACAGTTCATACAGCTCGTCCGGGGTGTCGTCGGCGGCGGAGGTGGACTCCCAGTCGTCCTCGCCGCCGGCTCCCTCCCACGGTGCGCCGGGCGGCTCCCCGCTCGACCTCGTTGCCGGCCAGAGGCGGTTCCCAGGGGCAGTCGCCGTCGCTCATGGCGACCACCGTAGGCGGCGCGCGCTCAGGCGGCGGGTTCGAACCCGAGGATCGAGTTCAAAAGCCTGGCGACCGGCAGGCCCACTGCACCGAACCACTGGGTTGTGCCGTTCGGATGCCGCAGCACTCCGGATTCCGACTTGTGGTCGATGGCCACCGTGACGCGGACGAGCGTCCCGTCCGACGGAACCAGAAGTTCGGCCGGTGGCTCCCGGGTCACGGTCGAGTGCGCCACGGCGAGGTAGATCCCGAGGTCGGACAGCGGCACGAGCTCGTCTTCGACGCTGGCCTCGAGACGCTTGACTGCGATCCGGAGGTCGTCGGGATCGTCGGAGGCCTGCCAGAGGAGGGCCAATGTCGGCTCGTCGTCGTCCCACCGGTCGGCCAGCGCGGTGTCGAGCAGTTCGGCCAGCACGCGGGCCATATCGGTTGCGACCGCTTCGTTGGACACCTTCGGCTCCTGTTGTCGGGGGGTCATGATCAGGAGGCCGAGATAGCGGCCACGACTATGGCGCCAGCCTGACCAACGGCGGCCGAGTCCTGCAACCGAATTTCGCAGCTGCACCACCCGTTCAGGTAGGGCGCAGCACCGCCTGCGTCTGGGTGACGAAGGCGACGAGCTTGCCGGCGTCGTCGCGGATCTCCGTGGCCAGGACGATGGTCTGCCGGCCGACGTGCAGGGGATGGCAGGTGCCCCGGGCGCTGCCGGCGGTGACCGGCCGCAGGAAGTTCGTCTTTGACTCGACCGTCGAGGTGACCGCGCCCTCGGGGAGGTTGAGAAAGGCGCAGAGGCCGCCCACGGAATCGGCCAGCGTCATCAGCGCCCCGCCGTGGAGAATACCGCCGGCCGTGCAGCGCTCCTCGCTCCACTCCATCCGGGCCCTCACCTCCTCCGGCCCTGCGGCGTCGACCTCGACGCCGCAGGCGACGGAGAATGGCATGGACTCCAGCAGCGTCATGCCGACGTCTGGAGCTGGCGCCGGCGTGCCAGGCCTCCGAGAAAGGCCAGGGCGGCGACGACGAACAGGGCCACGCCGAGGGTTGTCTCCCCTTCCAGCAGGGCGGCCACGCCGGCGACGTCGAGGAGGGCGGAATCGATGAGAAGGAAGGTGTGAAGGTTCATGACCGCAGTCTGCGGCAGGAGCGGCGGCGAATCGATTACGTGCGAGGTAATGGTCCGTAGACTCCAGCGACGTGCCCCCGTCGCCGGCTCGAGCTTCGGACCCCAAGGCGGATCTCCACCGGTATCTCCAGGCGGCTCGTGAGGCTTTCGTCTGGAAGCTGGACGGGCTGTCGGAGTATGACGCCCGCCGGCCGCTGACACCGACCGGCACCAACCTGCTCGGCCTCGTCAAGCACGTAGCCAGCGTCGAACTCGGCTATTTCGGCGAGACCTTCGGCCGGCCCAGCGGCGAGCCGCTGCCCTGGTTCGACGAGGGCGCCGAACCGAACGCCGACTTGTGGGCCACCCCTGACGAATCCCGCCAGGACATCCTCGGCCTGTACCAGCGGGCCTGGGCTCATTCCGACACCACTATCGAGGCGCTGCCCCTCGACACCATCGGTCATGTCGCCTGGTGGCCCGATGACCGCAACGAGGTCACGCTCCACCGCATACTCGTCCACATGATCGCCGAGACCAACCGGCACGCCGGGCACGCCGACATCGTCCGGGAGCTCATCGACGGCGCCGTGGGCCTCCGACAAGGCAACGACAACATGGCGTCCGGCGATCAGGCATGGTGGGACAGCTACCGGGACCGGCTCGAACGAGCCGCCGTCGAGGCCGCCCGGCACTGAGGATCGGAGGACGAGCGATGTCGAAGCGGCGCCGGTGAGATCCGACGCGCCGGCCGCGGTCCGGGCGCTGCAGTGGTGGCACACGATCGAGGACGCCCCCGGGTTGGTGACGCCGGGGGCGTGGGAGCTGCGGCCGGCGGCGCGCCGGATGCCGTGGCCGGCGGGCGGTGATCTGCGGGGCCTGCGCTGCCTCGACGTCGGCACGATGGACGGGTTCTGGGCCTTCGAGATGGAGCGCCGGGGCGCAGCCGAAGTCGTGGCCCTCGATCTCCTACCGTCGTTCCACGACCTCGATGTGCACGATCTCGATTCCGCCACCCACGGCCGGTTCGATCTCGTCTTCATGGGTTATGTGGCCGAGTTGTTGCACGACCCGATCGGCGCCTTCCGGGCCATCAGGCGCGTCTGCCGCGGCACGGTGATCATCGTCGACCAGGTCAGCCTGCCGCTGTCGCTTACGAGCGGCTTCCTGCGGGACCGGCCCGGCCCCGGCGTGCGGCCGGCCGACTTTCCCCTCGCCATGCGCCTCCGCCACGGGCTCGGGCTGGCCGGCGTGTCGTTGGCTCTGCGGGCTCGGCCTCGCCTCGGCTAGCAGCGGCGGGCGGTCACGATGCTGCTGGCAGGCTGACTGACGAAGTCGATGCACGTCTCCCGATGACCCGCGAAGGTGAGGACGATCCCCGGCCCTTCCTGGTGGACTGTCCGCACCGGGAAGGGAAAGGTCCCTTGGATGTCCTTCAGCGGCTGGGCGTTGCCCAGCGTTGCCTGGGTCCAGGCGTCGGCGATCTGCTGGTAGGTGAGCTGGTCGGCGGCGGCCTCCACGGCGGCCCGCTCCCGTTCGGTTCGACGACCATGGTTCGGGTGGTGGTTGACGGCGGTGAGGGCGGCGGCGCCGACGACGAAAGCGACGAAGCCGATGGCTTCTCTCATCTGAACCACGCCCTTCCGACGTCCTTCCAAGGTGTTCATGACGCCCGAATGTAAGGAATCGGTTACAAACGTCCCATTCGCCGCCGCATGAGGCAGGTCAGTGCAGTGGGAGGATGTCGAGCCCCGGTTCCCGGGCGAGGGCGGCTTCGAGGACGACCTGTCGGTGGCAGCGGCGCTGGTCGGTCTCGAGACAGAGCACGGCGACCCGGCGCCCCTCGGCCAGGGACACCAGACGCTCGACCGCCTCGGCCGGCTCGCCGCCGGCCAGGTGATCGCGCATGAGGTCCATGGCGGCAGAGAAGTCCTCGACATCGCGGAAGGCATTGCCCAGCAGCGGTTCGTGCCGGTAGGTGATCCCCGCGGCGCTCAGTGATTCGGCAAGCCGCTTCTTCGAGAACCCCGGCCGGCGGCTGTAGGGGTTGGCCCGCACGTCGACCAACTCCTCGATTCGGCTCTGCTGGAGCCGCTCGACGAGACCGGCGACTGTCAGACCCTCATACCCCACGCTGTAGATCCGGCCTGCCACCGTCCCAAGGTAGTGGTGCATATCTAGCCTGCGGGCCCGACCGGCGGGGACGGCCGGTACTGTGACTTCGTCGAAGGGGAGTATCCCTGCGTGCGACCGCCGACAACACAGCCTACGGGCTCGGTGGTCGTGGCCCTTCCCGGGCGGGAGAGACCTTCGGCTGACCCGTTCACCCGATCAGCCGGAGGTAACAGCTCGGATGCAGTGTCCCGTTGATGGCACAACCCTCGCCATGGCAGATCGCCAGGGCGTCGAGATCGACTACTGCCCCCAGTGCCGCGGCGTCTGGCTCGACCGCGGCGAGCTCGACAAGCTCATCGATCGAGAAGCCGCCGCCGGCCCGGTCGCTGCGCCCCCGGAGCGGGAGCGGGAGCGTTCCCGGTATCGCGACGACGATGACGATGACGACCGCCGCCCCGGAGGGATCGGCGGGGGTCACAAGCGCAAGAAGAAGGGTTTTCTCTCCGAGATTTTCGAGTTCGGGGAATAACGTTCGCGTGATGGGCACGGCGACTGAGCCGAAAGACCCGGTCCGGCCCGAGCAGCGGGGCGACGGCCGGGGCGACGGCCGGAGTGACGCCGGTGGCCGGCCGCCGTGGCGCGTCGAAGGCGCCCGGCCCAAGCCCCGGCTGGGCCGCATGACCGACCACAAAGGGCGTCCGCGGCCGTCGTTCTGGACGCTCCTCGCCATCGGCCTCCTGATCAACTGGATCATCTCCTCAATGATGCTCCAGGAAGCCGACCGGGCCCGGATCCCCTATACGTTCTTCCGGACTCAGGTGGAAGCCGGCAACGTGTCGGAGATCACCTCGACCGAGGACGCCATCGAGGGGCGCTTCAAGGCGAAGGTGAAGTACCCGCCCGGGGCCGACGGCGTCGAGGTCGACCGGTTCTCCACCTACCGGCCGAGCTTCGCCGACGACGAGATCTTCAAGCTTCTGTCCGACAAGGGCGTCGAGGTCAACGCCAAGTCGCCCCCCGGGCCGTCATTCCTGGAGCGGCTGCTGCTCGGCTTCGGTCCCACGCTGTTGTTCCTCGGGCTGCTGCTGTTCGTGTCCCGCCGCATGGCCAGCGGCCTCGGCGCCGGCGGCATCGGCGGCATCGGCCGTTCCAAGGCGCAGCGCTACGAACCTGAAGAGGGCAAGCGCGTGAGCTTCGAGGACGTCGCCGGCATCGACGACGTGGAGGACGAGGTCGCCGAGATCGTCGACTTCCTCAAAAACTCGGAGCGGTACCGCAAACTCGGCGCCACCGTCCCCAAGGGTGTGCTGCTGTCGGGCCCGCCCGGGACGGGCAAGACGCTGCTGGCCCGGGCGCTGGCCGGCGAGGCCAACGTCCCGTTCTTCTCCGTGTCGGCCTCGGAATTCATCGAGATGATCGTCGGGGTCGGGGCCAGCCGGGTGCGCGACCTCTTCGAGCAGGCCAAGCAGGCGGCGCCGGCCATCATCTTCATCGACGAGCTCGACGCCATCGGCCGGGCCCGGGGCGGCGCCAACAGCATCGGCGGCCACGACGAGCGGGAGCAGACCCTCAACCAGATCCTCACCGAGATGGACGGGTTCACCGGGGCCGAAGGCGTGATCGTCCTCGGCGCCACCAACCGGCCCGAGATCCTCGACTCGGCCCTGCTCCGGCCCGGCCGGTTCGACCGGCGCCTCGTGATCAGCCCGCCGGACCAGGCCGGACGGCGGGCCATCCTCGACGTCCATGTCCGCGACGTCCCGCTGGCCGACGACGTCGACCTCGACGTGGTGGCGGCGTCCACGCCCGGGATGGTCGGCGCCGAATTGAAGAACCTCATCAACGAGGCGGCCATCCTCGCCGCCCGCCTCCAGCACGAGCGGGTCACGCTGGCCGACTTCAACGACGCCCTGGAGAAGGTCGTCCTCGGAACCGCCCGGCGGGTCGTGATGCCGCCCGAGGAGCGGCGCCGCACCGCCTACCACGAAGGCGGCCATGCCCTGCTCGGCATGCTGACCCCCGGCGCCGACCCCGTCCGCAAGATCTCGATCATCCCCCGGGGCCACGCCCTCGGCGTCACCTTCCAGAGCCCCGAAGCCGACCGCTACGGCTACTCGGCCAGCTATCTTCTGGGCCGGATCGCCGGGGCGCTCGCCGGGCGGGCCGCCGAGCAGCTCATCTACGGCGAGGTCTCGACCGGGGCGGAGAGCGACCTCGAGCAGGCCACCCGCATCGCCCGGCAGATGGTCGGCCGGTGGGGCATGTCGCCGGCCATCGGGCCGGTGTCGGTGCTGCCCGGGCAGGGCCAGGAGCTGCCGTTCGGCTTCGACGCCAACGGCCCGGCCCCGGCCACCCAGGAGCTGCTCGATTCCGAGGTCCGCCGCCTTCTCGACGAAGCGGCCAAGCACGCCGAGCAGGTCCTGTCCGAACACCGGGCCAACCTCGACTCGCTCGTCGAGGCGCTGCTCGAGGCCGAGACCCTCGATGCCGACGCCGCCTACCGCGCCGCCGGCATCGCCCGCGCGCATGCTTAGGCGCCGTCAGCCGCCGCCTGGAGGGCGGCGAGGTCGAGCTTCTTCATGCCGAGCATGGCCTTCATGGCCCGCTCCGCCCGGCCCGGGTCGTCGCCGGCGAAGGCGTCCTCGAAACCGGCCGGTACCACCTGCCACGACAGGCCGTAACGGTCCTTCAGCCAGCCGCACTGAACCTCTTCCCCGCCGTCGGTGAGCTTGTCCCAGTAGTAGTCGACCTCGGCCTGGTCGGCGCAGTTGATGTGCAGGGAGATTGCCTCGGTGAACTTGAACTCCGGCCCGCCGTTGATCCCGGTGAACTCCTGGCCGTCGAGCACGAACGTCACGGTCATCACCATGCCGGCCTCCCGCGGCGCCCCTTCCGTGTAGTGCGTCACGGTCGTGATCTTCGAGTTCGGGAAGATCGAGCAGTAGAACTCGGCGGCTTCCTCGGCCTCGGTGTCGAACCACAGGTTGGGGGTGATCTGGGGCATGGCTGGCTCCTCTCATCGGTCTCTTGGGTTTGGACGATCGCCGCTTCCCAGACTCATCGCACACCGGGTAGTGTCACTCGGTGCAGATCGGACACTAGGGGACTCTTCTGCTGCCAGGGGCCGGGGGACGATGACTCTCGACAGCGTGCGCGTCGCGTTGCGTGGCGTGCTGGCCAATCGCATGCGATCCGCCCTCACGATGCTGGGCATCCTCATCGGGACGGCGGCCGTCATCCTGCTCGTCGGCGTGGGGCAGGGGATCTCCGACAAGGTCCAGGACCAGATCAAGTCGCTCGGGACCAACGCCATCTACGTCATCCCCGAGCGCAACTCCCGGCGTCAGAACCGGGGTGGGACTTACGCCCGCCGGATCCGTTTGAATCAGAACGATGTCGAGGCCCTCTCCGATCCCGTTCGTGGCTCGGCCCTCGCCGCCGTGACGCCCGCCTACAGCGCCTCCGGCACGGTCACGTGGGATGGCACCACCTATTCGCTCCAGAGCTTCCTCGGCGCCGAGCCCGTCTTCGCCCAGGTCCGCAACGTCACGGTCACCCGGGGCCGGTGGCTGGAGGAGGAGGACGTCCGCTCCCGGGCCAAGGTGGCGGTGATCGGCGTCACCGTCGTCGACAAGCTGTTCGGCAACGGCGTGGACCCCGTCGGGGAACAGGTGGAGTTCAACGGCATCCGCTTCCGGATCATCGGGGTGCTGGAGCCCAAGGGGTCAAACGGCTTCCAGGACCAGGACGACGTGATGGTGGCTCCGATCTCGACCGTGCGGGAGAACATCGTCGGCAACGTCGACTCCTACAACATGATCGCCGTGCAGGCGACGTCCCGCGACGCCCTCCCGCAGGCGATGACCCAGGTGAACTCGATCCTCCGCCGCACCCACCACATCCGCCCGAGCCAGCCGCCCGACTTCGTGGTCTTCAACGCCGCCAGCCTCCTGGCCGCCGGCAAGGCGGCCGCCAAGCAGTTTCAGCTGCTGCTCGGTGTGGTGGCCTGCATCTCGCTGCTCATCGGCGGTATCGGCGTGATGAACATCATGCTGGTGACGGTCACGGAGCGGACGCGGGAGATCGGCATCCGTAAGGCGCTCGGCGCCCAGCGGAGCGACATCCTCTCGCAATTCCTGGTCGAGGCGATGCTCCTGGCCGGGCTCGGCGGCATCCTGGGGGTGGCGATCGGCGTCGGCGCCGGTCAGTACCAGGGCGGGGGGCTGAACCCGGTGATCTCACCGTCGGCCGTCATCCTGTCCTTCGGCGTCTCGATCCTCATCGGGGTCTTCTTCGGGATCTACCCGGCCAGCCGGGCCGCCGCCCTCACCCCGATCGAGGCGCTCCGCTACGAGTGAGCGACCGTGACCAGGGCGTTACTTGAGCCCGGTGTAGAGGGTCTGGCGGGGCCCGAACCCCGCTGTCCGCGGGACGGAGCTCCTACAGCTTGACCTCGGCGATCTCGAGGACGGGAGTGATGTCGGTGTAGTTAGGGATGTCGCCCATGATCTCGGGCATGTGGGGCCCCATGCTCGCCGCGAAGGCGTCGACGGAGTCGAACTCCAGCGTGCCGACGGCGACGTTGGCCGGAGGCTTGCCGCCCATCCCGCCGGAGAGGCCCTCCTCGATGGTCATGCCCTTGAGGGCGTCGCCGCAGCGCTCCCGGACCATGGGCATGTGCTTGTTGCAGTAGTAGTCCATGTCGAACTTGGCGCCCTCGGTCCTGGGGTACTGCACGTGGACCCGGATCATCAGCTGTCCTCCTCCGTGGGGTTCGTCGGACGCTATCCGGGCTGAACGCCCGGGTACCAGCCGTCCGAAACGTCCCCTTTATTTCGGTAGCCGGAATGCCGAGAACACTCCTAAAATGTGGCACTGAGTGCAACGATGCACTCCGGGACGTCTCCGGGAGACAAACGTGCTGGTCAGACTGCTCAGGACCTACCTCCGGCCGTATCGGTGGTTGCTCCTCACGCTCGTGGGGCTGCACGCCGTGCAGGCCCTGGCCGGCCTGTACCTCCCGT
>Ga0299907_10000973_pt1 | contig 15470 bp, 13 predicted proteins | sample RVTome_16_FD_198680 | JGI IMG/M metagenome (GOLD analysis project Ga0299907, IMG submission 198680) | Soil microbial communities from uranium-contaminated site in the Upper Colorado River Basin, Wyoming, United States - RVT152D67 (version 2) ... | reverse complement strand
CGATTGCGGAGCGCGAGCAGGCCGAGAACGCTGGACGCGACGAGCAGCCCCACGAGCAGGATGACGAGGAGCGTCGCTGCCGGGATGCCGAAGACCTCCTTCATGGGCTACACCCGGACCCCCGGCATGTCGGCGACCGCGACCTCGTATACCTCGCGGCCCGGTGGCGCCTTGAACAGGGTCAAGAAGCGCTCGAGTGCCTCCGACGCGAACCCGGACGCGTCGCGCGCTCTCTCCTCGGTATCCCAGAAGGTGACGATCATGCCCTTGCCCTCGGGAGTCGCCAGGGCGATCGCGCCCTCGTAGCCGTCCTCCTCGCGAAGGCCGGGCACCACCTGCTCCCGGAAGAGCGCACCGGCGTCGTCCATGTCGACGCGGAGGGTGTCGATCTCAAGCAGCGTAACTCGCGAGTACATGTGGAACCTCCAGTCGCTGTTCCTCGACGATCTCGCCGTCGAGCATGCGGACGATGCGGTCGGTCTTGCGGCCGACGGAGATGTCGTGCGTGACGATGAGGAACGTGAGCCCGCGCTCGAGATTGAGCCGGCGCATGAGCTGGACGATCTCCTCGGCGTTCTCGGAGTCGAGGTCGCCCGTGGGTTCGTCCGCCCACACGATCGCGGGATCGTTGACGAGCGAGCGGGCGATCGTGACGCGCTGGCGCTCTCCCCCAGAGAGCGCGTCCGGCACGTGCCCGGCCCGCTCCGCAAGCCCCACGAGCCGGAGTGCCTCGGTCGCCCGCTCTCGCGCCTCGCCCGCTGAGACGCGGGCGAGAAGCAGCGGCAGCTCGACGTTCTCGGCCGCCGTGAGAACCGGGATCAGGTTGTAGAACTGGAAGACGAAGCCCATCCGCCGCGCGCGGTAGTCCGTTCGCTGGCGGTCCGACATGTCTGAGAGGGCGGTGCCCTCGATCAGGACGTCTCCGCCGTCGATCGAGTCGAGCCCGGAGAGGCAGTTGAGGAGCGTCGTCTTCCCGCAGCCGCTCGGTCCCATGATGGCCACCATCTCGCCCTTCTCGAGTGTGAGGTCCAGGCCGCGAAGTGCATCGACCTTGACGGCTCCCGTGTCGTAGGTCTTGTGGAGCGAGCGAGCTTCGACGATGGGTGTGGTCATCAGGCCTCCTTGGTTCGTGGCCCGAGTCTCCGCCAGTGGTGGCGCGACGGAATCGGCACTGGCCCGCGCATCGGGCGCGGCAAAGTACTCATCCGTGCTCCTGAGGGCCGGAGGCCGTCTCAGCGCACGACGAGCACGTTGCACGGCGCGCGCTCGAGGACGCCTGCGCTCACCGATCCGAACAGGCGCTCGAGCGCATTCCTCCGTCCCGCGACGATGAGATCGGCGCCGACGGTGAGCGCGGCTTCGACGATCTGTCTCGCGGGATCACCGAACGGCTGGAGGTACCGAGCCCTGATCTGGCGACGCAGGAGGCGCTCGCGGGCCCGCTCGACGACTCCGACGCCCCGAGCGCCGGCGGGTCGAACGTGAACCACCGCGAGGCTCGACCCGTATCCGACGAGGTCGGCCGCACCATCGAGAGCGCGCTGGGAGGCCTCCGAGCCGTCGTAGCCGACGAGGATGCGTGTTGGCCGCGGAGCCATGTCGCGCATGGTCGGGCGTGCTCCAACGAGCGGCGTCCGGGCCCGAACCGATCGTATTGTGGGAAACTACCGAGGCACACACAGCGCTTCGCCGGCCGGGCACTGCTCGGATCAGAAGCCGAGCCCGATTCCCGTCCCGAAGCGCCGAGCCGCACGGACGACCCCACGCAGGTCGACCATTCCGACCGCCCGTTCCCGCTCGACGACCGGCAGGTGATGAATGTGGTTATCCGTCATGAGGGTTTCCGCAACCGCGAGCGGCGTCGCCGCGGAGACCGCGATCGGCTCGGCGGTCATCCATCCGCGCGCGCGGGCGTCACTCGGATGCGCGCGCGCCGCGAACGCCTGCACCATGTCTTGTGAGGTTAGGATCCCGATCAAGCGTCCGTACTCGGCTACCAGCGCCGACCCCACGTCGCGCGCCCGCATCTTCTCGGCAATCTCGCCGAGTGTGTCCTCGGGCGCGACGACCAGTGGATCGGTCGACATGACATCGCCGACTCTCCCTGCCTGCTCGTCCGACACGTCCTGGACAGCCGCGAGCGCGAGTTCGTCGTGCCGACGCTCCGCAGCCGTGTCGACCTCGATCTCCACAGGCTGACCCGCGACCGGAGGCGGCTCGGCACCCGCCTTCGTACCCGAGACGGAGGCGAGGAACGGGGCCAGGTAGCGCCCCGCGATCTTTGCCGGCGGCCACCAGAGCGGCTGAAGACTGGCCTGTGAGTCGTCGGCTCGGTCGTGCGAGAGGTCCGCACGGAGGTAATGCGGCTCCGCGCCCGTGAGAAGCAGCCCACGAAGCACGGGTCGGAACGGGCTCGGAACGAGATCGGCTCCGGCCTCGGCCGCGATCGCTTCCGCCGCAGCGTCGGCCATTTGCGTCGCGATGCCGCCCTGCTTGAGGGGGAACGTGGTGATGTCCCCCGCGGCGAACACTCCCGGCATGCCGAGGACCCGTCCATGGTCGTCGATCGGGATGAACCCGTCGAACGTCTGCGGAATGCCGCCGATCCTCGGGCCGCGTAGGCGCGGCAGCGCCACCACTCGGTCGGCCGCGACGACCCTGTCCCACACGAGGAGCAGCTCTCCCGGGCGAAATTCGGCCGGTTGGGCTCGCGTCATTAGGGCGATGCCCTTCTCCTCGACGAGGCTGCGCACCGCGTCGCTGGCCTCCTGGCCGAAGAACTCCAGTGGCTCCTCCTCGGCGGTGACGAGCGAGACCGTGACACCCTCGATCCTCCGGGACTCGAGCCAGGCGGCCGTCATCAGCGCCAGCTCATAGGCGGGGAGCGCCCAGACGGCGCCCGCGGGGACCACGAATGCGACGCGGCGAACGTCTCCCGCTTCGATGTCGGCCAGGACGTGCTCGATCTGCGCCGTGTCGGCTGGTCCTCGGAACGTGATGGCTCCCTCGATCGCCTCTCTCGGAGCGGCGCCGCAGGCGATGAGGAGCTTGGAGTACGAGACGGCGCTTCCCGAAGACGTGTACGCGAGTCGGCGCGCCACGTCCACCGAGAGCAGCTCGCCAGGTGTGAAGGTCGCCCCGGCTGTGTGAGCGAGCTCCGAGAGCTCGTAGCGGCGCACCTCGCCGAGGCCGAACGGCTCGGCCACGGACGTCGGTCGATACCAGAAGTGCGGCTCGGGCGCGACGAGCTCGACGGTCACGCGGTCCTGAGACAGCTCCCGTAGGGCGAGCGCCGCCTCGAGCGCCGCGACGCCTCCGCCGGCGATAACGACGTGGATGCGATCGCTACGGGCCATGGCCGTCCAGCGCCGGCGGCGGCGACCAGGCTGCGGAAAGAGCCCGCGCCAGGTCGAGGGTCGAGATGACCCCGAGCGGACGATCCCGCACCGGATCGACCACGACCAGGTGCGAGACACCGTGCTTGGTCATCTGTTCCGCCGCACGGGCCAGCGACTCGTACGGGCCGATCGTCACCGCGGGCTTGATCGCGGTCCCCATCGCACGCTGCTCGTCGAGGGAGCGCACGGTCGCGGCCGCGATCAGGTCGGCGTCGGAGACCACGCCCCAGAGCGAGTGCCGGTCGGAGGGGTCGTCGATCACGATCACGCAGTGCACGCGCTCGTCGGCCATGAGCGCTGCCACCGCACGCAGTGATGCGTCCGGCTCGCAGTGAATGAGCCCGCGATGCATCGCGTCGACGACCCTGAGGTCGGGCTCGGCGGCGTCCCAGACGAGAGGCAACGCGGCTGTCATGCCGCTCAGGATCGCCGCCTGACGTGCGGGCGGCATCGGCGCGCAGCCGAAAGCAGACTGCGGATAACTACGGGCCGCGAGAGGTCGGGCAACCTCGTAGCGATGGGTCTAGGCTGATGCGAGTCCCCAGGAGGTAGATGTCTCAGCAGACCGCACTCGACCGCCTTCGCGTCCTCGTAGACGCCGGCATCGCGCTCAGCTCCGAGCTGTCGCTGGACGCGCTTCTCCAGCAGCTGGTTGAGACGGCGGCAAAGCTGACCGGCGCCCGCTACGCGGCACTCGGCGTGATCGACCAGACCGGGACCGGGCTCGAACGCTTTCTCACTACAGGCATCGACGCCGAGACGCACGCCGCGATCGGTGACCTGCCGAGGGGCAGGGGGATCCTCGGTCTCCTCATCCGCGAGGCGCACCCGCTCCGTCTCGACAACCTCGGCGACGATCCGCGCTCGGTCGGCTTTCCCGCTCACCATCCGCCGATGAGGAGCTTCCTCGGCGTACCGATCCTGCTACGCGGCGTCGCGTACGGAAACCTCTACCTCACCGAGAAGGAGGGTGGCGGCGCCTTCACGGACGAGGACGAGGAGCTGACGCAGCTCCTCGCCGCCCAGGCTGCCGTCGCCATCGAGAACACGCGCCTGTACGAGACTTCGACCCGGTGGCTGCGCCATCTCGAGTCGCTGAACGAGATCGGCGAGGCCCTGGCCGGTGAGCTCGAGCTGGAGCCGCTGCTGGAGCTCGTGGCAAACCGGCTGCGAAGCCTCATCCACGTGCGGCTCGTCCTCATCGCTCTGCCGGAGCCGGGCCGCGAAGGTCTCCGCGTCACAGCGGCGGACGGCGAGGGCTCCGACGCGTACGGGCTCGTCGGGATGGAGCTCGAGCTCGGCGGTTCGAAGACCGGGCGCGTGCTGCAGCGAGGGCGGAGCGAGCGGGTGGACTCCGTGCTCGACGATCCGGAGATCGACCAGCAGGCTGCCCGTCGGATGGCCGTCCGGTCGGCCCTCTACGTACCGCTGATCGTGCAGGCTCGTCCCATCGGAGTGGTCGTGGCGCACGACAAGCTCGGCGCGACGTCGAGCTTCACCGACGACGACGTTCGCTTGACGGAGTCGCTTGCCGCGCGGGCAGCGATCGCGGTCGACCTCTCGCAGCGTGTGAGCCGCGACGCGGTCCGCCGGGTTGTCGAGGCGCAGGAACTCGAGCGCGCCCGTCTCGCCCGGGAGCTCCACGACGAGACCGGACAGGCGCTGACCTCGATCCTCCTGGGCCTGAAGTCGCTCGAGGAGCGAGTCGACACGGAGGAGGGCCGGGCGGCGACGGCGGAGCTCCGGGAGCTCGTCGTGGCGACGTTGCAGGACGTCCGCCGCCTGGCGGTGGAGCTGCGCCCGGCGGCGCTCGACGACTTCGGGCTCGTCCCGGCGCTCGAGAGGCTCCGCGACACCGTCGCGGAACAGTCTGCGATCGCAGTCGACGTGCAGTCGAGCCTTGGCGACCGGCGCCTGCCGACCGACGTGGAGACGATGCTCTACCGCACGGTGCAGGAGGCACTGACCAATGTCGTGAAGCACGCGGACGCGGCGCGCGTGAGCGTTCGCCTGACGCACGGCGACGGCACGGTGATCCTCACGGTGCAGGACGACGGCAAGGGCTTCGATCCGCGGTCGGCTTGCGACGGGGGTCTGGGGCTTACCGGTATGCGCGAGCGAGCGGCTCTCCTCGGCGGACGCTTCAGCATCGCGGCGAGCGAGGGCGCCGGGACGATGTTGAAGGCGGAGGTCCCGATCGCGTGATCCGGGTGCTGATCGTCGACGACCACGCAGTCGTGCGCTCGGGCCTACGCCGCCTGCTCGACGCCGAGCCGGACATCGAGACGGTCGGCGAGGCTCCGAACGCCGATCGCGCGGTCTTCGAGGCGATCGAGGGCCAGCCCGACGTCGTGCTGATGGATCTCGTCATGCCCGAGAAGGGCGGCATCGAAGGCATGCCTGCAGTGCTACAGGCGGTTCCGGACGCGAAGGTGCTCGTCCTCTCGATGCAGGACGACCCGCGGTACGTGCGCGCAGCGTTCGACGCGGGCGCCAGCGGGTACGTTCTGAAGGAAGCTGCCGATACGGAGGTCGTGGCCGCGATTCGTTCCGTCGCGGACGGCGAGCGCTACGTCCACCCCGCGCTCGGCGCGAGGCTGATCGCCGCGGACGCCGAGGAGCGGAAGCGGGCGGAGCAGGATCCGCTCTCCGAGCGCGAGCGGGAGGTGCTTCGCCTCCTCGCGCTCGGTCACACGAACCAGGAGATCGCCAAGCAGCTCTTCATCTCGGTCCGGACGGCCGAGACGCACCGGGCTCACATCATGCAGAAGCTCTCGCTGTCGAGCCGCGCGGAGCTCGTCCGCTACGCGCTCGGCCAGGGTCTCCTCGAGCCCGACTGAAGCCGTCGGTCCCCCAGGGAGGCCCAGGGGTGGGTGTGCAGCCCCTGGGCCACGACTTCGTTAGTCGTGCGGCGGCAGGAACGTGTCGGTCTCGTAGCTCTGCAGCACCGCGGAAACGTGCAGGCCTACGTGCGCGAGAGGCGCGCCGACGGGATTGAGCGTGACGAGCGTCGGAACGCTCCAGACCACGTCTCCCTGGAGCGGCTTCGCGACCTTCGTCGAGCGAAAGTCGCTGTATCCCGCGTGGTAGATCGCAGTCATGGCGAGCGAGGCGACCATCGCGACGACGCCGATCACGAGCTTGCCTGCGAGGCGGTCGTTCAGCCGGCTTCCCGCGAACGCCGCGAAGACGACGAGGATTGGGTACACGGACAGCAGCAATCCGTCCGTCGCTCCGTACACGACACCGCGCCAGAGGACCGCGCCTACGAGCTCGGCGCCGTCGGGACGGGCCGTCGCATCCTCGGTGCGAAGGACCATGCCCGCCAGCAATCCGGCCGCGGCCAGCCCGAGGACGAGCGCCCAGATCCAGCGACGTGTCACGGCTTCCCGGAGGTCGTACCCGGTCGAGCGAGCCCAGGCCAAGAGCAGAGCGAGGGCCGCGAGCGCGAGGATCCCGTAGTAGACGTCGCGCTCGATCGCGAGTGTGTCGGCGAGCACGAAGGGAAGCGCGAATGCCAGCACGAAGCCGCCAGCGAGCCAGGCCCAGTGTGCGGAGACTCGCGTCTCGAGGCGGATCCAGTGCCGCGATGGATGGGTGAGTGCCTTGGTGCTCATGGTTCCTCCTTCCGTCCCGAGTCTTCGGCAGGCCTGCGTGACGAGCATCGGTACAAACGCACCCGGCCGGCGCGGAAAACACGGAACACGAAGAGGGCGACGGTGCCGCCCTCTTCGCTCTCGCTCCGGGAGTGGAGCTCGGTCGCTGCGGAAGCCCCCCGGTGCTTCCGTAGTAGGAGGGTTTGGCGAAACAAGCTCTGTGCCGCCGGCGGAGCGCTGGATCGTCACGATGCAGCGTCCTCAGTCGCCCCAATACGTCGAGTATTGGGGGTCCCTGCGTCCTTGCCTCGTGACGACCAGTGCGCGCCGGCGACGAGGCCCGTTCCGCCAAGCCCTCCTAGCCGGCCACCAGCTGCGTCGTGGCCGGGCTCTTTGCGGCCGCGGCCGCCGGCTTGCGGCCGAAGACTGCGAAGGCGAGGATCACGAGCCCGATGCCCGTCAGCAGCAGCGCGACGCCGACGACCAGGCCGAAGATCGAGAGCTGCTCGGCCATGTAGCTCGTGTTGAGGGCCGTCGTGATCGCGACCGCAGTCACCCAGCTGTTGCGGGCCGGGTTCGCGATCGGGTTGCCCTCCTCGTCCTTGAGCGCGGCCTCCTCGTCGCTCGTTCCCGCCGCCCCGTCGGGGTCGTCGGCGGCGACGAAGCGGCCCATCTGCGCGTAGGTCAGGCCCTCGGTGCGCTCGAGCTGGTGCTCGCGCATGATGTTCGCGAACGCCCGCGCCTGCTCGCCGGTCGTGACCTGCTCGCCGTACCACTCGGACGCGTACCTGTCGGTCGCCGCGTCCTCGTCCGCGGCCGTGCTGAAGAAGACCATCTCGTCCTTGAGGCTGTCGCGAACGGTGTTGCGCCCGTCGACGCCCATGTAGATCGCCGCGGCGCCGAAGAGGATGAGAATCCCTCCGGCGACGAATCCGCCGATCTCCCAAAGCTTCTTGCCCTTCATCGCTCCACCTCCCGGGTGAGCCCTGCATTGCATTGACACATCCAGTCTCGGGCGGGAGCGGGCGAGAGGCATCGGCACATCGACGCGGCGTACGTGCAGTCGAGCCGCGCTCCCGTTGCGGAGAAGTACGGAGGTCTCACGCCGCGGCCGCCTGGCGGACCGGAGCCGTTCGAACGACGAGCACGGGCCGCTTCGACGAGCAGAGCACTCCGCGCGAGACGCTTCCGAGCAGCGCCGACGCGATCGCGCCGTGCCCCCGCGACCCCACGACGATCAGGTCTGCGTCGACGGTCTCGGCATGGGCGACGATCGCCCCGGCCGCGTCGCCGCGCAGGAGGGAGGTCTCGGCGGCCACCCCGTGGCGCCCCGCGACGGCCTTCGCGTCCTCGAGCACCTGCTCGTCCCACTCCGTCGGCTCGTGGGGCATCGCTCCCATGAGGCCGAAGCCGTTCATCGTCACGACGCCGGTCACCGGCACGACGTGCACGAAAGTCACCTCCGCGCCCTCGTGCTGCGCCAGCTCGACGCCGAGCTCGACTGCCTCGCCTGCCGCGGCAGAGCCGTCGGTCGCGATCAGGATCTGCTCCATCGTGCGCCTCCTTCCGTTTCGCTGCTCCCATGCTCGGTCGCGGCGAACGGAGGCGCATCCGCGCGGACCCGGATCCGGGCTCGTACTTCTCCGCAGTTCGATGCTTGACCGGAAATTCCCGCGGGCCGGATGACGGCCACGACACGGCGCCGGATTGTCGCCCTGCACGGCGTCGCCCAGGCCTCCAGCCTGTACGACGGCGTGAGTGCGACGCCCGGCTTGGTCGTGACCGCCCCCGGCTGCGCGCCAATTCCCGGTCGAGCATCTAGCGAGACGTGCCGAGAAGCCCGCGAACCGCGCGCGCGACGACGAGCTCCTCACGCGCGGCGACGACGAGGACGCGGACGTGCGAGCGCGCGCCCGCGATGTCGGCGTCCGCCGGCGAGCGCTCGTTGAGGCCGCCGTCGAGCTCGACGCCGAGGAAGGCGAGGCGCGCGCACACGGCCGCGCGAACGCCGGCCGAGTGCTCGCCTACGCCCGCCGTGAAGGCGAGCGCGTCGAGCCCGCCGAGCGAAGCGGCCATCGAGGCCACGGCCCCGGCGATCCGGTGCGCGTAGACCTCGAGCGCGAGGCGCGCGCGCTCGTCGTCCGGAGCCGCCGCCTCCAGCTCGCGGATGTCTCCGCTCGTCCCCGACAGTCCCTTCAGGCCGGATTCCTCGTTGAGCGCACGGTCGAGGTCGTCGACCGACAGCCCTCGCTCGCGCTGCACATAGAGCAGCACGCCGGGATCGATCGAGCCCGAGCGAGTCGTCATCGGCACGCCCTCGAGCGGCGAGAAGCCCATGGTCGTGTCGATCGAGCGCCCGTCGCGCACGGCCGTGATCGAGCAGCCGCCTCCCAGGTGGCAGACGACGAGCCGAAGCGGCGACGGTGCGTGGCCGAGCAACGCCGGGACCCGCTCGGAGCACCACTGCACCGAGAGCCCGTGGAAGCCGTAACGCCGGATCGCCCAGTCCTCTCGCCAGGCCCGGGGCAGCGCATACGTCGAGGCCTCGACCGGCAGCGTCGCGTGAAAGGCGGTGTCGAAGACCGCGACGTGCGGCACGCCCGGGAACGCTCGCGCGGCCGCGTCGATGCCGGCCAGCGCGGGCGCGTTGTGGAGCGGTGCGATCGACTCGAGCTCCTCGATGGACGCGCGCACGGCGCGGTCGATGAGGGTCGGCTCGACCAGCTGGCTGCCGCCGTGGACGACGCGATGGCCAACCGCAGCGACGTCGGAGACATGCAGGGCGTCGAACGACTCGACATCACGGACGCGCTCGTCCTCCGGGACGAAACGAAGCTTCAGACTCGTCGAGCCGGCGTTGACGACGAGGATCGCGCCCACGCGCTCAGTCGGGCCAGGTCCAGTCGCGGATCTCCGGGTCGTCGTCTCCGTGCTCGCGCGTGTAGGCGCGCGCTTGCAGGCGCCGGTCGACCATCTCCTGACGAAGGTGGGCTGCCCGCGCCGCGAGACCGGGGACACGGTCGATGACGTCCATGACCAGATGGAAGCGGTCGAGGTCGTTCAGCATCACCATGTCGAACGGCGTCGTCGTCGTGCCCTCCTCCTTGTATCCGCGCACGTGCAGGTGCGCGTGGCCGGCACGCCGGTAGGTGAGGCGATGGATGAGCCACGGGTAGCCGTGGTACGCGAAGACGACCGGCCGGTCGGTCGTGAAGAGGGAGTCGAACTCGGTATCGGGAAGACCGTGCGGGTGCTCCGACTCGGGCTGGAGGCGCATGAGATCGACGACGTTCACGACGCGCACCTTCAGCTCGGGAAGCCGCTCCCGCAGGATCGCCGCGGCCGCCAGCGTCTCGAGCGTCGGGATGTCGCCACAGCAGGCGAGTACGACGTCGGGCTCGCCACCGTCGTCCGAAGAGGCCCACTCCCACATGCCGAGGCCGCGCGTGCAGTGGACGATCGCGTCCTCCATCGAGAGGTAGTTGAGCGCGGGCTGCTTGCCGGCGACGACGACGTTGACGTAGTGCCGGCTGCGGAGGCAGTGGTCGGCGACGGAGAGCAGCGTGTTGGCGTCCGGCGGGAGGTAGACGCGGATGATCTCGGCCTTCTTGTTCATCACGTGGTCGATGAAGCCGGGATCCTGGTGCGAGAACCCGTTGTGGTCCTGGCGCCAGACGTGCGAGCTGAGCAGGTAGTTGAGCGACGCGATGGGGCGGCGCCAGGGGATCTCGCGTGTGACCTTGAGCCACTTCGCGTGCTGGTTGAACATCGAGTCCACGATGTGGATGAAGGCCTCGTAGCAGTTGAAGACGCCGTGGCGGCCGGTGAGCAGGTACCCCTCGAGCCACCCCTGGCACGTGTGCTCCGACAGGATCTCGAGGACGCGCCCCCCGGGCGCGAGGTCCTCGTCGGTGGGGAGGATCTCGGCCTCCCAGGCGCGCGCGGTGACGTCGAAGACGTCCCCGAGCCGGTTCGAGGCGGTCTCGTCCGGGCCGAAGATGCGGAAGTTGTCGGGGTTCCGGGAGACGATGTCGCGCAGGAACCCCCCGAGCACGCGCATCGCCTCGCTCGACGTCGTTCCCGGGGACAGCACTTCGACGGCGTAGTCGCGGAAGTCCGGCAGGACGAGATCGCGGAGGAGCTCGCCCCCGTTCGCCTGCGGGTTCGCGCTCATCCGCCCGTCGCCCTCGGGAGCGAGGCTGGCGAGCTCGGGCACGAGCCGCCCTTCCTCGTCGAACAGCTCCTCCGGCCGATAGCTGCGCATCCACTCCTCGAGCTGACGGAGATGCTCGGCGTTGTCGCGCACGCCCGCGAGCGGAACCTGGTGGGACCGCCACGTGCCCTCGACGGGCTTCCCGTCGACCTCCGCCGGCCCGGTCCAGCCCTTCGGGGTGCGGAGGATCAGCATCGGCCAGCGGTCCTTCGCGCCCCCGCCGTTTTCCCGCGCGGCGCGCTGGATCGCCCCGATGCGGTCGAGCGCGTCTTCGAGCGTGGCGGCGAACCGCTCGTGGACCGGCAGCGACTCTTCACCGTCGAATCCTCCCGAGACGAGGAGCGGCTCCCAGCCGTAGCCCCGGAAGAGGTCGAGGAGCTCGTCGTCGGGAATCCGCGCGAGCACGGTCGGGTTCGCGATCTTGTAGCCGTTCAGGTGCAGGATGGGCAGCACCGCGCCGTCGGCGCGCGGGTTGAGGAACTTGTTCGAGTGCCAGCTGGCGGCGAGCGGCCCCGTCTCGGCCTCGCCGTCGCCGACGACGCAGGCGACGAGCAGCTCGGGATTGTCGAACGCCGCCCCGAACGCGTGTGAGAGCGCGTAGCCGAGCTCGCCTCCCTCGTGGATCGACCCCGGTGTCTCCGGGGCCGCGTGGCTCGGGATGCCGCCGGGGAACGAGAACTGCCGGAAGAGCTCCCGCATGCCCTCGGCGTCACGACCGACCTCGGAGTAGAGCTCGGTGTAGGTGCCCTCGAGGTAGGCGTTGGCGACGTTCGCCGGGCCGCCGTGACCGGGCCCGGTCACGAAGATCGCGCTCAGTCCGCGCTCCCGAATCGCCCGGTTGAGGTGCGCGTAGACGAGGTTCAAGCCCGGTGTCGTCCCGAAGTGGCCGAGGAGGCGCGGCTTGATGTGCTCGGGCGCGAGCGGCTCTCGGAGCAAGGGGTTGTCGAGGAGGTAGATCTGGCCCACGGACAGGTAGTTGGCCGCGCGCCAGTACCTGTCGATGGCCTCGAGCGTCTCCGGCGAGGGTCGGCTCACGACCTCGATCCTACGGGCGCCGGCACAAGGCAAGCGGCGTGGTCGGCGCGCTCAACCCAGGCGCGGAGACGATCAGCAGGCTCACGCTCGGGTTGCCGAAGAGGACGTGTCTCGCCCCGGCGCGCACGATCGCGGCCTCGCCGCGCACGAGCGCCAGCGGATCCTGGCCCGCCACGCCCAGGACGCCGCAACCTTCGAGGACGACGTAGAGGGCGTCGCCTCGCTCGATCCGAACCTCGCCTCTTCCCGGAGAGGTGAGAACCTCGACGCCGATCTCGAGCGCGTTCGACGAATGGACGATCCTGCTCCCTCCGCCCGCCAGCTCGAGGCTCTCGCGAACACCTCCCAGGTCCAGCCACGACGCGGCGTCGAATATGTCGACTCGTGGTATGTCCTCGATCAGCTCGGTCATGAGTAGAGCGTCCTTCGCCTGCGGCATGCCGACAGCTGTAGAAACCGCTCGACCGTCCCTCGGCTTTCTACGCAGACGCCGCGCTACCAGGTCTTCGTCGGCGCGTGGAGCGCCTGTCGCGCGACGCGGATGCGCGCGTCGACGGCGACGCAGCCCTCGGGGAGCCCGAGGACGGGGTTCAGATCGAGCTCCGCGACGACCGGGACGTCGAGGCCGAGGCGCGACAGCCGCTGCACGAGGTCGACGAGCGCGGCGGAGTCCGCAGGCGGAGCTCCGCGAAACCCTCGGACGAGGCGGCCGGCTTTCCCCTCGGACACGAGCTCGTCCGCGTCGACGTCGGTCAGCGGCGCGATCCTGAACGATGCCTGGCCGATGAGCTCTGCGAGGACGCCTCCGGGGCCGAAAGCGACGAGCGGGCCGAAGACGGGGTCCTGCACGAGCCCGGCCAGGAGCTCGGTTCCTCCCGAGACCATGGGCTGGACAACGACGGGACCGCCGATGCGCGCGGCCGCCGCGCGAACCGCGTCCGCGCCGGTCAGGTCGAGCGCGACGCCGCCCGTCTCCGTCTTGTGTGCGCCCGCCTCGGCGGTCTTGACGACGACCGGATAGCCGAGCGACTCGGCGGCTTCGACCGCCTCGTCCGCGGAAGTCGCGAGGCGCTCGGGCACGAGCGGGATCCCGTAGGCGAGCAACAGCGCTCGCGTCTCCGCGGGCTCGAGCCAGCGGTCGTGCGCCTCCCGGAGCGCGTGTTCGACGACCGCCAGCGCCGCGTCGCGGTCGATGTCCGCGAGTACCGGCACCGACCCCAGAGGTCGCCGGAGCCAGTCGGCCCGCTCCGCCGCACGTCCCAGCGCGCGGGCGGCGGACTCCGGGTACGTGAACGCGGCGGCCTGCCGAGGTTCGGTACGCAGCGCCTGGGGGATTCCCTCTGCGCTCATCACGACCGCGAGGACCGGCTTCTCGGCACCCGCCATTCCGGCGGCGCGGGCCACGGCGGCCGCGACCGCGTCTGCCGTCGCGCTCACCGCGGGCACGAAGAGGGCGATGACCGCGTCGATCCCCGGGTCGGCGAGCAGCAGCGGCAGAACGGACTCGTACGACTTCTCGGACGCCGATCCGAGCATGTCGACCGGATTGGCCAGGCTCGCCTCGTCGGGCAGCAGGGCCGCCGCCGCGCGGGTGGCCTGCTCGCCGAGCGGCGGCAGCTCGAGCCCTGCCGCCTCGCAGGCATCCGCGCAGAGGATCCCGAGGCCGCCGGCGTTCGTCAGCACCGCGACGCGACGGCCGCTCGGCATCGGCTGCGTCGAGAGCAGCGTCGCGACGTCGATGAGCTCTTCGAGCGAGCCCGCGCGAATGACGCCGGCCTGGTGGAAGAGCGCGTCGACGGCTGCCTCCGAGCCGGCGAGCGCGGCGGTGTGCGAGCTCGCAGCCCGCGCGCCCGCTCCGGTCGTCCCGCTCTTGACCGCGAGGATCGGCTTCCTCCGGGCGACGCGGCGGGCCAGGCTGGCGAACCGGCGCGGGTTGCCGAACGACTCGAGGTAGAGGAGCACGACCTCCGTCGCCGGGTCGTCCTCCCACCACTCGAGGAGGTCGTTCGAGGAGACGTCGGCCTTGTTCCCGATCGAGACGAACGCGGACAGGCCGAGGCCGCGCGACTCTGTCGCCTCGAGCAGGGCCAGGCCCAACGCCCCGCTCTGGGACGAGAACCCGATGTTCCCGGGCGGCGCCGAGCGCGACGCGAAGGTCGCGTTGAGCCCTACCGAGGCCGACGAGATGCCGAGGCAGTTCGGACCCAGCAGCCGCGCGCCGTGCGCACGAATCAGCGCCAGCAACGCACGCTGGCGCTGCTCTCCTTCCGACCCGACCTCCGCGAAGCCGGCGGAGATCACGCAGACGGCTCGAACTCCCGTGTCCAGGACCGACTGGACCGAGTCGAGCACGACGGCGGCCGGAACGCAGACGACGGCGAGGTCGATCGAGTCGGGAATCTCGCCGACCGAGCGGTATCCCCGCACCCCGGCGACGGGCTCGCCGCTGCGGTTGACGGGATAGGCGGCACCGGCGAACTCGCCTTCGAGGACGTTGCGAAAGAGTTCGCCTCCGATGGTGCCTCGGCGCGCGGAGGCGCCGAGCACTGCGACCGATCGCGCCTCGAAGAAGGGGCGGAGAGACGCGACCACCGCGGTGTGGTCGCGCTCGCCGACACGCGAGGCGTAGTCGGCCGTCGGAGCGATGGGGAACGTCATCTCGATCTCGCCGCCCGAGAGCGCCCGCGTCACCTCGAAGCCCACGCCCTCGAAGACGTGGATCATCGGGGCGTTGTCCGCCATCACCTCGCCGACGAAGCGCCCGATGCCCTGCGCCGCCGCCCGCGCGGCGAGCTGCTCGAGCAGGCGAGTGCCGACGCCGCGACCCTGGTATGCGTCCGCGACCGTGAACGCGACCTCGGCGCTCCTCGGATCGCGAAGTCGGACGTAGTTCGCGAGTGCGACGATCCGATCCTCGCCTCCCTCCGTCGCAGAGCCGACGAGTGCGCCCCGGTCAACCCAGTCCGGGTCGAGGACCGGGTCGACCAGCCGCTCGTCGACGGTCGGCCGGCCGTGGAAGCGCAGGTAGAGGCTGCGTTCCGAGAGCTCCTGGAAGAAGCGAAGGACCGCCTGCCGGTCGTTCGTGCCGGGCGCGTGCAGCCGTAGCGTGCTCCCGTCGCGGAGGATGACGTCGACCGGCTCCGTCGCGACCCCTACCACGAGCCCAGTCTGGCCGTACGCGCGCGTCCGGCCGTCCAGGCGTCGAGCCGTCGGCCGCGGGCGGTGGAC